>OJSP01002156.1_pt1 | contig 17508 bp, 15 predicted proteins | sample 1599561 | NCBI WGS metagenome assembly OJSP01 (sample SAMN04168659, study PRJEB22393) | human gut metagenome | biome: human gut microbiome; feature: stool | host: Homo sapiens | collected 2014-05-12
CCTTTGTCAGGTAAACAACGTAGGTTCATTCTGATCTTTATCTCCTTTGCATTGTCCCGGACGGGTCCGTCCGGTCTCTTTCATCGTTGAAATCGACCTTTATAAGCTTCCTTTGTTTCGGCAATCCGCTGCCCGAGTAGGTGTGTTACGCAAACTGAAGACGGCAGGTGTCAAATTTCAACGGTGTTACGGATATGAAATCATTTTTTATCGGCAAGTACGAAATTAAACTGCCTATCATACAAGGCGGTATGGGTGTAGGCGTATCCCTCAACGGCCTGGCTTCGGCCGTCGCCAACGAGGGGGGAGTCGGGGTTATTTCAGCGGCAGGACTGGGGTTGCTCTATCCCGAATACAGAGGAAGTTACCCCGAAAAATGCATCTACGGACTCGGACAGGAGATCCGCAAAGCCCGCGAAAAAACATACGGCGTGATCGGCGTCAACATCATGGTGGCACTCTCCAACTTCTCCGATATGGTACGTACGGCCATTGCAGAGAAAGCGGACGTGATATTCGCCGGTGCAGGACTTCCGCTCGATTTACCCTCCTATCTGACGACCGACAGCAAGACACAGCTCGTTCCGATCGTCTCCTCTTCCCGTGCGGCGCGGCTGATTTGCGAGAAATGGTCGGCCAACTACGGGTACCTTCCGGATGCGATCGTCGTGGAGGGCCCGAAAGCGGGAGGACACCTGGGTTTCAAAAACGAACAGATCGAGGACGAACACTACTCGCTGGAACACCTGATTCCGGAGGTGGTCGAAGTAGCCCGGAGTTACGCCGGGCGGAAAGACATTCCGGTCATCGCAGCGGGCGGCATAGCGACCGGCGAAGATATCGCACGGTTTATGGCGCTGGGCGCATCGGCGGTACAAATGGGTTCGATTTTCGTCCCGACCGAAGAGTGCGACGCTTCGGTCGAATTCAAGCAAGTGTACCTGAACGCCCACCGGGAGGATATCCGCATCATTCAAAGCCCGGTAGGCATGCCCGGACGCGCTTTCGACGGGGAGTTCATCCGGAATGTGGCCGAAGGCAAGGAAAAACCCCGGTCCTGCCCGTTCCACTGCATCAAAACATGCGACTATACCAAAAGTCCGTATTGTATCATCAAAGCGCTCTACAATGCCGCCAGAGGCAACATGAAAAAAGGCTATGCCTTTGCCGGCGGCAACGCCTACCTCTCGGACAGGATCAGGAGCGTAAAGGAAGTGATCGAAAAGCTGAAAGCCGATTTCTTCCTCTCCAAAGCCCTTTTATAAAGTACAAGCGGCTCAAATCATCAAAAACATCCGCAAATGCGGAAACATTATTATGACATTTAACGAACTGAACATTGCAGAGTCCATATTGAGGGCCGTCTGCGAAAAAGGATATAACGAACCTACTCCCATTCAGGAGCAAGCAATCCCGGTAGTTCTCCGGGGAAAAGACATTTTCGGCATCGCGCAAACAGGAACGGGTAAAACGGCGGCATTCGCTATCCCTATCCTGCAACACCTGCTGAAAAAAAACGAACAAAACATCCCTGCTGAGCAGGCTTCCACCAATGAACCGGGCCGGGCCCGCCGCAACCGGAGAGGCCGGTCGCACGGAAAAAAAGAGTACCGCGCCATCAGGGCACTGATTCTGACGCCCACGAGGGAACTCGCACTGCAAATCAACGACTGTTTTACCGACTACGGCAAATACACGGGACTGAGGCATACGGCGATATTCGGCGGGGTGAAACAGCACCCACAGACAGAAAAGCTGCGCCAGGGCGTGGATATTCTGATCGCTACCCCGGGCCGGTTGCTCGATCTGATCGGACAGGGCGAGGTGAAACTCGAAAGCCTGACGCATTTCGTACTGGACGAAGCCGACAGAATGCTCGACATGGGATTCATCGCCGACATCAGGCGGCTGCTGCCCATGCTTCCGGCAGAGCGGCAAACGCTTTTCTTTTCAGCGACCATGCCCAAGGATATCGTCGCTCTTTCGGGCTCCATCCTGCGCGATCCGACACGGGTCGAGGTGACTCCGGTCTCATCGACGGTCGATACGGTCGACCAGCGCATCTATTTCGTCGAGAAGCCCGAAAAAAAGGGTTTGCTGATATCGTTACTGAAGAAAGAGTCCGAAAAATCGGTGCTCGTATTTTCACGGACGAAGCACGGTGCGGACAGCATCTCGCGTATCCTGAAAAAGGCCGGCATCCGGAGCGAAGCGATCCACGGGAATAAATCCCAGGGGCAACGCCAGCGGGCTCTGGGCGACTTTAAGTCGGGGAAAATAAAAGTGATGGTGGCCACGGACATCGCAGCACGCGGCATAGACATCAACGAGCTGAACATGGTGATCAACTACGATCTGCCCGATGTAGCCGAGACATACGTGCACCGTATCGGACGAACCGGCCGCGCAGGCCGTTCGGGAACCGCCCTTTCATTCTGTTCCAAAGATGAACACGTGATGGTGAAAGACATTCAGAAGCTGACCGGCCGGAAACTGGCCACCGTGCAGTACACCGCGTAATTATTTATTAATCATAAAATATTAAATGGCAGGATCACAATCATTCGGAAAAAGAGAGAACGAAAAGAAAAAGCAGGCTAAGCGCCTCGAGAAACAGAAACGCAAGGAAGAACGCCAGGCAGCCGGCACCAGTTCGTTCGACGACATGATCACCTATGTGGACGAGAACGGTAATTTTACGAACATACCGCCTGAAGAACGCAAAAAAGAGACGGTCAAATTAGAGGATATCGCAATCGCCACTCCTAAAAAAGACGAGATGGAACCCGAAATCCTGAAAGGCAGGGTCGAACACTTCAACGAGGCGAAAGGATACGGATTCATCAAGGATCTGGTATCCGCCGAAAAATATTTCTTCCACGTTTCGTCCGCACCCGCAGGTATTGCGGAGGGCAATACCGTCACCTTTGAAACGGAAAAGAGCGCACGGGGCATGAATGCGGTAAACATAACATTGGTAAAATAACAATACGATTCACTTAACAAAAACAAAAAAGATGAACATTTACATTTCAAATCTGAACTTCGCCACTAAAAACGACAGTTTACAAAATTTATTCGCGGCATACGGAGAAGTCTCCTCGGCCAACATCATCATGGATCGCGAAACCGGACGCTCACGCGGATTCGGCTTTGTCGAAATGACCAACGACGCGGAAGGCCAGCAGGCTATCGACGCGCTGAACGATACGGAGTTCGAAGGCAAAGTGATCGGCGTGAATGTTGCGCGTCCGAAAACCGAAAGGAGCAGCGGCGGATTCAATCGCGGAGGTGGTTTCAACCGTGGCGGCGGTTACAATCGCGGCGGATTCAACAGGCGATAATCAGAGTTCCGTTTCATCGGGATCAAACCCGACTGATAATCGGACATAGGCAATAATTATGGGTCGGAATCGGGGAATGCCCGATTCCGACCTTATTTTGGGAGTATCCCTTATTTATAAAACCGGGATGCTCGCATTCGCTATATCATTTTCCTGTGTTTTATGCTACAAAAAGACTTAATTTTAAGCAACGAATAAAGCCCAGAATCATATACCGTAAGTGTTCGGTAAAGTGCATATTGGATAGGTTTTAAGTATGTCTTAGCTTTGCATAAAATTGGTTTTATAGTGTTGTTTACGAATACTGAGCGACCGATTGGTTTATGTAAAAGGATTGAATGAAGAGCTATATAGCCTATTTACGGCAGAGTACGACTAAGCAGCAGATTAGCGGACTGGGCATTGAGGCCCAGCGCGATATTATCCTTAGACACGTTAAAAACGAGGATTTGATTCTTTTTGAGTTTATCGAGACTGAGACAGGCAAGAAGAACGACCGCCCGAAGCTTATGGAGGCATTAAAGTTGTGCCGTCAACATAAATCGACCCTTATATGCGCCAAGTTGGATCGGCTTTCGCGCAATGTGGCATTTACCAGCCGACTTTTGGAGAGTGACGTCGATATTGTTTTCTGTGATTTTCCGCAGGCCAACCGATTGGTGCTGCACATCATCAGTTCTATTGCCGAGTATGAGGCTAACCTAATCTCGATGCGTACCCGTGCGGCTCTCCAGGCCAAGAAGCAGCGAGGAGCGGTATTAGGTAAGCCCGAGAACTTGTTAGATAATTTGGGGCGGGCAATCCGCAACAGTTGCCTCACCAACCGACAAAAGGCATTGGATAACGATAACAACCAACGTGCGGCAGCACTTATAGCGATGATGCGCCAACAAGGTTGCCCTTACGCACAGATCGCACGTTCGCTGAACGAACAGGGATTTAAGACCAGCCGTGGATGCGCTTTCAGTGCCACACAGGTGAAAAGATTGTGTGATCGATATGAGATATGATTATTCCTGTATCAGAGGTGTCCAGTTGTCAGGCAGGAGTTCTTCCAGACGCAGCGCCGAGTGATCCTGTATGCGCGAGAGAACGTCGGTAAGCCAGAGAGTCGGGTTTACTCCCCATATCTTGCAGGTTCCAAGCAGAGAGTAGATTACGGCAGTACGTCCCGCGGCCTCGTGATTCTGACAGAAGAGATAATTCTTGCGCCCGAGTGCCAAAGGGCGAACGGCGTTCTCTGCCAGATTGTTGTCTATGCGGTAGCGGCCGTCGATCACGTAACGCGCCAGACGGGGATAGATACTATAGGTGTATTTTATCGCCTTGCCGATAGACGACGCGGGCGTTACGGCCGACAGATTCATCTCCAGCCACACCTCGAAGGCCCGAAGGATGGGATAAGCCTCCTTCTTGCGCAGGTGTTCGGTCTGTTCTTTCGATAGATCATCGTCTTTGATCCGCCGCTCCAGTTCATACAGTTTTTGTATCTGCTCCATAGCGAACCTGGCCCGGGGTGGATCGTTGCCAAGTGCCTGCTCGAACTTACGTCGGGCGTGAGCCCAACACCCCAGGAGCAGAACACCCTCCTTCTTTTCATACATCTCGTAGGCTCCGTAACCGTCGCTTTGCACCGCACCCCGGAAGTCTTTCAGCAGTTCCACCGCCACACGGCCCGCCCGCGACCCGCGATCGTAATGAAAAAACAGGCACCCTTCTTCGGGAGAGCGCACCACCCAGTGATAACCCTTACGAGTGGCACCAGGCTTATCCTTATCCATTACGGGTATCGTACTCTCGTCGACCTGAATATAGTCGCAGGTAAGCACCCTCGCGCGCAACTTTTCATACAGAGGCTCCAGAAGGTTTACCGCACTCGCAACCCAGTTATTGACCGTAGAGGCCGAGAGGCTGACACCGCTTCGGCGAAGTATCTCTATCTGGCGGTGCAGTGGTTGGTGATCCTGATATTTGCCCACCAGCAGATCGGCCAGAAGCGAAGGCCCTGCATTGCTCTTGGGCAAAGGCAGCGCGGGAAGTTCGCCGATAACCACTCCATCGCCGCCGGGCAAGGCATACTTGCGGCGCACAATACGACGCACATACAACCTTCCGGGAGTAAATTCAAGAACCTCGGTAACCTCGTCGCCTATATATCTGGAGCCTTCGGGCAAAGATGAAGGCTCAACGATCTCATCCCGGCGTTCGAGATGATCGGGCAGAGGCTTACGGGTAGGATGACTTTTTATCGTGGGCTGGCTCTTTTTTGCGGTCGAACAGCTCCTAAGGTATTCGCGTTCCTGCTCCAGTTGAAGCTCGCCCCCGAAGTCAAGACTGAGTTGATCGGGATCGGCTTTAATGTATCGCTCCGAAGATTGACCGAACACCATGCGGCGAAGCTGCCGCAGTTCGTGATCCATTTTAAGCAATAGATTCTCAAGATGTGATTTCTCCGATTCGAGGCGGGTGTGTTCTGATTGCAGATTAGAGTTCTCAGATTCAAGAGTGATTTTCTCCATTTGCAGGTGAGCCACGACAGCCTCCAACTCCATATTTCGGAGCAACGAGGCTTGCAATAAACGATCTTGCTCCTGCTGGTTTTTCATACTGTAAAGATACAAAAAACAATGACTATACCAACTTAATTAATAGTTATTTGCAATGTTTTCCAGAGGAAAAGTATACCTCTTTTTGCGGCGGCCTACATCGGCCGGAATGCCCTCAACCATCAGCACCAGATCACACCACTGCATAGGATAATTGCCGCTCGCAGGGTCCAGTTTAGGCAGAGTCAGACGACCTCGTTCAAGACGCTTGTGGTAAATAACAAAACCGCCTCGTTCCCAATGCAGTAGTTTAATCCGGTTACGCTCACGGTTGATGAAGATAAAAACTTCACCACACAGAGGGTCGCAACCCATACTCTCGCGAACTACACCGCACAGTCGATCGAACCCCTTGCGCATATCTACAGGTGTCGAACAGAGATAATACCTCTGGGAGTCGTTGAGATTAAACACCGATTCCTACTGATAGAGCTTGATAAGCGAAGCAATATGGTCGATGCCCGACGATGCCTCGACGCGAAGAATGACACCGTTGGGATATTCCAACTCAATACGGCCGGTCTGTACAACTTGCTTCGGCGCAGATACCTCAATCGGATGAAAACTCGCTTGTGCAATTTTGTGCGCTGAAACACCTTTGGCTCTGGGTGCAGAGGTAGTGAATGCCGAAGGATGATCTTTCAGATAGCGTTTGCGCCATGTGTAAAACTGACTCTCGCTAAGACCCTCCTTCTTGTAAAAATCACTGGGTAGACATCCACTCTTAAGGAAACGAGCTATCATCGGATAGGCAATCTCCTTGGTCAGATATTCAAACTTTTTTGCCATAATTTATCGCTTTTACATAAAACAATCGGTCGCTCAGTATTCGTAAACAACACTATAAAACCAATTTTATGCAAAGCTAAGACATACTTAAAACCTATCCAATATGCACTTTACCGAACACTTACCTTACTCCCTATTCAGAATTTGTCTACTTTACAGGAATTGAAAGGACATCTGACTACAGCTATAGATGTATTGAGCAATCCGGAAGGACAAAGTGTAGAGCATCGTTTAGATGCCATTCGCACCTTGAACAGCTTTGTAGCTGCTTTAAGTATTCACGATGGCGACCATTACGAGGCTATGGACACGGCTTTTAAAGACGTCACCAAATAAAGGGTGGGTAGATAATCATAAAAGATACCGCTCACATAGCCGGAAAAAGAAATATCCCCCGTCGGCAAGTGTATTCACTGCTGGCGGGGGATTGTTCTGCGGCTATGCCATAGTCTGAATATGGTTACCCGATTTATGGGGTAATGGTATTCAGACGAAAAGAAGCTCTTTTATACCTCTGAAAAGGGTGGTGTTTTAATCTTTAGATTTTATATAAAACATCTTTTGGTATATCCGTTTTTTACGCTAACTTTGCACAAAGAGTTATTTGAAGCTATGCAACGCACAGAAATCCAAAACATTCTGTATATAACTAATTCGTAACCTATTACGATACTTCATCAGAACTTAGTTCTGAAACTCAATCACTTATCTCTTTTTTGTAAATTCGCTTTACAAAGATAGCAAAAAACGGATATGTTCATCCATATCGAACTGTAAAACTGTTTCCCGGGCATTTCGGACACCTCCATGCGCCGGGTTTCGTCGGTCGCCAAACGCCCGACCGCAGCGGCAATCGCACCGGGATCGCCGGGGGCAACCAATTCGCAGTTCCGGTCGTTCAGCACCTCGGGAATGCCGGAAACGGGCGTCGATACGACCGGCAGTCCGGAGGCCATCGCTTCGAGCAATACATTGGGAATGCCGTCCCGGTCTCCGTCCGCCGCAACCACCGACGGCTGCACATCCACAAGGGCAGCATGCACACGACAAGAGCCGAGACAATTCCGGCGTTATAGACCAACAACAGTTCGGCGGTCATGGCCGTAGAGCCGGGCCGAACGCCCCGCGCTCGAAAATCAACCGGATAATCTGCTCGGGAAAAGATAGAATCAAGAGCATGACCGGCGCCCCGATCTCCTTTATGCCAGAAACAGGATCAGCAACTGGGCGCTCAGTACCCGCAGGAACATCGTAAGCGGATAGACCGTCGCATAGCCCGCGGAAGGAATATCGTTGCCAGCCAGGTCGTTGGAATAAGCGAGTGCGGGAGGATCGGTCGTCGCACCGGCCATCACGCCGATCAGCGTAAAGTAGTCGACCTTGAACCAGAGGCGCCCGATAACACCGACGATCAGCAGCGGGAGGATCGTGATAATCGCACCGTAGCCGATCCACGCATAACCGCCTCCGTCGATAATCGTCTCGACGAACTCCTCACCCGCACCGAGCCCGACACAGGCGAGGAACAATGCAATACCCACCTCGCGCAGCATCAGATTCGCGCTCATGGTCGTATAGGTTACGAGCTTGAATTTCGGTCCGAAACGGCTGATGAGGATCGACACGATAAGCGGTCCTCCGGCCAGGCCGAGCTTCACGGGTTGCGGAATACCGGGAAAGGTGAACGGCAGGCTGCCGAGCATCACGCCGAGCACGATACCGATAAAAATAGGAATCAGGTTCGGTGCATTGAGCCGCTTCATCGAGTTGCCGAGCACCTTCTCGACATTCGCGATCGAGACTTCGGTTCCGACGACCGTCACGCGGTCGCCCATCTGCAACTGCAACGACGGTTGCGCAATCAGATCGACGCCCGCACGGTTGACGCGCGTGATGCTCACCCCGAATCCCGCATGCAGTTTGAGCTGGGCCAGAGACTTGCCGTTCAGCTCGGGTTTCGTAATCAGAATCCGGCGCGAAATAAGCCGCTTGTCGAGTTGTTCCCACTCCACCTGGACATCCCGGCCGATAAATGCCGTGATCGCCGCCGCATCGCGCGGCGTGGTCACCACCAGAATCTGGTCGCCGACATGCAGCAACGTATCGTCGTCGGCAATCTCGATCTCCCCACCCTGGCGGCGAATGCGCGAAATGACGAAATCGCGGTTGACCAACCCCTGCAGTTCACGGATGCTTTTGCCCTCCAGCGCCGGATTCACGACGCTGAGCGAGTGGGGTTGCGCTACCGAATCGTGCTGCACATCCATCGTATCGAGCGCTTTTTTCTCCTCTTTGGCAAAATCGATCCGGAACACCCGCCGCAGCACCATCATCGACAGGATAATACCGATCACGCCGAGCGGATAGGCCACGGCATAACCCAACGCGATATCGGGCGAATCGATACCGGTCATATCGCTGTAAGCCTGCTGTGCGGCGCCGAGTCCCGGAGTATTGGTGACGGCACCCGACAGGATGCCGACCATCGTCGTGACCGGCAGCCCGGTGATCACGTACAACCCGCAGGTCACGAGCACACCCGCGCACACGACCATCGTGGCGAGCAGATTGAGCCGGACACCCCCTTTTTTGAAAGACGAGAAAAACCCGGGTCCCACCTGCAGGCCGATCGAATAGACGAACAGGATCAGGCCGAACTCCTTCATGAAGTGGATCAGGTATTCGTTGAGCCGCATCCCGAAGTGGCTGAAGATAATGCCGACAAAAAGGATCCAGGTAACGCCCAGCGAGATGCCGGCTACTTTGATCTTGCCCAGCATGATCCCCAGCGCAATGACCAGCGCGAGGATCAGCACCGAATGGGCGACACCGCCGCCCCAGAACGATTCATTGCCGAAAAACAGACTATTCAACCACTCCATCGCTTACGAATCAAAAGTACATATTTTAAAAGTGCACAAACATACGGCAATTCCCCGAAATTACAAAGGCATATTACCGTGCTTCTTGGGCGGATTGCTCCGGATTTTGTTATGGGCCATCTCGAGTGCCTGAATCAATTTGAAACGGGTCTGCTTCGGCAGGATGATCTCGTCGATATAACCCAGTTCAGCCGCGCGGTAGGGATTGGCAAAACGCTCCTCATACTCCTCGACCGCCTCACGCCGCTGTTCTTCCCCTGCACCACGATACAGAATATTCACAGCCCCTTCGGCGCCCATGACGGCAATCTCAGCGGTCGGATAGGCCAAGTTCACATCCGATCCCGTCTGTTTGCTCGACATGACGATATAGGCGCCTCCGTAAGCCTTGCGCAAAATCAGCGTGATCTTGGGAACGGTAGCCTCGACATAGGCGTAAACGATTTTGGCCCCGTGCCGGATAATGCCTCCGTGCTCCTGGGTCGTCCCCGGCAGGAAACCGGGCACATCCTCGAGCGTAATAAGGGGAATATTGAAACAGTCGCAGAAACGGATAAACCGGGCTGCCTTATCCGAAGCGTCGATGTCGAGCACTCCCGCCAGAAATGCGGGCTGGTTCGCCACGATGCCCACCGAGTGCCCTCCCAGGCGGGCGAATCCGATCACGACATTTTTGGCAAAATGGGGCATCACCTCCAGAAAGTAGTGGTCGTCGACCACCGATCCGATCACCTCTTTCACGTCATACGGCACATTGGGATCGGCCGGGATCAGCGTTTGCAGCCGTTCGTCCTCGCGGCGGATATCATCCGTCGTATGCACGACCGGAGCGTCCTCGAGGTTATTGGACGGCAGAAAGCTCAACAACTCCCTAATACCCATCAGCACCTCTTCCTCGCTCTCTCCCATAAAATGAGCCACTCCGCTGCGGCTGCTGTGGGTATAAGCCCCGCCCAGCTCCTCTTTATCCACCTCTTCGTGCGTCACGGCCTTCACCACGTCGGGCCCGGTCACGAACATATGGCTCTTGTCCCGGACCATAAAGATAAAATCGGTAAGCGCCGGCGAGTAACATGCGCCGCCCGCGCACGGTCCGAGAATGGCCGAGAGCTGCGGCACCACACCCGAAGCGATCGTGTTTTGGAAAAAGATGTTCGAATAGCCGGTCAGGCTCTCGACTCCTTCCTGAATGCGGGCTCCGCCCGAGTCGTTCAGCGCGATGACGGGCGCGCCGTTTTTCAGCGCCATCGTCTGCACCTTGACGATCTTGTTGGCGTTCGTAATGCTGAGCGAACCGCCGAATACCGTAAAATCATAGGCATAGACGAATACCTGACGACCGTCGATCTTGCCGTAGCCCGACACGATCCCGTCGCCGGGAATTTTCTGCCGGTCCATGCCGTAATTGGTACAACGGTGCGTGACGAATTTATCCAATTCGACGAATGTCCCCTTATCCAGCAACATTTCAATCCGCTCGCGAGCCGTCATCCGGCCGGCTTCATGCCGCTTGCGCAGTTTTTCTTCGCCGCCGCCAAGTTCCGCCTGGCGGTTACGGCGTTCAAATTCCTGATATATCCGTTCGTTATTCTTTTCCATGGTTATCCGATTCGTTTTGCAAAACATCCAGTTTGACCAACAGCGCCCCTCCGGCGACCGTTTCGCCCTCGGCCACGAGTATCTCGCGGACGATGCAATCCCCGGTCACTTTCAGGTTGCTCTGCATTTTCATCGCCTCGAAAACGAGGAGCGTATCGCCGGCCGCAACCCGGTCGCCCGCCTGCACCATCACACGCACCACCTTGCCCGGCATCGGCGCGCTCAGGTTGTCGTCCTGCCGGAGTTCCCCGCCGTTGCGCGCCTGCTGATAACGCGCCTGCGCATCGATGATCCGGACATCGTACGAGTCGTAGCCGCGCTTGACCGTGTAACGCCTGCCCCCTTCGAAACTCACCGCCTCCATATTGTACGAACGTCCCTGATAGAGGATCGAACAGATACCGTTGTCGGTCAACACGACATTCGCCTCGATCGTCCGGCCGTCTATCGACACCTGGACATCGTTCCCGTTTTTGCCGAGCCATTCGACTTCGGCTTTCCTGTTTCCTATTTCTATCTCCATAACGATTGCTTTTAAATGCCCTTGACCCCGTTGCGTTTGCCGAATTCGCGCCAACGGCTCGTAAAACCGGAAGAGGCGGCGCCGGCAGGCGATCCGGCGCTGCCCTCCTCCAGTGAGACCATGTAATTGATAAGAGCAGTAATCATGGCCATGTTCTCAATCTCTTCCCCATCTCCTCTCTCCTGCTGCAAAGCGAGCCGGTCGGCATTCTTTTCCAACACGGACGTATTGTAATCCCCTCCGACCAGCTCGGGAAGTTCCAGTATCGATCCCAGGTAGGCAATGTTGGTTTTGACACCGGTAATTTTGTATTCATCCAGCGCCCGGCGCATCCGTTCGACCGCAAATTCACGCGTCGTGGCCCAAACGATCAGCTTGCCGATCATCGGATCGTAATGCACCGGAATCTCATACTTCTCATAGATATAGCTGTCAAGACGGACTCCGATCCCGCCCGGTTCGGTCAGTTGGGAAATCACGCCCGGAGAAGGCATAAAACCCGCCGAGGCATCTTCGGCACAAATCCGGCACTCGATGGCGTGGCCCCGCTGGACAATATCGCGCTGGGTAAGGCGCAAAGGCCTCCCGTCGGCGACAAAAATCTGCTCTTTGACCAGATCGACCCCGCACACCTCTTCGGTGATCGGATGCTCGACCTGCAGGCGCGTGTTCATCTCGAGGAAATAGTAATTGAGCTCCCGGTCCACCAGGAATTCGATCGTTCCGGCTCCGAGGTAACCGACCGCACGGGCCGCAGCGACGGCATCACGCCCCATACGCTCCCGCAGCTCCGCAGTCATCAGGGGCGAAGGACTCTCTTCGATGATTTTCTGGTGGCGGCGCTGCACGGAGCACTCCCGCTCGCACAAGTGGATCACATGGCCGAATCGGTCTCCCAACACCTGGAATTCGATGTGATGCGGCTCTTCGACAAACCGTTCGATGTAAACGGTATCGTCGCCGAACGAAGCCATCGCCTCGGAACGGGCAGCCTCAAAAGCTTCGCGCACGTCCGCTTCCCGCCTCACCAGCCGCATACCCTTGCCGCCGCCGCCCTGCGACGCCTTCAGCATCACCGGAAAACCGATCCGGCGGCACACCTCGACGGCCTCGTCAGCCGACGCAAGATTTTGCTGCGTGCCGGGCACTACGGGAACCCCGGCGTCGATCATCGTGCGGCGCGCTGAAATCTTATCGCCCATCAACTCGATCGTTTCGGCCGCAGGGCCGATAAAAATTATTCCCGCTTCACCGCACTTGCGGGCGAAAGAGGCGTTTTCGGACAAAAAACCGTAACCGGGATGGATCGCGTCGGCACCGCATCCGCGGGCCACCTCCAGAATCCGGTCCCCGTTCAGGTAGCTCTCCTGCGAAGCGGCGGCCCCTATACAATAAGCCTCATCAGCATAGAAAACATGCCGCGAAGCCCGGTCCGCCTCGGAAAAGACCGCTACGGAAGCGATCCCCATTTCCCGGCAGGAACGCATCACCCGCAGAGCGATCTCCCCGCGATTGGCAACCAATATCTTCCTGATCATAATTTTCAGTTTAATTCACAAGCCGTCCACGGCAGCATATACCGATCCCGGCAGATGAAACTGCGGCAATCAGCATACCAAACCTCAACAGGCTCAAATCTATAAAAATCGCATACTTTACGGGCGTCAAAGCGCCTAACCCACGAGGCGCCAAAACGTAAAACGAACCGGCAGGTCTTCTGACTCGCTCCCATCCCGATACCTTCCCGGCCTGGATTCGGCCAGTGGTAAAGACGTTCAGGATGTTACGGAGATCACAGCTGCGGGACAGTCCGGGATTCACACCCGATTCCCTCTTCATTCCCCGTCCCGGGAGAGACGGAGAAAACCAATTCGGGGCAAATATAGGAAATTTTTCCGCGCTGCACACAAAAAACGAAGGATTGCTGCGTCACCTTTCTTTTTGGCCCGCCCTCTCGCATATTTCGTTTCGTTTCGTTATCTTTGCTTTCCGAAAGGAAAAGAAATTCCCGACGCATCGATCTGTCCGGGAAACCGTCGCGGGCATCCGCAACGGCCACGACACCCCCACCCACAGCCCTGACCGGCAACAACAGCGGGACAACGACCGACCGACGAACTGACAAACAATCAAAAAACAACGATATGAACCGAGTAGAAAACGCGCTGGCCCACGCCACGGAAACTAAAGCGCTGCGTATCGGGGCCGGCATCCTGCCCCAGTCCGGCGATATGTTCCGGGAACTGTTTCCCGGCAAACGGGCCGTCATCATAGCCGATCCAACGACGCTGCGGGTGGCGGGCAGCGATGTACGGGAAAGCCTCGCGGCCTCAGGCGTGGAGCAGGACGAGCCGCATATTTTCACCTCGCCGGACCTGCACGCCGAGTGGGAATTCGTCGAAGAACTCGATGCCGTACTGCAACGGACCGATGCCATTCCCGTAGCCGTGGGATCGGGAACGATCAACGACCTGGTAAAACTCTGCTCGCACCGCAACGGCCGCCGCTACATGGTCGTAGGCACCGCCGCCTCGATGGACGGCTACACGTCGTTCGGCGCGTCGATCACGTTCGAAGGGGCCAAGCAGACCTTCTCGTGTCCCGCTCCGTTGGGCGTACTGGCCGATACCGCGATAATCGCCGCAGCCCCGAAAGAGATGACAGCCAGCGGTTATGCCGACCTGTTCGCCAAAGTCCCGGCGGGTGCAGACTGGATCATTTCGGATGCACTGGGCGTGGAACCGCTCGACGAACGCGCTTTCGCAATCGTCCAGGACGGACTGCAGGATGCGCTCGGCGATCCGGAAGGGGTGCGCCAGGGTACCGTCGAAACGATCGGGCCGCTGATCGAAGGGCTCATGCTGGGCGGTTTCGCGATGCAGGCGCACCAGACGAGCCGACCGGCCAGCGGTGCCGACCATCAATTCAGCCACCTATGGAACATGGAACACCATAAAATGGCTGACGGGCACACCCCGTCGCACGGTTTCCAGGTCAGCATCGGACTGCTCGCCGCGACCGCCTATTACGAGCAATTCCTCCACAGCGACATCGCCCGCCTCGACATCGAAGGGGCCGTCGCCGCATGGCCCGAATCGGCCGAAGCGGAAAAATATGCGCTGGAACTCTATGCAGGCACCGATTTCCCCGAAATAGGACTGAAAGAGACGCGCGCGAAATATATCGACAAGCAACAACTGCGCGAACAGCTGACCACGCTGAAGAATAATTGGCCGCAAATCAAGGCAAGGCTCGAAAAACAGATCATCCCGTTCGCCGAGGCGAGCCGCCGGCTGCGGATCGTGGGCGCCCCCACCCGGCCCGAGGAGATCGGCATCACGCGCCGACGCATGAAAGAGAGCGTAATCCGTGCGCAGCATATCCGCCGGCGTTTCACCATCCTCGACGTAGCCGTTCGGACGAACCTGCTCGGGCAATGGACCGATGCGATTTTCGGCCCCGGCGGGGTCTGGGAGATCAAATAATCCCCAGATCAAGCTATTCCGCCTTACAAAAGCCAACGCGCCTGCACCGGGTACCGTCCCCCGCACAACGAGCCGGCGCACGGAGACAAAATACCCTCGCAAAGTTCCGCGACATCCGGCGCGCACAGGCCCGCCGAAACCGTAAAATTGCACGACCCGATAACCAACGACTAACCAAAACCGGACAACCTGCCATTCAGCCCGGACAAAACTTCAACCCGAACCGATGAACGACAACACACAAGCCTCAGCACGAACCGCCGCTGCCGCCGATCCGCAGGACGAGCACGGCTTCAGCCCCGAAGTGCGTAAACGTTTCCGATACTGGCAAACCCGCACGATCATCGCCACGATGATCGGCTATGCGCTCTTCTACTTCGTACGTAAGAACTTCTCTTTCGCAATGACCGGCATGGAGACCGATCTGGGTATTTCGAAGACGAGTCTCGGCATCTTTCTCACGCTGCACGGACTGATTTACGGCCTGTCGCGTTTCCTGAACGGCGTACTGGCCGACCGGGTCAACGCCCGCTTTTTCATGGCTTCCGGACTGGCCCTCTGCGCGCTGGCGAACTTTGCATTCGGATTCGGCGAAGATATCTCGACCTGGATTACGGGCGAAACCGGCGGATCCCAATTCACCAACACGCTGATTCTCTTCATGGGGCTGCTGTGGATCGCCAACGGCTGGCTGCAGGGCATGGGGTTCCCGCCGTGCGCGCGGCTGCTGACGCACTGGATACCGCCCAAACAACTGGCGACCAAAATGTCCGTATGGAACACCTCGCACTCGATAGGCGCCGGACTCGTGGTCATCCTCTGCGGCTACATCATGGGCACCCTGGGCAGCGGACCCAACCATGTCGGAGCGTGGAAATGGTGTTTTTGGATTCCGGCGGCGATCTCGTTCGCGGGAGCGATCGGCCTCTTCATCACGCTGCGCGACACGCCGCGCTCGGTGGGACTGCCCGAACTGCCCGGAACCGAAATCAAAAAAGAGAAACCGGGTAAAAAGAGCGCCGAGGAGAAACACATGCTGCGCCGGATGGTATTTGCCAATCCTTTGATCTGGGTCCTTTCGATCGCGAACTTTTTCGTCTATATCGTGCGCTTCTCAGTACTGGACTGGGGGCCGTCGCTGCTCAAACAGTCGAAGGGCATTTCGCTGGAGATGGCCGGATGGCTCGTAGCCCTGTTCGAAATCGCCGGAATCGTCGGCATGATCTTCGCGGGCTGGGCCACAGACCGCTACCTGAAAGGCCGCGCCCACCGCACCTGCGTCTTCTGCATGGCCGGTACGGCGCTGTTCATCTTCGGATTCTGGGAACTGCCGCAGGGTGCCCCGATCTGGCTCACCTTCCTGCTGCTTTGCGGCGCGGGTTTCTGCATCTACGGTCCGCAGGCGCTGATCGGCATCGCCGCCGCAAACCAAGCGACCAAGAAATACGCCGCCACGGCCACCGGATTCACCGGACTGTTCGGCTATGCGAGCACGATCGTTTCCGGTACCGGCCTGGGCTACGTGGCGCAGCATTACGGATGGAACTGGGCCTACATCACGATGATCACGATGGCGCTGGTGGGTATGCTCGTATTCTCGCTGATGTGGCGCGCCAAAATGGACGGCTACGCCCGGATCAACTCGTAACCCGATAACAAACCGCAAAACACACGTCCGCAGGACGACTCATGACAACGCAACCAAACCATGGATAAAAACACCTTCACAGACTGCTATTCTCCACTGTCCCACGAGGAGCTGATGACCCGGCTCGCCGCGATTCGTCACGTCGCGCTCGACATGGACGGCACGATCTACATGGGCTCGACACTTTTCCCGTGGACCAAAGCCTTCCTCGCCAAACTCGACGCGCTGGGAATCGGTTACTCGTTCCTGACGAACAACCCGTCGAAAAACATCGACGACTACCTGCACAAACTGGAAGGAATGGGCATCGGGGTGCCCCGTGAACGGATGTACACCTCCGCACTGGCCACCATCGACCACATCCGTACGCACCATCCCGAGGCCAAACGGCTCTTTTTGCTCGGTACGCCGAGTATGATCGCGGAATTCGAAGCGGCCGGGTTCGAGTCCGCCCCCGCCACGGAGGGAGACAAACCCGATATGCTGGTAGTGGCGTTCGACATGACCCTCACCTACCCGCGCCTGTGCCATGCCGCATGGCTCGCGGCACAGGGCATTCCGTACGTAGCGACGAATCCCGACCGCGTCTGCCCTACCGACCGGGCCGAGGTGTTGGTGGATTGCGGCTCGAT
>OJSP01002181.1_pt1 | contig 17265 bp, 10 predicted proteins | sample 1599561 | NCBI WGS metagenome assembly OJSP01 (sample SAMN04168659, study PRJEB22393) | human gut metagenome | biome: human gut microbiome; feature: stool | host: Homo sapiens | collected 2014-05-12
AGTCAAGGACGGACGACGTGGCGGACTTCAGGCAGATGGGTATCGACCACCTCTTTGTAGATGAATCGCATTATCAGAACTTTTATGAATTTCCTAAATTTCGCATCAAGTTGCTGATTCTTATTTTGTTGCATTTTAATATAGGATCTTTATATATCAAATGTTCCAATTGAAATATTTATGATCGGAAGGATAAGATACTGCTCTCCTTTAGTTTGTGGTTGCTCAAATATTTGCTCATAGATTGGAGATGGTTTTAGGTCAAAATTTAAATTTGCATTTTTAGTGTAAAAAGCACAAAACCATTCAGGAATTCCATTCATGTTGTATGCTCCATATCTCTCGATAATTATTTTGTAAAAACCGATTTCTTTCCCTTCTTTTACTATATTAGTAATACCTCCATAATTAGTTCCAATCTTATATTTTAATCCTTTTAAAGGATGGTGCTCTTTTTCTGATAATTTGTTGTTAATATATTTTTCTTTTATACATTGCAGAGGTATTTCGAATCTGCCTCCGGCTGAATGTAGTATGAAGGGATTTTCTTTAGTTATAATCAAATATTTAAAATCTACTTTGTTTTTTGAGATTAACTCAATTAATTTGTATTTAGTCTGATTATTGTCAAAATTAGTATTAACGAGGGTCTTTTTTTCAACTAGTAATTCATACTCATACCCTTTTTCATAATGGAAACCCTCGATCGCAGAAATATTTATTTCTTGAAAATCGACTTGATTTTCTTCTTTTGCTAGTATATATTCATGATTTTCAATATCTTCATTTTGGATTCTATTTGTTTCTGATAAAAGAAATATTTTGACAGTTTCTGTTTTGATTAGAGGGGTGTCTTCTTTATTACAGCTGCTTGTATAAAGTGCTAATAATAATATATTTAATAAATGTCTAGTTTTCATATATTGAATTTTATGTATATTTGTGTAAATATTTACTTTGCTAAAGTAGATATTTATTGATTTTATAGTGATGAATATATATTAACTACTTGAGATGCCGTATGAATAAATGATAATTTTTATCATGATTGTTTTCTTTGTAAAAGTGAAGGTTTCTAAATTATTGATTTTTGCTGTAAATAACAAAGCTACTAATCTTTATATAATTTATAAATGTGATTATATTTGTGCTAGTTTGTATTTCTTCCTAATGTTTTCAAGGATACTAAATGTCTTATCCAACTCCTCCTTCGTATGCATAGCTGTTAAGCTGAAGCGAAGACGGGATAATTTTTCCGGTACAGCTGGATAACTGATTGGGTTTACATATATTCCTTGCTCAAATAGTATGCGAGCTGCTTCTTTCACATTGTGTTCATTACGTACCATTACGGGGAATATAGCTGATTCGGTATTACCATAATCAAGACCTAGGGTTTCAAGTCCGGTTTTAAAATATTCGATATTTTCGGCTAATGTATTTCTCCATTGGGGTTCTTGGTCAATCAGTTGGATGGCTTTTATTGCGGATGCGGCGGTTTGAGGTGTAGCGGCGGCGGAAAATATATTTTGTCTTGAATAATATCTGAGTAAAGTTATGATCTCTTTTCTTGCTATGGCATAACCTCCCACGCATCCGAAAGCTTTACTGAATGTTCCGGTTATCATGTCTACTTTGTCGAGAAGACCATAATCTTCAATAATTCCTCGGCCTGTTTTGCCTAATACACCAATACCATGAGCGTCATCAACAATGAGAAATGCGTCATGCTCTTTACATACGGCATAAATTTGATCAAGAAAGGCGATATCCCCATCTTGGGAGTAAACGCCATCAATAATTACAAAGCGATTTTTGAAGTTCTTTGAGTTGTTTAAGACATGTACTAAAGAATCAATGTTGTTGTGAAGGAATCTCTTTGTATTGGTACATAAACAACCGTCAAATACACTCGCATGAGTAAACATATCCATGATTGCGATATCTTCTTTATCCATCATGGCCAGTAATGTGCTGCAATTTGCGGCGTATCCGGATGTATAGGTTATCGCATACTCATTTTTCAAGAAATGAGCGATCTCTTGTTCTAACTGCTCATGCAAGAAATTGTGTCCTCCGATCAAAGGACTGGCCCCAGCTCCAGCTCCATATTGTTCAAGTGCGTCAATACCTGCTTTTATTACTTCCGGGTGATGCGATAGACCTAGATAGTCATTAGATACGAAACTGATCATTTCTTTTTCTTTATTTGAATATGGATCGACCACTTTCATATGGGCACTAGAACCGGTCAAAGAGATGACACGATAAGGTAAGTGCTGGATTTTATGTCTATATGATATATAATCATCAACCTGTTTTGCTCTGGTTAATAAGTCTTGACCTCTATTTTCGAAGTCTTTTAATGTCATGTTGTCAAATTCGTTTTGCATATAAACCCCTCTCTTTTAATTTGACAAAATTATTGACAGTTATTATATTATGAAATGAAACTATTTTAATTATTTACTTAGGTTTCTTACTTTATAAAGAAGATTAAACATAACAGATTCTCCATTATCATTCTCTAACGCAAAAGTGGAACGAAAAATAAGTTGCCTTATTAATGAACTTTTCTCCTTATTTGACTTAATCTTTGGGGGGTGACTCCTATGTAAGATGCCAAATATTTTAATGGTATATTATTAATTAGTTCTTTTTCTTTGGTTATAAGATCCTCATAAATAGCTTCGGCGGAGGAACCAAGTAGCAAGGTCTCTCTTGTTATTTTCCGGCATAAAGCATCTTCGAGAACAATTCTTGCAATCTTATTTATGTTTAGGGAGGTTTGATATAAATCAGCTAAGTCTAGCTTCGATAATTTCCAGATTACACAGTCTGTCAATGCTTGTATATGTATGAGTGATGGCTGATTTTCTTTAAGGGAAAAGTACGAGTTGGCGAATTCGCCCGGGAAAGAAAACCAAAAGGTGATTTCTTTGTCCGGATCACCATATTCTTGTGCAGTCCAATAGCGTAGGATACCACTTTCTATGAAATAAAGATATTTTTCGTAATCACCGATTCTTATGGTAAACTCGTTTTTCTTGATTTCTTCACGTTCGAAGTGTTCACAAAAAAGTTGTTGTTCTTCGGGTGTTAATCGTAGTCCTTTATTTAAGGAGTCTATAACGTTAACGGATTGCTCTATTAATAATGCGATGTTGGTTTTCATGTGTTTAGTATGTTTAGCTGGTTATGTTAATATATTCTAAGAACAAAGATAATGCTAAAAGCTGGATAATCAAGATTTATTCAAGGTAACTGCACCAAAATATCTATGAAATAGAGATTAGGAAGAAATACTGTTCAGATCTGATGATAAGGTAGGCTTATTGTATATTTCCATATACGCTCTTGTTTTCTGTCGTGTGATTCAGTAAAAACATGTACGTGTTTTCCGAAAAACATGTACGACTTTTTCCAAAAACACGTACGTGTTTCGCGGAAAGTATAATCGTCTTTTTAAGATGTTTATGTTCAATGATTTATATAAGAACATTATTTACGTGCTTATTGTCTAGGATTTGCCTTGGGATACGTATGCTCTAAATAGACTCCGGATACTGAAAATCGGGTGGGAAAAGTAAACAGGGATCGTTGGCAAACTTACCAGCGATCCCACTAAATCCCTATTATAATTTCGCTTGATTCACTTGCGGCGTGCGGATACCCGGTTTCAATTCTCCGTTGATGATAGTTAACCGGCCATCTTGGATAACCGCTCCCGCTCCGGCACGGGCCAACTGCTCATATTCGCCCAGATCGCTCCATGCTTTCGTGGATAGGTCGTATTGAAGTAAGGTGGTATTGAATCGGTACCATTCTACCGGATGGTGCATATAGGCCTTGGCTTCCGCTTGCAGGCGGGTAATGGCCGCTGAATCTCGCGCCGCCTCCGCTTTCGCTAAATGGATCGGTCGGGCGATGGCGGCTAAGAAACAATCGTAGTTCACACCTCCCATAAATAAGATTTTATCCGTTTGGAAAGTCACGGCACAGCCTCCTGTTAGGGTACGGTTCGTTCCGTCCTTAAACGGGGGAAGAACGGTCTCTTGTTGCCAGGTAAAAGTTGCCGGGTCGAATACCAATACATCCGTCGGGACGATCGGTTCCTCTTCGTTTAGGATGGGCTGGAAGCCTCCGGCTAGATAAATACGTGTGCCGTTGGGACTTTCTCCGGCCGCTAATACCGGTTGTACACGGGCTGCTCCCGGGAAGTCCGGTAGTTGTTCCCATCCCTTTTCGATATTCGCGAGGTTGAGGCGTAAGAAGGTATGGCAGGGCTGTCCGTTCTCATTTCCCCCTGCTACGTAAATCTCCTGTCCGGTAAAAGCGGCCGAGAGATTATCCATTGGAGACGGTAAGGGGGGTAAGGCGCAAACCGCTACCTCTCCTTTCGTGGGGTTATAGGAGATGCGGGAGACCTCGACCAAGGAAGAATCACTGTTGTTTCCTCCGATGCAAACGATACCTTCCGGGGTGGAAACCGTAGCGCCGTAGGCGACGGGACGAGGCAGTCGGTCGATCTCTTTCCAGCCTTCGGGAAGAAGGACGAATATCTCGCTATAATATCGCTTGGCTCCTCCCTCGGTGACGGGTTTGTCCGGAAAGTTGCAACCTCCGGCAACGATCAATACGCCGTTATGGATGCCGGCGAACGGGGCGGAAACGCCAAGGGAAGCCGTATCGGCTGCTCCCGGTAGATCCGGTAATTTTGTCCAGTTTATCATGGTGTTCTGTTTTTTAGATACAGGCTGGCCGCATCCCGCTACGCAGAGTAGCAGGAGGAACAACCAGCCGGTGATTTGTTGTTTATTATGCATAGCTTATTCTTTTATTGCCCGGAACGTAGAGGCCGGCATGCCCGCCTCGTTTATAAGATTCGCTCTCGTGAAGGGTTGCCAGCCGTAGCGTACCAGCTTCGGGTGAGTCACTTGATCGTTCCACACCTTTACTTTCCCGTTCTCTACCACGGCTTGCGCCGGATAGTAAAGTCCTTCCTGCTCGGCGATCTCGAATGTACGGATGGGGTCCCCATCGGAGGTTGTCAAGCCCTTTGCGTAATCGAAAGTGATATAGGCGGCGTTATCGGTAAACGTTGCGCTGCGGAACAAAGGGCCGGATGGGATTACGTTATGTCCGTAGGTCTTGTTCAAGGCCCAATGTGCCAGTCGTTCGCCAATCTCTTTTTTTCGGGTAGGGTGAACGTTTAAAGAATCCCCGCGATCGCTACTAACGGCCATACCCGTATTCGATACGGTTTGCGCCAGGCGGCGTTGGCTGTCCCTGAACCAAGTCCAACTCGGGCGGTCTATGCTGGATAGTTGGACATAGTAGAAAGGCAGGTCTGCGTTCCAATTCTGGCGCCAGCTGTTCACCAATAGCGGGAATAATCGTTCGTGTACTTCCATATTATGGGCGTTCGATTCTCCTTGGTACCAAATAATCCCTTTGATGGGATATTGATGAAGGGGTTGGATACCCGCCTCGAACAGATAACAAGGCTCATACGGATGGCGTTGGAGCGGGTTGGATGCTTGCTTGATGTTTAAGGCCGCCCGTTCACGTACCCAATCTTGGATAAAGTCGTTCTTCGTCCAATCCTGTAAGATATCCGGAAACTCGAATTCCAGTGTTTTCCGGTCGATCCATGCCTCTGTAGGCGAGCCGCCAACAGCGTTCAATATCAATCCTACGGGTACTTGTAAGCTATCGGCCAGCATACGCCCGAAGGCAAATCCTATGGCCGAGAAGCGTGCGGTATTCCGCGTGTCGCATACTTCCCATTGGGTGTCGTGGTAATATTGCAGGCGGTTCAATGAATCCAGTACGGAAGCGTCCCATTCCACGGCGTAGGTCTCCCAGCGGGGCTTTAGGTCGAATAAACGGATTTGCGAGTGTTGTTTCACGTAATCCAATTGTTGCTGTTGTTCTTCCTTTACGCTCTCGTTTACCCGGAACGCCATGTTGGATTGTCCGGAGCATAGCCAGACTTCCCCGGCTACTACATCCCGATAGTTCAGCGTGCGGCTGGGGGTAGAAACCGTTAAGGTATAGGATTTCCCGCTTACCCGTAAGGGGTCGAGCGTGACAGTCCATTTCCCGTTCGTACCGGCTACGGTCTCCTTCCTTTGTCCGGCGAGGGTAACGGTTACTTTCTCCCCTTGGTTGGCGATACCAGATATAGGAAGCGGTTGATCCCGTTGCAAGACCATCCGGTCCGAATAGATGGCAGGAAGCTGTAATCCTCCGTAATCGCCGGTTAGCGCCCCATAAACGGTGCGGGCCAAGATACCGGCACCTTCAGCGTTGGGATGCAATGCGTCGGGCAATAGATCCGGACGGTCATATAATCCTTCCTGCAAATCGATCAAGGTTGCGCCGGCTATCCGGGCGATTTCTTCGATAAGCGCTTGCTCCATCCAGTACCAGTCTCTTGTACCGGATTTAAAACGAGAATGGCGGTGAGATATCGGAGTCATACGGCAAACCCATACCTTGCATCTCGGATTGGCTTTCCGGAAGGATTCGATCAAGGAAAGATAATCCCGAACGAAATCGTCCCGGTAATTCGGCCATGCCCGAGGGTCCGTATCGTTCAATCCCAGATGGATGATCACGTAATCCCCGGCAAACCTCAGTGCCTTTTGATACGCTTCTTGTTGGGTATAAGGACGATATCCCTTGTTTAATAAAGTAGCCCCGCTATGCCCGAAGTTCTCCACTTCGTAGGCATCTCCAAGCATCTGTTGCAATTGGGCCGGGTAGCAGTTTGTTTCCCTGTTCTTGATTCCGTAGCCGTAGGTCACGCTATTACCTACGCAAGCCACCTTGATCTTTTGCGCTTGGCTCATAAATGCGAAAGCGAGGAAGATGGATAAGATTCCTATTATTTTTCTCATTTCATTCAACCGAATTAGACGTTATTTAAGTTGTTTATCCGGAGAGTAAACCAGTCCTTCCACCGCTTTCTCTCCATCCGGGGTGACGCAAACGAACGTAAACATCCATTTCACCAGACGGACCTCGGGGGTATTGAACGTACCGACCGGAAGCTTCATGAACACCTTGTTCCAGCCTTTTTCCAGATGGACCGGGGTTGGTTTACGGCTTACGCAGTTCTCGTTCCCCAGTGGGATCTCATTGGACTTCTCCCGGTGGGTAGCGGTCCATACGGGGGGCGTTATCTCTTGATCATTTACCCAGATACGGCTTTCTTTATAATCCCATTTTCCTTGCATTGGAGGTAGATCCATTTCAGAACGGCTATAATTTTGAAATTCGATCCACGTACCTACCTCTTGCGCCTTGGGCGAATAGATCCAAGTCCATGCGTAAGCGGTATGGTTCGGTTGCGGGTCTTTATAGGCACCGGGAACCAGCGGTCCCCAGACATGGCGCAGGTAGATACCGGCACCGATGGCGTCGTGCGTACCGTAATTTTTCCCTTCATAGGTATATTGCGCTTGAAGCGACTTTTCCGGAGGGAAAGAACGGGTCAGTTCCCCATCATTCGGGAAAGGGTCGGTGATACGCCATCTCACGTTGGTTTGCTTGACGTAGGCGAACGGGTATCCTTGGAAATGATGTTCTTTATGCCATAACATCCGCCGCTCAAAATCGACAAATGCCTTATGTTCCTCGTTATCGGGATCGATAGGCAGCATCGTTCCGTTCTTATCGAAATATTGATAGCCGCCGCCCAACCAAGAACGTTCGGCGATCGCTAATAGATTCGGATACAAATTATTCTCCCGGATCAATTTGTCCTCCGGCTGTACGACCCGGTCGTGCCATACGGCAAGGATCGTACCCGCCAAATCATGGCTTCCTTGCGGTTCATTGTAAATACGGCTTTTGTATAAGCCGATCAAGTCGGCGAACGTATCAAAATGGTTGATATAATGGAAACGGGAGTCGATCGCAGGAATGCCCGGTCGCGCTTTTCCCCGGTAACTCCACATTTGCTCCATGTCGATCTCACCCGGTTTGTACTTCCATCCCGGGTTCCAAGAGATCACTTGTTTCCCTTTCGCACGGATATAAGCGACCATCTCGGGTACGAACTTCGGATTGGTAAACTTTACCTCGTCCGTACCGATATGTAAGTAAGGAACCTCCTCGAATACCTCGCAAACCTCATCCATCAATAGTTTTAAGATCGCCATACCCTCCTTGCTCTGCATATCATGACGGAAGGCCCGTATGAAAGCGGCGCTATGTCCCGGCATATCTACCTCCGGGATGAGTAGTACGTTATGTTCTTTACAAAAGCGAACCAGCTCCTTTGCCTCCTCGATCGTGTAATATTTTCCGGGCATACGGCTCATATTGCAGCTGTCGTTCAGCATCGGAAAGATCTTGCTCTCCAGACGCCAAGCTTGGTTCTCCGTGAGATGCCAATGAAATACGTTCATCTTGTAGCGGGAAAGTACCTCGATCTCCCGTTTCAGTTCTTCCATGGAGATATAGCTCCGCCCTACGTCTTGCATGAATCCTCGTATGCGGAAAGCAGGCCAGTCGGTGATCTCGCAACCTTGGATGGAATATCGCTTCCCTTGCCGCTCGGTCAGTTGGCGCAAGGTTTGTATCGCCCAATAAGCTCCTTGCTCGGATACCGCCCGGATGGTTATCCCCCGGGAAGAGACGCTTAGTTGATAAGCCTCCTCGGAGTTGAGGGGGATTCCGTCCAATTTGTCAACCAAGGAAACCTCTATCTTGTATCGGCTGTCCGGTTGGACGCTTACCGGCAGCTCCTCCAAGAATTCCATTAGGATGGAACGGAGTTTCCCTTCGGAAGAAACTGCGATTTCCTTCGGATGGAACGAAGCGTTTGTCCGGACGTATTTTTGGGGCAAGGGCAATAAAACAGGATTCCGGGCCATCAGAGGCCCGGAATACAAGAAACTTAAAACAATTGCAAAATGCAGTATATATCGCATATACTTAGATTATTGATGAATGATATCCTGTAATTTGATAGCTTGGAAGGTCATATGTGCTACGCTTGACTCGTAGAAGATTCCTACCGTTTCCTTATCGATCATCGAAAGACAGGAATATCCCCACCCCTCGGCCTCGTCTAATAAGACTTGATGCTCCGTGGGCCATGTAAGTCCACCGTCCAGACTCGCCTTGATCGTGATATGATTACGCCCTTTCGTCGTGTTCGGATTGGAGAAGAGTAGAAGGTCCTTGCCGGTGATGTTATCCTTGGCGTTTACCTTGATCAAGCTGGCCATACAAACGGATTCCTGTAAGGCGCTACGGCTGGAAGGATGCTCTGTCCATGTCTTGCCTAAATCCTTTGTGGTGGCCACGGCACGGCTACCGCCCCGGTTATCACGCATATTTAACATCAATACGCCCGGCTCTACCTCGGCAACTTGCGCCTCTGTGGTATTCGTGCGGGCTAAGTTATGCAGGTGCCATGTTTTCCCGCGGTCTTTGCTATACATAATGCCGGCGTTGGGCACACGGGTAGCGTCGATAAACTGGATCGGGAAGACCAAGGTACCGTCTTGCATCGTGATGCCTCGTCCCGGGCCTTGCAATAGGAAATACCAAGACGGGTCTTTTACTTGGGAGGTGATATTGATCGGTTCGCTCCACGTCTTACCATCGTCCTCACTTTTCACGAGCATAAGTTGGGCGGTCTCGTCCGGTGTCATTCCCGGCATGGAGTTCCACCAAGCCCGTTCGTTACCCATACCATGCGTCCATGCGGCTACTACCCAGATCGTATTGGTCTTTTCGTCTACCAAGATCGATGGGTCTCCCACGCCGTTTTGTCCGTGGGGCAGGCCATCCGTTTGTTTGAAAGTCATGGCTACTCGCATCGGTTCCCAAGTTTGTCCCTTATCGGTACTGCGGCTTACTCCGATATCGATTTTCTCTTGCAGGTCCACGCTGCTATTATAGCGAATATCGTAGACTCCAAGTAATGTTCCGTTATTCGTCGTCACTAATCCCGGGATGCGGAAGGCCGCCGATCCGTCATCCCCGGCTTGGCGTACGCCGATACCTACATGGCGTTCGTCCACCTTTCCTTTCCAAGTGATGTCGATCGGTTTGTTGTTGATCTGTGCGTTAGGCATCGTGGTCGCTACTTTTGCCAATAAGGAAGTCTCTGGCTTCATCTGGATACTTACCCAGAAATAGTTGATGCCTTTAAGCATCGGTTGCTTAGAGGTTAGTTTTACCGTGCGCGACAAGGGGGCGGTAACCTCATCTTGCCGTACGGAATAAGATTCAAGAGCCTTACGGGTATTTCCCGGTATATGGCTGGATATGTACGTAACGGGACTGAAATGTTCCCCTTTGCGGGATGGAGCTTCCACTCCGCTATAAAATAGACGTATCGCTTGGATGTCCGACAGGTCGACATTGTCTCCGATCTGTATCGTGATCTCGTTTAATACATCCCCTTTTTGGGCCGGTATCCGCATCTCGTAAAGTACATTGTCGATCCGGTCTATCAAGATGGGGATTTGTTGCTCTCGCACATAAAGACTGTCTGCCGCAAAAGCCGTTTGTACGATGAAAAGAAGGCAGAAATACAGGAAAGTTTTTTTCATGATGTTTTTTGTTTGTAGGTTGAAATTAATAGATATGTGAATTCCAAAGGTAGCGATATTCATTCATATGAACAAAGCCCCTTTGGAATTCGTGCCAAAAACCTAGTTATATCCAATCGCCTTAAACCTATGTACGATTAGTATCCGGGAGTCTGTTTCAATGCGGGGTTGTTTGTCAATGCCCCTTCATTGATCGGCCATAATAAACGTGATTCTTGTGCTGTGGTATATTTTAATACATAATCCTTACCGAAGCGTCTCAAGTCGTACCAACGTTTACCCTCAAAGAAGAACTCGCGAAGTCTCTCTTTAAGGATAGCTTCCATCACATTCTCGTCGCCCGCCTCAAACGGGTTATCGTTATAGAAACTTCCTTTGTCATTCGGATAAGCCACCTCGTTCTTATGTGCGTTAAAATATTCGGAACCGTAAGCACGCTCGCGAACGGCGTTGATCTCTGTAGAAGGATCTTCTCCGAGCAAGGCCTTAGCCTCGGCTAATAATAGCAAGGCATCCGCATAGCGATAGATAGGATAATCATCGTACCAACTTCTTTCGTTGCTACCTTCCAAGGTGGTTCCTTGGAACTTGTATTGGATTGGTGCGATATATTCCAAGGTTCCGTCTTCGTGCTTTTTGTAAACCGCCTTCAAGGTACCTTTCAAGCGGGTATCACCTTCGCGAAATGATTTTAGGTAATGATCTTTCTTTACTTGGTAGCGCATTAAGCCTTGTAGGTTGTATCCCGGTATTTCAAGGAATGGAGTTCCTGTCTCGTCACAGTAGCCTGCCATGTACTCACGTTGAGGTACCATATTGTTACGCCAGTTATAGTCTCTCCACATCATGAAATCATCCTCCTTACCACTATGGAGCGCGAAGATCATCTCGCTGTTCTCCTTATTGTTGAAAGAGAAAACGTCCGTGAATTTCTCTTGCAGCTTTAAGTTGCCGTTTTGTTGAAGATCTTGCAAGGCTGTCTTGGCTACGGTATAATCGCCCGTGCCGCCACCCATCTGGCGTCCGCTCCATAGATAAACCTCACCTTTCAGCATCAAGGTAGCGGTTTTAGACCAATAACACTTTCCTTGTTTATAAGAATAATCTCCGCCAAAAGCTTTTTCCGAGGCATCGATATCCTTCTTGATCAGATCCATCACCTCACTCGCTGGAGAAGCGGCCTTATCAAGGTGAGAGATATCCAATTCGCTACCTAAGGTTGGCTCCGTAGTAATGATAACGTCTCCCCAAGAGCGTAACAAATGGAAATAGATATAGGCGCGTAAACCGTAAGCCTGCCCTAAGTAATAGTTCTTTTCGGCCTCGCCTAATAAATCGGTCTCGTTCGTTCTACGGATCATCAAGTTGATTTGGTTCAGTGTCGTATAAAAATTAGCGAAGTTGCTGATACCTGTAAACTCTGCGTTGATCGTGTTGTATGAGAAACGCTCTACGCCTTGGGTAGCCTCGCCTCCGAACGGCTGATCTCCGTAGATGTCTGAGCGAGGTTCGCCCAATACGAATATGTTATAACTGGATTGTGAACGGAGCAATCCGTGTAAACCTATGTTGAATGCCTTAAACTGGTCCGGGGATTTCCAATAGTTTGCGTCGGAAATACTACTTACGGGTTCCATGTCCAAGGAGTCGCATCCGCTGAAATTCAGTAATGAGACTGCTGCCATCATGGCTATAATTATCTTTTTCATAAATGTCTGTCTTTTTTAATGGGTTTGACTAAAATGTTACGGATAAACCAAGAAGAACCGTTTTAGGAGTTGGGTATCTACCGTTATCAAGACCTTGACCATAGGTAGTATCTACCGCCGGTTCCGGAGATACACCGGTATATCCTGTGATGTAGAACAAGTTTTGTCCGGTTACATAAACAGAGGCATTGCTCATCAAGGCTTTGTTAATCCATTTCTTTGGTAGGTTCCAAGTCAATGTGATTTCACGTAAAGCTAGATAATCACCCTTTTCGTAGAAGCGGGAGCTGTTGTTGTCAACTGCTGTCAAACCATTGTTGGAGCGAGTAATATTCTTCTTACTCAACTGATCGGCATAGTAGAACTTAGGTATATCCGTATTCTGGTTTGTCTCCGACCAACTGTCTTTCACCATATCGATGATGTTAAACGAACCTTGATATTGTCCAAGTGAACGTGCGGCTAAGTCGTTATACAGCGTATGCCCTAACGCATAATCAAAACGAGCGTATAAAGAGAAATCTTTATAGCCTAATGTCGTGGAGAAACCACCGGTTACTGTCGGGAAAAGATTACCTACTTTCACGCGGTCTAGATTGTTGATTACGCCATCATTGTTCAAGTCGGCCCAACAAACGTCACCCGGCTCGATCGGTTGCTTACCTGCCTTATCCTTTAAAGCTTCCCATGCGGCGGGGCCATACAATTCTCCAATTGCGTCGTAGCGGTTATTGGCATTCGCTTTCACGTCATCCCAATCCTTGAAGATATGATCTTGCTTGAAGGCAAATAAATCACCCAGCTTACCACCTTCTTGTTTTCCGCCAACCCATACGACTTCACCCTTTTGCGGGTCGTATACTTGGTAACCTCCTTGGCGGTTATTTTCGTTCCCATTGGCCGGAAGCTTGACAATCTTGTTCGCTACCGTAGATAAGTTTGCTGATACATCCCAACTGAATCCGTTTACGTTGTTTAGGATATTCGCTTTTACTTCCATCTCGAAACCTTGGTTACGTAAAGTTCCCAAGTTGGTTTTGATGCTGTTGAAACCAGTGTAATTGGGTAAATCCAAATCTGTCAACAAATCGGAAGTCGTACGATTATAATAGTCTAGGATAAAGCTCAGGCGATTGTTGAAGAATCCTATATCCAAACCTACTTCGAAAGATTTACTTTGCTCCCAACGTAATCCACCGTTTACCAATTTGTCATTATAGAAACCTACAGAGCCATCATAGTTTGTTATGATCGATCCGTTCGCGTCTTTCTGCCCATAGCTGCCATATACGTCGTAGTATCCTAATCCGTTTACGTTACCGTTCACGCCGTAGCTGATACGAGGCTTCAGGTTAGAGATCACATCTACCAACTTCGATTCCTTAAAGAACTCCTCTTCCATGATATTCCAACCAGCGGAGATACCCGGGAAGAAGCCCCAACGGTTATCGCTCAACTTGGAGATTCCGTCATAACGAGCTACGACCGATAATAGGTATTTGTAATTGTAGTTATAGTTTACACGGGCAAAGCCAGAAAGGATACGATAGCCTTCCTTGTAGCTATAGGTATAGGTACGATTACTACCAGCGTTCAAAGTAGGGATGTCATCCGACGGAGAATTTTCGGTCCTTGCGTTCAGCGTATATTGATGCCAATTGAAATACTCGCCACCAAGCATTGCCTCCAGATTGTGTTTTTCTTTGAATGTGTCTGTGTACGTCAAAGTAACACTATGTTGCTGTTGGTTCTGCTTTATATATTTGGCCTCAGCCTTACGGGTAAGATTCGGGCTAGTGGCGTTTTGTTGTTGGTAAGATTTCTCGAACTTATCTGTTTGATCGTCTACGTGGTATAGGGCGCTATTCTCTTTCAAGATTAATTTCTTCGGGATGATCTCTAGATCAAAACCGATATTATAGGTAGAGCGGCGGGTTCCATTCGTATTCGTTAATTTATCTTTGTAGTAAAGAGGGTTTCCATCACCCGTGCCGAAGCCTGAAGCGGGAGATCCGTCTTCCATGTATGGGTTCCATGTAGGGCGTTGGCTCATTGTGCGATAGAAGAACTCATATGATCCGATCCAAAGACCCGGCTGGCGAGACCATGTATAAGTCGTTCCAGCGTTGACTGTCAAGATCGGAAATATCTTATAGGATCCATTGAATGTCCCGGAGAAACGCTCGTAGCTGGTTCCCTTAATGAGACCGTCTTCTTTGTAGTAACCTAAGCTGGCTGCGAATGTACCTTTGTCGTTACCTCCTGTGATATTGATATAATGATCTTGCGTGAAAGAAGGGTCTTGGAAGGCTGCGTCTTTCATTTGCCCTGAGTAATCCTTGAATAAGATTTGTTTATTCGGATCGGTTGGGTCTTGCATTTGTTGCCAACCTTCTGCCAAGAGGCCTTTGGTACTGTCATCCAAATAACGGATATCAAATAGGTCATTCCCGATACCGTATCCCATTTGGTTATCCATGCCTGAACGTCCTGTTCTTTGGTATCCTAAGCGATTGTAGTAAATATAATCGTGAGCGTTTAAGTAATCATAACCTGTGCGAGCAAAGTTGGCACCTCCCTTGAACTTGTAAGAGACGGAAGCGGATCCTTCTTTACCACGTTTCGTGGTAACCAAGATTACGCCACCATTGGCACGGGCACCGTAGATAGCGGTTGAGGCTGCGTCTTTCAATACTTGGATAGACTCGATGTCGGAGGGGTTGATGTCGGCCAATGAGTTGCGCACGATACCATCTACAACGACCAATGCGCCATTATCCTTACCTGTTATGGTAGCTCCGCCACGAAGTACGATATTTGGGTTTGCTCCCGGCTGACCGGTCGTGTTTACGACGCGCAAACCAGATACGGTTCCTTGCAAGGATTGTCCGGCGTTAGACATCGCTGCGTTTTCCAGTACGGCGTTATCCAATTTAGAGATAGAGGTTGTCAAGGTCGCTCTCTTTTGTGAGCCACCGTAACCGGTTACCACTACTTCGTCTAGCTGTTCGGCGTTTTCTTGTAGGATCACGTCTACTTTGGCTTTCCCAGCTACTGGAATTTCTTGTGTCTTGTACCCAATGAAAGAAAATACTAATGTGGCGTTTTTGTTGGATACGGTGAGAGTGTAATTACCGTCGAAATCGGTAATCGTTCCATTTGTCGTGCCTTTTTCAACGATAGACGCACCGGGGACACCCATGTTATAGGTATCCAGCACTGTTCCGGAGACTGTCTGCTCTTGTCCGTACATAAATGCCGGAAGTAGGAGCGCAAGCATTAAGAGCAGTAGATTCTTCTTCATAATGAATTACTTTTTTGTTGTTTATTTAGTTTATTGGATGAGATTAATTAGCATTCGTCGGTCATATTAGCGACTTTCGGACGTAAGAAGATCACTTGGATTAAAAGTGCGATGAGTACCAATCCGGCTAGCATGGCGAAGTCATGGCCAAGATTACCAGCGTCGGTAGATTTTCCTAGTATATCCGTGATGGCGGCTCCGGCAAATACACCGGTCATATTCATAATTCCATAGGCTGTAGCCCGATAACGGGGGGAGATGAATTGGCAAAGGATAGGCATATTATTGGCGTCGAATATACCATAACCGATACCGAAGCAAAGACCACCGCCGATAATCATCGGGAAGTTGTGCCCAAATCCTAGTAATAGGAGAGAGGGTATCGTTAATGCCAAACCGATGGCGCCTGTGTATACACGTCCCCGGACATTCCGCTGGATCCATTTATCGGATAAAATACCTCCGGCGATTACCCCTATAAAGGAAGAGATAGCGATCGTGAATGTAGATAACGGACCGGCCTCGGACATATCCAACGAGAGATTTTCAGCGAATAGGGTAGGGAGCCAGTTCTTTGTCGCCCAACCCGGTAAGCTCGGCGTGGCGAAATAAAGAAGAATGATCCAAAAAGCGATGTTCGTGAATAACATCCCTAATCCTTTAAACGCACCGGAAATCGGATTCTCTTTCGGATAATTTTCCAGTTTTACGGCTTGTTCCACATGATCTTTCTTATCGTGTAAGAAGATGATCAAGACCACGCTATAAGCGATGCCGATGATACCAAACCAATGGAAAGTCGTTTCCCACGTATAAGCACTGGCCACCGTAGCTCCGAATCCCCCCAAGGCTTGGCCTACGTATAGACCTGTCATATGGATACCTACGGCTAATGAGCGTGTTTTCTCTTGGTGATAATCTGTGATAAGCGATAATCCGGCAGGAATATACAGGGCCTCACTGACCCCCATCAAGGCACGTAGGTAATAGATCTGATTGAAATCCGTGCAATACCCCATCATCAAAGTCACGAAGGACCAGACAAATAAGCTACCCACGATTAGCCACTTCCTGTTTACCCTGTCTGCCACCATACCGGCCACAGGGCTCATGAATCCGTAGATCCAGAGGAAGACCGCCATCAAACGTCCGAAGTTCGCCGCAGACTATGGTATTCAACTTCTATTACAAATTCTTACAATTAAGATAGCTCCTTATGAAAAAATTTTATTTTATTACGCTTAGTTTTTGAAAAAACTTATTGTACCTTTGCCCTAATCACTCAATAAAGGTATAACCATGACAACTAAGTTCTTGCTCTCGTCCGATGACAATACTCGCAGTGGCCTTCTGAAAAAGAAGATCATACATTATTATATGGCCAATGGAGACGCTACTATAGCGGAGGTATGTAAAGAAATGAATCTCAGTATCCCCACCGTCACTAAGCTAATTAGCGAATTACAAGAGGACGGTTATATACTCGACTTTGGAAAACAAGAGACTAGCGGAGGGCGTAAACCTAGTATTTACGGGCTCAATCCCGTATCCGGCTATTTTGTGGGCGTAGATATACTGAAAGATCAACTGAATCTAGCCATATTAGATTTTAAAGGAGATAAGATCCGCATTGAGCAGAATATCCCTTATACACTCGAAAACACACCAGCCG
>OJSP01002205.1_pt1 | contig 17117 bp, 13 predicted proteins | sample 1599561 | NCBI WGS metagenome assembly OJSP01 (sample SAMN04168659, study PRJEB22393) | human gut metagenome | biome: human gut microbiome; feature: stool | host: Homo sapiens | collected 2014-05-12
GGGCCACGCATTTGAGATGGATCCCGCCGTGGAGGATACCTTCCTGTACGAGCTGGCTCAGGCTCAGATGGCCCGTGAGATCTTCCCCAATGCGCCGCTGAAGTATATGCCTCCCACGAAGTTCATGACCGGTAACATCTTCCGTGGTCACATTCAGGATGCCCTGTTCAACATGGTCACCATCCTGACCGGCCAGAAGCTGTGCCTGCTGGGCATGATGACCGAGGCTATCCACACTCCGTTCATGTCCGACCGTGCTCTGTCGATCGAGAATGCTCAGTATATCTTCCGTACCATGAAGGATCTGGGCAGCGAGCTGACCTATAAAGAGAACGGTATCATCCGCAACCGTGCCAACGAGGTGCTGACCAAGGCCACCGATCTGCTGAAGGAGATCGAGAAGCTGGGCCTGTTCACCACCATCGAGAAGGGTATCTTCGCCGATGTTAAGCGTCCCAAGGACGGCGGCAAGGGCTTGGCTGGTGTTGTGTTCAAGGACGACAAATACTTCAACCCCTTCGTTGAGGTCATGAAAGGTAAGGTGGCGGCAGAATGAGCAGCGGACTGTATAATACCCACAAAATCGACTTCGATACCACGCTGGACCTGACCCGCCTGAAGCCTTACGGCGATACCATGAACGACGGTAAGGTGCAGACCAGCTTCACCCTGCCCATCAAGGACGATGAGCGTGGTGAGGAGGCTGCCCGCCAGATCGCCAAGAAGATGGGTCTGGAAGAGCCCAACGTGGCCTACCACGCCCCTCTGGACAAGGAGTTCACCTTCTACGTGGTGTACGGCAGCTGTGTCCATTCCGTCAACTACGAGGATATCCACGTGATCACCGTGGAGTCCGACGTCATGAGCATGGAGGACACCAACGACTACATCCGTGAGCATATCGGCCGCAAGGTCGTTATGGTGGGTGCTTCTACCGGCACCGACGCCCACACCGTGGGCATTGACGCCATCATGAACCGTAAGGGCTTCGCCGGCCACTATGGTCTGGAGCGTTACGAGATGATCGAGGCCTACAACCTTGGCTCTCAGGTCCCCAATGAGGACTTCATCAAGAAGGCTCTGGAGCTGCACGCCGATGTTCTGCTGGTCTCCCAGACCGTTACGCAGAAGGACGTTCACATCCAGAACCTCACCAACCTCATTGAGCTTCTGGAGGCCGAGGGCCTGCGTGACAAGTTTGTCGTCTGCTGCGGTGGTCCTCGTATCACCCACGAGCTGGCTAAGGAGCTGGGCTATGACGCCGGCTTCGGTGCCGGTAAGTACGCCGACGACGTGGCTTCCTTCGCTGTGACCGAGATGGTCAAGCGGGGCATGAAGTAAATCCAACCTGTGCAGACGGTCATGGGGCATAGTCCCCATGACCGTCTGATGCGGCATAGCGCCGTTTTCCGGCATTTTTTCCTGCACGTTCTCTTGCAATTTCCGCCTATATGTGTTATGATATCAAGGTGTGATAAAATTTTGACGATTTTAGAGAACGAAAATAAACAAGGAGGAACTGAAATGGCAAAGAAACCTGTACTGACTGCCGCTGAGGCAGCAAAAATGATCCCCGATGGTGCCACCGTTATGTGCGGCGGCTTTCTGGCCTGCGGCCAGGCCCGTGCCATCGTGAAGGAGCTGGTGAAGCTGGGCACCAAGGACCTGACTCTCATCGCCAATGATATGGGCCGCGCTGTGGGCCCCAAGGGTGAGGAGTTCTTCGGCATTGCCGAGCTGATCCATAACCACCAGGTCAAGCGCATCATTGCCACCCATGTGGGCATGACCCCCGAGGTCGGCCAGCAGAACACCGAGGGCACTCTGGAAGTGAACCTGCTGCCCCAGGGCACTCTGGCTGAGTGCATCCGTGCCGGCGGTGCCGGGCTGGGCGGTGTGCTGACTCCCGTGGGCGTGGATACCCTTATCGAGGAGAGCCCCTTCTGCATGGGCAAGGAGACCATCGACGGCAAGCAGTATTTGAAGATGAAGCCCATCCATGCTGACTTTGCTCTGCTGGGCACCTATAAGTGCGATGAGTTCGGTAACTGCTGGTACAAGGGCACCATGCGCAACTTCAATGTGGTTATGGCCACCGCCGCTGACACCGTCATCGCCGAATGCGAATACATCGTCCCTGTGGGCGATATCGAGCCCGAGAACATTCATACCTATGGTATGTGCGTTGACTACATCGTGGAAGGAGACAGAAAGTAATGGAAAAGTCTGAAATCAAAGCCTTTATTGCTAAGCGCTGCGCCAAAGAGCTGAAGGACGGCGATGTCGTCAATCTGGGTATCGGCCTGCCCACTATGATCCCCTCCTACCTGCCCGAGGGCGTTGAGCTGATCATCCACGCTGAGCTGGGTATCGTCTCTGCCGGTGCTACCCCCAAAGAGGGCGATGCTAACTATGATCCCTACCACGTCATCGACGCCGGCGGCGGCGTTGCCAGCGTGGCTTTCGGCGGCGGCTTCATTGATTCCGCTACCAACTTCGGCCTGATTCGCGGCGGCCATGTGGACGCCTGCTTCCTGGGCGCTCTGGAAGTGGATGCCCAGGGTAACCTGGCCAACTGGATTATTCCCGGCAAGAAGATGCCCGGTATGGGCGGCGCTATGGACCTGTGCGTGGGTGCTAAGCACTGCATCATCTGCATGGAGCACACCGCCAAGGGCAACCCCAAGATCTTTGAGAAGTGCCGCCTGCCCCTGACCGCCTCCCACTGCGTCAATAAGATCATCACCGAGATGTGCGTGCTGGAGGTTACTCCTGAGGGCCTGCTGATGACCGAGATCAACCCCGAGTTCACCGTGGACCAGGTGAAGGCCGCTACCGCTGCCCCCATCACCGTCGCTGCGAACCTTAAGAGCATGGTGGACTAAGTCTCCGCATCGGGAACAAAATGTGCAAAAAGACACGGCAGAGTTCTGCCGTGTCTTTTCTCGTGCCTGGGCGTGCTGATACAGGCAAGGAGGGCCGGATATGAAGCTCCGCATCATCGGCGGCAGCGGGAAAACGTATCTGGCCCGGCGGCTGGCACAGGAATATGACATTCCTCATGTGGAGTTGGACAAGCTGCAGTGGGACAGCGGTGCCACGTTGCTGCGGAGTCTGCGGTAGCTCTTGGATCTGTTCACATCCAGCATGGCCTGTACCCGCACCCAATCGCCGCCTGCGATGATGCCGGGATGCTTGCCCACCGCCACGATCCATTCCTCCATGGGGCGGATCTGGTTTGCCTTGCCGGGGCGCTGGAGCGAGCGGTTGTACACCATGATGCCGTGCTCACCGTCGAATTCTGCGCGCTCGGCAAAGTCGCCGATGTTGCGGCTGATGCGGTCGAGGCGGTAGACCACGATGGCGGCAAAGGCGATCTTCTGGGAATCCTTCATCATTTTCTTGAACTGCGGGCGCCCCAGATTGCCGACGGAAAAGTCCTCGTAGACCAGCACGTTTTCCGCCGCTTCCTCGCCAAAGTGCATGGCGATGTACTGGCGGCACCTCGCATGATTCATTAGTTTGATAGATATATTATATCGGATCGGAATCCGTTTGAAAAGGTACCCAAGGGAAGGATCTGAAAAAAATATTGGATCGGTGATGCACCTGATTGGACAGGCGTGATACATAAACAGGCAACCCCCTTTTTTGAACAGGGCAAGATCGTGCAGGCAGCATGATCTAAACGGGATGGACCCCTACGCACTCATCGGAAACAGTTGTATATCCGGCTCGGCTGGGATGTTTTTGCAGAATATGCCAATAACACAGCAGCCCTCACGGCATAACCGTGGGGGCTGCTGTGCAGCTATATGTCCTCAGGCTTGGAAATGGCCGCAAAGGACTTTTTTTCATTTTGTTCATCAAGGGAGAGGATGCGCACCTCCAGGCCGGTAATATAATTATCCGGGTGTCCCTCGCAGCACTGATCCACGATATTGGGGGTGATCACACAGTCATCCACCGGCAGCTTCCTGCGGTAAGCTTCACCAAACAGGCGGTCGATGGAGTCCTGAATGGTGAGATACGGTCCGTAGTGATAGCCGCAGAGATAGTCCCCGGCAGGAATATAGGAAACAGGCTGGTCGGCCATCAAATCCGGCAGACGGTGGACCTCGCTCGGAGTAGCTTCATAGAGATAGGCGCCAAACCATTTTCGCTGTCCCTGATAAAAGCCTACGGTGGGATAGAAGTAAAACAGCTCATGGGTAAAAAGGTTGATTTCCTCGCCGATGTGCAGAAAGGCGCGACGCGGGAAGGTGCGGACATAGAATTTATCCCGCTGGCTGACCGCCTGTTCCCTCTCGATAAACTCCACCTTCTGCTGGATGATTTGGATGGTGGCATTCAGCTCATCGCATTGACGGCGCAGCTGCTGCGCCTGCTGGGAGAGCATTTGCAGGTTATCACGAAGACCGTTGCTGTGGAGAAAAGCCTTGATCTGGGCAAGGGAGTAGTCCAGTCGCCGCAGGTATCGGATCGTGGCCAAGGGATAGACCTGATCGAAATGGTAAAAGCGGCGGTTGTTTTCGCTGTTGCGCACCTGCGGCACCAGCAGACCCTTGGTATCATAATGGCGCAGCAGTTGGACATCCATGTTGAATATGTTGGCAAGCTCCCCGATCGTCAAGAATTCTTTCATAAAACCTCCCATTTTCCCGCTATGTAACGCTTGGATTTTGTAAGAACACCAGAAAATCCAGAAAAATCAAAATTAGGGCTTGAACCTATAACCGTTATAGGTTGTAAGGTAAGTATATCATTTACGAAGCAACTTGACAAGTATCTGGATGGAGGGATCTCATGCAAACCTATTTGAAGAACGGTTACATCGTCTCCATGGATCAGCAGGACACCGTTTTTGACGGTGGCGGCGTGCTGGTGGAGGATGACTGCATTACGGCGGTTGGTAATGTAGACCCCAGGCTGGTGAAGCCCGACGCAGAGGTCATTGACCTGCAGGGCAAGTATGTACTGCCCGGGTTTGTGAACACTCACGTACACACCTCCCAGCAGATTTCCCGCGGAGTGGGCGATGATGTTGATTTCATCTGCTGGCTTCATGACCGGATGTGGCCCTTTGAGAGCAACATGACGGAGGAGGACTCTTATGTATCCACGCTGATGACCAGTCTTGAGCTGATTCGCTCCGGCGTGACCTCCTTTGCAGAACCGGGCGGACAGTTCGTCTCCGGCATGGCCCGCGGTACGGCGGAATCCGGTCTGCGCGGTAAGCTGGCCAAATCTGTGATGGACTGCGGCGAGGGACTGCCGGAAATCTGGCAGCGCACCATGGAGCAGGAACTGGAGCAGCAGGTGGTGGATCTGGAGAAATTCCACAATACCGCCGACGGAAGGGTGCAGGTTTGGTTTGGACTGCGCACCATTTTCAACAACACCGATGAGCTGTGCGTCCGCACCAAGGAACTGGCGGATAAATACGGCGTCGGCATCCATATGCATGTGGCTGAGGCCAAGGAGGAAAAAGAATATACCTATGCCCGCTGGGGTGAGGGCACGGTAAAGCATCTGGAGCGGCTGGGCGTGCTGGATAAGAATTTGCTGGCCGTTCACACAGTATGGCTGACGGACGAGGAACTGGAACTATTCAAGAAGCGGGAGGTAAAGATTTCTCACAACCCGGCTTCCGCCATGCGTGTGCTGGGCTTTGCCCGGATCCCGAAGATGCTGGCTATGGGGCTGCGGCCCTCCATCGGCACGGACGGCGCTTCTTCCTCCAACCATATGGACATGGTGGACGAGATGTGGCTGACCAGCCTGATCCACAAGGGCTGGCGTCTGGACCCCACGGTTGTTCCCTCACAGGATATTCTGCGGATGGCCACCAAGTGGGGTTCCCGTGCGCTGCTGGACGAAGACCTGTATGGCAGTCTGGAATGCGGCAAGAAGGCGGATCTGATCGTCATTGACCCCCACGGCCCGTCTATGATGCCGGTGAATGACAAAATCGCCGCACTGGTGACGGCCATGCACTCGGCCAATATCCAATCCACCATGTGTGACGGCAAGTGGCTGATGCGGGACCGGAAGATCCTGACGCTGGACGAGGAGGCCATTCTGAAGGAGGCCTGCGACCGGGCCAAGGCCATCTATAAGCGGGCAGGCATTGAGCTGCCGGATCGTTTCCCGGTGGTGAAGATTTAAAGCGTTTTCAACGGTGCGAGGCACCAGAACATAGAAAAAACAGCAGTAAGCGGAATTTTGTGTTTAGTAAGGAGGTACAGCATGAATCAGAAACTACTGTCCGTTGCGAAGGGGGAGACGCCGGCTGATCTGGTGATTCGGAACGGCAAGGTGGTCAATGTCTATTCCGGTGAGATTTATGACGGTGGTGTGGCAATCTGCGGCGACACCATCGCCGCCGTGGGCGATGTGGAATACTGCATCGGTGAAGGCACCCGGGTGGTGGATGCGGAAGGAAAGTATCTGACCCCTGGCTTTCTGGACGGGCATATCCATCCGGAAAGCTCGTCACTGGCAATCCGTCCCTTTGCCGAGGCGGTGCTGGCACACGGCACCACCGGCATCATGACAGACCTGCATGAGGTGGGCGTGGTGTCCGGGTTGGAGGGCATCGAGGCCATCCTGAAGGAAGCAGAAGCCACAGACCTGAAAATTTACTTTGTGGTGCCGTCCCATGTGCCGTTTTCTCCCAATCTGGAAACCAGCGGAGGACGCTTTAATCCGGAGATCATCCGCAAGGCGCTGAAGCGTCCAGATGCGGTGGGACTGTCCGAGTGTGTCGGTCCCTATATCACGGCCGGTTTTCCCGATCTGCTGGAGTCCTTTGACACAACGCTGTCTATGCCCGGCAAGACTCTGCAGGGCCATCTGCCGGATATGTACGGCCCGGCCATGAGCACCTGCATCGCCGCCGGCGTATCCACCGACCACGAGTCCTTCTGCGAAAAGGATGTGTTTGAGCGGCTGCGCAACGGCTGCCACCTAATGATGCGCGAGGGCAGCGCTGCTCGGAATATGCCGGTACTGCTGAAGACCGTGATGGAAAATCATCTGGACACCGCCATGGTCAGCATCGTTACCGACGACCTGCACACGGTGGACCTGCAGGAGCGGGGCCATCTGGACGACTCTCTGCGCACGGCGCTGGGCATGGGACTGGACTTTGTCAAGGCTATTCAGATGGTTACCGTCAACTGCGCACGGGCGTTCAATCTGGATCGGGAGATCGGCGGACTGGCACCCGGACGCCGGGCGGACATCAATATCACCACCGGTCCGGAGGATTTCCGCGTGCTGACCACCTTTGCCGGCGGCCGCCAGATCACGGACAACGGCAAGCTGTTGGTACACTATGAGACGGCAGAGCATGAGCCCTGTGTGCTGAACACCATGCACCTGAAGAACCCCATCACGGCAGACAGCTTCAAGATCTATGCCCCTGCAGGCGCTAAGAAGGTGAAGGCGCTGGTGATGGATACGCTGCCCTACATGCCCTTCACCAATCGCCGGGATGTGGAGCTGCCGGTGGTAGACGGCGTGGTGCAGTGCGATGTGGAGCAGGATGTGCTGTACATTGCGCAGGTAGAGCGCCATGGCAAGAACGGAAATGTGGGCAAGGCCTTTATGGGCGGCTTCCATATCCGGGGCGGCGCAATGGCTTCCTCCGTGGGCCACGACAACCACAACATCATTGTCATGGGCGACAGCTTTGAGGACATGGCACTGGCGGTGAACCGCTGCGTGGAGCTGGGCGGCGGACAGGTGATCGTCCGGGACGGCAAGGTGGCCGCCGAGGTGGCGTATCCCATCTGCGGCTTGCTGAGCGACCTGCCGCTGGAGGAACTGGCGGAGAAGAAAAAGGAACTGAACCGGGTGGCTCACGAAATGGGCACGGAAATTGCCATTCCCTTCATGTTCCTCAGCTTTATCTGTCTGGCGGCTATCCCCGCTTACGCCATTACCGACTGCGGATTTATTGATGTGGTGCAGCAGAAGGTGATCGATCCCATTCTGGAGGTCGTGGAATAAAACCGAATTCCCTGAAAAACCGATTTACAAAAGAGCACAGAGAGGAGCAACATGAAAAACGATTTTTTTAAGCTGAAGGACCACGGTACCACCGTCCGGCGGGAAGTGCTGGCAGGTATCACCACCTTTATGACCATGGCCTATGTGTTGGCAGTGCAGCCTTCAGCCATCTGTGGCTTTGGCCCCGATCCCTACATCACGGATATAAACGGCATTGTCATCAGCAAGTCGGCGCTTCTGGTGATGTGTGCGCTGGTCAGCGGTATCATCACCCTGTTTATGGGCCTGTATGCCAATTTGCCGCTGGCACTGTCTACCGCTATGGGCAGCAACTTCATTCTTGGCGGGCTGGTCAACAGCGGCACGGTATCCTTCGGCTGGGCCATGGCACTGCTGCTGTGCTCCGGTATCCTGTTCATTCTGGTGACGGTTCTGGGTGTGCGGAAAATGGTGGTGGATCTGCTGCCGAAAAACCTGAAGATCGCCATACCAACCGCCGTGGGCTTCTTTATTGCCTATCTGGGCTTTAAAAACACCGGCCTTGCCACTTTCAGCGACAGCGGTTTGGCTTTGGGCGATTTTACCCAGCCTGCGGTGCTGCTGGCCTTGATTACCCTGGCAGTGATGGGCGTGCTGACGGCCTACAAGGTGCGCGGCGCTATTCTGATCGGCATCATTGTCGGCACCATCATCAGCATTCCTATGGGTGTGTCTACGCTGCCTGCTGCGCTGGTGTCCCTGCCGGATATGAGCGAAATCGGCAATCTGGTGCTGTGCTACGACTTCAAGTCCGTGTTGGCTGACATCCCCGGCGCACTGGTGTGGATCTTCATCCTGTTTACCAGCGACTTCTTTGCTACCTTCGGCGCACTGATCGCCGTGGGCGCCCAGACCAATATGCTGGACGAGAACGGCAACTTCCCCCAGATCGAAAAGCCTTTTCTGGTGGATGCTGTTGGTACGGTGATTGGTTCTGGCACCGGATGCACCACCATCTCCACCTTCATTGAATCCACCATCGGCGTGGAAGCTGGCGGCCGCACGGGCCTGACGGCGATCGTCAGCGGAGTGCTGTTCCTGGTGTGCATTTTCCTGTCCCCGCTGTTTTTGATGATCCCCACTGCCGTGACCGGCGTGGCGCTGATCTTCGTGGGCTTCTCCATGCTGTCGGGCTTTACGAAGCTGGACTTCTCCGACTTCAAGAGTTGCTTCGGCCCCTTCGTGATGATCCTGTTCGGCACCTTTACCGGCGACATTGCTGCGGCGATCTGCCTGGGCGTGCTGACGGACGTGCTGATCAAGGTGCTGACAGGCGATGCAAAGAAGGTACACCCGGTGCTGTACGTGCTGTGTATCCCGCTGGTGCTGTATTTCATCGTGTAAAAACCGGATAACAACGTAACTTCCCGGCATACCCGGATAAGCAGGTCTGATCGTGCGGAGTAGCGCAGCGTAAGCTGCGCTACTCCGGTTTTTATTGGGATATATATGCAGAACAGTAATAGATTTAGCGATCATGGGTAGCCTCTCTTACTAATATCCTGCAATCATTCTACCGAAATAATTTTTGGCGTTCAAGACCCTGCTTGAAATACCTCTCCCGTGTGGATTTGAAGATTTGCACGCTTCCCTGTTCCCATCAATCAATAGTCCGCCACGTCACGCTGGCGAAGTCCTTTTTGATAACGATACCACCGCCGTTTGTTCCACTGTAATAGTATGGCTTTGCCGGTGCTGATGTCATCTGTCTGCTGGACGTGCCCCGACGGAAGCTGGGCTGGGAGCCGGGACGTCGGGAGAGACTGGCATCCCTACGGGCGCTGCTGCGCTGGACAGATAAGCATCAGCGGGAAAATATGGGGGAAATCCGCCGTCTGCTGGTCCCGTATGGGGCCAAGGTGGTGGAGGGAGCGCCTTTTCCTCTGTTTTGAGTAGGCTGGCAGAGAGGCTCTCGGCTATTCGAGTTGGCTCAGCACGTCCTGACCCAGCCAGCGGTAGGTCCGCAGGATGAGGACGGCGGCAATGAGGAAGGTCAGCACATCGGACACCGGCATGGAGTACAGAACGCCGTCCAGCCCGAAGTAAACCGGCAGCAGCAGGGCAAAGCCCACGCCGAACACCACCTCCCGGATCATGGACAGGAGGGTGGAGACCAGCGCCTTGCCCACTGCCTGCAGGAAGATGAAGCAGGCCTTGTTGACGCAGGCCAGCACCACCATGGACAGGTAGATGCGGAAGGCACGCAAGGCGAAGTCCGTGTAATAGCTGCTCTCGTTGGCAGCGCCGAAGATGGCGATGAGGGATCGGGGGAAGCACTCCGCCAAAAGCAGCGCCACAGCGCCTACGGCAGCCTCGGCGATGAGCAGGCGGGTGAACAGCTGGCGCACCCGCAAGCGCTTTTCGGCCCCCATGTTATAGCCCACGATGGGGATGCACCCGGCGGCCATGCCCACCACGATGGAGATGACAATCTGGAAGAACTTCATGACGATGCCCACCACCGCCATGGGGATCTGGGCATACTGTGCCTGCCCGAACACCGGGTCCAGAGCGCCGTATTTTCGCAGCATATTGTTGATGGCGGCCATGGCGGCCACCAGACTGATCTGGGAGAGGAAGCTGGTGATGCCCAGTGTCAGCATCCGGGAGCAGAGCTTGCCATGGAGCGGGAGATCCCGGCGGCCGGGGCGGATCACCTTCATCCGGGGCAGATACCAGACGGCCAGTCCTGCCGTGATTACCTGCCCTATCACGGTGGCCACCGCTGCCCCCATCATGCCCCAGCGGCAGACGAAGATGAAGATGGGATCCAGAAGGATATTCACCACCGCTCCGGCCAGCGTGGATATCATGGCGAAGCGGGGAGCGCCGCCGGCCCGGATGACGGGGTTCATGGCCTGACCGAACATATAGAAGGGGATGCCCAGCGAGATGTAGAAGAAATACTCCTGCGAATAGCGGAAGGTCTCGGCATTGACGGTGCCGCCGAACATGGCCAGGATCTGATCGGCAAGCAGCAGGTACAGCGCCGTCAGCACCAGACCGCTGCCTGCCGCCAGCACCACGGCGTTGCCCACGGCTCGGCGGGCATCCTCTCGCTGGCCCTTGCCCAGCGAGATACTGACGAAGGTGCAGCAGCCGTCACCGATCATGACGGCGATGGCCAGCGCCACCACAGTCAGGGGAAAGACCACCGTATTAGCGGCATTTCCATAGGAACCCAGATAGCTGGCGTTGGCGATGAAGATCTGATCCACGATGTTGTAGAGCGCCCCCACCAGCAGGGAGATGACGCAGGGGATGGCGTAGCGGTGCATGAGCCGTCCGACGGGCTCGGTCTCCAGAAATTGTGTGTTGTGTTCCATAGTTGTGTCCTCTCTTTCGGCGTGATAAAAATGCGTAAGTCCCGGAAATCCGGACTTACGCATTTCTGCTGCACGATTTGCCTATGGAATTCCGCAAAAAGACGTGCGGCGTTTCTGCAACCGGATTTACGCAGAAACGCCACACGTTGTAAGACGATTATAACAGATGGGGGGAAGTTTTTCAAATGTTTTTGCCGCTGCCCTTACGCCGCCGTATCCCGGCGGAAACGGCGCATGAGGATCAATGCCATGGCAAAACACAGCAGCTCCGAGCAGAGGGGGGCGAACCAGATGCTGCTGCCGCCCCAGAGCGCCGCCAGCAGGAGCAGTGCCCCGGCCTGCAGCACCAGCCCCCGGCCCATGGAGATGCACAGGGCGGAGCGGGGCCGCTCCACCGCCGTCAGGAAGCCGCCCATGAGGATGTTGAAGCCCACCAGCAGATACGATAGAGCGTATCGCCGCAGCGCCCCGGTGGAGGCGGCGTTCAGCAGAGGCTTCTCCGAGCCGAGGAAGATATGTACCAGCTGCGGGGCCAGCAGGAAAATACCGGCAAAGCAGACCGCCGTCATGATGGCTACGGTAATCAGGCCGTACCGCAGCAGCCGGCGGTACTTCTCCGAGTCCTTGCGGCCGTACTGGAAGCTCACCAGCGGCTGGGAGCCCTGAGACACACCCAGCATGATGTTCACCACCAGCGTATTGGTGTAGGCAATGATGGTATAGCTCACCAGCCCGTCGGTGCCGATGCAGCGGAGGATCACATGGTTGAAGAGGAAGATCATCACGCCGTTGCACAACTCCGTGACACCGTCCGCCAGTCCGATGGGGATCAGGCGGCGGTAGATGGAGCCCTCCGGCCGGAAGCGCACCAGATGGAAGGTGGTGTGCTTGCCTAAGAAGTGGGTGATGTAGATGACGCAGGTCAGCAGCTGGCTCAGGCCCGTGGCGAAGGCGGCACCCCATGCGCCCCAATTCAGCACGAAGATGGCCACATAGTCCAGCACGCAGTTGGTGAGGCAGCCGATGCACACCGTGAGAATGGCCAGCATGGGCCGCCCGTCGGTCTTGACCAGGATCTCCAGATTATACGACACGATGAAGCAGATGGCAAAGGGAGCCAGCCCCCTCAGGTACGACATGGTGTAGCCCAGCGTTTCCTCCTCCGCCCCCAGCAGCAGGGCAAAGGGCTCCAGAAAGATCAGCACCAGAGCGGTGATGGTCAGGCCGATGACCACCAGCAGCACCAGATTCTGGGAGAACAGGCGGTTGGCGTGCTCCCGGTTGCCCTGCCCCAGATAGATGGACAGGATGGTACTGGTGCCCACGGCGAAGGTGACGGCGATGGAGAACATGACGTTGGTGAAGGGGACGGCCAGATTCACCGCCGCCATGGCGTAGTCCCCCACGCCCTTGGCCACGAACAGGCCGTCCACGATGGAGTACAGAGAAAAGACCATGAGGGAGGCCACGGTGGCCGAGGAGAAGCGTAGAAACTGTGCCAGCAGACTGCGCTGATCTTGCATTTTCGATGAGATTCCTTTCCATTCAGCGGCGTACCGCATATACCCCGCCGCAGCGGTTGTACCGCCTATTATAGCCGAAATTTTCCTTTCGGTCAAGGGGAGGAGACTGCATCTCACGGCGGAATGCGGTAAAATGCACAGAAGGAGTGGCATATCCATTGGCGATTTTGTACAGACCGGAACGGCGTCCTCCGTTAAGGAGGCGTAAAGGATGCGGAAGAGACGAAAAGAGGGACGCCCTGACGGGCGTCCCTCTCGAGACTGCCGAAAAACCCTTCGGGTTTTTCGGCAAAAGGATTGCAGTCTGCTGTGCGCATAATTTGTGTGCCATAGGCGCACAAATTCCACACTTGCAGCCTGAGAAGTATTTTCTCTCACGCACATGTCGCGAGAGAAAATGATTTTACTTCTTTGCCGCCTGCGGGCGGCAAACTCTGCGAGGCTTTTTTGACACGCTGAAGAGGGACGCCCTGACGGGCGTCCCTCGGTGTAGGAAAAAGTGAACAGCGAAGATACTCAGGAATCCGACTTCCCGGCGAAGATGACACCCAGCGTGATCAGGACGGCACCAATGATGCACATGAGGGAAATTTTCTCCCCCAGCAGCAGCCAGCCCGCCACCACAGTGACGAAGGGAGTGGCATAGAGGTAGTTGTTGGTGATGACCACGCCCAGCCGCTTGAAGGCGATGTTCCAGATGGCGAAGCACACGGCGTTGCCGAACACTCCCAGAAACAGCCAGCTCACCAGAATATTGGGCTGGGTGAACAGGGGCGTCAGGCTGGGCAGACCGTCCGTCAGCAGCACCAGCGGCAGGGAGGTCAGGAAGGCCCACAGAAACACCCGGCGGGTCACAAGGAAGTTGTCGTAGCGCTCGGTATACTTTTTGACGAGGATGGAGTACACCGCCCACATGAGGGCGGCGGCCAGAGCCAGCAGGTCGCCCAAGGGGCTTAGATGGAAGGACAGAGTGCCGTTGAGTACCACCATCACCACGCCGGCGATGGCTACCACGGCGCCGATGTAGACCCACTTGCCCAGCTTCTCCCCCCTGCGGGAGAACAGCTGCGCCAAAATCACCGTCAGGATAGGGGACATGGATACCAGAATACTGACGTTGGCAGCGGAGGTATGGGCCGAGGCGGTATTCTGTAGGAAGAAGTAGAAGCTGCCGCCGGTGATGCCGATGAGGATGAACATCAGCTCATCCTTCCACGGGAGCTTCATGGTCTTGGGTCGCAGCGCCCACAGAGCCAGATACGCCAGCCCCATCCGCAGGGGGATGATCTGGGTGGGGGTATAGGCCGTCAGCATGACCTTGGTGAGCACGAAGCAGCTGCCCCACACCAGAGTGGTAAAGATGGCATACAGATGCCCCATGAGCTTTTGACGATTTGACATGATCCACACTCCTAATACACAAATGCTGCGCTGATGCAGCGCTTAATCTTCGGGGACGACGGGGGTCTGACCTGCCATGACCTGTGCAATGAGATCCTTGGCCACGTTCACCGTGTCATAGTCGGGCCACATGACCCACAGGGCCTGACCGGGCATGGAGTAGCACTCCTCCATGCCGCCGTAGCCGGTGACGGAGTAGCTGGTGATGTTCCAGCCGGACATATCCGACAGCTGCATTTTTACCAGACTGGTGATGTCCTCATAGGGCATATTGGTAATCATGGTGTCCGCCACGGCATTCAGCACCTCACCGTAGGTGGAGAGGATGGCGGGAGAGGTGGCCTTGTTGAAGATGGCCTTGATCATGGCCATCTGGTTGCGGCCACGCTGGTTGTCACCGTCAGAGAAGGAGTAGCGCTCCCGGCAGAAAGCCAGAGCCGCCTGCCCGTCCACGTTGTAGTTCATCCCCTCGGTGAAGGAGAAGTAGTCGTCATAGAGATTGCCGTTCTTATCGGGGATCTGCATGACCTTGGTGGTGAAGGTCTGCTCGGAGTAGACGTCTACGCCGCCCAGAGCATCCACGATCTTGGTCAGGCCGTAGAAGTTGACACGGGCGTAGTACTGCGTTTCCACACCGTAGAGATCGTCCAGCACCCGCATGGACTCGTCGATGCCGTACATACCGGCGTGGGTCAGTTTATCCAGCTGGCCGTTGAAGCTCAGGGGCAGGAAGTAGTCACGGGGGGTATTTAGCAGCAGGATCTGCCGGGACTTGGGATTCACCACCGCCAAAATGTTCACGTCACTGAGGCTCTGGATGTTGACATCGGAGTTCCGGGCATCGATGCCGCTGCAATAGACCACGAAGGGCTCCACGGTGATGGACTCGTTGGGTACCACCGGGGCCACCTCCTTGGTGAAGTCGAACTGCTTGAGGATACGGGTGTAGTTGTCGAAATCCGTATAGCCCTCCGTCTGCTCCAGAATGGGCAGATAGCCGTCGTTAAGGATAATGGCGTCCACCTCGCCGTCATACAGAGCGTCCGCCAGCTGGGGCACAGAGGCGTAGGCCTTGGAGGTGGGATTCAGATCGGACAGGGTTTTGAGCACCTCGGCGGTGTTCTCCTGATCGGCGTTTTCCAGCACGCCGAAGGTATAGCCCACGGCATCCTCGATGGAGCTGGCCTCGTTGTCCTTCAGGACGATGATGTCGATGGTCTGCTTCTCCACCATCTTGCCCACGATGCGGGTGACGGCACTTTTGAGACTGCCGCCGGCCACGGCGCCGTAGATCATTCCGGCGGACAGGATCACAGCCAGCACGCCGCAGCCGATCTTGGCGGCATGACCACCCTTGGAGGGGCGGCGGGGCAGCTGCACCACGGCGTGGCCGCCATTGAGGATCAGGATGCCCGCCATCAGCAGCAGCAGATATTTGTTGTCCAGCATATCCAGATTCAGGAGCTGGCCCAGCAGCACCAGACTGCACACCATCAGCAGTCCCAGCGCAATCAGGCCGAACCAGTCCATCCACGCCATACGGCGGCTGCCGGAGGCGTCGCTGTGCGTTTGTTTGGAAGTCATAGCACATTTCTCCTTGCTTCAGAGATGACGGCCCGCATGGTCTTATGACCGGCCGCAATCCCCTATTATATAGGATAGATAGTAGAATTACCAGAGATTTTTGCGAAAAAACCGGGGAAATATCAAATTTTCCGGAAAGACGGGGGAAATCAGCCGTTGATGAGCTCCCGGATCATCCGGCGAGCGGCGGCGACGGAGCTCTCATCCGGCACCAGCACGCTGAGGGGGAAGCCGGTGGTGAAGCAGTCCTGCATATCCGTGGTGCCGGAGAGGGTGTAGGTGCTGATGTCCCAGTCCACCTTGTCCTCCAACTGCAGCTTCACCAGCTTCAGGATATCCTGCTGGGGCATATTGGTCAGCACGGAGTCGGAGACGGCCTTCAGCACATCCTGATACCCAGAGAGGATGGCGGGGGAGGTGGCCTTGTCAATGATGGCCTGCAGCACCGCCATCTGGTTGCGGCCCCGCTGCACGTCGCCCTGAGCGAAGGCGGAGCGCTCACGGGAGAAGGCCAGAGCCTCCCGGCCGTTGAGGTGATTGACCCCCTCGGTGAAGGTGAAGGACTCGTCGTGATAGCCACCGTCGCCGTTTTCATTGGGCATCTCCATAGCGATGGTGGTGAAGTCCACCGGGGAGGTGACGTCGATGCCGCCCAGAGCGTCCACGATATCCATAAGGCCGCTGAAATTCACACGGGCGTAGTAGTCGGCCTTCACCCCCAGCAAGGTGTTCAGGGCCTCAATGGGCTCGTCCATGCCCTTATCACTGTATACGCTGAAATGGGTCAGCTTATCCATCTCTCCGTTGAAGGGCAGGGGCAGATAGTAGTCACGGGGGATATTCACCAGCAGAATTTTATGGGTGGAGGGGTTCACCACCGCCAGAATGTTGGCATCGCTGCGGGTGTTGAGCAGGGTATCGGAGATGCGCTCGTCGGTGCCGCTGCAATAGACCACGAAAGGCTGACGGGAGATGTTGGCATTCGGGGCGATGGGGTCGGACTCGTGTGTCACGTCGTATGTATAGATCTCACGGGTGCGGGACGTAAAATCCTTGTAACCGTCGGTCTGCTTCAGGGTGGAGACCATGCCTTTGCCCAGGATGACGGCGTCTACTTCCCGGTTGTACAGAGCGTCGGCCAGAGCCGTGGGAGTGTCGTAGGACTTGGTCTTGACCTGCCCCAGTCCCTCCTCCAGATGCGTCAGAAGGGCATCGGTGGTGTCGGTAT
>OJSP01002221.1_pt1 | contig 16981 bp, 14 predicted proteins | sample 1599561 | NCBI WGS metagenome assembly OJSP01 (sample SAMN04168659, study PRJEB22393) | human gut metagenome | biome: human gut microbiome; feature: stool | host: Homo sapiens | collected 2014-05-12
GTGTCGCGGCTCGTGAAAATCCTCACGCGAAAGCTGCGGGACCTCAACGCGTGGGTGTCCCTCGCGAAGGTAACGAACATGACTCCCGCGAATCTCTGCCACAAGGTCAACGGCACCGCGTGCGACGAGAACGGCGTGGCGAACTTCCGCGCCTTTATATTCAGCGTCGGGTGGCTCGCCGTGCCGCTCTTCACCCGCGTCACCCGTCGCGGCTGGGAGATCACCATCGAGTGGCGACCCCACGGCGTCCCCAACGAGACGAGGGACAAGGATACGCTTGTCATCGGCTACTTCTACGATTCCTTGCCCGACGCGCCCCGCGTGCTTCACTTGCCCAACGTCACCCGTGCCGGACGGGTAGCCACGTTCACGCTGCCCGATCCCGTGACGGCAACCGGCAAGCCTCTCTCCCCAGACGAGATCGTCCACCTTTATCCCTACGTGGCGGGTTCCGGGCAGGACGAGTTTTCCACTTCCGTCTATCTCCGTGTCGCCCGCGACGTTGACGAGATTCTAGGGTGAGATCGCGCCTTGAATGTTTTCCTAGTTTATAAACCTTATAAACCCTAAAATTCCGAGGTAAAGTGGAACACCAGTTTCTTGTAATTCACTTGCGCCATTTGCAGCATGTACTGTGATTCGGCGAGAAATACGTCACGACCCCACTTGTCCTTGGCCATGTACTGTGCCTTGTGAAGACGGAAATCTTCCAATTCCTTCGGGTCGAGAGCCTCGATCCAGCAAGCCTTGTAAAGATTGATATTTTCCCAGCGACAGGCGGCGCTGTACTCGTGCAGCAAACGGTACTCGATAACCTCGAACTGGAGCGCACCTACGGTTCCGATAATCTTGCGATTGTTGAACTGGTTCGTGAACAATTGGGCTACACCCTCGTCCATGAGTTGGTCGATACCCTTGGCCAGTTGCTTGGATTTCATGGGGTCGGCGTTCTCGATGTACTTGAAGAGTTCCGGGGAGAAACTGGGAATACCCTTGAAATGAAGTTTCTCGCCTTCCGTCAGCGTGTCACCGATCTTGAAGTTACCCGTGTCGTGAAGACCCACGATGTCACCGGGGTACGCCTCGTCGATGATGGATTTCTTGGACGCCATGAACGCCGTGGGGGTGGAGAACTTGAGGTTCTTGCCCAGACCGACGTGCAGGTAGTTGGTGTTACGCCGGAACACGCCGGAACACACTTTCACGAAGGCGATACGGTCACGGTGGTTGGGGTCCATGTTGGCGTGGATCTTGAAGACAAAACCGGTGAATTTTTCCTCGTCCGGTTGCACGAGACGCTCGTCCGTCTCGCGGGGGAGCGGGCTGGGGGCGATCTCGATGAAACAATCCAGCATCTCGCGGATACCGAAGTTGTTCAGCGCCGATCCGAAGAACACGGGGGCCACTTGCCCGTCGAGGTACGCCGTGCGGTCGATGGCGGGGTATACTTCCCGAACGAGTTCGAGGTCTTCCCGCAACTTGTCGGCCGAGCGTTCACCAATATGCTCGTCGAGTTCGCCGGAATTGATGTCGTTGATCTCAATGCCATCCTGAATGGTCTGCACGCTTGCCGAGTAGAGGCAAAGGTTCTCGCGGTGTATGTTGTAAATACCCTTGAACTGGTCGCCGTTACCGATAGGCCAGCTTAACGGGGTGACTTGTATTTGCAGCTCTTTCTCGATCTCGTCCAGCAGGTCGAACGGGTCCTGACCGGGGCGGTCGAGCTTGTTGATAAACACGATGACCGGGGTTTTGCGCATCCGGCAGACTTGCATCAGCTTGCGGGTCTGCGTCTCCACGCCTTTCGCCGAGTCAACGACGATGATCACGCTGTCGCAGGCCGTCAGCACGCGAAACGTGTCCTCGGCGAAGTCTTGGTGACCGGGGGTGTCAAGAATGTTGATCTTCACGTCCTTGTACTCGAAACCCATGACGGAAGTGGCCACGGAGATTCCTCTCTGGCGCTCAATCTCCATGAAGTCGGAGGTGGCCGTTTTCTTGATCTTGTTCGACTTCACGGCTCCCGCCACGTGTATGGCGCCACCGAAAAGCAATAATTTCTCCGTTAAGGTCGTTTTACCCGCGTCGGGGTGACTGATGATACCGAACGTGCGTCGTTTTAATATTTCTTCCTTGAAACCCATGCTGATTACGTGTTTTTTTTAGCGGGTGCAAAGATAGGAAAAGGAATTCAGAATTGAAAATATGGAGGGATAGGATTGAAAATAAGGATTATTTTTCTTAAATTTGTGGAATATGGGGCGTTTCGTGAGGTAAAAGTGTAATTTAATTGCAATTATGAGAAGATGTATTTTTACTATCGTAATAGTAGGTTTTATGTGTGGATGCGAGAATGTTTTTGATGATGCTATCTTGAGTATGGATGAAGAGAAAATAGGCTTAACAAGTAATTCCGTTATTCCTCCTCCGATTACAAATAATTTTGTTGATTCATTTAGGTTTGCATTTGAAAGTGTTCAAATTATATTTAATTTAGAAACAGAATATGAACATTGGTATCTTGATAATCAGTTAACACAGATGGATCCGGTAGTAGTGATTACACGACCTCAATTTTTATTGCGTCAATTTTATATCAAAAAAGAAAAAATTCGGGAGTATGATTGGAATGGATACCTTTTAATCGCTTTACATGAATGGTATCATATAGAGTATGGTTGTGGAGATAACGAAAGGGATCATGAACGAATGCTAACGGATGTTGTCTATCACAGGTGGATTCAAAGAATTTTTGGTTGTAGAGAGAATCTTGCGAAGTATTTTGTTTATATCGGGTTTGAAGATACTGAAAAGTATAAGGCTTTAAGCGATGAAGAAAAAATGCTTGTGGAGTTGATTAAAGTAAATTTTAGAATTAAAAAATAGAAAAATGATTAAACTGCTTACTTTGTTAATGCTTTTGGTTGAAGGCTCGGAACGGGATTCGACAGGTTGTGACGGAACAGGTATTCCGGCTTGTTTACAGGAATATTTCCAACACGTGAAGGATAGCGTGAGAGAGCCGGATTTGAATGATGTTTTTATGGTGGTTAGCCCCGTGGAGAAGGGAAAGGGTGTTTATCGGGTGACGTGGAACGATACGATGCAGTTTACGACGCCATCGATCGAGTATCATCTCGAAACAAAGGGATATTATTTCATGCTTGATCATGTTAATATTGACGGTAGCAAGATTGTTCACTCAAACTATCGGGGAAAGGGAGAAAAGCCGTTAGCCCTACCAAGATTTTCGGTACGGACGTTACCTAAGACATTTTTGTCGAAGGTAAAGGTTATGGATTTGAATAAACGATTCGAGGAAATGAAAGGGAGTAAAGAGAAGATGTTAGAGTTCAAGGAAGAGTTCGAGAAAAAACGAATATGGGTAGTAGATGAGACTTTTATGACGGGTGATTTAATCAGACTGGTTGAAACGAGTTTTGCATTCGTGACTATTTAAGAGTGTGATAAATCGAGTGAGAGGGGTAGGTGTGTTTGAAGGCGGCTTTTGATACACCTCTTTCTTTTTGTTGGAGAATGTCGTGGTTCGGGAAAAAAGAAGTACTTTTGTAATAGTTCGTGTCATTTTAATGAAAAAGAGACTATGGAAAAGTATATAGGAGCGCACGTGAGTGCATCGGGAGGAGTGGAGAACGCGCCGTTGAACGCCCGCGAAATCGGGGCGACGGCTTTTGCCTTATTCACGAAGAACCAGCGGCAGTGGAAGGCGGCACCGCTGACGGCGGAGAGTATCGCACTGTTCAAAGAACGCTGCGAGGAATTCGGGTACACGCCTCGACAGATATTGCCGCACGACAGTTATTTGATTAATCTCGGTAACCCGGATGCGGATGCGCTGGAGAAGTCGCGGGAGGCTTTCCTCGACGAGATGCAGCGCTGCGAGCAGTTGGGGTTGGATCGGTTGAATTTTCACCCCGGCAGTACGTTGAAGAAGATCAGCGACGAGGAATGTCTGGCGCTGATCGCGGAGTCGATCAACCTGACGCTGGATAAGACCCGCGGCGTGACGGCGGTGATCGAGAACACGGCGGGACAGGGATCGAATCTCGGCTACACGTTCGAGCAGATCGCCTATATTATCGACCGGGTGGAGGACAAGAGCCGGGTGGGCGTCTGCATTGATACCTGCCATTCTTTCGCCGCGGGTTACGATTTGGCGACATCGGGAGGATTCACCGAGACGTTCGAGCATTTCGACAACGTGATCGGGTTCAAGTACCTGCGGGGAATGCACCTGAACGATGCTAAAAAAGAGCTGGGTTCACGGGTGGACCGCCACGATAGTTTGGGAAAAGGAACGTTGGGCATAGAGCCTTTCAAGTGGATCATGGAGGACGAACGGTTTGACGGTATACCATTGATACTGGAAACGCCGGACGAGGCGTTGTGGCCGGAGGAAATACGGATGTTGAAGGGTTTCGTGAAATGATACCGGTGCGTGCGTCTGTGAAATGGTTGTTGACGGCGGTGGTTGTCCTTTCGGAGATACCTCTCGTGGCACAAGTCTTGCCGGGGGAAGAGGGTATGCTTGAACGGGGAGGGCGCCTCCCCGGTGAGGTGAGCATGGAGGCGCTTGTCGACAGCGTGGCCCGGTGGGGGCGGACGGAACGGGAGAAAGTGATCGTGCTGGCGGGATGGTTCCGTGAGTACATGGCGATTGACGCCGGGAAGTTCCTCACGGGAGGGCCGGACGGGGATTACCGCGAGGTGTTGAAGGAGAGGAAAGGAATTTGCGGGGATTTCACGGGGTTGTTCGGGGAGTTATGCAACAGGCTGGGGATCGAGAACGAGCGGGTGGAAGGGTACGTGGCGGAGGATGGTCGGGAGCGTGGGGAAACGTGTCGCCGGACGAATCACGTGTGGAATGCCGTGCAAGTGGCGGGAGAGTGGTGGCACGTCGATATGATGTGGGCCGTGGGAGCGTTGGGGAGAGATGCGGCGGGGGAATGGGTGTTCAGACGGCACTGGAACCCGGAGTACGTGTTGACGCGGGGAGAGCAATTTCTGACCACTCACATGCCGGCTGATCCGGCGTGGCAGTTGACCGACAGGCCGTACGCCATGGACGCGTTTATCGAGGGGAATTTGACGGAGGGTGAGCGGGGAGATTATTATAATTACACGGATAGTATCGCGGCCTTCCGGCGCTTGCCGAGGGATGAACGACAGATGCTTTTTGCCCGGCGGGCGAACCGTTTTAACCCGCGGAACAAGGAGGTGATGGCGGTGACATACTATAACGAGGCGGTTTTCCTGTTGAATTATAACCGGAAGACGCAGGCCGTGTTGACCCGGGCGAGGGCGTATTTCAGGATCGCGGAAGAGTACGCTAGGGATTTGCCCGGCGTGAAAGAGAGTATTGACGAGGGACTCCGGAACGTGGAGGCTCTAATTAAATAGAGGATGAAAATATTACATACTTCAGACTGGCACCTTGGAAAGCGGTTGAATGACCGGGAGCGTGCCGGAGAGCAAGTGGCCGTGATGGACGAGATTGTGCGGGTGGCTGACGAGGAGGCCGCGGATGCGGTGATCGTGGCGGGGGACTTGTTCGACACGTTTAACCCACCCGTGGAGGCGATCGAGTTGCTTTACCGCACGTTGCATCGGTTGGCACGGGGCGGGCAGCGTTTGGTGGTGGCTATTGCCGGGAATCACGATTCACCGGACCGGGTGGATTCGCCCGACGTGCTGGCACGGGAGAGCGGGATTTTCTTTGCCGGGAACCCGATGATCGTGTCGCGGGAGACGCGAACGGAAGGCGGGGTGACGTTGGTCCGGTCGGACGAGGGGTTTGCCGAGTTCCGATTGCCGGGGTTCGATTACCCGTTGCGGGTGCTACTTACCCCTTACACGAACGGGCAACGGGCCAAACGCTACATGGGCACGGAGGATGCCGACGAGGGGTTGCGGGTTTTCCTGCGGGATCATTGGGCAGGGTTGGCCAACAAGTATTGCGACACGGAGGGGGTGAACCTGTTGGTGGCCCATCTTTTCATGGCGAGGGAGGGCGGTGAGTTGCCCGAAGAGCCGGAGGACGAGCGACCGATCAATATCGGTGGTGCCGATGTCATCTATACTTCGTTGATTCCTCCCGCCATGCAGTACGCCGCGCTGGGACACCTGCATCGCTGGCAAACGGTGGACACGGAGCCTTGTCCCGCAGTATATAGCGGTAGTCCCTTGAGTTACAGTTTCAGCGAGGCCGAGCAGGATAAATACGTGACGCTCGTGGACCTTGAACCGGGATGTCCGGCTCGTGTCACGAAGCGTCGGCTGACGAGCGGGCGTCCCTTGGTGCGTGGCCGTTTCGAGGGGGTGGAGGCTGCCTTGCAATGGCTCGCGGAACATCTCGACACGTGGGTAGAACTGACCGTTGCCACGGATATTTTCCTTACGGCTCAAGAAGTGAAATCTCTGCACGCCGCGCATGACGGTATTGTTTGTATCATCCCGGATGTGCGTGACGCTTCTCTCGTGAACGATCGTGTGGCTTCTATCCACGACTTGCGCTCGGACGTTAACGCCCTCTTTGCCGAGTACTTCCGCCAGCGCAAGGGACAGGAACCGAATGAAGAAATCAGGTCGCTTTTCCGCGAGGCGTTGTCGATGGATGGCGATTCGAGGAAAAGTGACAGTTAAAAGATAAAAGTTAAAAACTAAAAGATGAAACTTTCTAAATTATCCCCCGTGGTTGTCTTCGGTAAGTTACAAGTTCTATCATTTTCAATTTTCAATTTCCTATGTTGCCCGTTAAATTAACTCTTGAAGGTATTTACTCCTACCGGGAGCGCCAGACGATAGATTTTACCCGCTTGACGGAAGCCCGGTTGTTCGGGATATTCGGTCCGGTGGGGAGCGGAAAATCGACGATATTGGAGGCGATGATCTATGCCATTTACGGTACGATTGACCGTTTGAATAATGACGTGAAATATAACGTGATGAACCTGCAATCCGACCGCCTGTTCGTGGACTTCGAGTTCCGGGCGGGAGAGGACGGACGATTGTACCGGGCGACGGTAGAGTGCAGGCGGAACAAGAAGAGGTTCGCTGACGTGAGTTCGCCGAAGTACCTTTACCACGTGTGGGAGGGCGACGAGTGGTTGCCCTGTATGCGGGAAGAAGTGGTCGGGGCGATCGGGCTGACGGCACAGAATTTCAAACGGGTGGTGATTATCCCGCAGGGGAAGTTTCAGGAGTTCCTGATGTTGCGGGACAAGGAGCGTACCGATATGATGATGGAGCTTTTCGGGGAACTCCGGCGCTATGATCTGGGTGGGCGAGTGGCTTACTTGGAGGGGGAGACGACCCGGCGGGTGATCGATTTGCGGGGACAACTCACGGGATTGGGTGAGGTGAGCGGAGAGCAGTTGGCCGAGCGGAAACAGCGTTACGCGGCCTTGCAGGAAGAGATTGCCGGGGTGAAAAAAGAGATTCACGAGGGGCAGGAGCAAATGGAGAGGGGGAAGAAAGTGAAACAACTCACCGACGAGCGGGTGGCACGACAGGAAGAGGAACGAAAGCTGTTGGAACAACGGGAGGCGATGGCAGGTTTGCAGGCTCGCATGGACGAGTACGAGCGATGTTTGCAACAGTTCCAGCAACCGTTGAGCCGCCACGACGAGACGGGGCGGCGGTTGGCAGAGTCTGCGCGGGTGTTGTCCGGTTACCGGGAGCAACTGACCGCTAAACAGGCCGAGCTTACCCGTTTCTCCGGGCAATTCTCTCAATTGAAACAGGCGTACGAGGGACGGGATGTGTTGAAAGAGCGTGCCGGACAATTGGAACGGTTGCTGCATTTACGTGCGATAAGCAAGGAGCAGGATGAATTGAAGGAGCGACACCGCAAGGGTGAAGAAATCGTGGTGGCGACGAGGCGGGAGATCGAGGTGTTACAGGAGCAGTTACGAGAACAGAAAGAGAGGTTAGAACAGTTGAACCAGTCGATTCCCGATATGAAGATGTTATCGGATATTCGGGAATGGTATAATATACAACAGCATCTCCGGGAAGAGTTGACCCGTTGGCAGGAAGAGTTAGCCGGGGTGGATAAGGAAATCGCCCGGGAGGAAGGGGAGGTGCGGATGGTACAGGAGCAGTATCCCGCATTCGGGACGTTACAGGCCATGACACGCGAGGCGTTGCAGGAGGCTTGCCGGGAGAGGCAGGAACAACTTGCCGCCACCGTGCAGAAGATGCGGGAGGAGTGGTTACATTTAAGTACCCGCCAGCGATTGGTGGATTTCGCAAGGGAGTTGTCGGAGGGTGAACCTTGTCCCCTTTGCGGGGCCTTGTCGCATCCCGCACCCTTGCACGTCACGGAAGTCGAGGGGGAGTTGAAGGAGAAGGCCGACCGTGTCGCGGGCTTGGAGGAAGAAGGGAAGATGTTGGAACGGATGATGTCCCGTCTGGCCGTGATCGGGGAACGGTTGCGATCGGCAGGGGAACGGAAAGAACAAATCATCCGACAGCAGGCTGTTGTGCGGGAACGGTTACGGGAGCATCTGACCCGTTTCGCGTGGGAAGGGTTTACGCCCGATAATATGCAGTACTTGACAGATGAGATGAACCGGGTGGCGCTTTTGAATAAGGAGAAAGGGGAGCGGGAGATGGTACGCGGGAACACGGAGAAGAGCATCGAGCAGAAACGAGTGAATCTTGAAAAGTACGTCGCCCGTCTTGACGAGATCAGCCGGGAGATCGTGCAGCGGGATTCACAGACCGGGTTGTTGCGGGAGCAGCAGGCGGGGTTCGATGGGAAGGAGTACGAGGGGTTGCCCGACACGGAAGTCGGTAAGGAGCTGGAAGGATGTAGGCAGCGTTTCGATCAGGTCGGGCTGGATTATCAACGGGATGCCGCACGGTTGCAGGTGATCGAGGCGGATTTCCGGAAGTGGGAAGGGAGCGTGGAGGAAAAAAGTAAGGAGGTGACCCGTTTGCAGCAGGAATTGGAAGAGGAAGTACAGGAGTTGGAACGTTTGTTGAAAGATTCGGCTTATCCCGATCTGGCTGCGGTTCGGGAGGTGCTGGCTGGTAAGCTGGATTTACCCGGGGTGCGGGGAGAGATTAACCGTTACCGGGAGCAGGTTCACGCCGTGCAGGTTCGGAAAGCGGAGTTAGAGGTGTTGCTTGCCGGGGTATCTTATAACGAGGAAGAACACGTTGCGCTATGTCAACGGGTGGAGGCCGCGTTGGTACGGGAACGGGAAATGCTGGCAGAACAGGGAGCTTTAGGGAACCAGATTAAGGATATGGAAACCCGTGTTGCGGCCCGGGAGAAGATCGGGCGAGAGTTGGAAGGTTTGGAGTTACGGTTGACGAATTTGCAGATGTTGAAGGGGTTGTTCCGGGGGAATGATTTCGTGAAGTTCGTTTCGTCTATTTACTTGCAGAATCTCTGTAACGCGGCGAACGAGCGTTTTTACCGGATGACCCGCCAGCGCTTGAAACTGGAGTTGAGCGAGGAAAATGATTTCGTGGTACGTGATTTCATGAACGAGGGGCGAGTGAGGAGCGCCCGCACGCTTTCCGGGGGACAGGTGTTCCAAGCCTCGTTGTCTCTGGCGCTGGCATTGACGGATAATATCCGCCATTTGACAGGGAGTAGCCAGAACTTTTTCTTTCTGGATGAAGGGTTCGGTTCGCTGGACCGGGAGTCGTTGAGTGTCGTCTTCGAAACCTTGAAATCCTTGCGGGCCGAGAACCGGGTGGTCGGGCTGATCTCTCATGTCGAGGAAATGCAGCAGGAGGTTCCGGCGTGTTTATTCGTGGAGAACACGGTGGAGAGGGGGAGCGTGGTGATAATTGAAAATTGAAAATGGAGAATTGAAAATGAGAACTCCTCCGCCCTCCGGGCACCTCCTCTATAAACAGAGGAGGAGTTTAGTTACTCTTCAATCTCAAGATGGTATTTTTAACTCTCCCTCTGTTTATAGAGGGAGTACGGCGTAGCCGGGAGGGAGTTTAATCTAAAATCATAAATCAAGAAATTAGTTGAATCTAAAATTTAAAATCTAAAATGGTAAAGGTCGGTTTGTTATCAGATACTCACGGGTGGTTGGACCCGAAGATCGTGGAGTTTTTCAAGGATTGTAACGAGGTGTGGCATTGCGGGGATATCGGGGACGTGGCGATCACGGATGCACTGGCGAAACGGTTCACGTTACACGCTGTGTACGGGAATATTGACGGGGGTATATTACGCCGGATATTCCCGGAAAAAGAGGTGTTTTATTGCGAGAACGTGAAAGTGGTCATCACTCATATCGGAGGTTACCCGGGGCATTATGACCGGAAGATCGCGGAGACGTTACGGCGGGAACGCCCGCAACTTTTCGTGTGCGGTCACTCGCATATCGCAAAAGTGAAGTATGATCAGGCATTGGGATGCTTGCATATCAATCCGGGGGCAGCCGGGAAATTCGGGTTCCACACGGTACGGACTGCGGCCCGTTTCGAGATTAACGGGGAACGGATTGAAAACCTTGAATTGATCGAGTTGGAAAAATAAATAATTTAAGAGTCTGTTAGGACATTTAATGCTTTCTGTTTGTTACATTTGTGCAAATTACACGTAGAATAGGAAGAACATAAAGTATATAATAAAGTATGAAAAGAGTATTACTATCGGCGGTTGCATTGCTAATCGCCTGTTTGAGCTGGGAAAATGCTGACGCACAACGGAAACCCCGTGAGGTGCAGGAACAAGCGATTAAGTACCAGCGATTAATGCAAATGATTGATGCCGCTTACGTGGATACCGTGAACCTGAAAAAATTGACGGAAGATGCCATCGTGAAGGTACTGGCGGATCTGGACCCGCATTCCGTGTATATTTCCAAAGAAGAGGTTGAAGAGGCGAATGAACCGCTGGACGGGGGCTTTTTCGGGATCGGGATTCAGTTTAACGTGCTTAACGATACGTTGCTGGTCGTGGATGTGGTTGCCGGGGGACCTTCCGAGAAGGTGGGCTTGCTGGCCGGAGACCGGATTATTGCCGTTGATGGGGAGAATATCGCCGGAATCGGGATTAGCAACACGGACGTGCGGAAACGGCTGAAAGGAGAGAAAGGGTCTATCGTGAAGGTGAAAGTGAAGAGAGGCGGTGAGATCATTGATTTCAATATCACACGTGACATGATTCCGATTTATAGCGTTGATGCCTCTTACATGATCGATAAGAATATCGGATATATCAAGATTGCCCGTTTTGCCGCCACCACGGTGGAAGAGTTTGAAAAGGCCGTGACCGAATTGAAAGCGCAGGGTATGAAAGACCTGATTATCGACCTGCAAGGAAACGGGGGCGGTTACATGGGTGCCGCTATCGGTTTGGCCGATCATTTGCTTGACGGGGAGAAGTTGATCGTGTACACGGATAGTCCCGCTTTCGGGCGTATGGGCGAGTCGTCCACACCGGCCGGGTTGTTCCAAGACGGCCGGGTAGTCGTGTTGATTGACGGGAACTCGGCCTCAGCCAGCGAGATCGTGTCGGGAGCGGTGCAGGATTGGGACCGCGGCGTGGTCGTGGGCCGTCCGAGCTTCGGCAAGGGGCTGGTGCAGCGTCAGATCGGACTCGGCGACGGCTCGGCCGTGCGTATCACCGTGGCCCGTTACCACACCCCTTCGGGGCGTGTGATCCAGCGTCCCTACGAGAAGGGCAAACGCCGCGAATACTACCTCGACCACCTGCGCCGCTACAACGATGCGGTGCGCGATTCGCTCGACGCCGGGGCGCCGGAGTACCGGACCCTGCGCACGGGCCGCACGGTCTACGGGGGCGGCGGCATCCGTCCCGATGTCATGGTCGAAGCCGATACTGCGGGATTCTCGGTTTACTACGCCAATCTGATCCGCCGCGGCGTGGTCAATGAATACGTCATCTCGTACATGGACCGCGAGCGCGGCAGGCTGGAGCGCGCCTACCCCGATTTCGCCGCTTTCGACGCCGCTTTCGGCGTCGGGAAGGAGATGCTCACGGGCCTGACGGCGCTGGGGGCGGAGCGCGGCGTGGAGTTCGACGAGGCGGGTTTTGCGGCATCGGAGCCGCTGATGCGCGTCCAGCTGAAGGCGCTCGTGGCGCAGCGGCTGTTCGATACGGGGGCTTTCTACCGGGTGATGAACCTGGCGCAGAACGGCGCCTATCGGCGTGCGGTGGAGATTCTCGGCGGCTGGGAACGTGAGGGAGCCCCGCTGCTGATGCCTGAAAATTAAGGCGGAAAGTTTTGGATTTTAGGATTAAATTGCTTATATTAGTTATACAAAATTAATCCTAGCCCAATCCCAAAACTACCACGCCATGACACCCCAGACAACGCCTCGCCGCGACGCGGAGGAATATGGAGACCAGATTCTGACCAAGGCCGTGAAAGCCGGCCGGCGCACCTACTTTTTCGATGTGCGGGGCACGCGCGGCGGCGACTATTTCCTGACGATAACCGAGAGCCGCAAGGTGACCAACCCCGACGGCAGTTTTTCGTACGACCGGCACAAGATTTTCCTGTACAAGGAGGATTTCGAGAAATTTTCGGACGGACTGAGCGAGGTCGTCGCGTTTATCCGGCGCAGCAAACCCGAATTCTTCGAGCGTCGGGAGCGCGAAAAGGTCGGCGTATAGCCTTCCCGGCCGGAATAAGGCTGTCGGGCATGTCCGGTTTCAACGATTCCCCCCCCCTGTCGGAGTTTGGCTCTGGCGGGGGTGTTTTCGATGCCGGAAACCTGTCGCACGCTCTCTTCGTGCGGAGCGTCTGTTGGCGGAGTGTGTGCGATTCCCGCAATTTTCGTATATTTGTGGCTAAATTCAGGATTATGAAGTTTTCCCAATATCTGTTACTTACGCTCAAGGGCTGCGCCATGGGCATGGCCGACGTCGTTCCCGGAGTTTCGGGCGGCACGATCGCCTTCATTTCGGGCATCTACGAAGAACTGATCGAGTCGATCAAAAGCGTTGACGCCACCGCCCTGCGGCTGCTCGGCACGCTGCGGCTGAAAGAATTCTGGCGGCATATCAACGGCCGATTCCTGCTGCCCGTGCTGCTGGGCATCGCCATTGCGATTTTCTCGCTGGCCCGGCTGATGACCTACCTGCTCACGAACCATCCGATCGCCATCTGGTCGTTTTTCTTCGGTCTGATCGTCGCTTCGGCGTTGCTGGTGGCCAAGCAGATCGGACGCTGGCGGGTGCAGACCGTCGCGGCATGTCTGATCGGCGCCGCCGCGGCGTGGTGGATCACCGTCGCCACGCCCGCCGAGACGCCCGATACGCGGTGGTTTATCCTGCTTTCGGGCGCGATCGCCATCTGTGCGATGATTCTGCCCGGTATTTCGGGCGCCTTCATCCTGCTGCTGTTGGGCAAGTACCAGTTCATCATGCAGGCCGTGGGCGATCTGAACGTTCCCGTCATCGTGATTTTCGTCGTGGGCGCCGCGGCGGGCATCATCAGCTTTTCGCACCTGCTCTCATGGCTGCTGAAGCACTGGCACGACGTGACGGTCGCGGTGCTCATGGGGTTCATGGTCGGTTCGCTCAACAAGGTGTGGCCGTGGAAGGAGGTCGTCGAGACCTATACTGACAGCCACGGCAAGATCATGCCGCTCGTTGAGCGCAACGTCGCGCCGGGGCGTTTCGAAGCCCTTGCGCAGCAGGACGCCCTGCTGGGCGAGGCCGTCGTGCTCTGCGTCGTGGGGTTTCTCACGATCTACTGCATCGAGCTGGCGGCGCGTATCGTCGTGAAAAAACGGGAGGAGTAGGCCATGCGTCGTTACGGACTGATCGGACGCCCGCTGGGGCACTCGGCTTCGGCTGCCTATTTCGCCGCCAAATTCGAACGGGAAGGGATTGCGGACTGCGCCTATGCGCTGTATGAACTGCCGGACATCGGCGCGCTGGAGGGGTTGCTGGCCCGTACGCCCGACCTGTGCGGATTCAACGTCACGATACCTTACAAACGCGAGGTGATGCCGCTGCTCGACGCCCTTTCCCACGACGCCCGGATGATCGGGGCCGTGAACTGCGTGCGCCGTGCGGCCGACGGCTCGCTGACGGGCCATAATACGGATGTGGTCGGACTGCGCGCCTCACTCGACGAACTGCTGGGCGGGGAACAGCCCGAACATGCGCTGGTGCTGGGGACGGGCGGCGCTTCGCAGGCCGTGCAGTATGTGTTGGCCGAGCGCGGAATCCCGTTCGATCTGGTGTCGCGCGACACGGCGAAGGGCAACTATACCTACGACGATCTGCCGTGCGAAGTCGTGGAGCGGAGCCGTCTGATCGTCAACGCTTCGCCCGTGGGGACCTACCCCGCCGTCGATGCCGCGCCGCGGATTCCCTACGGTTTCGTGACGCCCGGACACTATCTGTTGGATCTGGTGTACAACCCGCCCCTGACGCAGTTCCTCGACTACGGACGTCAGCGGGGGGCGCATATTCTCAACGGCGAAACGATGCTGCGCGAACAGGCCGAGGCCTCGTGGCGGATTTGGAACGAATGACCTTGAAAAACATCAGCAGTATGAAGCGAATGGCTATCTGTTTGTCGGCGCTGGCCGTGTGGTGCGGCGCCGCGGCTCAGGAGACCGTGCCGCCCCGCTTTCAGGGGTCGGATGCGAAGCGTTTTTATGGCGCGTCTTATCGGCGAGACCGAGAAGATCGTCGATGCGGCGCAGATTCCCGCCGCCGAGTTTTCGTCGCAGGTCGTCGTTGGCTTTACGGTCGATGAGACGGGAAATGTGACGCAGTGGCGGTTTCTGGACAACACGTGCGAAGGAAAGGATTCGGTCGGCGTGGAGCCGGCGACGCCCCGCACGCGCGAGGCGATGACCGAGGCGCTGGGGCGGCTCGAAAAGTGGACTCCGGCGATGAAGGACGGGAAGCCGACGACCTACAGCTGGCGGCTGACGATGCGCCTGCCGGTGGAGAAGATCGCCAAGAAGCAGGACGCCGATCCGCTGCTCTTTCTGGGCGGCGACCCCGACAAGACGTTTCACGAATGGGCTTCGCCGCGCCTGCGTTATGACGGAAGGTTCACCGGCCGCGGCGCGAAGGGCGAAGGCGTCGTGCGCGTGCGCTTCTACATCGAACCCGACGGGAAAATCACCATCGGCGAGGTAATCAAGTCGCCCGACGAGAAGCTGTCGCGCGAGATGATCCGCGTCATCAGGAGCAGTAAGGGCAAATGGACGCCCCGCAAGGTGCGCGGAGTGCCCCAGCGGACCGCCTATGAATACGGGGTCAATTTTCTGGGGATGGCCGAATGACGCTCCCGAAACGCCGGGCGGAGACGAATCCGGCCGGCGGAAGCGTGAGACCGTCCCGTTGGCGGGCCGACCGCCCCGACGATAAAACAAGAGCTTCCGGAACCTCCGGAAGCTCTTGCCGTTCTATCTGTGCCGCAGCATCGCTTTGGCTTTCTCGGCGTCCTCCTCGCGGACGACGACCTGTGCGGGCATGGTGCCTATGGGGTATATGGCCGACATATATTCGTTGCGGATCATCGACCAGATACCTGCGCTGTCGAGCATCGATTTGGCGATCTCGGCTTCGGTGATGGTGTTGTATTCCGCCAATACAACCATGGTTTCGTCTTGCATAATTTCTCGGTATTGGTTGGATATTTAAAGTTAAGCATTTTGTTGATAAAATGCAATAGCCCTGCCACGAAATCTGCGGAAATATCGCTATCTTTGTTCAGCCATAAAACAGGAGTTAGAACCATGCCCGATTTCGTCCATCTGCACGTACATACCCAGTATTCGATCCTCGACGGCGCCGCCGCCATCAAGCCGCTCATCAAGCGGGCCAAGGCCCTCGGCATGAACGCCATCGCCATTACCGACCACGGCAACATGTACGGCGTCAAGAACTTCCACGACACTGCCACGGACGCCGGGGTCAAGCCGATTCTGGGCTGCGAGGTCTACGTGGTGAAAAACCGCTTCGAGAAGGACAAGGACGAGAAGGCCGGCGACCACCTGATTCTGCTGGCCAAGAACCTCGAAGGCTATCACAACCTCTGCAAGATGGTCTCCTATTCGTTTACCGAGGGATTCTATTACAAGCCGCGTATCGACAAGCAGCTGATCGAACAGTACCACGAGGGGCTGATCTGCTGCTCGGCGTGCTTGGGCGGCGAAGTGCCGCAGGCCATCATGCACAACGACATCGAGGAGGCCGAGCGCGTGGTCCAGTGGTTCAAGAACATCTTCGGCGAAGACTATTACCTCGAACTGCAGCTGCACCCTTCGGGCGATCCGCAGAAGGACGCGGACGTCTACGAAAACCAGCTGCGCGTCAATAAGGTGATTCTGGAGCTGGCGGCCAAATACGGCGTCAAGTATATCTGTTCGAACGACGTGCACTTCATCCTCGCCGAGGATGCCGTGGCGCACGACCATCTGATCTGTCTCAATACGGGCCGCGATCTGGACGATCCGAACCGTATGCGCTATACGTTTCAAGAGTATCTCAAGTCGCCCGAAGAGATGGCGGCGCTCTTCCCGGACCATCCCGAAGCGTTGGCCACGACGCTCGAAATCGCCGACAAGTGCGAGGATTACAAGCTGACGCACGCCCCGCTGATGCCCAACTTTCCGCCGCCGGAGGATTTCCCGATCGCCCTCGGCGAACTGCGCGAGTCGTTCGTCAAGAAGATCGAGGACGAGGAGATGCTGGCGAAGATCGGCGCCTGCGCCACCGTTCCGGAGCTGGAGGAGCTGGTGGCCGGCGACAAGGAGCTTTCGGACCGGTTGATGGTCGCCAAACAGTACTGTTACCTCAAGGACCTGACCTACAAGGGCGCGCACATGCGTTACGGCGACGTGCTGGACGAAAAGACCGAGGAGCGCATCAAATACGAGCTGAGCACGATCGAGTGGATGGGATTTCCGGGCTACTTCCTGATCGTGTGGGACTATATCCGCGCCGCACGCGAAATGGGCGTGTCGGTGGGACCCGGCCGTG
>OJSP01002273.1_pt1 | contig 16652 bp, 12 predicted proteins | sample 1599561 | NCBI WGS metagenome assembly OJSP01 (sample SAMN04168659, study PRJEB22393) | human gut metagenome | biome: human gut microbiome; feature: stool | host: Homo sapiens | collected 2014-05-12
GACACCCTTCTTGGGTTTCCCGCGCACACCCTTCCTTACCGTCGCGGAAAATTTACCACTTTATCGACAGTCTCAGCCATAGGGAGACTCTCCAAGAGAGTCTCCCTATGGCAGAAGCCCCTGCAAGTCCTTGATGTGGATATTGCTGCTATAGAAATGGAACAAGCGGAGGACGATGCACCGAGTCCGGTGCATCGTCCTCCGCTTTGCATTGCTCTGAACGATACTTTTTATGTTGTCCTTGTGTAAGCGTCAAACCTAACTGCGTATAAAAACGCCGCCGTCTCAAGGAGAGCTACTGCTCACCGAGATGGCGGTCTTCTGTTATTGCGGCATATAGCATTCTTCCGGAGCACTTGCGGGAAGCAGCTTTTCGGCCCATGCTTCATCAGTTTCACTCAGTTGCGGCGCGTTTCGCAGAACCCAGAGCAGATATTGGTACGGGTTTAAGCCGTTTTCCTTCGCCGTTTCAATCAGGCTGTAGATCACAGCACTGGCCTGGGCCCCGGCCGGTGTATTGGAAAACAGCCAACCCTTACGTCCCATAACAAAGGGCTTTATGCTGCGCTCGGCACGGTTGTTGCTCAGTTCCAGACGGCCATCTTCCAGATATCGAACGAGATATGGCCATTGTTCTTTCAGGTAGTGCAGTGCTTTGCCAAGCGCGGATTTCGGCGCTGTCCGGGGGATCAGATCATTTGCCCATGCCAATAAAGCGTCTAAAACAGGCTTAGCCTGCTCCAGCCGCTTGGTATAGCGTTCTTCCGGTTTCAATTCCGCAAATGACTGTTCCAACTGGAACAGTTTCGCAAAATAACACAGCGCTTCTGCTGCCTTGGAGGTTTGTTGCTGTTCCTTGGGCAATGCGGTCAGTGCCTCATCAAATTTACGTCGGGCATGAGCTGCGCAGCCCACCACTCGGATGCGTTCCGGCAGCTTGTGGTAGCCCTGGTATCCATCTGCATGAAGCCAGCCAGAGAACCCGTCCAGAAATTCTTCCGCGTGTTTTGCTTTTCGGTCTTCTTGGTACTCATACAGAACGATAGAATGCTCAGCACAGCCACTGGTGCGGTACAGCCACATATAGGACTTGCTGGTGGAGGAACGTCCCGATTCTTTCAGCACCTGCAAGGTCGTTTCGTCGGCGTGCAGCACCGACTCCTTACGAAGCTGCTCGCGCAGCGTATCGTAGACTGGCCGCAGCCACATCCTCAATGCTACCAGAGCGGCGTTTACGGGTGTGGGATTTTACCTTGGTCTCCTTTTCATAGCTGCTGGCATCCCAGCCCTCGGCTTCGTTGAACAGATGACCGAATTTCTCTATAACCATCTGGTCCAACTGTTCAGAGGATTCGCCGAACAGCTTTTTCTTTGTCAGTTTCAGATTCTCTAACAGCCACTGATTCTTCAAAAGCGTCTCAGCCAACTCCTCGGTTTTGCTTCGGAGCTGTTCCTCCAGCCCAGACAATCTTGCCTGCATAGCCTCATATTCCACACGGGAAATGGTCACCATTTCCTCCGTGCTGCTTGTCTGATTTTCTCTGTTTCCCATGAGAAAATTATACTACAAAACAGCGAGAAAAGCCAGTGTTTTCAATGGGCTTCAGGCAATTTTTCCCGTTCAGACCGCAGTCAATCCTGTCACCGGCCGGTGGGCCTTTGGCTGCTCGATTTGCAGTCCCTCCATGAGCCAGCGGTACTGCTGCGGCGTTAGCGTCTTTACCTCGGATTCCGAGCGCGGCCACTGGTATGCCCCTTGTTCCAGGCGTTTATACAGCAGGATGAAGCCGTCCTTTTCCCAGTACAGCCCCTTGATGCGGTCTCGCCGCCGGCCGCAGAACAGAAATAATGTGTTGGTGAAGGGGTCTAACGCAAACTGCTGCTGGACCAGCCGCGCCAGACCATCTATGCCCTTGCGCAGATCCGTGTAGCCGCAGGCGATGTAGACCTTGTCCGCTCCGGCGAAATCGTTCAGCATAGGCGCAGAAGCTCCACCAGTTTTTTCATCTGTTCTGTGTCACAGCTGGGATATATGTCCAGACTGGCATTGCCGATGCGCAGCGTAGCGGAACGTTCCGTTGTGTTGCAGCACACCTGTTTCGGTACTGGTAATTCTGCAAATGCAACCGCAGGCGTTTCAGACAGTGCCTTCGCTGTACTGGCAACAGACAATAGCTCACGTTCCCAGCGATAGTATGTAGTTGGTGTGGTTCCTCTCTCCCTGCACCACTGCCTGACTGACAATCCGCTGCTTCTGCAATCCCGAATGGCTCCCGCCCATTCCTGCAGCCGCGCCTGGTGTTTCAGTTCTGTGGATGTCACCGTAATACCCCCTAAGTGTAATAGTCATGGAACGTTGCGAAACGTTCCATGACTATTATCTCATAGGAGTCTATACGCCGTTAGCTTTGACGCTTACATTTCTCTCATCAGACAGCCCCGGTATCTCCCCAGGCGCCATCCATATCTATAAAATAGTGATAACTGGTTATTACGCGGAAGGAGGGCGGCGGCCGGATTTTCCGTGCCGCCGCCCTCTTCCAGGAGCGTTTTCAGGGGCCTGGCGCTTGCGCTGCCCTCCCCTTGTTCACTTGTCAGCAGGCAGACCTGCGCTCAGTGCTCGAATCTGCTCCAGTCGGGAGCCGTGTTCAGGTCCGTCCACTTCTCATGGATGCTGCCGCTCTTGGTCTTGTAGTCGTGGGAATTGGTAGCCTCCTGAATGGCCAGGTAGCACCAGTCATCCTCGGCGCAGTCGGTGAAGCTGGACATGCCCTTCAGCAGGTCGGCGTTCTTCTCCGGCATGCGGCACAGCACCCGGTTGATCATGGTGACCACCTGGGCGCGGGTGATGCTGTTGTTGGGACGGTAGCTGCCGTCCTGGTAGCCCTGGACCCAGCCCAGAGCCGCCGCCCGCAGGATCTCATTGGCGGCCCAATAGCCGTCGATATCGCTGTAGGTCTCGGTGGTTTTCACCTTGCTGTCGTCGAACCGGGCGCACACAGCCGCGAACTCGCCCCGGGTGATGGGTGCGTTGGGGTCGAAGCGGTCAGCCGTCCGGCCCTTGAATACGCCCATGTTGGCCATGGTGGAGATAGCGGTGTTGGCCCAGTAGTTGGAGGCCACGTCGGTGAAGGTGTTGTTCTCCGTCAGGTACTCCTTGCGGACGCTCTCGTCCAGCAGCCGGAACAGGATGGTGGCCACCTGAGCGCGGGTCACAGGGGTGTTGGGACGGACGGTGCCGTCGGCATAGCCCTGGACATAGGCAAAGTGGTCCTCGCCGTTGAGGCTGTCAGGCACGGAGGAGCCGATCCACCCGGCGTACAGGGTCACAGTGCGGCTGTTGACCTTCACATCGCCGGTGACTTCATTCTTCAATGCGGAATCATAATACCAGCCGTCGAAACGGTAGCCCGCCCGGGTGGGCATGGGCAGGTCCTCGTAATCCTTGGTCCATCTCTTGGACTTGGTCTCGGAGGCGATGGACTTACCGCCGTTGGTCACGTACCGCAGGGTGTAGTCGTAGTCACGGCTGGAACTGCCGCCGCCGGAGGAGGACTTTTTCGTCCAATGGGCATAGAGCGTGGTGTCCTTATCAAAGGTAGCACCAGCATTGACCTGCGTGCCGCCCGTCTTTTCGGTAAACCAGCCGTCAAAGCTGTAGCCGCTGAGGACAGGGGTGGGCAGGGTCAGCGTGCTGCCCTTGGTGATCGTCTTGCTGGTGGGAGCCACGGTACCGCCGTTGGCATCGAAGGTAACGGTAACGGTGGCCTTTTCACGGGTCCAGATGCCAACGAAATTCAAACCGCCCTCGACCATGGGGACCGAATTGTTGGGAACGATTTCGTTATCGCCCAGTTTCCAAGCCTTGAGGCTCCAAATGTAGTCGCCCACGGTCACATTGGCGGGCTTCGCCGCAGTGGGAACCTGCTGGCCGATCGTATAGGTATTCTCATTGACAGGCAGGGAAGCGATCACATTCCAGGGAAGGGCCGCGCCCTCGGTGCCGCTGACATACTCATAGGTCACGGGGTACTCGGCGGCGGGCAGCGCCTCGCACTCCCAAATGCCCTTAAAGTGCAGGCCGCCCACGGTCATATTGACCTTTTCGGACTTCACGTCCTTGCCGTCCAGCTGCCAGCCCTTAAAGGTCCACTTGTAGCCGTCCACGGCGACTTCCTTTGCCGTAGGGATCTGCACGGGGACCTGGTCCTTCACGGTGTAGGTTCCCTTATCGGTAGGCAGGGTATCCATGACTTCAGCGGGCACGCTGTTGTGATAGCTGTAAGTCACGCCGTAGGGGATGGCTTTATAAGCGACATATACATTGGTCCAGCCATTGACCTTGGCATTTGCACCAACTGCATGGTCCTCCCATGCATACCAATCCCAGTTATACCATTCCGTATGGGTGTAACCAGGCTGATCCAGCGCAATGTTGTTAGATTCCAGATAAGCCTTCAGCGGGCTGCCATGGAGAGCCTCGCCCACGAAGATATCCTTCGCGCCAGTCTTGTCGTTGTCATAAACCGCCTTTACAGCTACCTTCTCATAGTCATAGACCATGGCGATGATGTTGGTCCAGCCATTGACGGTGACGCTATTCAGGCCGTCAGGGGCGTTAGCGGGATCCTTCTTGTAGCTGTTCCAGGTGCCATCGTTATACCAACCGTAAAATTCATACTTGCCGGTGGCATTGGGTGTGTAGTAGTCGCGGATATTCAGCTTGCCCAAGTTGATGACAGTGCCCTTGGACTGCTTGTCAAGTGCCACGGTCTTGTAGGGCGTCTCAAAGTTGCCATTGCGGTAGATCACCACATTGACCACCTGCTTGGGCTCCCACTTGGCCCTCAGGGTGATGTTCTCTGTGACGGGAGTACCAAAGTCATACGCGGTGGCGTTCTGCTCGTCTTCGCCCAGATACCAGAAGGCAAAGGTATGGCCCTTGAGCGTCGGGTCGTCAGGCTTGGCCGCGGTGAGGCCGTATTCCACTTCCTACTTGGGCGGAACGGGCGTGCCGCCGTAGGAATCAAAGGTGACGGTATACTTGTTGATGTTCCACTTCGCTGTCAGGGTGATGTCGCCTGTGACAGGAGTATCAAAGTCATACGCGGTGGCCTTCTGCTCGTCTTCGCCCAGATACCAGAACGCAAAGGTATAGCCCTTGAGCGTCGGGGCGACAGGCAGGACAGCCTTCTCGCCGCTCTTGACGTGCTGCTCATCGGGCGTCGGGAAACCGCCGTAAGCGTTGAAGGTAACGGTATATTCCTCCGTCACATGTACGCGGCCCTGCGTCTTGAGCTGCCAGCTGTTCCCGGCCCAGATCAGCGTGACCGGAACGATCTTCTCATCGTTTTGGATATGTTTCAGGGTCGGGAACGTCTTGTTGAACTTGGCCACATAGGGGTCGGGGACATAGCTGATTTCGCAAAGCCAGTCGTCCCCGACTTTCTTCGGACCGACGACGAAGTAGTCTTCATCGTACTTGCCGAGCAGATCGTAGGCGTCCTTATGCTGCTGCGAATCATCTACGACGCACTTGACCTGAACAGCCATTTCAAGCTTTTTCAGCTCGTCAGCCGTCGGGGCTTTGGGCGGGGTCTCGGTGGGAGTCGACTCTGTGTGCTTTACCTCGATTTCAGCTTTACCGCCGTCCAGAACCCACTTTTTATCCTTGTAGCTGATCACAAGATTCAGCGTTGTCTGGCCCGCATCGTTGAGCTCATGCGTCTTCCCTTTATCGCTGTTGTACTTTGCGACATACGGCGCGGTCTTGATGCTTACGTCGTATGTCCCCGGTTGATCCAATCTCGCCTTTTTCGTCCAGTTGAACGACTCGCTCTGCGTGTTGTCGATCAGGTCGTAGCTTTCCGTCCCGCAGTCGGGCTTGCTGACGTCCTTTACCTGAATCTTCCCGATAACGGATTTCCGATCGTCATAGGAGGGAGGAACGGGTTTGTCCGGCGTGGGAGGGGTCACAGGCGCGTCGTGCGTGATGTCAATATAAACGGGGGCATCGCTCGTGCGATACTGCCACTTACTGAGCTTCGCATTCCAGTACCATGTGACAGTCTCCGTCGCAGACTGGCCTGCCTTCAAATAATGTGTGCCGCACTTGCCGCCAAGCTCTTCATTGTATGCAGCCAAATACTTGTTGGCATCGAGGGTCATGGCACAGACCCACGGATAGGTGGCCTTGGACAGAACAGAGCCGTCGTTGGCAACGACTTCGCCAAGCGTATAAGCACCGGGAACATCGGTGATACGATCAAACCATGCGTGATGGTCATAGGTATTACACCACATGTAGACTGCGCCCTTGGACGAACTGGTCGCGTTGACATAATTACGGAAACGCTTTATGTCGTCTACAGTGGGTTTGCTGGGAGGCTGGATCTCGCCGTCACCAACAGATATAGTAAACGTTACCGTATCTTGATACCAGTTGGTATCAAAAGGTTGACCATCAGTCGTCGTCAGCCCATAATTATAGAAATATGTAAGCGTTACGTTTGTCGTGCCAGTTTTTTTCGCCGTATAATTGAATTGAAGCGCCGGCACATTTGTATAGCCAGAGAAACTAGAGTATACAAGCGTAAACTGGCAGTCTCCAATTACGCCTTCCTTTGAAACCTGAACTCCGTCCGCCGGAATCGCATAATTCACAGGTGTGTAATCGATCTGCGCGTTCGGATAAATGAAGGAATAGCGCGGAAGTCTCTGCCATAAGCCAGACTCACCGGCCCTTTTTGATGCAGTACCTCCATTTATTGCGTGACCATTTCTATAATTTTGTGGAGTGCCTTTTTCGAGGCTTGCATCGCCAAGTGTGGTCGTGTCGAGGATAAATGCTTCATTGGCCGCCAGCGCGCTCACCGGAAGCAGGGTGAACACCATGACTAAGGTCAATAATCCTGCAAAAATACGTTTTTTCATTGTTCCCCTCCAAATGATAAAAAGTATCTTTTATATAAACCCGAAGCCGGGATTGTTTTCATGCAGAATTCTCGTTTTCAGCGCGGTCTGCCGCCGCCCGGGTCCCTGTCCTCCCATATCCCCGGCGGTCAGTTTTCCAGATATAGGAAACCGCACTCCTTATGTGAGGTCAGTATATCATAATTGTTCTGTTTTTGCAACAAAAAAGCTACGCAAATTGCAAGTGCAAGTTGGACACCTGCACGGTAGAACTAAGTGAATCAGAGCGTCGGTCAGGATGGAAGCCGCTGGCTTCCATCCTGGGCGATGCTGCCGCAGCCTTTGGCTGCGTAAACAGAGTCGAGGAACTCGTCAAACAGTTCCTCCGGGGTACGGTAGCCGCAGCTTTCATTGTGCGCCGGGTGGTGTTCGCAAAAGCCGCTTGCGCCTATGGAAATACCGCTGTCCTGCGCAGCCGCTTCTGCAAATACAGAAGTGGGGCAAAAGGAAAGCAGCATTGCGGCGCAGAGCAGCAGGCTTATAATTTTTCGCTTTGGTTTCATTGTCTTATCCTCTTTGAAACTGTGGGTAGTAACTGCCTGCAAACGCAAAAAGGCGCGTCCCGCCCGCGAAAAACCGCAGGCGAAACGCGCCTTGTGTTCCTTATCTGAACAGCCGAAAAGGACAGACTTATCCTGTCTGTCTGTCTAATTATATGGGCGATATTCATTTTGTCAACCCCCATTCTGTAAATAATCCGCGCTTTTAACCCGTTCCTTTTCCAATACCCACGCCATGATTTTTTCGGCGCAATCGTTCAGGTCAAGGTCTAAAACCTGTGCGATAACTTCCTCGCGTTCCTCTGCGCCCACATCGTATAGCTTCAAAAGATTATCAAGGGTGCGGTTAATCTTCTGCTTTACGCTAAACCGGGCGTTGCAGCGTTCCATAAGGAAACCGAATACTATCGCCGTTGTCGCAATTTCAATTTCGTAAAAATCCTGCTCCGTCCAATCGGGGAACCTGTCGCCCAGCAAGGCCATTGATTTTTTGTAGGAAAACTGCTTGATAAAGTCAAGCGTTTTCGGCAAAGAATAAGCCGCAACATAGAGTTCACGCGCTTTATCGTCCTGTTCGCATAGGGTCAACTCTACGGCAATTTCCGCGCAATAGGCGAAAAGCGACGGCTTGCCGGAAAAGAGTTCGCTGATGTTTTCAAGCTGATAGCCCGCCATGCGTTCAACGAGCAAAAGAAGCAAATCCTCTTTGGACGGAAAATAGTTGCTCAAGGAACTGATGCCAACGCCCGCGGCGGTAGAGATCATGTGGTAGGAAGTCAGCGCAAACCCTTTTTCAAGAAAAGCGGAAATCGCCGTTTCAATGAGTTTCTGCCGCGTTGGGAAATCAGGGCCTTTTTTCGCAATCGCTATCCCTCCCTTTAATGTTTTTTGTAATGCATACCAAATATTCTTTTTAATATAGCATATATTCGCTTGAAATGCAACAGACGAATAGGGATTTTGAAAAATATTTTTAGGGAGTACGGGGGGAACGAAAGGACGAAGAAAGCGGTTATACCGAGTTTTTGTGGTCTAAAACCCCGCGTTATGCGGTCTTTCCCCTCAATCTCGGTATAACAAAAAACTCGGTATAACCGGTCTTGTACCGAATTCGGTACAAAAGCGGCAAGCAGGGCAAAGAGGCACCCACTTTGCTTTTTGGGGAGTTTCCGCCACTGCGAAAACTCCCCTCTGCTTGTCAGGGGCAGCGCCCCTGAAACCCTTTGAACGCACAGAATTGTGCGGCTGCGCGTTTCTCCGAAACGCTTAGGAGCATAGCCGTTACTGGCGGTCATGCTCCTGTTTCTTTTCCTCACTGCGCTCGTTTTTACCCAGCATACGATCCACGTTCTGCTTGTGGAGCAGCAGCTCGCGCATCTCATCGCGCGAACGCCGGTATTCGGCATACGCCGCCTTTTTCTCCGATAGCAGCTTGGCGTATTCCTCCTGCAAGCTCTTGACGGAGGGCAGCCTTTTGACGCCCAGCTCGTCAAAGGCTTTCTTCGCCGCCTTCACAATGTTGGCTTCACCGGTCTCTTGCTCGCAGTTCTTGCAGGCGTAGGTGTAGTACACGTCCTCACGCACCCAGAACTCTGCCGGCTCCATCATTAAGCTACGGCGGACTTCCTTGCCGATCTCTACCATCTCGCTGCCGCAGGCAGAGCAGATCCGTTCATTCTCCGGCAGACGGTGCTCCACCACCTCGGTGGGAGTACCCTCCGGAACGACATCCAGCACATTGCCGGACTGCCGTTTGCGCTCGTGTGCCTTCACAGCGATCTGCTTCTCTGTGGCGGCTTTGGTGCCGAAGGCATAGGCCTCCAACTCGTTGTAGGTCAGGCTCAACTGGTCCATGACCATCTGCTCTGCCTGCTCTGAAGAACGGCCAAACAGCTTCTTTTTGGACAGCTTCAGCTGCTCCAGCAGCCACTCATTTTGCAGTGTCAGGCTGGTGATGACCTGCGCCTGTTCCTGTTCACGGGCGGCAAGCTTTGCTTCCAGCTGCGCATTTTCCTGCTGGAGCTGTTCATATTCCGCACGGGAAATGGTCACCATTTCCTCCGTGTTACTTGTCTGCATTTCTCTGCTTTCCATGTAAACATTATACCGCAGAATGCGGCAAAAAGCCAGTGTTTTCAATGGTTTCCAGTCACCTTTCTCTGCTCAGACTGCGCTCAATCCCGTCACCGGTCGGTGTGCTTTCGGCTGCTCGATTTGCAGTCCCTCCATGAGCCAGCGGTACTGTTGCGGTGTTAGCGTCTTCATCTCGGATTCCGAGCGCGGCCACTGGTATGCGCCCTGCTCCAGTCGCTTGTACAGCAGGATGAAGCCATCTTTTTCCCAGTACAAGCCCTTGATACGGTCTCGCCGCCGTCCGCAGAACAGGAACAGCGTGTTGGTAAACGGATCCAGTTCAAACTGCTGCTGGACGAGGCGCGCCAGGCCGTCTATGCCTTTACGCAGATCTGTGTAGCCACAGGCGATGTAGACTTGATCTGCGCCGGTGAAATCGTTCAGCATAGGCGCAGGAGCTCCACCAGCAGTCTCAGCTGTTCCGCGTTACAACCGGGGTAAATGTCCAGACCGGCATTGCCGATACGCAGTGGTGTGGAACACTTCGCAATATTGCATGATACCCGCTTTAGTGTCGGTAGCTTCGCGAACGTGATGGCTGAGCCATGAATAGTAACCGTCAAACCCAACCACTCATAGACACGCATGAGACAATAGTAACGGAACGTTGTACAGCGTTCCGTTACTGTCATATTGGAGATGTCAGGATGGCAATCATAGTGTCCGAAATGCCGCGCAAGGCTGCAGGGGTGAGCGGCATGAATGCAGGACTACCGCGGAAGCAGCCTGTCTGTGCGGATGTAAAACAAACAAGAAGAAATCAATGTAGCGACCTATTAGTGCTGGGAGCGAGAGCCATTGGCTGCTGCTAAACTATCGCCGTGCTCCGGTGGGCCGTGTTAATTCCATTGAGAGGCCTTGATGATAACAGATACGTATTGTGACCTCGCTTCTAGATACCGGCCTTATTCCTTTTTAGATTGCAAAAGAAGTAAGTTTGCTGATGTATCATAAAATTACTGAAAGTATTACCGTAAATTTACCTGTACAGAGGGATTGAATTATCTCTAAATCCTGTGGTATTCTTATGCTGTGAAGAAAGAAATGCTTTTTGAGTCGCTCAAGGAGCATTTCTTTCTTGTTATTATGGCTCCTGAAGAATATGTAGAAGAGGTGATATAAATATATGAAAGAGAGTGTTTGCCGGATATCCAGATGTAGTAAATGTTGATTAACTTAGAGAGATGTTAGGCGGCGTAGGCTACAAGGCGGCATATGGCCTGCTGTACGATGGCAGCATTGTGTGGCAAAGAGTTCGAGAGCAGCACAATGGCGCCTGGAAAGCACATAGCGATATCTTGAGGGTAGATTGAAAATCAAGAGGAAGAGATTCCGTTCCTATATCTGAAGCCGGCGGAAAGTTCCGAAAAAGAGAATACGGAATCTTATGAAGCTGGGCATACCGAAATATTCTTTCTACAGATGGCGGTATGTGAAAGCCTGTTGGGACATGTGGTCGGAGATCCGGTGCTAACATAGTCAATAAAGAACGATCGGCTCGTACGGACGGGATACTACAGTATCTTCACCCGATACGGGCCGTTGCACTTAAGCGATTGAATTGCCGTGCACAGAACCGTACGCACGGTAGTCTGAGAGGACGGGGTTTGCCGCCTGTCTATTCGATTGTCCATATTAAGATATTGCCCAGTGAGGGCGCAATGTTTTGAGGGGGGGATTACATGTTCAAAGAATACTCTGATATCCTAACGGTTTCTCAAGCTGCAAAGGCTCTGGGACTTGGACGAAATACCGTGTATCAACTTGTCCATACACATCAGATAGGCTATAAGCGCATTGGTACAAAAATCATTATACCAAAGGCGTGCTTAATTGACTTTGTGCTGTCAGCACGCTATACTGTAGCCAATCCATGATAGCAGACAATCTTCGCTGTCGAAAGGAGTTATTATGACAGGGAGTCTGCAAGTAAAAAATGGCAAATACTATATGGTGCTCAACAGCGCCGAAAACGGAAAGAGAAAACAAAAATGGATATCTACCGGCCTGACCGAAAAAGGAAATAAACGCAAGGCGGAACAGATGCTGCGGGAGAAACTGACGGAAGAAGAAAAGCGAAATCCGGTAGTGTGTTCAGATATGACGGTGGCGGATTGTGTTCGGCGATGGCTTACACGCATGAAGCGGCGAGTAGATGAGGTGACATACAGAAGTTATCAGCACACGGCTGAAACACATATCCTTCCATACTTTGACGAGAACAGGCTAAAACTGTGCGATTGTACGGTAGAGGTGCTTCAGACTTATTTTGATGAGAAATATCGGAATGGACGTAAAGATGGTAAAGGCGGACTGTCCGCTAAAACCATGCGCCACCATAAAGGTATTTTGGGCCAGGCATTAGCGGAATGCGTGAAAGATGGGCTGATTCCATCGAACCCTTGTCAATATGTTGAAATGCCGCGCAGAGAACGCCATGAAGCGCATTTCTATAGTGCGGAGCAGCTGCAGCAGCTTATTACAGCCCTGAACGGTGATCCGATACAGCCGCTTGTAAAGATCGCAGCGCTTTATGGACTGCGGCGCAGCGAACTTCTCGGCTTGAAGTGGGACAGTATTGATTTTGAAAATGGTATGGTGCTGATTCGCCACACGGTTTGTAAGATGATTGTCACCGTGGAAAAGGATAAGACGAAAACCCAAAGCAGCCGCCGAAGCTTTCCTATGACAGAAGAAGCACGGGAGATTTTTCTGAAAGCAAAAGCTGAGGAAGAAGAGAACCAGCGCTTGTTCGGCAAGGCCTACCAGAAGAATGACTATGTTTTCAAATGGCCCGATGGGCGCACATTTGCTCCGGACTATGTGACGCATCATTTTTCAAAAATGCTTGAACGGTACGGAATGCCGCACATTCGCTTCCATGAGCTTCGTCATAGCTGTGCCAGTCTGCTGCTGAACAACGGCTGCGGTCTGAAAGATGTGCAGGAATGGATGGGACACAGCGACATTCAAACGACTGCCAATATCTATGGGCATTTAGACACTTCCAGAAAGCAAAGTCTTGCAGATAAGCTGACAGAATGCCTGAATGAAAGATGTTAGAAAAACGTTAGAAAAAAGGTGTATGAAGCTTATCCTGAGATAAAATAAAAACCGCGAACCCATTGAAATCAATAGGTTCGCGGTGGTACGCCGTGAGGGATTCGAACCCCCGGCCTTCTGGTCCGTAGGTTGTCTCAAGGGCAAATCGGAGCCGTTTCGGCTCCGATTTGTGCTATTTGCCGCCGTTCGCTCGGCGGATTTTCCGTTGTTTCCGTCCAGCCCTGCCCGTTTTTTTCGTGTTCTGGGTCAAAACTGGGTCAAACACGGTGCACTCGCACCCACTCCAACAGCGTCTCGCCGTCCATCGCACCGGAGGCGACAGCAAGAGCGGCCTCGACGACCTCATCATTCGTGCAGTCCAGCCGAATACCGTTGACCTCCAGAGCAGAATTGATTTACGATTGAGCGAGAAAGTCCGGGCAGAAAACTGTTCGGACTTTTCTCATATAGTCCAAAGTTGCGGTTGAGTTGTTCACAAGTTTTATGGTATAATTTGAATACGAAAATTGAGCAACAAATTTGAAGTTGTAGTAAAGGAGGTTTACAATGGGGTTTTGGATTTTTATGTTGATTATGGATTTGCTTCTTCCATTTACGATGATTGGTTTTGGAAGATATTTTATGAAAAAGGCTCCAAAGGAAATAAATTCAGTATTTGGATATCGGACTTCGATGTCTATGAAGAACAAAGACACATGGGAATTTGCTCATAAATATTGTGGCAAAGTCTGGTATGTCTGTGGAATGGTTATATTGCCGATAACAGTAATATTCATGCTTTTAGTGATTGGAAAAAATGAAGATTGCGTTGGGAGTATAGGAGGAATTATCTGTGGTGTTCAACTTATTCCTTTAATTGGGTCTATTCTCTCAACAGAAATAGCATTAAAAAAGAATTTTGATAAGAATGGAACAAGACGATAAATTCCAGTTTGTCGAACTTATCGTACCATAACGCAAAAGTGTTTGCAACTGGAACTGCCAACAGAAAATTCTGTGTATTCGCAAGAAAATAGGAATCGTGCGGGGAACTACGCCCACCTGACCTCAGAAAACGGCAAATGAGCCGTTTTGACAAGCGGCCGTCCGGCGTTTCAGCAGTACGTAAAGCGCGCTGAGGGTAGTGATACCACCCCTCGCCTCGCACACACGGAAAGCCCCTGAGCGCAGGGCATACAAGCCGCAATTTCGACAGAAACGAAAAAGGATTACGCAGCCCAGCGGGGCCGCGACGCCTCGGGACAGCGACGCGCATAAGCGCATCGCTGTCCCAAAGGCTCTCTGCGTTCTTTGGGAGCACCCACGACCAAGCCCCAAAAGCGGCAAAGTTTGCCGTTCTGACACCTGGCCACGCAGGGTTTCCGAACTGCGCAAAACGCTCCGAGGGTAGTGATAGCACCCCCAGCCGAAACGCCCGTGTTTCGCCGTGTGAGCCCTTGTGTGCGATCTTTCTCCGAAAGCCGAGTGTGTACCCATTTTTACCCATGAAAGCGAACGTGGGCCGTTTGTACCGGAGGTATTGAAGTCCGTGTGACCAGTGTACTGGATACGTTGGTATGACTGCGTTTCCTGCGCTTTTCGAGCCTTTTTCGAGGACGAAAAAGAAAGCAGTCGGCTATGGGTTTGTCAAGGGATAAAATTACAGTTTGCGTGTATAAGGGGTATATCGGAAAAGGGCGCAAAGAACCAGACCCTTTGCGGGCCGGATGAAAATGACGCGGCTCGGTTAACCGGCAGATTGCAAAATGGGTTGGTACGGTTGTCCATCCCGGAGGACAGCGAAGATCACAGCGGTCATCTTTCTGCTGACATGACCAATCACATTCATGTAATGCAGACCTTCGGATATTTTCTTTTCGTAATAGGTTTGAAACATCGGATCACGATGCGCTGCTACCGTGGACGCCAACCAAATGGCACGACGTAAATAAGGGGATCCCCGCTTGGACATACGATTCTGGTTGCTCTTAAATTCGCCGGACTGCTTCACGGATGGATCAAGTCCCGCGTAAGCCAACAGCTTATCGGCAGAAGAAAAGCGAGTAATGTCACCGATCTCGCTTAAAATTGTTGCGGCGAGAACAGTCCCAACTCCCGGTATAGAGGTTAAAGGGTTATTAAACTCTTGGAAGAATACGGATATCTGTTTTTCCAGAGAATCTGCCTGTGCAGTTAAAGACAGGATCTGCTCAAGGAACATCCCAAGCAACGTGGAATACACGCCGCCGCTGTCATCGATCCCAAAGCTGCTGCAGGCGGCCTCTTTCAGTTGATGGGCCTTCCACTCGCCAAAATGTCCGTTGCTGCTTTCCATAAGGAGATCCGTCAGTTTCCTGAGATTTGCATTTTTCACTTTTTGGGGTGTAGAGTATTTGCTCAGTACGGCAATAGAAGCCTTGCTGAAAACAGAATCAAACAGGGATTCGTACTCCGGAAATATTCTGTCCAATAAGGCAATCAGCTTCCGCTTCAGATCAGCGGCCATGTCTACCAGATAGGCGCGGCTGCGGCACAGCTCTCGCAGAGCCAGAATTTTGTCTTGAGGCACGTTGCTGGCTTTGCAGCGGCCAAAGCGGACAAAGTCCGCAATGATGAGTGAGTCTCTGGCGTCGGTTTTGGTCTTGCGGATGTAAAGCTCCCGCAGAGAATGGGATTGGATAGGATTCAGAACCATGACTGTGTATCCGTCTTTCAAAAGTCTGGCGTAGAGTGCCAGCCAATAGTGGGCGGTGGATTCCATGGCGAATACGATCTGGCTCTTTACAAGGGTCAGTTTCCGTACCTGTTCCAGTAACAGATTGTAGCCGGTACAGTTATTCCGGAAGCTGAATGCCTTGCGGACAACCTGGCCATCCTCAGCGATGATGATAGCTTCGTGACTCCGTTTGGCAATGTCGATCCCGACAATGAACATAGTGTTGGCACCTGCCTTTCCTGTTGATGTACAGACAGTTCCTCATGTCCTTATGAGTCATATCCTGCATAGAAATCTGCGGAAAGATCACTCCCGCATCCGGCTCATTCATGAAATCCCATAAGGGAGAGGTCCCATACTGCTGTAAAGCGGACGGTGCCGCAGGGATAAAGCAGGGAACCTCTGTCTGCGTGAGGAAATTATATCATCGCCACCGTTGGACGAGGATAGCATACGGCAAATGTACAAGGAAAACGGATAATTATTTAAAGATTCAACGCATCTTATTTATAGCAGGATAAAGGGCTGGCGTCGCAAGCGCCGCCGCAGCCGCCACTTCTGCCCGCAGTGCGGGCAGTTGACGGGGGTTTCAGCGCAGTCGGTTGTGGCACCTTTTGAAGAAAATTTCAGAGCGACTGGCGTCTTAGTTCCCGCAAGCGCAGGCGTCCCAAGGATTTTGGTGGCGCCTTATGGCTGTTTTTGAAGAAAATCAAGGTAATCGCATCTGCATGACCGATGGCGCAGGTCGCACACATTTTGCGCCGCTGTAGTCAATGAAAAGAGACTTCTTGACCGTCCAGAAAACGCACCGCTGTAACCAAAGAAGAGCGTTCCCCGGCAGCGCAGAAATTGCGCCGCCATAGACAAAGATAGGGCGTCTCCTTCAAATGATAACTTTCTGATAACTGTTCCGCTTTCTGGTAGCTTTTCCCTCTTGGCTACGGTATTGTTCGTTGCGAAAGGGGCTGATATCATGCCAAAAAGACGAGCGAATGGGGAAGGGAACATCCGAAAACGAAAGGACGGACGCTGGGAGGGGCGGTACACGGTCGGTCACGATCCGGAAACTGGCAAGGCCATCATCAAAAATGTCCTCGGCAAGACGCAGACAGAAGTCAAGGAAAAGCTGAAGAAAGCCATCGAAGAAAATGTGGGCATCGACTATGGGCGGGCCAAGACCTACACCGTGGGTAACTGGTTAGAAGTGTGGTACGAGAACTATGCCAAAATCAAGATGCGCCCATCCACCTACCTGACCTATCATGGCTACATCGAAAACCACATCAAGC
>OJSP01002284.1_pt1 | contig 16574 bp, 20 predicted proteins | sample 1599561 | NCBI WGS metagenome assembly OJSP01 (sample SAMN04168659, study PRJEB22393) | human gut metagenome | biome: human gut microbiome; feature: stool | host: Homo sapiens | collected 2014-05-12
ATTCGGACTGGCTGATACCATAGGGCGCAAGCCGCGCTGTGAAGTCGGCGTATTCTTCTTCGGACAGCCGGGTTTTCACAACGCGGCTGCGGTGGGGTGTGTTGTATCGCTTCGGCATAGGCTGTAAACCTCCTTTCACTTATCACAAAAAATAGGCTGGTCTGTTAGGTATTTCCGGGGCAGTTCTCGCAAAAAAATGGCCTGCCGGACGGAAATATTTTTGCGGCGCAAGCCGCCATAGCAGGGTTTGGGGAAGGCACTCCCCAACAAGTTTCCCGCGAGGGGCAAAACCGCAGAATTGCGGATTTTGGCACCGTGGTAGAAACTTGCTCTAAGAAACTGCCGGACTGCCGTTCACTTCCTACTGCCGCTTTTTCAGAAAATCGCAACCAGCTTTTTTATAAAAGGCTGCCGGATTGCCCTCACTTGCTACTGCCACTTTTCCGGGAAATCTATAACCAGCTTTTTTCATAAAGGGCGGTGGGCTGGCATTCTCTCCTTACTCCCTACAATGCCGCAAAAAGCAAAAATGACGGACTTTCCGGCAAGAACTTTTCCGGCGGCTCGGTCTTTCCCGACAATAAGGCGTTTCGGAAGCTGCGTTTTGCCCGCTGTCTGAAAAAAACGGCAGCCTTTTTTGACTTCACTATCTAATACGGAACTTTTGGAAATTTGCCAAAAATGGGCGCAAAAAAAGCAGCAAATCTTTTTCGGATTTACTGCTTCATGTGCCGCTGCGGGGCGGCGGGATATTCAGTTTTTATGGTGGTTCAGTGTAGTAAACTGGAAGTTCATCAATTACTCTGCACTATGAAACTAACACTTCCTTTTGCTTTTTTTCCTGTTACTTCAACTGTGTATGTTCCGCTTTCATCAATTTCAACATCAAACTCATTAGATGTGGAAATTCCGTTACTTTCATAGATAGGTTTTTCCCCGTCTTTTTGAATTTTTATTGATAAGCTACCTTTATCTACTACAATTTTAGCACTAATAGTATCTCCAGCTTCAATAGTTAAATCCTGTGCGTCCGTTGTATTTAACACACTATATTCCATGATAAATTCACTATCGTTTCCAGTACGACTACCATCAAATTTTGTGCCACACGCAGTTAAAGATATAAGAAAGACTAATGTACAGACTATCAATATAATTTTTTTCATACTAACCTCCCGTTCGCATTTATTGGACTAATTTTATCATATCATCAATCCAAACTCAACGGTCAAGCCGGAACTTAAACAGGCTTCAATCAGCTTTGTTCTGATGTAGTCCTCCATATCAGAGTTATAATAGCCGTTCATCTTAGAGAAGTAGCGGATATATCCAGCGTATCGGTCAAGGACGGCTTGTATCGCTATGGGGTCGCCCTCATGTGCCTTTATGATAGTGTCATAGGGGAGAAGTCGGTTACTCATGGGACAACACCTCCATTTCCGCTTTCAGCCGCTTCAAAGCAAGCTGAATATGCCGCCCGATTGTGCTGCGTGTCCAGCCGCTTTGTTCCCCGATTTCTTTCTGCGTCAAGTGCTGGAAGTAATACAAAAAGATTTCCTCCTGCGTCTGTTCCGGCAGTCCAGCAAGAGCCGCCGCAAGGGAGCAGCTATCTAAAAGTATCGTCTGCCCCCGGACGGAGAATGGATAAGTTTCGCCATAGTCTGGCACTTGAAAATACTCGTCTGTGGTGCTTAGTGGGACAAACTTTTCTTCGGTCAAATATTCAAGGGAGATTTCCCGTTTCCACCTCGCCGCCAGCATACGGGCAGCGTCAAAGGACGCATGGCGAATAACAATCCGGCAATAGGTATCATGGGTATAGCGGATATGTTCTTGATAGGCTTCGTATTCAGTCATGGAAAATCCCCCTTTCTTCGATTATGGGAAAGGGCGGCAGCACTTTTTGCTGTCGCCCCTTGATTACCCACCAGCAAGGACAGTCGGGGCTGTCAACGGCGGGCGCAGCCCGTTCATCTTGCCGTTGACTGGCTCGGCTGGCTTTGCTATTATTCAATATCCTTTGCTTTCATACGGTTAAGTTCTGATTTATGGTACTGATGCCGCCCATCCACCCAAATAAAAAATTCCAGTGCGATAATAATTGCGCAAGGTACAATAAATTCAGCGGTAAGTGCAAGTTTCATAGAGAAGTACAGGACAGCCATAACCACAAGTGAAAGTATAGGAACAATTGCTCCTAACTGCCAAACCTTTCTTGTGCTTAAATATTTCTGACTGCCGGTAATGATAAGTGTAACGGCAATCGTACCAATGCTCCAGAGAATTTTAGATAACATAGTCTTTACTTCCTTTCCTGTTTATATTTTTCAATGATGATTTTTGCGGTTTCTAAATCAATTCGAGCGTCAACCGCAAGCCCCTTGATAAATGTGGAAAATGGTTCTTCCTCTTTCTGGTCGCTTATCTCAATTTTCTGGATAAGTTTGTCTAACCGTAGCCGGACAGTAGGGTAGGAAACCTCATACAGTTTTGCAATTTCTTTCAAAGACCCAGATTTCAACACAAAGTTTTTTAGGAATGTTGCGTCCTCCGGCTCTAACGCAAGTATCCATTGTGGGATTTTGTCTATTTCCAATTCAATTCTCCTTTCTATATGGATTTAATATTATTAAGTATAACATAAATAATATTAAAGTTAAGAGTAAATAGGAAATTATTTTTTTGGAATAGTGGGCTGCTGTCTATCAAATTCTTATGTGTTACTTTACCGCACATGAGCATTAGCGCCGGGGTTGTCGTTTCCGTAGCCTTCCAGCAGGTTGATGGCTCCCCAGATGCCGAGACCTGCGCCAAGGGCAATTACCAAAGTTTGAAGAACGCCGACAGCAGAGTTGAAAAATTCCATATTTGTGTTGCCGGAATCATTGGGTGTTGGTTGTGTTGAAATCTCGCGGATACAGCAGGAGCCGGAGCGAAAGCTGCGATGCAGCCCCGATTCCGGCTTCTCCTTTCAAATTTTAGTTCGTGGATTCGTTCCGACCCTGCAAGCGAGGAAGCGTCTTTTCTCATCTGTATCTATATGAAAAGCCGCCGCATGAGGGCGGCGGGCTTGTACGCTCAGACGCGGCCCGCGTCGAACACCTCGTAGACCTCATCCGCTTTCGGCACCAGCCTTGTGGATAGGTATTTCTCGATATCAAAGGCGTTCCTTGGGTTTGCGTCCGACAGATACTTATAATTGGGGTGCTTGGTGATATCGTACTTATCCGAGAGGAAGGGGCGCACGCCCCGAAGCTGCAAGATGCACTTGCCGCCGTCCAGCACCGCCAGCTCGTCTATCGTGGCAAGGTCTTTGCCACAATGTCAAGTGGTGAATTCAAAAAGGCAGGCACTATAAAGAGAATCTTCTCTCATAGTGTCTGCCTACATTTCGATTTAAGTTTCCTGTCTTGTATTCTTCGAGCAGATGAAATATAATAAGAAATATTGTCGGAGGTACAAATATGGACTACATGACGCTTAAAGAAGCAAGCAAAAAATGGGGCATTTCGTCCCGTCAAGTCAATTATTACTGCGTCGATGGGCGAATTCCCGGTGCTGTGAAAATGGCTACCATTTGGCTGATACTAAAGAATGCGGAAAAGCCGGTTGATGGCAGAACAAAGCAAGGGAGGGCACAAAGGTGAGTCAAATTTTACTTTTAGAGGATGATGAAGCGCTGGGGCGCGGGATCTGTATGGCTCTTGAAACGTCAAGCTGCACCGTAACCCATTGCAGCACCAGGTGTCAGGCAACCGGTATTTTGCAGAGTACGGCCTTTGACTTGCTGATTTTTGATATCAACCTGCCGGATGGCAGTGGACTGGAACTGCTGCGGACACTACGGCAGAATGGTAGCTTTACGCCTGCAATTTTGCTTACGGCAAATGACCTGGAGCTTGATGAAGTCACCGGCCTGGAAGCCGGGGCCGATGATTATATCACCAAGCCCTTCTCCCTGGCAGTACTCCGAGCCAGAGTGAATGCCCAGTTGCGGCGTTCTGCCCCAGTAAAGCCGGATCGTATAGAACTAAATGGTTTTATATTTGACTTTGCGCAGCTGGAGTTTTCCAAAGATAGTACCATCATCGATCTCTCCAAGACGGAACAGCGGCTGCTGCGGCTGCTGGTGGAAAACCGTGGCCGTACTTTGCCCAGAGAACTGTTGCTTGAAAAGGTATGGGACGGCGGCGAGTTTGTGGATGAAAACGCTCTGTCGGTGGCAGTGCGACGGCTGCGCATAAAACTGGGGGATGCTCCCATTAAAACAGTGTATGGAGTGGGTTACACCTGGGAGGCAGGAAGATGACTGTATCAGCGTGGATTTTTCTGACCTTGGCTATCGTTGGGGCGGCCTTCGGACTCTGGCAGCTGGCATCCCGGCGACGCACTTTCCGGCAGTTGAATGCCCTGCTGGATCGAGCCATCGCCGGGGGATTTTCTGAGGATCGGTTCGACGAAACAGAACTGTCTGCTTTAGAGGGAAAACTGGCCCGGTTTCTGCGTGGCTCTGCTCATGCGCAAAAGATGATTGCAGGAGAGCAGGCGGCGGTAAAGGCACTGATTGCCGATATATCTCACCAAACACGCACACCGATCGCTAATCTGCTTTTTTATGCATCACTTTTGCTGGAAAGTGATTTACCGCCCCGGCAGCAGGAACAAGCTCGTGCGCTCATGACGCAGGGAGAAAAACTGTCATTTTTAATTCAAAATCTGGTGAAGGCTTCCAGGTTGGAAACTGGTATTGTGGTTCCGATCCCGTCGCAGCATTCGGTAAAGGCGCTGCTGGAAGAGGTGATTGAACAGGAGGAACCTGCGGCGCAGAAAAAAGGGGTTGCACTGAAGGCAATCTCATTGGAAGGCGCGGCAGCCTTTGATCTCAGATGGACAAGTGAAGCCCTCGGCAATGTAGTTGATAATGCGGTAAAGTACACGCCTGCCGGTGGAACAGTAACAGTCTCCGCCCAAATGTTGGGCTCCTTTTGCCGAGTAGATGTAACGGACACCGGTCCTGGTATTCCTGAGGGGGAGCAGGGAGAAATCTTTAACCGTTTCTATCGAGGCGCAGGGACACGCACCGCCGAGGGCCTGGGGCTGGGACTTTACCTGACCCGGAAGATTTTGACCCTTCAAGGCGGTTATATCAAAGTATCTTCTATCCCCGGAAGTGGGAGTACTTTTTCGTTGTATCTGCCACGCGAATGAAATGGGGTATAAAAAATGTGAAATCTTTCAATTCTGTTAGATTTGAGAAAGGCTCAGGAAAGAATGTTGTGGTAAAGTCTGTATTGTCAAAAGGCAATACAGACTTTTTTCTGGAGGGATATACGATGAAAATTTTGGAAACGAAGGAGCTAAAGAAATATTACGGTAAAGGAGACACCCTGGTGAAAGCCCTAGACGGGGTGGACCTCTCGGTGGAGGATGGAGAATTCGTGGCCATCGTGGGCACCAGTGGCTCAGGCAAATCCACCCTGCTTCACATGCTGGGCGGGCTGGACCGGCCCACCAGCGGCAGCGTTATTGTGGACGGCAAGGATATTTTCTCTCTGAAGGACGAGGCCCTCACCATCTTCCGCCGCCGGAAGATCGGCTTCGTGTTCCAGAGCTTTAACCTGGTGCCGGTGCTTACCGTGCGTGAGAACATCGTCCTGCCCATCCAACTGGACGGCGGTAAGGTGGATGAGGACTATGTGGGGCAGGTCGTCTCCGCCCTGGGGCTGGAGAAGAAGCTGGACAACCTGCCCAGCCATCTCTCCGGCGGCCAGCAGCAGCGAGTGGCCATCGCCCGCGCCCTGGCTACCAAGCCCGCCATTCTTTTGGCAGACGAACCCACCGGCAATCTGGACAGCCGTACCAGCCAGGATGTGCTGAGTTTGATGAAAGTGACGGGCCGGAAATTTTCACAAACCATGGTAATGATTACACACAACGAGGAAATCGCTCAACTTTCCGACCGGATCGTTCGCATCGAAGATGGCCGGATCGTGACACGGTAAGGAGGTGAACACCATGAAAGTTTCCAACGGAAGGTGTATTCGCCATCTTGCCTGGAAGAGCTTGCAGGCAAGCCGCACCCGCAACCTCATCGCCATCGCAGCCATCGCCCTGACGGCGGTGCTGTTCACGTCCCTGTTCACCATTGCCCTGTCCATCAACGAGGGCTTCCAGCAGAGCAATTTCCGCCAGGTGGGCGGCTTCTCCCACGGCGGGTTCAAGTATCTGACCGAAGAGCAGGCCCAGGAGCTGAAAGACGATCCTCTCATTGACCAGTGGGGCGAACGGCGATACCTAGGGATGCCTATGGACGCGCCCTTCAATAAGTCCCATGTGGAGGTGAGCTGGTGCGACGCCAACGAGGCCCACTGGATGTACTGCGACCCGGTGGAGGGCAGCCTGCCCGCCGAGGGCACCGACGAGGCCGCCACCGACACCCATGTGCTGGAGTTGCTGGGCGTGGAGCCGGAGATTGGTGCAGAATTCACCGTGACTTTTGATGTAGACGGCCATACCACCACCCAGACCTTTACCCTGTCCGGCTGGTGGGAATATGATGAGGCCATCGTGGCCAATCACATTCTCATCCCCGAGAGCCGGGTGGACGCGATCCTCGACCAGGTGGGAATAGACCCGGAAACCTCTTCTGACGGGATGACCGGCACATGGAGCCTGGATGTGATGCTAAAAAGCGGTTCCCGCCACATCGAGGAGGACTTGGATCAGATTCTGGCCAACCACGGCTATCAAAGCGAGACCGCCGGGGAAGACTACATCCGCACCGGCGTCAACTGGGGTTACACCGGAGCGCGGATCTCCGATCTCGTTGACCCGATGACAGTAGTTGCCATCGCCGCAGTGGCCCTTCTCATCATCTTTACCGGCTACCTCATCATCTACAATGTGTTCCAAATCTCCGTGGCTGGGGACATCCGGTTCTACGGCCTACTCAAGACTATCGGCACAACGCCCCGGCAACTGCGGCGGATCATCCGCATCCAGGCCCTGGCTCTCTCTGCCGCCGGTATTCCCATCGGTCTGGTGATCGGCTGGCTCATAGGCGGCCGGCTGACGCCGGTGATCGTAGCCCGGCTCAATGGGGTAATGGCTGTAACCTCGATTAGTCCCTGGATATTCCTGATTGCCGCCCTGTTTGCTCTGTTCACGGTGCTGCTCTCCTGCCGGAAACCGGGGAAAATGGCAGCGAAAGTTTCCCCGGTGGAAGCGGTGCGCTACACCGAGGGCGGCAGTATGAAAACCCGTGCTAAGGGTCGGAAGGCCCGGAAGGTAACTCCATTCGCCATGGCCTGGGCCAATCTGGGCCGGAGCCGCGGCAAAACCGTGGTGACCATCCTTTCGTTGTCCCTTGCGGTGGTGCTGCTCACCGTGACGGTGAACTTCGCCGGCGGCTTCGACATGAACAAGTATGTGTCCAATTTCACCGCCAGCGACTTCATCGTGGCCGACGCGGGAAAATTCCAAATCGCCACGGTGGGCTTTTCCAATGACATGGGCGTGCCCCAGCAGGTCATGGAGAACATCGACGCCCAGGGCGGCATCACCGGCAGCGGCGTAGTATATGGACAGACCTCCCCGATGCTGGAGTATGTCACCGAGGACTGGTTCCGGCAGAACAAGGGGCACTTCTATGCTCCCGAGGAGCTGGACAACCTGATCCGGCTGACGGACAAAAATGACGCCGGTCTGCTGGCCGACAGTGTCCAGCTCTCCGGCATGAGCGCCTTTGCCCTGGACCACTTGACCGTACTGGAAGGGGACTTATCTGCCCTCTATGAGCCGGGCACCCGGGCCGTAGCCGCAGTGTACACAGAGGATGACTACGGCAACGCCGACACGAACTCCCACTGGGCAAGACTGGGGGACACTGTGACGATTCGGTATGTGGAGGAGTCTGAGTACTACGACCCGGACACTGGTGAGGTCTGGCCTACCCTGGAGGATGTGCCAGACGGCGCCAACTGGGTGGAGCGACCGGTGGAGTACCGGGACGTGGACTACACCGTGGCTGCCTTGGTGACGGTGCCCTCTGCGCTGAGCTACCGCTACTACGGCAGCGATGAGTTTATCCTCAATGACCAGACCTTTGTCCAGGACACCGGTACAAACAGCGTCATGTACTACGCCTTTGACACCACGGACGAGGCCAATGCGGACATGGAGGCGTTTCTGGCGGACTATACGGAGAACGTGAACCCTGAACTGGATTACGAGAGTAAGTCCACCTACGCCGGGGAGTTTGAGAGTATGCGCTCCATGTTCCTGTTGCTGGGCGGCACCCTCAGCTTCATTGTAGGGCTGGTGGGTGTGCTGAACTTCTTCAACGCCATCCTCACCGGCATCATTGCCCGACAGAGGGAACTGGCAGTTCTCCAGGCCGTGGGCATGACCGGGAAGCAGATGCGTTCCATGTTGATCTGGGAGGGCCTGTTATACGCTCTTGGGGCGGCAGGACTTGCTCTGCTGCTGACGCTTGCGCTGGGGCCGGTGGCCTTCCGGGCAGTGGAGGGGCTGTTCTGGTTCTTTACCTATCACCTGAACCTGACGCCATTCTTGTTGATTATCCCTCTGTTTGCTCTACTGGGAATCACAATTCCTATCATAACAGGTCAAGTATCCCAAAAACATACTGTAGTAGAGCGATTACGGCAAGATTAATACGGCTAATAAAAGATAAACATTGAAAAATATAGTAAAAGCCCCATCCCTCAAAACAGAGAGATGGGGCAAACTATTTACGCGGCAATCTCCAGGATTTCCCCGACAAAGTTATAAACGATCCTGACTTCCTGCACCTTCTGGCCGTCCACCTTCTTAATCTCGCCAATCAGAATCTTGCTGATAAGCCGGTTCAATACCGCCTCGTCCAGTTCCTCAATGGCGGCATAGCGCCGGATTTCCTTGATAAAGGTACGGACTTCGCTTTCCTGGGCGTCCGCCCGGCTCTGCATCATCAACAGATCATGCAGGCGCTTCTGGTTGGCTTCCTGCTCCTGTTCCAGCGCCGCCGTCAGCTTCATAAACCGCTGCTCGGTCAGGACGCCTTTGGCCTTATCCGTGTACAGGCTTAAAAACATCCCGTCAATTTCCTGATTCCGGGCTTCCAACCGTTTCCGTTCCTTCTCCGTCTGGGAAGCGTCCAGCAGATACCGGCGCTCCATCCGGCTGCTGAGCCGCTGGTAGAACGCATCGGCGTCCTTCATGGCCTGCGCCGCCAGTTCCTGTATATCCTTCAGCACCAGATTATATAAATCCCTTGCTTCAATCTTGTGGCTGGTACAGGCGTTCTTACCCAGCCGGTTGTAGGTCTGGCAGATATAGTATGCCTTGTCAATCGGCTCCCGCATCTCGCCGGTGAAACGGTTTTTGCCGGTTCTGCCGACTTTTTCATACCGTACCTGCATGGACTTCCCGCAGGTGGCGCAATAGACAAGCCCGTGAAACAGGTTATAGAAGGGGCAGGCGTTGCCTTTCATAATGGTGGGCCTGCGGTCAATGATTTCCTGCACCTGTTCCCATTCCTCCGGTGTCACAATCGCTTCGTGGCAGCCCTCAATCACTTCCCAGTCCTCACGAGGGATAATGTCATAGGTATTGGAGCGGATGCCCTTCTGATGTGTCCGGCAGACAAGATGTGCGCCTTTATAAAAGGGATTCCGCAGGATATGGCTGATCCTCGCACTTCCCCATGAATAGTAATTCACGTCACATTCTGTATTACTCTTTACTCTGGTAATGGGAATTTTATCATCCATGAGCTGCTTTGCAATCCGCATACAGCCCCAGCCATCCAGCGCCATATCATAGATTTTTCGGATCACCGGCGCTGTCTCCGGGTCAAGGATGAGATGCCCTTTGTCCTCCGGGTCACGCATCAGGCCAAGAGGCGGCTGCCCGCCGCAGAACTTTCCCTGCCGGGAACGGGTCATGCGCCCCGCCAGCACCTTTTTGGATATATCCCGGCTATACATGTCGTTCAGGATATTCTTAAAGGGCGTGATGTCCATTTCCTGGCGGGTCAGGCTGTCCACGCCGTCCGTGACGGCGATATAGCGCACATTGTGTTTTGGGAAAAAGATTTCGATATAGCTTCCAGCTTCGATATAGTTCCTACCAAGCCTGGACAGGTCTTTCGTGATGACGCAGCCGATTTTCCCCGCCTCAATGTCAGCGATCATGCGCTGGAAGGCAGGGCGGTTGAAATTGCGGCCCGTATAGCCGTCATCCACATAATACTCATACTGGAACATCCCATGCTTTTCTGCGAAATCCCGGAGCATGAGTTTCTGGTTGCTGATGCTCATACTCTCATTGTCGCCGCCGTCATCCAGAGAGATTCGGCAGTAGAGAGCGGTGATTTTCTCATAGACTTGTTTTTTCCTGCTCATAGCGTTCTCCTTCTATGAACAGGGACACGATACCATTATAGTACCATGTCCCTGTCCCTGAATCAACCGTTTTTACGCAGCGTTTTCTGCCATTTCCCGCTGTTCCAGCCATTCCTCGAAGTGTTCGCAGGTCTGGCGCTCGATCAGCTGCTCAAAGGCTTCCCGCATGGTTTTGTCCCCGGAAAACTCCCGAACCACCACGAACCGGACTTTTTTATTCTGCTTCTTGTTTTTCTCCATAGGCTACCTCCATAGTGTGACAGTCCAGATAAGTGGATACGGAATACGCCTGCGGGGATTACCGTTCAAAATACTGGGTGCAGACCCGGTATTTTTTGGTAAATCGCCCTCATTTCAAGCAATTTTTTCTTCTGTCTGTATGACTTGAAAGCCATGTTCCTTTGCGTACTCCCTTGCAGCCGCCAGCCGTTCTTCACTGTACGGCGGCACCAGCCGGATAGAAAGGCGGGATTTGTCCAGCACATAGGTCGCGCTGCCTTCCGGTGTGCTGCGCTCCAACCTACACAATAGCGGATACTTCCTACTGAAATCTTCCAGCCTGCGTTTTAAGCTGGCGTTGAAGGTGTAAATACTGGCAATGTTCTCGCCCTCGTTCCAGTTGATGATGGTTTCTTTTTCATATTTAGACAGCTTCCTCATACAGTTCCTCCTCATAATCGGTGTTTGCTTTCAGCACACGCAGGCGGTGCTTGATCCGGTAATACTCATCCATCTCCATGCGTAGGCAGTGATAGAAGCTGTCGTACCAGCTTTCGTCTGTCTCTGCCTCAATTTTCCTGGTCAGATGAAGCATCTGCCCTTTAGCCTCCGGGTCAACGGTCAGCGCTGTCAGCCATTTCAGCCTTGTCACTGTGTTGTGATGGCTGGGGCAGGCGTAAGCGTAAAGAATTTTCTTTTCCTTCATATTCAGTTTCATAATGATCTACCTCCATTCATTTGCTGCGGTGCGGTATGCCCCGCATGGTTTACTTTTCTATCTGCCGGTCTGTCTGCAAGCCGCTCCTGCCCGGATTTTCTCCCGGCGTATTGTCCTCTTTGGTGCGCTCCCGTCGTCACAAAATCCATGATTTTGCGGGAACCCTTTTATCGCGTCACTTCCCCGGAGGTCATACCCCTTGCAGCCGGTCATTCGATTTTCAAGGTTCTGTGTCTCCTGACAAGAACCAGTTTACCGAAAAAAGGGGGCTGCTCCCGTATGTCCAAGACGTTGGAATAGCGCACAAAAACCGCATATTTCCACGCTCTCGGAAACGTGCTATAATGAAAAAAATATTGAAAAATGTTGACGAGAGGGGGTGCTTTGATGTACACAAAACTGTCAATCCCGGAACGGCTCAAAGACCTGCGGGTGGTGGATAAGCACCTGACACTGGAACAGCTGGCAGAACAAACCGGCCTGTCCAAGTCGGCGCTGGGGAAATATGAGGGCGATGACTACAAGGACATCAGCCCATTTGCGATTGCAACGCTGGCAGAGTTTTACGGCGTGTCCACCGACTATCTGATGGGGCTGTCGGAAAATAAGACCATCCCTAATTCTGATCTCCAGTCGCTCCATTTGAGCGATGAAATGATTGAGCTATTAAGAAGCGGCAGGATCAACAACCGTCTGCTCTGCGAGCTTGCCACCCATGAAGGTTTTCCCCGGCTCATGACGGACATTACCGTTATCGTTGACCGTATCGCCGGTATGCGTGTCAGCCAGATGAATCTGGAACTGGAAGCTGCCCGGCAGAGCGTCATGGAAAGCTATGCGCCGGGAGACGATGACCTTTATATGCGAACCCTTGAAGTCGCACAGATAGACGGAGAGGATTATTTCAATCACATCGTCCATAAAGACATTGACAAGATCGTAAAAGACATCCAAACAGCACACACAAACGACGCTACCACCGCTGATGAACGGCAGGAAACCGTAGCCGAAGTCCGGCAAAAGTTTGAAAAGCTTGTGCAGACGGGAACCAGCGGAGAGGAAGCCTTTATTCAGGTTTTCTGCGACCAGATGGAAATTCCTTATGAGAAACTGACTTCTGCGGAATTTACTGCCTTTTTGGGAATCCTCAGAAAATCCAAAAAAGCAAAACGAACTAAAAGTATGCGGGGAAAGGGCAGCCCAATTCCTCCCAACCGGAATGGCAGACAGAAGCGTTAATAAAAGAACCACCCGCTGGGTAATCCAGTGAGTGGCTCAAAAAAGATATGCTGTTATTTCTGACAGACATCCTACCTTTTTCAGAATCCAGCTGATCGTGTCCCTGTTCATGTAAAATTCAAGGCAACTGAACTCTTCATCAACAAGTATGGCATATCCCTCACAGAGCGCATATCATTCCTCAAGGATGCCGCCAATGTCATATCACAGTTAGTTGTTACGATAGAATTCCACGCATAATCTAATACAGACGTACTCAATTTCTTATATTTATGTCCAAACAACAAAACACTGGGTTCATACTGCATTCTTGTAAATAATTCATTTAACATAGATATCACCTCTTTATATATTTTCCTGATTTTATTCGCTCATCTTTTGGTTTTTCCGCAACTGAAGGAATAACCCACATATTCCCAATTTTTGTAGCCCCTTTAATTCTTCCTTTTGAACATAGAGTATTTATCCGTCTTGCTCCAATCCCCCACTTTTCAGCGGTTTCTTTTATTGTCATATAACCGTCCATATTTTATCCTCACAGTAAAGTATCACATTTTATTATCATGTAATATCAAAAAAATATAATACATTATTATTCAATATTTTACACTAGTTCTCGAACAAAATCAATCTGAGCATTTTTTTTAATAAAATCTCGAATCTAAATAAGCAAAACAGCCCTATCAAGTGTGTTAAAGTTAAAAAAAGCCAGTCAGACTCATCATCCAACCGGCTTCTACACTCAAATCCCTATAAAATTCCTAACCTCATCCTTGAACTTCCAAACAATCTCCACATGCTCTAGATCCATGACAACAACCTTCTCAATCAGTTCCTGCACCATTGCCTGTGTCAGTTCATCCGCTCCGGAATACTTCTTCATCACACCAAGAGCTTGTGATAAGCTGTCATCCTTCATGGTTTCTGCAGCCTTAAGCTTCTGCTCCAGTTCTGCTATATCAGCATCGAGTTTTTCAGCCAACCTACCAAGATCTGCTCTTCTTCTCTGGTACACTTCTTTATCCAACTGACCTGCCATAAACTGATCCACATTTGAGAATCTGTCTGATTCGCATTTTTCCTTTTCTTTCTGCAATCCAACCAGCTTCTCTGCAAGAAGCATATTATCCTGTCTGCTAATACGGTTCAGCTTATCCAACTTCTTGCCAAAAGAGTCCGTCATATCTTATAATCGCCTTACTGCTGACAATACTATAGCATTCAGATTACTGCCATACACATACCTCCGATTTGATAAAATGCAGTTCCAGAACAAACCGCGAAAAAAGGACCCACATCCGAAGATGTAAAGTCCCATCAATTTGCACACAGCAATAAAACAGTTTTCCAAAAGTCTGACGCTTCTGCTGTTTTCCTGTGTAGGTTATTCAATTAAGTTCAGCGCCGTCCTTAATCTCAACCGCCTATAAATTGGTCAAAAAATAGGACTAAGTCTGAAGAGCCATCACTTTAAGGGGCTTCTTGACTTAGACCTATTATTGCATAATCATCTAAAACAATGCAATCGAACTCTTCCGTATCAAACTTCCTCAAATTATCCGCTTTGTGAAGGGTCTCCACCATAGCAAAAATATAATCTGCCTCATAATCTAAATATCCTGCCCCAACAATGCCCATTGACTTCTTATCTTCAAATACTTTTCGGAATGAGGTCAACGCCTGTTTCGCAAGGGTAGATCTATGTATCAGAAACAGAACACGCTTAAATCCTAACTCTCGCATGGCAAAGGCTGACGCATACGTCTTGCCTGTACCGGTAGCAGAAATCAGCAGTGCTCTATTTTCTCCAGCATCCATAATCCTACGAAGATTCGTAATAAACCCTACCTGCATAGAATTCGGTTCCAGCTTATACTTCTCCGTGGAAGATATCTCATCCCGTTTTGCTATTTCCCTCTGCTTTTTGATAATCTCATACTTTTGCTTATAATTATCATAGAAATCATCATAGAAAAGCGCATACTTAGAATCCCACAGCTGGTGAAATTCTTTTACGATCTCCATCGCAATTTCGCCCTGCTCTGTGGAAACAATTTTGGTGTTCCACTCCTTATTTTTTGTCAAAGCAGCACTTGTGATATTGGAGCTGCCGATGATAATACGATAAATCTCTTCCTTCTTAAAAATATAGCCTTTGGTGTGGAAGCCCTGGTCTGCCCGATCCACATCATACATCTTCAGAGTAACATTGGACAGTTCCTGCAGCTTCTTCAATGCTCTGGGCTCGCTAAAGTTAAGATAGTTTGTCGTTAAGATCTGACCCGGAATCTTCCTCTTCTCCAGTTCCTTCAAGGTCTGCAAGAGCGGCGTAATACCACCCATAGTAATAAACGCCACGCTGATCTGGAATTGGTCACACTTCATCAGCTCATCTTCTATGACGGAAATAACTTTCTTGCCCTCTTTCGGATTATTCGACACGAAAGCAGGCTTGTATGCCAGATTGACAGCAGCTGTACCGTCAATATATGCCGTTGTCAATCCTTCTTGAAGTTGTGTACGGGTGGTGTGTGACATGGTATTCTCCGTATTTAACATTTTCTTTACCATTAATTTGTTTCTGATTTTATCCATCAATGTTACATCCGCCGGAAACCACTGCACAGAGTCCAGTTCATCCTTCGTCAGCCCCTTGGCGGTTTCCACCTCCAGCAGTTTCAACTCTCCCGATACGACCTCACACCAAAAACAATCCATGGATAAATGAAATGCTAGGTAATCACACTCTATGGTATCTATCAGATCTTCGACCCTGACTGTGGCATCCAGTTCCTCCCGGATCTCTCTGATGACCGCCTGCTGTGGGGTCTCTCCGGCTTCGATCTTCTCGCCGGGAAATTCCCAGCCACCTTTGAGTTCTCCGTAGCCCCTTGCGGTAGAAAATATTTTTGTTTTGTGCTCTATGGAATCGCAGATTACAGCTGCGACTACGCGAATGGTTTTCATAGGATTCCTTCTTTATTCTACACGCTTATCTTCAATGGTCACCCAGATAACATTTATTCGCACAAATTTACTTTGCAAAAATTTTGTGAAACAATCTAAAATTATAATTACTCAAAATCAACTTTGCAATACAAAAAGTCAAGAATAATCATTTTTACAGAAACACCACCTGATTCGTTTAAAATTACATTGTATGAATATCTTTGATTTTGAACAGGTATCCAGTCAGATAAAACAAATTTCTCTCCACTTTCAATGTTTTGTATTATACATGCGTTGCACGAAAAACGAGACGATATTTCTGGAATAACATCCATTAGCTTGGGACTTTGAAATTCCGCTTTTTTCTCATCACTAATGTTAGGTAAAAAATCATACCACAACCTATTTGCACCTTCAAAATTCAAGTCATCATATTCATATCCAGCATGACCAATGGCCAATTTTGTGATTATCCTTGAAAAACGATTAGTATCAAAATTGGGAAAAATATAACCTTCTTTGCTTAAAATTTGAGATTCAATTAAATGTTGTAAAGATTGTTTTTGTGACAAAATCTTTTTTACATGTGCACTAATTGAATAATCTAAATACACCTTGTTTTTCAACACTTCCAAATAGCAAATAAAATACTCTTCATCTGCTGAAAAACCATTGTTACACGCAAGACATGCCGGAATCGTTGGTAGATTCTCAGGAAATGGTTCAATTAACATTGTTTTGGATGGAACATGTTCACGTGTATTTGCGGGCTTGCCACAATATATGCACCCACTTGGTCTTCCTTTTTCCCAACATGTATAGTATCCCATGCCCGAATTACTTTCTCTTCGCTTTTTCTGAATCATTTCCTCTCCATATCAATCCAATGTGTCAATAAGGAAATTTCATAATATTTCCTTATTTTTCAATGTCAAAATACTTCCTTATATATTTTTATTTAAAACTTAACCTTCTGAATGTGATATGACTGCGGTTCAACAAGCCAAAGATTATTTTCCATAATATGTTGTACAGGATTATGG
>OJSP01002316.1_pt1 | contig 16379 bp, 19 predicted proteins | sample 1599561 | NCBI WGS metagenome assembly OJSP01 (sample SAMN04168659, study PRJEB22393) | human gut metagenome | biome: human gut microbiome; feature: stool | host: Homo sapiens | collected 2014-05-12
AAAGATACGAAAAGTCGAGCGCAGAAGCAAGCGCCAGCTTGATTATGCCGAGACGAAGTATCCAAGGCGGAGTCAAAGATAGGAAACCTTTCAAATTTTCCTACCTTTGTCCCGATTATACATATAGTGAAAAGTGAAAATCGTCATCGATAACGCCATCCCGTTTCTCGAAGGGGTCCTCGAACCCTACGCCGAGATACGCTATCTTCCGGGCAGGGAGATAGCGGCGCGCGACGTGCGCGACGCCGACGCGCTGATCGTCCGCACCCGCACGCGCTGCGACGCGGCGCTGCTCGACGGTTCGCGGGTGCGGTTCATCGCCACGGCGACCATCGGATTCGACCATATCGACCTCGACTACTGCCGGCGCCGGCAGATCGGCGTAGCAACGGCCGCAGGCTGCAACGCCCGCGGCGTGTTGCAATGGATCGCAGCCGTACTGCATCACCTCTCGCAGCGCGACGGGTGGCATCCGGCCGAAAAGACGCTGGGAGTGGTCGGCGCGGGACACGTCGGGGAGCTGGTACGCCGGTACGCCGCATCGTGGGGATTCCGCGTGCTGACCTGCGATCCGCCGCGTGCCGCACGCGAAGGCGGCGGCGACTTCGTCCCGTTGGAGGAGGTGGCGCGGCACTGCGACCTCGTCACGTTCCACACGCCGCTCGATGCCACGACGCGCCGCATGGCCGACGAAGCCCTCCTCCGCCGGTTGAAACCGATGGCCGTGGTCATCAACTCGTCGCGCGGCGAGGTGGTCGACGGCGACGCGCTGCTCCGCAGCGGCCGTCCCTACGTCCTCGACGTCTGGGAACACGAACCCGACATCGACCGCCGGCTGCTGGCGGGGGCGATCCTCGCCACACCCCACATCGCAGGTTATTCGGCGCAGGGCAAGGCCAACGCCACGGCCATGGCCGTCGGGGCCGTCGCCCGCCGTTTCGCGCTGCCGCTCGAAGGGTGGTACCCCGCCGTCGCGCCGTCGCATCCCCGCCCGATCGGCTGGGACGAACTGGCCGCGACCATCGGCGCACGCTACGACATCGCCGCCGAGAGCGACACGCTCAAACGCTACCCCGAACGATTCGAGGCGTTGCGCAACGGCTACTCCTACCGAGAAGAGTATTTCTGAGCCGGTGATCGGAACCCGCCGCCTTCGCCGCGAACGCCCTCGTCCCGCCGGAAGAAGACGGCGATGCGGACACCCCGCGCGGAACGAGGGCGAAGGTCCCGCGGCCGCCGGCAAATTGTCGATCGTCCGTTGTCGATTGTGAAAATATACCTATATTTGCACCGTTAATTCATCGGTACATGCTGTACGGCAAACTCATCAAACCCCTGCTCTTCTCCCTGCCTCCCGAACAGGCCCATCACATCGTGACGGCAACCCTTTCGCTGCTCGGCAAGGTGCCCGGCGGACGGTGGTTGCTGCACAAACTCTATGCGACGGAAGACCCGTCGCTCGAACGCGAAGTCTTCGGCATCCGTTTCAAGAATCCCGTAGGAATGGCCGCCGGATTCGACCGTTACGGCCACATCTACCGCGAACTGTCGGCCATGGGTTTCGGATTCGTCGAGGTGGGAAGCATCACCCCCAAGCGTCAGCCGGGCAATCCCAAGCCGCGCATCTTCCGGCTCGACGCGGCCCGCGCGCTGCTCAACCGCGTAGGCATTTGCAGCCACGGTCTCGACCGCGCCGTGGCGCACCTGCGACAGCCGCGCGGAGAGGCGATCGTCGGCTGCAACATCGGCAAGAACACGGCCACGCCCTGCGACCAGGCGCCGGCCGACTACCTCAAATGCTTCCGCAACCTCTACCAGTACGCCGACTATTTCACGATCAACGTCGCCTGCGATCCGGGGCAGAAGGCCGCATCGTACCAGACGCGCGAAAACATCACGAAGATTCTGGAACCGCTCTTCGAATTCCGCCGCGGGCAGAACCAGTACCGCCCCATCCTGCTGAAAGTCTCGCCCGACCTCTCGGACGAGACGATCGACCTGATGACCGACATCATGCTCGACACGCCGCTCGACGGCATGGTAGCCGTCAACGCCACCGTCTCGCGCGAAGGAGTCGACCGGCTCGAAGCGACGCGCATCGGCGCCGGCGTCGTGAGCGGACAGCCGCTCACGCAGCGGGCACTGGAAGTCGTGCGCCGCATCCACACCCGTTCGCAGGGAACCTACCCGATTATCGGCGTCGGCGGTCTGATGACACCCGACGACGTGCGGGCCATGCTCGACGCAGGGGCTGCGCTGGTACAGATCTACACCGGCTACATCTACAACGGCCCGGGCTACGTGCGCGAAATCTGCCGCGCACTGCTCGAAAAGAAGGCCGCAGAAAACTGATACGCTCCATGAAAGCCACGATCATCACCATCGGCGACGAAATCCTCATCGGACAGATCGTCGACACCAACTCCGCATCCATCGCCCGCCACCTCAACGCGGCGGGCATCGTCGTCGCCGAAAAGGAATCGGTCGGCGACGACCGCGACGCCATCGTCGCCGCGCTCCGCCGCGCCATGGACGGCAGCGACGTGACGATCCTCACCGGCGGCCTAGGTCCCACGAAGGACGACATCACCAAACGTACGCTCGCCGAGCTGTTCGGCTGCGAGCTGGTGCGCGACGAACGGGTCGCCCGGCACGTGCGCCGGATGCTCGAAAGCCGGGGCATCGCCTACAACGACCTCAACCGGGGACAGTCGCTCGTTCCCGCCTGCTGCACGGTGCTGTTCAACGCCCACGGCACGGCGCCGGGGATGTGGTTCGAACGCGACGGCCGTGTCGTGGTCTCGCTGCCGGGCGTGCCGTTCGAAATGGAACACCTCATGCAGGACGAAGTGATGCCGCGTCTCAAAGCCCGCTTCGCCCTGCGGCAGATCGTACACCGCACGCTCATCACCTCGGGACTGGCCGAGTCGATGCTCGCCGAACGGATCGCCGGCTGGGAGGCCGCCCTGCCGCCCTACCTGCATCTGGCCTACCTCCCCTCGCCCGACAAGGTGCGGCTGCGGCTGTCGGCCTACGAGGTCGAAGGCGAAGAGGTGGCGCACGAAATCGAAGCGCAGTTCGAGAAGCTGCGCACGATCATTCCCGAATATATCCTCGGCTACGAAACGGCCACGATCCAGTCGGTCGTCCACGACCTGCTCACGCAGCGCCACCTGACGCTCGCCACGGCCGAAAGCTGTACGGGAGGCGCCATCGCCGCCCGGTTCACAGCCATGCCCGGCGCCTCGGCCTACTTCCGATGCGGCGTGGTCAGCTACACCGTCGAGGCGAAACACGACCTGCTGGGCGTAAGCCTCGACGACATCGACCGCTACGGCGTGGTGAGCGAACCCGTCGTCCGCGCCATGGCCGAAGGAATGCGGCGCACGGCGCACGCCGACTATGCAGTGGCTACCACCGGCGTCGCAGGCCCCGCGGGCGGCACGCCCGAATGTCCGGTCGGAACGGTCTGGATGGCCGTGGCGGGCCCGCAGGGAACCGTCGCCGTCTGCCGGCAGTCGGGCAGCGACCGCGGCCAGATCATCGATCGTGCGTCGGGACAGGCCATCGCCCTGCTGCGCGACGAGATTCTGCGGCAGGATACACCCCGAAACGAATAGACCCATGCACGAAGATCCCCGAAAGGCCCCGCTGCCGGACGATCCGGCGGCCCACCCCGACGCGGTCGGCCGTCCCGTCGACGCATCCTCCCGCATCGCCTTTACGACCTCCGACGGGCAGCCGGTCGAAGTGCCGTTGCTGACGCTCGTCCCGATTCCCCGACTCACGATCGACGAGGCGGCCGTCGGCTTCGACATGGAAGTACGATCCGACGGCTCGACCGCCGTCAACGGGCGCTGCCGCACCTCGGAGGACGATCCGAAAAGACGACGGTAACTACTCGGGCCCGATTACGGCGGAAAGGGCGGCCGATTCGATGCCGCGCGGGGTTTGGGCCCTCGCAGACACCGCCCACGGCGGGCCTCTCCGCAGACTCCGCCCCGCAAATACGACAGCAGTCGGTACTTACGCCGGAATTCCGCCGCCGCCCTCAGGATGACATCACAGAATTTTTAATTCCCCGTTTTAAACTTGCGAAGCGTCGCTTTTCCCCGCGACTTTGCATATCTTTACGAAAAACAAACGATCCCACAGGATGAAACGCTGCAAAATCACCATTCTCAAAACCACCCTCGACGAAGAACTGGCCAAAGAGTACGCCGCCCCCGGCTTCACCCGCTGCCCGATGATGCGCGAAGGGCAGGTCTTCTACGCCGATTACGCCAAACCCGAAGGCTTCTGCGACGAAGCGTGGAAAGCGGTCTACCAGTACGTTTTCGCCCTGTCGCACGGAGCGGGCGTCTTCTACTACGGCGACTGGATCGATCGGAAGGGCGTGGCGATCTGCTCCTGCAACGACGGTCTGCGGCCGGTCATCATGAAGATCGAACGCACCGACGAGGAGTCGTACATCGACTATGAACCGGTCGAACGATAGCTCCCGAACCGTCGCGGAGCTGCGTGACGAACTGTTGGGGTTCACGCATCCGTCCGCCGTGCGGCGCATCGCCTCCGCCGTATGTTCGGCCGACGAAGTGCAGGCACTCTACGCTCTGCTTTCCGCCGGCGAGGAGCCGCTCGCCTACCGGGCTGCGTGGACGCTGTGCCACCTCGCCCCGACATGGGACGCCGTGCTCCGCGACCGCTACGACGAACTGGTCGCCGCGGCGCTCGACTGCCCGCACACGGGACGCCGGCGGCTGCTGCTCGCGCTTCTCTACCGGCAACCGCAGCCGGAGCCGCTGCGGGTCGACTTTCTGGATTTCTGCCTCGATGCGATGACCGATCCCGCGCAGCCGCACGCCGTGCGCATGTACTGCATGAAGCTCGCCTGCGAAATGTGCCGCACCCAGAAAGACCTGCTGCACGAATTCCGGACGCGGGTCGAGCTGCTGGAACCCGACCTCCTGCCGCCGTCGCTGCGCGCCGTGCGCCGCAACGTACTGGCCGCGCTCGACCGCAGCCGCCCGCTGCCGCGGAGGTGAACGATCGACACGTCGTCCGGCAATGTCGAGCCCGTTCCGCAAGCAAACGGGACCCACGTTCCGCGGATCACCGTGATCTTCACCTGCACAACAAAAACCCCTCCTTTCGCAAGGAGGGGTTCGGGAAGGTTCGTCGATACGGCCCAATGGCCTGTCCGGCGAACCGGCGCTACTTCGCGTAGGCTACGGCGCGCGTTTCGCGGATCACGGTGATCTTCACCTGACCCGGATAGGTCATTTCGTCCTGAATCTTCTTGGCGATGTCGCGCGACAATCCTTCGGACTCCTGGTCGGAGAGTTTATCGGCGCCGACGATCACGCGCAGCTCGCGGCCCGCCTGAATGGCATAGGTCTTCTGCACGCCCGGATACGAGAGGGCGATCTCCTCCATCTCCTTGAGCCGCTTGATATAGGACTCCACCACCTCGCGGCGGGCGCCGGGACGGGCGCCCGAAATGGCGTCGCACACCTGAATGATCGGAGCTACGATCGATGTCATCTCCACCTCGTCGTGGTGCGCTCCGATCGCATTGCAGACATCGGGCTTCTCCTTGTATTTCTCGGCGAGCTTCATGCCGATGATTGCGTGCGGCAGTTCGGGTTCGTCGTCGGGCACCTTGCCGATGTCGTGCAACAGACCGGCACGGCGTGCGATCTTGGGGTTCAACCCCAGTTCGGAGGCCATGATACCGGCCAGATTGGCCGTTTCGCGGGCATGCTGCAACAGGTTTTGCCCGTAGGACGAACGGTACTTCATCTTACCGATCAGGCGGATCAGTTCGGGATGCAGGCCGTGGATGCCCAGATCGATGGCCGTGCGCTTGCCGACCTCGACGATCTCCTCCTCGATCTGCTTCTGCACCTTGGCGACCACCTCCTCGATGCGGGCGGGGTGGATGCGGCCGTCGGTGACGAGCTGATGCAGCGCCAGACGGGCGATCTCGCGGCGCACGGGGTCGAAGCCGCTCAGGATGATCGCTTCGGGCGTGTCGTCGACGATGATCTCGATGCCGGTAGCCGCTTCCAGCGCACGGATGTTGCGCCCCTCGCGGCCGATGATGCGGCCCTTGACCTCGTCGCTCTCGATATTGAAGACCGTCACGGCGTTCTCGATGGCCGTCTCGGTGGCCACGCGCTGAATCGAGGTGACGATGATCCGCTTGGCCTCCTTCGTGGCCGTCAGCTTGGCCTCCTCGATCGTCTCGTTGATGTAGGCGGCCGCATCGCTCTTGGCTTCGGCCTTCATGTTCTCGATCAGGATGTTCTTGGCATCCTCCGAACTCATGCCCGAAATCTGTTCCAGACGCGCGTTCTGCTCCTTCATCAGGCGGTCGATCTCCTCGGTCTTATGTTCCAGCAGCTGCCGCTGCGCTTCCATCTGCTCTTTGAGCCGTTCGTTCTCGCGCAGGCGGTTCTCCAATTCGCGCTGCTGATTCAGCAGGTTGGCCTCGATCTGCTTGGCGCGCTGCTCGCTCTGCGCGAGCTTCTGGTTGCGCTCGTTGACCTGACGGTCGTAGTCGCTTTTGAGCTGAATGAATTTCTCCTTGGCCTGGAGAATCCGCTCCTTCTTTATCATTTCGCCTTCGGCCTCCGCCTCTTTGAGGGCGGCTTCACGCTGCGCGCGGATGGTATTCTTGGTGATAAACCGGGTCACCAGAACATAGATACCGACGCACACAACGGCCGAAACGACGCTCGATAATACAATGGCAATCATGGTTTCGAGTTGTGTTAGTTAATATAGTTAATTAATAGGTATACATATAAAAAACCGCATAGGATTCCTTGCTCTTGTTTGACGAATCTGCCGATAAGTCATGTGTGGGGGCTTCGGGTTCGCAATCTTCCAACGGCACCCCGGAGGATGCACCCCGAAGGGTCAAGGCCTGATTTTGAGACATTCGCGTAAGTTGACCCCAATGTAATAAGTGTTCAGTTTCGCAAAGCTATAAGGAATCTATGCGGGTAGATTATTTCTGTGTATGTTAAAGAACGCAATCCGTCGTCAAACGTTTCATTTCAAGAACGGTGCCCGACCTGCGATTATTGTCCGCGCCGGAGCGCCCGTCTCTCTCTTTTCTTTCTGCCGACGCATCGGACCTCGACGTCCGACGCCTCTTCATTCACCGATCCCGCGCCCGTCAGCGCAACGCATCGAGATAGCTCTCCAACTCTCCGCCCAGCGCGGCGAGCGTCTTCACCTCCTCGTCGCCGACCTCGCGGCTCTGCGCCAGCGCCAGCTTCGCCACCGCGATCTGGAAAGCGGCCATCGCCAGACAATCTTCCTTCGAAAACCCCTTGAAGTGCGCCTGTTCGATGCGCGTGACGTATGCGTTGATCTCGCGCTCGGCAAGGCGATACAACTCCTCCTTCTCGCCGTCGATCGCCAGCGGATAGGGTTTCCCGATGATTTTTACCGTTATGTTCTGCTTGGCCATTCGCTACGGTTTCGTTACTCCTGCTGCCGGTTCAACAACGCAATGCACCTGTCTACCTCCCGCACTAAACGGTTGACACGCGCCCGCGCCCGTTCCCGATTCCGACCGCCGCCGGCAAGCCCTTCGGCCAGCCGCACGCACGACAGCTCCTCTTCGAGCGAACGCACCCGCTCCTGCAACGTCCTGTTCTCCTTGCGCAGAGCGTCGCCCTCGGTCTTCATCCGATCGCACAGTCCGCGCAGCTTGGCGTGTTCCGCCATCAGCCGCCGCACCTGCGCCGCAAGGTTCGCTATGATCTCCTGAGCCGCCATGAACGATCGTCGTTACAACATTAACATCCCAAAGGTAAAAATTTTTACGGAAAAACGAAAGAACGGCCGAAGATATTTTTCAGCCGGCACGACGGCCGAAACCGCCGGCCGCTTCGGAATGCCCTCTGCACTACCGTTTTCGCCGTTCGGTCAGTTCGCCGTAGAGGTCGTACTCCTCGGCTGCCGTGATGCGTGCCTCGTAGAAACAGCCGCGCCGAAGCCGGCGGCCGACGGCGGGGATCAGCAGTTCCTGGTCGACCTCGGGCGAATCGTACTGCGTGCGGCAGACGTAATAGTCGCCCTGCCGCGCGTCGACCACCACGCGCTCGGTACGCCCCACGCGGCGGAGGTTGTCGTCGAGCGAAATCGCCTTCTGCCGCTCCATGATCCGCTCCACGCGCCGCCGCTTCACCTCGTCGGGCACATCGTCCTTCAAATGCAGCGCCGAATAGGTACCCTCCTCCTCGGAATAGGCGAAGACGCCCAGCCGGTCGAAACGCACGTCGTCGACGAATTGCAGCAGCTCCGCGAAATCGGCCTCCGTCTCGCCCGGATAGCCCACGAGCAGCGTCGTACGCAGAGCGATGTCGGGCACGGCCGCACGCAGCCGTTCGACGAGCCGATAGGCGTCGGCCTTGGTGTGGCGGCGTTTCATGGCCTTCAACTGCGCATCGGAGATATGTTGGAAGGGAATGTCGAGGTATTTGCAGATTTTAGGCTCGTACGCCATGACCTCGATCACGTCGTCGGGGAACCCCGTCGGATAGGCGTAATGCAGGCGGATCCACTCGATGCCCCCGATGCGGCACAGCTCCGTGAGCAGCTCCGCCAGCCGGCGGCGGCCGTAGAGATCGACCCCGTAATAGGTCGTGTCCTGCGCGATGACCATCAGTTCGCGCACGCCGCCGGCGGCCAGCCGCCGCGCCTCGTCGAGCACCTGCTCCATCGGCACCGAGACGTGCGGCCCGCGGATGAGCGGAATGGCGCAGTAACCGCACTTCCAGTCGCACCCCTCGCCGATTTTGAGGTAGGCGTAGTGACGCGGCGTCGTGAGCCGCCGCTCCGTGGCCAGATCCGACCGCCACTCGCCGCCCAGCGCCCGCACGACGCCCTCCCAGTCCTTCACGCCGAAGAACTCGTCGACTTCGGGCAGTTCGGGGCGCAGCTCGTCGGCATACCGCTCCGAAAGACATCCCACGACGAACAGCCGGTCGATCCGACCGGCCTGCTTGGCCGCGGCGGCGCGCAGGATCATGTCGATCGACTCCTGCTTGGCGTCGCCGATGAAGCCGCAGGTGTTGACCACTACCACACGGGCATCCGTACGGTCGCTGTCCGCCGCGACGGTATAGCCCGCCGCAGCCAGCTGCGCCATCAGGTGCTCCGAATCGACCGTATTCTTCGAGCAGCCGAGCGTTATGACGTTGATCTTCTTCATCCCGTGCGCCTTATTTCGTCTCGTCGCCGAAGAGCGCCTCGACGAACGCACGGCGGTCGAAGAGCTGCAACTGGTCGATGCGCTCGCCCACGCCGATGTAACGCACCGGAATACGGAACTGGTCGCTGATACCGATCACCACGCCGCCCTTGGCCGTGCCGTCGAGCTTGGTGATCGCCAGCGACGTGACCTGCGTGGCCTGCGTGAACTGCCGGGCCTGCTCGAAGGCGTTCTGACCGGTCGAACCGTCCAGCACGAGCATCACCTCGTGCGGCGCACCGGGGATGACCTTCGCCATGACGTTGCGGATCTTGGTCAGCTCGTTCATCAGCCCCACCTTGTTGTGCAGACGCCCCGCCGTGTCGATGAGCACCACGTCGGCCCCGTTCGCAACGGCCGAGCGGAGCGTATCGTAAGCCACCGACGCGGGATCGGAGCCCATCTCCTGACGGATCATCGTCGCACCGGCCCGCTCGGCCCAGACGGCCAGCTGGTCGATCGCCGCGGCACGGAACGTATCGGCCGCGCCGATGTAGACCTTGCGGCCCGCAGCGGTCAGCTTGGCCGCCAGCTTGCCGATGGTCGTCGTCTTGCCTGCGCCGTTGACCCCCACGACCATCAGCACGTAGGGCGTCCCTTCGGGCAGTTCCAACCCGAAATCCTTGGTCGAAGCGTGCGACTGCTCCATCAGCGCCGCGATCTCGTCGCGCAGGATGCCGCGCAATTCGGCCGCGTTCATGTACTTGTCGCGCGCGACGCGCTCCTCGATGCGGCGGATGATCTTGACGGTCGTCTCGACCCCCACGTCGGAGGTGATGAGCACCTCCTCCAAATCGTCCAGCACCTCGGCGTCGACCGTCGAGCGGCCCGCTACGGCACGCGCCAGTTTCGAGAAAAGGCCCGTCTTGGTGCGTTCCAGTCCGGCGTTCAACTCCTCGCGCCGCTGTTCGGGCTGTGCTTCGACAGCCGCCCCGGCGGCAGTATCGGCCGGCGTATCCTGTTTCTTTCTGAACAGATCGAAAAATCCCATAACAAAATCGGTTTTAGCCGGACGACGGGCGGACTCCTGCACGGCTGCATCGCACCACGGTTCCGCCCCGCCGGCATTTATTCTTGCGACAAAGATAATAACTATTCGCAAAATTAGTTATATTTGTAAAGCGTATAATCGCGGTTCCGACCCGCAGAGGTGATGCCGGACGGTGCGAACGGCGGCCGGAACATCGCACCGGCAGACGGCGAAACCTCCCCGCAAGGCCCGCCGGATACAGAAAACTGTTGAAAATCAAATGTAAACCCATGAAGAAAGGACTTATTTCCCTCCTGTTTCTCCTGTCGTACGGCGTCTGGGACGCAGCGGCACAGGATCTGATCGTCAAGAAGGACGGCACGAACGTCGAAGCCAAAGTGCTCGAAATCGGCGAAAAGGACATCAAATACAAGAAGGCGTCGCACCTCGACGGCCCGACCTATCTGGTGTCGGTCGCGAACGTCGTCTACATCCGCTTCGAGGACGGTTCGACCGACATCTTCTCGCAGGAAGATTACGACCGTCTGGCGGCCGAGGCGAAGAATCCCGCACCGCAGAAACAGTCGAAGTGATCCGCGCCGAGCGCTTTCGCGGGACGTTACCAGCCGGGCGACTATTTCGACGAGAACGGCGTGCGGGGCATCGTCATCGAGGTCGACGCCGAAGGGCACGGCATCGTGATGTCGATCGCGCAGGCCAATCTGCGCTGGTGCGAATTCAAGAAGAGCGACGCCGTGCGGCTGGGTCTCGACGACCAACACGACGGAGCGGTCAACCAGGCCGCCTTCGCCCGCATGGCCGACGAGGGAAAAGTCCGGTGGGAGGACTATCCCGCCTTCAAATGGTGCCGCGACCTCGGCGAAGGGTGGTATCTGCCCGCGATCAACGAGGTGCTGCGCATCGGCCATCTCTACAACAACGGCCGCATAAAGTTCGACCGCAAGGCCCGCGAACAGTTCAACAACCGTCTGAAAGAGCACGGCGGAGTGAAGATGGACCGGCTGATGTACTATTTCTCCTCGACCGAAGGCGACGACGCATGGACGGCCATGACGACCCATATGGGAATCGAGCCGCCCTTCGTCGAACAGACGTCGAAGAACATTTCGTTCCTCGTCCGGGCCATGCACAAATTCTGAGGCCGGATGGCTCTTCCCGCCGGCGGAATTCCGACGCCACTCCCAACCTCACCCCTGTCGCGACGGTTTGCGGCAGGGGTGAATCGTTGAATTTCATTCTTCGTTTTCCCGCCCCGGCATAGCCTGAACAAGTCCGGCTCTGCGCTCGGCTTAACGAAAAGGTTCGATGCCACACGAAACCCCACGCACCTGCTCGGCACGCGCAAATGACGACACGAACCGCCTCTCCACACTGATGTACAAGTACACCTCCGGCCGCGTTCAGCGTACCGGCGGTTCGCCGCCGGCGGCAGGTACAGCACCAATTTCGGCGAGTTGGAGCCCACCGCGTGGGGCGGCGAACCGCCGATATCGTCCCGCGATGCCGCCGGCAACGAACCCCAACCTCGTCCTCTCCGGGCGCCTCACGGCACACGACCTGCCGAACGAACTCCGCCCGCACCGCCATCCCTCACCGCCTAAAACCTCCGCCCGCCCGTCCGGACGTCCCGGCGACAGCCGGCATCCAGCGTCCGCCCCGCCGCAGCCCGTCCGTACAAAAACACAAAAGGCATCCCCTTGTCGAGATGCCTTTTGTGTTAAGGGCCGATGCCCTTAACCACGAATACCGTCGGAACGGTTTATTTCTTCTCTGCGAAGAACTCCTTTACATGGTCGTTGGGAATGATACCCTCCTTGAACATATAGGCGCCGGTCTTCTCCGACTTGACCATTTTGATGCACTTGGTAAACTGCTTGCCCGTGCCGGTTTTCAGGGTTGCGACTACTTTCTTTGCCATAACGCTCGATTATTTGATTTCACGGTGTAACGTCACCCGCTTCAGATAGGGATTGTACTTCTTACGTTCCAGACGGTCGGGGGTGTTTTTCTTGTTTTTGGTAGTGATGTAACGAGACATGCCCGCAACACCGCTCTCCTTCTGTTCGGTGCATTCGAGGATGACCTGAACGCGATTGCCTTTCTTAGCCATTTGTCAATACGGTTTAGTAAATCTTCTTGGGGCAGGCAGCTTCGCGCAGAGCCACTGCGAGACCCTTCTTGTTAATTGTTTTCATACCGGCAGCCGACACCTTGAGGGTGATCCAGCGGCCCTCTTCCTCTGACCAGAAACGCTTGGTCTTCAAATTCGGACTGAATTTGCGCTTGGTCTTGCGGTTCGAGTGAGAGACATTGTTGCCGATCACCGCGACCTTGCCTGTAATTTCGCAAACTTTCATTGTTGATAATGTTTTTGTTCCGCCACAATTGGCCTGCAAAGATAGAAAAAAAATCCGAGAGTCGGGCACTTCGCCCGAAAAAAAACGTTCCGAACGACGGCACAAACAGCGGATTCGGATGCCGGCGGCCGATCCTCGCGGCGGTATCCGATCCTTCGGCGAACGACGATTCCGGCTCTGCGAACCGCGGCCTCCGGCGTGCGAAGTCCCGCCGCAAGCTTTTCTCCGCACGCCGAAACCGCACCGGACTTACGGCTCCTCCCGCTCGTCCCCGATCATCGGACCGTTGCCGGCGCATCATAAGCCCGACTTATAGCTCCATAAAAAGATATGAATGAAAAACAGAACCGCGTATCGAATAATTCGCTATCTTTGTACAAAAGAAAATTTAATACATTAAACGATACAACTATGATCAGCAAAAAAATGCAGGAGGCGATCAACGCCCAGATCAATGCCGAACTCTGGTCGGCATATCTCTATCTCTCGATGTCGATGGACGCGGCGGACAAAGGGTTCAAAGGTTCCGCACACTGGTTCGTACACCAGTTCAAGGAGGAGCAGGGGCACGCCGAGAAGCTGGCGGGCTATCTCCAATCGCAGAACGCCAAGGTCGTGCTGGCTCCCATCGCCGCCGTGCAGACCGAATGGCCGTCGGTCGTGGCGATGTTCGAGGACACGCTCGCCCACGAACAGAAGGTGACGGCGATGATCCACGATCTGTGCAAGCTGGCCGCCGCCGAGCAGGATTTCGCAACGGCGAACATGCTGCAATGGTTCGTCAACGAGCAGGTCGAGGAGGAAGATACGGCCCGCGGCATCCTCGAAGGCTTCAAAGCCATCGAAGGCGAGAAGGTGGGCGTCTACATGCTCGACCAGAAACTCGGCGCACGCTAAACGCGCAGTCGAACGTTTTCACTAAGCCGAGCGCAGAGCCGAACGCAGTTCGAGTTATGCCGAGGCGAGAAAACGAAGAACGAAGTTCAACGACTTCTCCGCACCGCACCGACCCTGTGTCGGTGCGGTGCTTCGTTTTCAGGGGAAGGCAAGCCGGACGGCGCCTGCACGTTCCCGCGAAACCGCACCCGCGCAGGAAGCGAAAAAGGAGCGCCGCCCCGACGGCGGCACTCCCCGTAAAACCGGATTGCGGCGGAAAGCTACTCCTTCACGCAGCGCAGCGACATGCCCTGCGAACGCTTGTCTTTGCTGACTTTGAGCATTCGCTTGCTATCGATGATGAACATATACTGACCGTAAAGATCGGGATAGAGTTCCAAATTGTCCGAAGCCTTGCCCTTCGTTCCGATCCACAAGCCGCTGTAAGGATTGGCCTCGGTATAATCCAACCCTCCGGAAGCGTAGGCGCGCGTACCGGTCGTGGGGAACCACTGTCCCTCCTGCTCGAAACCGCGATTGGCCTCGTCCCACTTCCCTGCGGTATAGACGAGCCATGCGTAGGGCGTATTGCCGTCGGCGTCGCAGACCGGAACCTTATAGCCCACGGGGCAGGGATCGTAGATCGTCTTCTTCCTGCTCTCGCCGCCCCAGTAGTCGTCGTTCGACACGTCGACCCAGTCGCCGGTCTTATAGTCGTTCTCGACGATCTCTTCGCCGTACTCGTCCTCCACGCCCGTATGCTTGTAGGTCATCGCATAGAATACCGCCGGATTCCGGATCGATTTCTCGATCGTCCCGTGGAACTCCGCCGTCAGACCGAACTTCGGCAACACGCGGTTGTCGATGCCGTAGACCTCAGGCTCGCCGTCGACCTCGTAGGTGTAATCCTCGTTCATGATCGTAAAAGCCGTCGTACCGGGGAACGGATCTTTGCGCCCCCACTGGTAGAGCAGCCCGTGCGAATCGAAACTGCCGCGCTCGACGGTCAGCGCACCCAGATTGCGGTCCATGAAACTCCACGTCGTCCCCGACGCATTGGGAGCCGTCGTGAAGAGCGACGCCGACGGATCGTAATCGACGATCCACAGATGCCAGCTCCACAGGATCGTTCCCGACTCGTCGACGGCCGCCACGACGGCATTGCCGCTCTTGTCGGCGGTCTCGACGATGATCTTCTTCTCGTCGGCGGCGTAGGCTACCCGCGTAACGAGACCCTGCGCGCTCTGCCAAACAAGTTCGGCACCCTCGGCCGCACCGATCGATTCGGTGGAGGAGTTGCCTTTGTAAGCGGCATCGAAGACCGACGCCGACTTCGGGGCGACGATATAGCAGTTGGCGCGGCCCGCCGCACTCAGGTCGGTGAACGTCTGAGCCCCCTGCGTCACCCGCACCTCGCGGGTGATGCTCCGTTCGCCTTCGCCCGCAGTGACCGTAACCGTCGCCGTCGGACGCGCAGCCAGCGCATCGTTCGCATCGGCCGACACCGTGAATTTGCCTTCGGCGAGCGTAACCTCGCACCACGTCTCATTCGACAACGCCGTCCAGCTGCCGAGATTAGTCGACACGGCCACCTCGACGCTCCCCCCCCCGACCGGCAGGGAGATCTCGGTATCGGGCGTCAACGTCAATTCGGGATCGGGCATCGGCGCGTCGTCGTCGCTGCACGATGCGAAAAGCATTGCGGAACCCGCCAACAACGCTGCCGCACCTCTCATGAACCTAAGTTTTTCCATCGGGATAAAATTTATGAAATTCGCTGCACTATCGCAGTGTGGGCGAATATACGAAATATATATCGTAAAACCATATCGCCGAAGGGAGGACGCGACACGTCCGAAGGGAGAGCAAACGGCTCTTTCGCGGGGTTTTAATGTCGATTTCGACGGGAAAAATTCATTTTTCTGCGTTTTTATAATAAATTTGCATACTATTCGTTAAAAAACAGTACGGCAATAACATCTAAAAAAACATAACATCCATGAGTGAAGTCATCAATATCAAGGAACTCAACGAACGCATCGAGCGGGAGTCGGTCTTCGTCGACACGCTGCGCGCCGAGATGAGCAAGGTGATCGTCGGTCAGACCCATCTGATCGACACGCTGCTGATCGGTCTGCTGTCGAACGGCCACATCCTCCTGGAAGGCGTGCCGGGTCTTGCCAAGACGCTGGCGATTACGACGCTCGCAAAGGCCGTCGACGCCGATTTCGCCCGCATCCAGTTCACCCCCGACCTGTTGCCGGCCGACCTGATCGGTACGCTCATCTACTCGCAGAAGAGCGAGGAGTTCATGGTGCGCAAAGGCCCCGTCTTCGCCAACTTCGTACTGGCCGACGAGATCAACCGCTCGCCGGCGAAGGTGCAGTCGGCGCTGCTCGAAGCGATGCAGGAGCGCCAGGTGACCATCGGCGACGACACCTACAAGCTGCCCGAGCCCTTCCTGGTGCTGGCCACGCAGAACCCCCTCGAACAGGAGGGAACCTACCCGCTGCCCGAAGCGCAGGTCGACCGATTCATGCTCAAAGCCAAAATCTCCTACCCCACGAAGCAGGAGGAGCGCGACATCGTGCGGATGAACCTCTCGGGCGAAGGGCTTCCCTCGCCGCACAAGGTGATCGCACCCGAAGACATCGTCAAGGCGCGCCGCGTGGTGGAGGACGTCTACATGGACGAGAAGATCGAGAAATACATCGTCGACATCATCTTCGCCACGCGTGAACCGGCCGAATACAACCTCCAGAAGTTGCAGACGCTGATCGCCTACGGCGGATCGCCCCGTGCCTCGATCTCGCTGGCCAAGGCCGCCCGCGCCTACGCCTTCATCCGCCGCCGCGGCTACGTGATTCCCGAAGACGTGCGCGCC
>OJSP01002413.1_pt1 | contig 15705 bp, 12 predicted proteins | sample 1599561 | NCBI WGS metagenome assembly OJSP01 (sample SAMN04168659, study PRJEB22393) | human gut metagenome | biome: human gut microbiome; feature: stool | host: Homo sapiens | collected 2014-05-12
GGCGACATCATGCGCACAGTGGACAAGCTGGATAAGAGCGGCCCCGACAAGGTCCGGGGGCTCCTTACCGGGGAGCTGGGCCTTACGGAGGCGGCCGCCGGGGATATCCTGCGCTTCATCGCCATCACCGGCTCCAATCAGGAGGTGCTGACGGCGCTGGAGGGCTATCGGGGCCGCAATGAGGTGTTTGACGCCGGCCTTACCGAGCTGGAGACGGTGGTAAAGTATCTGGCGGCCTTCGGCGTACCGGAGGAGAACTTCGCCGTGGACCTGACCATCGCCCGTGGGCTGGACTACTACACCGGCACGGTGTACGAAACTACCCTGCTGGATCATCCGGAGATCGGCTCCGTCTGCTCCGGTGGACGGTACGACAATCTGGCGGAGTACTACACCGACCGGCAGCTGCCCGGCGTGGGCATCTCCATCGGCCTGACGAGACTGTTCTACGTGCTGGGCGAGCAGGGGATGCTGAACCCCCAGCTGCCCACGGCCCCGGCAGATGTGCTGATCCTGCCCATGACGGCGGAGCTGACCCCCGCCATCCAGCTGTCCACCCGGCTGCGGGCAGCCGGAGTGCGGACCCAGCTCTACACCGAGCAGAAGAAGTTCAAGGCCAAGATGAACTATGCCGACAAGATCGGCGTCCCCTATGTGGTGTTTCTGGGAGACGACGAGGTCAGCGCCGGGGTGGTGGCCTGCAAGGATATGGTTTCCGGCGAGCAGACCACACTGCCCTTCGACGAGACCCTCCAGCGCATCCGGGAGGGACTGGCCCTCCGGGAGCAGGGCAGCGTTATCGTGGAATAAGGACAAAATCCGATAACAGAAAGCAATATTCCATAGAAATATTACGATACATTATCAGAAACAGGAGTGAAAGCTATGATGCAGATGCGTACCCATACCTGCGGGGAGCTGCGGCTGGCCGATGCCGGGAAGTCCGTGAAGATCGTAGGTTGGATGGAAAATGTCCGGGAGGTGGGCAGCAACTTCGCCTTTGTGGTGCTGCGGGATTTCTACGGCACCACGCAGGTGGTCATCGAGTCCGAGGAGATGATGGCCATCATCCGGGACCTGAACAAGGAGTCCACCATCAGCGTGGAGGGCGTCGTCCGGGAGCGGGCCAGCAAAAACCCCAAGCTGCCCACCGGCGACATTGAGGTGGTCCCCAGCAAAATCGAGGTGCTGGGCCGCTGCCGCTACAACAGCCTGCCCTTTGAGATCAACCGCAGCCGGGAGGCCGACGAGACCCAGCGCCTGAAGTACCGGTATCTGGACCTGCGGAACCCCGCCGTGAAGAACAACATCGTCCTGCGCTGCCAGGTGGTGGCCGCTCTGCGGGCTGCCATGACGGAGCACGGCTTCCTGGAGATCACCACTCCCATCCTGACGGCCTCCTCCCCGGGGGCGCACGGGACTATCTGGTGCCTGCCCGAAAGCATCCCGGCAAGTTCTATGCCCTGCCGCAGGCCCCCCAGCAGTTCAAGCAGCTGCTGATGACCTCCGGCTTCGACCGGTACTTCCAGATCGCCCCCTGCTTCCGGGACGAGGACGCCCGTGGCGACCGCTCTCCCGGCGAGTTCTACCAGCTGGATATGGAGATGGCCTTTGCCACGCAGGAGGACGTGTTCGCCGTGCTGGAGGACGTGCTGCCTCCCATCTTCGCCAAGTTCGGCACCTATGATGTCGCCTCTGCTGCTCCCTTCCGCCGCATCCCCTACAACACGGCGCTGGAGACCTACGGCTCCGACAAGCCGGATCTGCGCATCGACCTGACCTGCAAGAATGTCAGCAAACTCTTTGAAAACAGCGAGTTTGAGCCCCTGCGGGGCCAGACCGTGAAGATGGTGGATATCTCTGACTGCACCCTGACACGCAAGCAGGTGGAGAAGCTCCTGTCCGACTGCGAGGTGCAGTCCGGCAGCAAGGCCTACTGGTTCAAGGTGGACGAAAAGGGTGAGCTGGCCGGCGGCATCGCCAAGTTCGTCACCGACCTGCGGCCCCAGCTGGAGCAGGTGCTGACGCTGGCACCCAATACGCTGGTGGTGGTGGCCGCCGGTGCATCGGCCACCAAATCCGCAGGTGTGCTCATCAAGACCTTCGGCGCCGCCTGCGCCGGTCATATGGATCAGGAGCGCTACGAGTTCTGCTGGATCGTAGACTTCCCCATGTACGAGATCGGCGACGAAAGCGGTGAGCTGGAGTTCTGCCACAACCCCTTCTCCATGCCCAGCGGCGGGCTGGAGGTGCTGCTGAAGGCCGAGCGGGGCGAGATCGATCCCCTGACCATCACCGCCGACCAGTACGATCTGGTGTGCAACGGCGTGGAGCTCAGCAGCGGCGCCGTCCGGAACCACGATCCGGAGATCATGGTGAAGGCTTTCGAGCTGGTGCGGCTGGGCGAGGAGGACGTGAAGAAGAAGTTCCCCGCCATGTACAACGCCTTCTGCTACGGCGCACCTCCCCATGCCGGTATCGCTCCGGGCGTGGATCGCATGGTGATGCTGCTGGCGGGCGAGAGCTCCATCCGGGAGATCATCCCCTTCCCCATGAACAAGAACGCTCAGGACGTCATGATGGGCGCTCCCTCCACCGTGGAGCAAAAGCAACTGGATGAGCTGCATATTGCTATTACAGCGCTGGAGGAGGAATAAACCCCGATCGTCTCCCTTCCTCTGCTGCTTTTGCTCCACATCAAGCGTTTTGCGGAGCAAAACCTTGCCGCAGGCGGAATTCACTTCCGCCGAGGAAATTTGATCTGTGCGAGGGGCCCCCGTAAAATGCTCCGTCATTTTGCGGGGACGGACAAAAGCAGCTGGATGAGCTGCATATCCAGATTACAGCGCTGGAGGAGGAATAATTACTGAAACAAGTGCCTGCTGCTTATGGCAGCAGGCACTTGTTTTATAGGGCATTTTCTTTTGTCTCCGACGGCATATTTTTTCAATAGACTTTTTTTGCATAAGGAACGTGTCTCCAACGGCCCACTTTTCCCAGCAGCTGGAAAAGTAGGCAAAAGAGCCGTTTGAAACCGATGGTTTCAAAACTTCCTTTACCTTCAAGAGTTGCGTTCGTTATGGGCCGTCAAGAGAATTGACTCAGCAACAGACCCGCTGCCGCTCCCGCTCTGGTGAAGGAAATGTTGCGTCTATCGCTGGGGAGTACGGATTGCCACGATAGAACAGCAATCCCCTTCAAACTCCCAATGCAGCGGCAGCGTGAGTAGAAGTACGTCAATTCCCTGTTTCGGCGGGAGTTAGGATGCAGCTCTTGCACACAAAAGGAAATCCAAAAACCATTGGTTTTTGGCGGCGTTTTTTGCATACTTTTTGTCGCTGTTGACAAAAAGTATGCCGCCGGAGGCATAAAAAGAAAAAGCTGCTGGGAAAAGTGGGCCGCCGGAGGCCCCCCAAGCCCAAAAAATTCCCCCTTGACGGACGGGGGAAAACATGATACCCTTGAAGTGTTACAGGCGATGATGGGCGTGGCGGCCCGGAGCTGCGGGAGGAAATGCCCGCCGGAAGCCCCGTTAGCGGCACGAGAGTGTGGAGCAATCCAAATTCAGGTGGAACCACGGACTTTTCAGTTCGCCCTGAGCTGCGTCGGCAGTTCAGGGCGTTTTTTATTTTAACTGAGCTGGAAATCCATCATACAAAGGAGAATCGTCATGAAAAACACGGAAAAAACCATGGACAAGATCGTGGCCCTGTGCAAAAATCGGGGCTTCGTCTTTGCCGGCTCCGAAATTTACGGGGGCCTGGCCAACACCTGGGACTACGGTCCTCTGGGCGTGGAGCTGAAGAACAACATCAAAAAGGCGTGGTGGAAGAAGTTCGTTCAGGAGAACCCCTACAACGTGGGGCAGGACGCCGCCATCCTCATGAACCCCCAGACCTGGGTGGCCAGCGGCCATCTGTCCGGCTTCTCCGATCCTCTGATGGACTGCCGGGAGTGCAAGGAGCGGTTCCGGGCGGACAAGCTCATTGAGGATTGGTGCGGCGAGAACAGCGTGGAGCTGCCCAAGCCCATCGACGCCTTCTCCCAGCAGGAGATGAAGGACTTCATCGAGAAGAACAACATCCCCTGCCCCTCCTGCGGCAAGCACAACTGGACCGACATCCGGCAGTTCAACCTGATGTTCAAGACCTTCCAGGGCGTCACCGAGGACGCCAAGAACACGGTGTATCTGCGGCCTGAGACGGCGCAGGGCATCTTCACCAACTTCGTCAACACCCAGCGCACCACCCGCCGCAAGCTGCCCTTCGGTGTGTGCCAGATCGGCAAGTCCTTCCGCAACGAGATCACCCCCGGCAACTTCATCTTCCGTGTCCGGGAGTTCGAGCAGATGGAGCTGGAGTTCTTCTGCAAGCCCGGCACCGATCTGGAGTGGTTCCAGTACTGGCGCACCTTCTGCCACAACTGGCTGCTGGGCATCGGTCTGAAGGACGAGAACCTGCGGCTACGGGATCATGACCCGGAGGAGCTGTGCTTCTACTCCAAGGCCACCACGGATTTCGAGTTCCTCTTCCCCTTCGGCTGGGGCGAGCTGTGGGGTGTGGCGGACCGCACCGACTATGACCTGACTCAGCACCAGAACGTCTCCGGCAAGGATCTGACCTACTTCGACCCGGAAACCAACCAGCGCTACATCCCCTATGTGGTGGAGCCGTCTCTGGGCGTGGAGCGCAGCGTGCTGGCAGTGCTGTGCGACGCCTACGACGAGGAGGTCGTGGGACAGGATAAAAACGGCAAGGACGACGTGCGTGTGGTGCTGCGGCTGCACCCGGCGCTGGCCCCCTATAAGGCGGCCATCCTGCCTCTGAGTAAGAAGCTCAGCGAGCCGGCCACGGAGATCTACAACGAGCTGTGCAAGGACTTCATGCTGGATTTCGACGAGACCGGCTCCATCGGCAAGCGCTATCGCCGGGAGGATGAGATCGGCACGCCCTTCTGCATCACCGTGGACTTCGACACCGTGGGCGACGGGGAGAATCCCGGTGACCAGTGCGTCACCGTCCGGGAGCGGGACAGCATGGAGCAGGTGCGTGTTCCCATCAGCCAGCTGAAGGCCTATCTGACGGAGAAGCTGGCCTATTAAGCGCTCAAGCATCAGCCGTCCCGAACCTTCGGGGCGGCTGATGCCGCACCCTGATCGATCTTGCGGACGTGCCTTTTTTACCACCGGTAAGGTGCGTTCTTTCAATGGCAGTTTTTTGTTTTCCCTCCGGCGGCATACTTTTTGTCAACAGCAGCGCTTTGCATAAGGAACGTGTCTCCGGCGGGTAACTTTCTTTCAGTAGACTCTTTTGCATAAGGAACGTGTCTCCGACGGGTAACTTTCTGCCAATAGCGGCAGAAAGTCACCAAAGAACGCCAGCAGAAACCCATGGTTTCTGCACTTCCTTCCCGGTATGTAAGAGTTACATCCTAACTCCCACCGAAGCAGGGAATTGACTTTCTCCTACTCACGCTGCCGCTGCGTGGGCAGTCGAAGAAACCTTCAGCTCTACCGTGGGGAACGGATTGCCCAGCGGCAGACGCATCATCCCCTTCACCGGAGCGGGAGCGGCAGCGGGTCTGTTGCAGAGTCAATTTCCTTTACGGCCCATAACAAGCAAGGCTCTTGCCCACCAAAAAGAGAAATCCACACATCACACATTTTCAAGGAGGGATCATCCCATGAAGGTTCTCATGCTCAACGGCAGCTGCAACCCCAAGGGCTGCACCTACACCGCCCTGACGGAGGTGGGCAAGACCCTGACCTCTGCGGGCATCGACTACGAGATCGTGCAGCTGGGCGGCGACCCCGTCCGGGACTGCATCGGCTGCAACCAGTGCAGCAAGAACGGCTGCGTGTTCACCGACGGCGGCGTCAACGACTTCATCGCCAAGGCCCGGCAGGCCGACGGCTTCGTATTCGGCACACCGGTCTATTACGCCCACCCCAGCGGGCGGGTGCTGTCCTTCCTGGACCGGGTATTCTACGCCGGAGGCAGCGCCTTTGCCGGAAAGCCCGGCGCTGCGGTGGCCTCCGCCCGGCGGGCAGGCACCACCGCCAGTCTGGACGCTCTGGGCAAGTACTTCGGCATCTCCGACATGGTGACGGTGGGCTCCACCTACTGGAACATGGTCCACGGCCACTGTCCCGAGGATGTGATGCTGGACGGTGAGGGACTCCAGACCATGCGGAATCTGGGCCGCAGCATGGCGTGGCTGCTGCACTGCATTCAGGCAGGCCGGGAGGCCGGGTACGACTTCCCTGCCCCGGAGCGTGGTCATCAGACGAACTTCATCCGCTGAAGGATGCGGCAAAAAGGAGCGGCAGGCGCTATGCGCCTGCCGCTCCTTTTTATGGAAGAATATTTTACTGCTCCGCCTCCAGCTCCTGCTCCTCCAGCGAGGGAGCGCCGTCCAGCGGCACCTTGGCGATGACGGTACGATACACCCGCAGGAAGAACAGCATCGTCACGCCCAGCGAGGCGATCTCCGCAATGGGATAGCACCACCACACCAGATCGTCGTTTCCGATGGACTGGCCGTAGCGGGCCAGCACATAGGCGATGGGTACCAGAAACACCAGCTGGCGGATGATGGAGGTGATCATGGAGTACACCGACTTCCCCAGCGCCTGGAAGGAGCTGCCCAGAGCGATGCAGGCCCCGGCCGTGCAGAAGCTCAGGGAGATGATCCGCAGGGCCGGAACGGCTACCTGCTTCATAGTCTCCGTGGCATTGAAGATACTGACCAGCGTCCCCGGAATGGCCCAGAAGATGGCCATACCCAGCACCATGATGCAGGAGGCATAGATGGCGCTGCGCTTGATGGTCTCCATCATGCGGCGGCGATTCTGAGCGCCGTAGTTATAGGCCACGATGGGAACCACACCGTTGTTCAGGCCGAACACCGGCATAAAGACAAAGCTGTTGAGCTTGAAGTAGATGCCGAAGGCGGTAGCCGCCGTCTCCTTGGCGGAGTGGTAGGTGATGAGGATCTTGTTCATGCAGAAGGTCATCACCGAGCCGATAGCCACCATCACCACGGAGGGCAGGCCGATGGCATAGATATTGCCCACGATCTTCCAGTCCGGCCGGAAGCCCCGGAACCGAAGGTGCAGATCGTGGTTCTTCCGCAGGTTCATATACAGGGCCAGACCGCAGCCGCAGAACTGGCCGATAACGGTGGCCACGGCGGCACCCACCACGCCCATTTTGAACACGAAGATGAAGATGGGATCCAGCACGATGTTGACGATGGCGCCCAGCCCTTGGGTATACATGGAGAGGATGGAGCGGCCGGTACCCTGCAGCAGGCGCTCGAACATGATCTCGCAGAACATTCCCAGCGAGGCACAGCAGCAGATGCGCAGATAGGTGATGCCGTTATCCACAATGTAGTCGATGTCCGTCTGGGTGCGAAAGAAGGTCCCGGCGAAGCACAGGGCCAGCACGGCGGAGAGCACAAAGCCCACCACCGCCAGAAAAATGCCGTTGATGGCCACCTGATCGGCCCGCTTGCCGTCCCCGGCGCCCAGCGCACGGCCCAGCAGGGCGTTGACGCCCACGGCGGTGCCGGTGGCCAGACCGATCATCAGGTTCTGGGCCGGGAAGGCCAGCGTCACGGCGGTAAGGGCCTGCTCGCTGACCTGCGAGACGAACACGCTGTCCACGATGTTATACAGGGCCTGCACCAGCATCGACACGATGATGGGGAGGGACATATTCCAAATGAGCTTGGAGATGGGCATGATACCCAGTTTGTTATCCTTCATAGAATTCCTCCTTGGGGTCGTTTTTTCTGATCTGTTCTATATTCTACCACGTCGTTTGCCAAAAGAAAATGCGGGAAAAGCCGGAAATCCGATCCTTTTCCGCCGGTTTTCTATGGAATACGGAAAATCCCTCCGCAGCCCCCAGCGGGCGGCAGTTGCATTTTGTGGAAAATGGGAGTACAATAAGCCATCAACGGGGACACCTCCCCCATCCATCAACCATTCACAGGAGGGATCACATGAGCGGATTCAACGTACAGCTCCAGCTGGCCGGGGTGCTGGAGTGGATGAGCCAGCAGATGGCCGGCTGCGGCGGCAAGACCGCCGTCATCGGCATCTCCGGCGGCAAGGACAGCTCCACCGTGGCGGCCATGGCGGTGGCGGCCTATGGCCGGGACCACGTCTATGGCGTGCTGATGCCCGACGGCATTCAGCCGGATATCGACTACTCTCAAGCGCTGGTGGAGCATCTGCAGATCCCCCACTGCATCTGCAACATCCACGATGCCGTGGCGGGGGTACTGTCCCAGCTGGAGCAGGCGGGCCTGACCCCCAGCCGCCAGACGGTGGTGAATCTCCCCTCCCGCATCCGCATGGCTACCCTCTACGCCGTGGCCCAGTCGGTGGAGGGCGGCATCGTCCTCAACACCTCCAACCTGTCGGAGGACTGGGTGGGCTACTGCACCATCTACGGCGACAGCGCCGGTGCCTTCTCCCCTCTGGGGATGTACACCACGGAGGAGGTCATCGCTCTGGGCCGGGCGCTGGGCCTGCCGGAGCGGTTCCTCATCAAGCCCCCCTCCGACGGTCTGACGGGCCTCACCGACGAGGACAATCTGGGCTTTTCCTATCACGCCGTCAACGAGTATATCCGCCGGGGCGTCTGCCCGGACGAGGCCGTCCGGGAGAAGATCGACCGGATGCACAGGGCCAGCCGCTTCAAGTTCCAGACCCTGCCGGTGTACCACAACGGCCTGCCCATGGTCATCGAGGACGGCACGGACTACTACAAATAAGCCGCAAAACGGCACTTGACCAACAACAGAGCGTAATTTTTCTTTGAAAAATTACGCTCTGTTTTGTCTTTTCCCCTGTTGGCCGCACTTTCCGGCGGCCGGGCAAAAAAAAGGACACCCGGCAGGTGTCCTTTGGTTTGGATCAGCCAATCTGGTTGAGTTTCAGCGTCAGCGCACTCTTCTTGTGAGCAGCGTTGTTCTTGTGCAGCAGACCCTTGGCAGCAGCCTTGTCAATGGACTTCACTGCGACCTTGTAAGCGCCCTCGGCCTCGGTGCGATTGCCTTCAACGGCAGCAGCCTCGAACTTCTTGATAGCGGTCTTCAGTGCAGAGCGATTGGCCTTGTTGCGGGCATTACGAGCCTCGGACACCAGCACACGCTTCTTAGCAGACTTGATATTCGGCAAACCAAACACCTCCCCGACGATAAAGTAACTACGTTGGAATGAAACATCCACGCAGGATGATATTTTAACATCTTTATCTGAAAATTGCAAGCACTTTTTGAATTTTTGCCATTCTTTTTTGCATATTCCCTATTTTTTGCGGGAAACTACCCGTAATCTACCACATTTTGTGGCACAATGGGAGGGGGAAACACAAGTATGACGCAGATCCGGACGGACTTGGCGCTGGAGGCAGCGGAAAATTTACAGGCAGGCGGCCCCGCAGCGGGAGAACTCTCCGGGGTGGTCACCCGGACGGAGCGGCGGCAGGGCGTCTCCGTGACGGAGGTGCGGATCCTGGACGAGACGGGAGCCAGGGCACTGGGGAAACCCATCGGGCGCTATGTCACCATGGAGCTGGAGAGCCAGCCCTTTTCGCAGCAGGCGGCGTGTCTTGCCTCCCTGCTGGCGGAACTCCTGCCCCGTGGGCCGGTGCTGACGGCGGGCATCGGCAACCGGGACATGACCTGCGACGCCATCGGCCCCACGGCGGTGGATCACCTGCTGGTGACCCGGCATCTGGTCCGCAGCGGGCAGGAGCCGTTCCGGGGAATGGGGGAGCTCTCCGCCCTGTGTACGGAGGTGCTGGGCCGGACGGGAATGGAGACCTGTGAGCTGATCCGGGCGGCAGCGGGAGCGGTGCGCCCGGCAGCCGTCGTCGCCGTGGATGCGCTGGCGGCCCGCAGCCCCCGGCGGCTGTGCCGTACCGTCCAGCTGTCGGATACGGGGCTGATCCCCGGCTCCGGGGTGGGCAGCCACCGCACCGCCGTGGATCGAGAGACAGTGGGGGTGCCGGTCATCGCCGTGGGAGTGCCTACGGTCATCGACGGGGCGGCGCTGGGCAGCGGCACCGAAGCGGCACCGCAGGGGCTGTATGTGACCCCCAGAGACATCGACCGGCAGGTCCGACAACTGGGGCGGCTGCTGGGCTACGGCATCTCGCTGGCGCTGCAGCCGGGGCTGACGGCGGAGGAGCTGGCGGCGCTGGCGGAATAGGCGGCGTTGCAATGGGGCGGCGTTTGTGGCATAATGGAAAAAAACGCAAAGGAGACGCCTATGGAAACCACAAAGCTCTATTATGAGGACGCCTATCTCCGGGAGTTCGACGCTGCGGTACTGTCGTGCCGGGAGGAGCAGGGCCGGTATCTGGTGGTGCTGGACCGCACCGCCTTCTATCCGGAGGGGGGCGGGCAGCCCGCCGACCACGGCGTCCTGGGCGGCGTGGCGGTCACGGACGTGCAGGAGCGGGACGGGGTCGTCTGCCACACCTGCGCCGGGCCGCTGGCGGTGGGCAGCACCGTCCACGGCGCCATTGACTGGCAGCGGCGTTTTGACCATATGCAGCAGCACTCCGGGGAGCATATTGTCAGTGGGATGCTGTGCTCCGCCTTCCACTGCGACAATGTGGGCTTCCACATGGGGACCGATGTCGTGACCATCGACTATAACGCCGACATCCGCTGGGAGCAGGTTCTGGAGGTGGAGCGGCAGGCCAACCGATACATCTGGGAGGATCATCCCTGCCGGGTGACGTTCCCCTCCCCGGCGGAGCGGGAGGCCCTCCCCTACCGCAGCAAAAAGGCCCTGACGGGGGCGGTGCGGCTGACGGAGTTTCCGGGGGCCGATCTGTGCGCCTGCTGCGGCACCCATGTCTCCGGCAGCGGACAGGTGGGGCTGGTGAAATTTCTCTCCTGCCAGAAGCTCCGGGAGGGGGTACGGCTGGAGCTGGTGTGCGGCGGCCGGGCCATGGCCCACCTGTGCCGCAGCTGGCAGCAGAACCGGTCCATCGGACAGCAGCTGTCGGTGAAGCCCGGCGACACCTCCGCAGCTGTGGAACGGCAGGGCCGGGAGGTCCTCTCCCTGAAGACCCGGTGCGCCGGACTGGAGGAGGAGCTGTTCCGGCTGCTGGCAGAGCAGTACCGGGACGCCGGAGAGGTGCTGCTGGTGCGGCACGATCTGGCGGGAGACGGCACCCGGCGGCTGTGCGACGCCGTGAGCCATACCTGCGGCGGGCGGTGCGCCGTGTTCTCCGGAGAGGGGGAGCGGTATCAGTACGCCGTCATCCATCCGGGAGCAGACCTGCGGGAGTTCGTGAAGCATATGAACGACGCCCTCCACGGTCGGGGCGGCGGACGCAGCGGCTTCGCTCAGGGAAGCGTCGCCGCCGATGAGGCAGCCATCCGGGCCTTCTTCCGTGGCGTGTGACGTCCTGTCTGTCCGATCCGTCCAAAATTGTGCCGAGCCTGTCCCCATGGACAGGCTCGGCTGCCCCTTGAAAGGGAAAATCCATCCCCACGATCAGGCGAAAAAATGACTCCGCCAAGGAGACGAAAATTCTTCTCGGCAAGCAGAGCCAAAAATTTTTTCATCAGGCAGCCGAAAAAATCACTTGGTCAGGCAGGCCAACATATCACCCTGAAAAACAGACGCAAAAAGCTCCCCGACAAGCAGGGAAAATCTTTCCTGAAACAGAAAAACCTCTCCTTGAACAGAAAAAACCTCTCCTTAAACAGAAAAGCCTCTCCTTGCACAGAAAAATAGTTTCTTGCAGGAGAGACGCAAAAACGCCAGCCCTTGCGGCTGGCGTTTTTGCTGTGTGTTTGTTAGGAGAGAGAGAAAATCACATAAGGAATGGTTCCTTTGTACGAGTAAGATAGTACCCTGTAAAGATGGCGGAATCATGAAATCCACATGAACTTTCTGTGAATTTCTCAGAACCTCTTACTCTCCGCCACAGCCAGCTGGTCGCAGCGGTTGTTTTTTTCGTTGCTGGCGTGGCCCTTTACCCAGTGGTAGTGTACCTGATGGGTCTGGATCAGGGGCAGCAGCTGCTCCCACAGATCCACGTTCAAAGCGGGCTTTTTGTCGCTTTTCACCCAGCCCCGCTTCTTCCAGCCCCAGACCCAGCCCTTCTCCAGTGCGTCAATGACGTACTTGGAGTCGGAGTACAGCTCCACGATGCACGGCTCCTTCAGCAGAGCCAGCGACCGGATCACCGCCGTCAGCTCCATGCGGTTGTTGGTGGTCTCCGGCTCGCCGCCGGAGAGCTCCTTCTCGATACCGTTCCACTCCAGAATGGCTCCCCAGCCGCCGGGACCGGGGTTTCCGGAACAAGCCCCGTCGGTGTAGATGGTTACAGTTTTCATCATTGTTCTTGTGTTGCTCCCAATGGTTTTATCGGGCGGCCCTCGTCCGACGGGGCCTGTCCGCCATGTTCTGCGGTTGCCCCGCAAGGAGCCGGCAGAACGGCATCACCGGTAAAACCGCATAGCGATTTTTATCCCGTCGGTGTAAATGGTCACAGTTTTTATAGGCGTTCTTGTGTTGCTCCCAATGGTTCTATCGGTCATGCCCCCGTCCGACGGGGCCTGTCCGCCATGTTCTGCGGTTGCCCCGCAAGGGGCCGGCAGAACGGCATCACCGGTAAAACCGCATAGCGGTTTTTATCCCGTCGGTGTAGATGGTTACAGTTTTCATAGGCGTTCTTGTGCTTTTTATGTTGGCGTTACTTCTCCAGCGGGTCGATGGAGCGCACCGTGAGGGTATCCCCCGCCACGGTGAATCGCACGTTCTGCCCCGCAAAGCCCATGCCGTATACCCGCTGGGGGTCCTCCTGATACCGGGGACGGGGATCCCCCGCCAGCACGCCCAGCAGGCCCTCCCGGCTGTCCGCCGGGATGCACTCCAGAAGCCGGGGCGGACACTCCACCCGCAGACAGCGGCTCTCCAGTCCGTCGGTGAAGCCCCCCACGGCATCGGGATGGCTGTCGGTATAGGGGAGGTAGGGCTTGATGTCAAAAATGGGCGTGCCGTCCATCAGATCTGCGCCGCAGACATGGAGCACCGGCCCCAGCGCCTCACTCTGCTCCACCCGCTCCAGCCGCACCGAGGACAGGCCCAGATGGTTGGGACGGAAGGGAGAGCGGGTGGCAAAGACCCCCATGCGGCGATTGCCCCCCAGACGGGGCGGCCGCACCGTAGGGGACCAGTCCTGCCGGACGGCTTCGGAGAACTGCCAGATGAGCCAGAGATGGGAGAAATCCTCCAGCCCCCGGACGGCGTCCGGATTCCGGTAGGCCGGTTCAAAGACGATGCGGCCCCGCAGCTGTGGCACCAGCCCGCTCTGGCGTGGCACGCCGAACTTCTCCGGCAGCTCCGTATGGATGCGGGCGATGACCTGCAGAGCGTCCATCACAGCTCCCTCCGTCCGGTGTCGGTGAGGTGGGACAGGATGTCCTTGGGCAGACGGCTCAGACGCAGAGCCTGCCCCGCCACGATCAGCAGGATGCCCGCCGCCAGCGGCATGGCGCTGCGGAAATAGGTAGCCAGCACAAAGGCCAGAAACATCAGGCCCACCAGCCCCATCTGGAGCCGGGAGTTGCGGCTCTCCACCGTCTGGAGAGCCTCACTCTTGCGGTACACCACACCGTCATAGGTGAACTCCCCCGTGGCGGAGGGATCGTGGTACAGGGTCTTGGTGAAGTACCGCCACCGGGTCAGGGGGCAGTACTGCTCCTTTTTCTTCCCCATGGCTTACTCCTCTGTCGGGGCGGTTTCCTTCTCCGTCTCCCGGTCCGCCAGCGCCATGGAGATGACGTGGTCGCCCTCCTCCTTAAAGCGCATGACGATAACGCCCTGCGTGGCCCGGCCGGCGATGCGGATGCTGTCTACCGCCGTGCGGATCAGGATACCCGCCTGCGTCATCAGCAGCAGGTCCTCCTGTCCGTCCACCACCTTGATGCCCACAATGGGGCCGGTCTTTTCCGTGACCATGTAGTTGCGGATACCGAGACCGCCACGGCTGGTGATGCGGTACTCCTCCACCGGGGTGCGCTTGCCGTAGCCACGCTCCGTGATGGAGAGCACCGTCTTGCCGGCCTCGGCCTTGGCGGCGCCCACCACATAGTCGCCCTCCCGCAGGCGGATGCCCCGGACGCCCACGGCGGTGCGGCCCATGGCACGCACGTCCGTCTCGTCGAAGCACACCGCCTGACCGTCGTGGGTGGCAATGAGGATGCGCTGGCTGCCGTCGGTCTCCTGCACGTTGATGAGCTCGTCGCCCTCGTCCAGCGTCAGGGCCCGGATGCCGTTGTTGCGGAGATTCTTCAGCGTCTCCACCGGCAGGCGCTTCACCGTACCGTTGCGGGTAGTCATGAAGAGGTACAGCTGGCCCTCCCCGGCCTCCCGGTAGTGGAGCATGGTCTGGATCCTCTCCCCCTGCTCCACCTGCAGGATGTTGACGATGTTGGTGCCTCTGGCGGTCTTGCCGCTCTCCGGGATCTGGTAGCCCTTCTTGCGGTAGACCTTGCCGGTATCGGTGAAGAACAGGAGATAGTCGTGGGTGGAGGCGGTGAACACATCCACCACGGTATCCTCGTCACGGGTGGTGATGCCCTTCTTGCCCATGCCGCCCTTGCTCTGGGCGGCGTACTCACTGACGGCGGTGCGCTTGATGTAGCCGTTCTCCGTCAGGGTAAAGACGCACTCCTCCTCCTCGATGAGGTCCTCGATGTCGATCTCGTCCTCCACGTCCTGGATCTCGGTGACGCGCTCGTCGCCGTACTTGTCCCGGATGGCGGTCAGCTCGTCCTTGAGGACCTGGCGGATCATGGTCTCGGAGCCCAGCAGCTCCTGATAGTAGGCGATGCGCTCCTCCAGCTCCTTGTACTCGTTTTCCAGCTTCTCCCGGTCCAGACCCTGGAGTGCCTTTAGCCGCATGTCCAGGATGGCCTGGGCCTGGATGTCGTCCAGGCCGAAGCGGTTCATCAAATTTTCCTTGGCGTTGTCGTAGCTGCTGCGGATGATCTTGATGACCTCGTCGATGTTGTCCTGGGCGATGAGCAGGCCCTCCAGCAGATGGGCCCGCTCCTGGGCCTTCTTCAGGTCGTACCGGGTCCGCCGAATGATGATCTCCTCCTGGAAGGCGATGTACTCGTCCAGGATGTGCCGCAGGGAGAGGATTTTGGGCTGGGACTGGTTGTTCACCAGGGCCAGCATGTTGATGGCGAAGGTGGTCTGGAGCTGGGTCTGGGCAAAGAGCCGGTTGAGCACCACCTGGGGGTTGGCGTCCTTCTTGAGCTCGATGACGATGCGCATGCCGTTGCGATCGGTCTCGTCCCGGATGTCGGAGATGCCCTCCAGACGCTTGTCCTCCACCTGATCGGCCATGCTCTTGATGAGCATCCGCTTATTCACCTGATACGGCAGCTCCGTGATGATGATGCGGGTGCGGTCGTGGCCGAACTCCTCGAACTCGTGGCGGGCCCGCATCACCACCCGGCCACGGCCGGTGGCGTAGGCGGCCCGGATGCCGCTGCGTCCCATGATAAGGCCACGGGTGGGGAAGTCGGGACCCTTGATATAGGTCATCAGATCCGCCAGCGTGGCATCGGGATCATCCAGCACGTGGATGCAGGCTCCGATGACCTCCCGCAGGTTGTGGGGCGGGATGTTGGTGGCCATGCCCACGGCGA
>OJSP01002430.1_pt1 | contig 15631 bp, 15 predicted proteins | sample 1599561 | NCBI WGS metagenome assembly OJSP01 (sample SAMN04168659, study PRJEB22393) | human gut metagenome | biome: human gut microbiome; feature: stool | host: Homo sapiens | collected 2014-05-12
TGACCTTCACCGTCCCGGCCACAGAGGAGCCCTGCTGCATGGAGTCGATGATGCAGTTGTAGTCCATGTCGGTGTTGAGCTCGTAGCTGCCGGGCTGGATGGTGTCCTTGGCGTGGAAGAGGGGACTGGTGATGACGAACAGCAGCTTATATTTGATGATGCCCGCCTTCTTCAGCTTGGAGGCGATCTGCCCCACGGAGTCGCCCTTTTCGATCTCCACCGTGGCGGTGAGAGGTGCCTTGTTCAGGGCGCACACGTCATTGACTATGAGCCAACCCAGTCCCGCCAGCAGGCAGGAGGCCAGCACCACACCGGCGCAGTAGATGGCCCAGAAACGGGTCCGGCGCATTTTCTTGCGCTGCTTGCGCTGAGTCTGCTGGCGGCGCACCTCGTCGGCGTTCCAGCTGGTGGTCTCGTTGTTTTTGCGGTCTGCCATAGATCGTTGTTCCTTTCTTTATCGCATTTTCCCCAGCGCAAATCAGACCGGACAAGATACCTTCCGGGGCGGTGGGGCATAGAATAAGCCAGTGAAGAACAAGTGAGGTGAGGTTCAAGTGTGCTTTGACAACAACAACTGCTCCTGCATCTGGCTGATCGTCATCGTTTTACTGGTGCTCTGCTGCTGCGGCGGCGGACAGAACGAGCGCTGCTGCGGCGGCGACTCCCGCTGCTCCTGCTGAGGGACATAGGGACAGACACGTACCATAGGGTTCGGCCGAACCGGGACGGGACGCTGCGGCGTTCCGTCCTTTTTTACGGCAGCAGATCCGCCACACGCTCCAGAACCTCCTGATGGATGTCCTGAATACTGCGGATCCGGCCGTCCCGATCGCAGCGGATGCGCTGCCAGCCGCACCAGTCCACCACACGGGCGGCGCTCTCCCGGCAGGAGCGGAGATAAGCCTCGTCCTGCTCATGGATGTCGGCATGGGTATGGGTGGCCTCCTCCCGGCGGCGCATCATCTGCTCGGACAGCTCCGTGGGGAGATCCAGGTACAGCACTCGATCCGGAGCCGGCAGACCCAGCTTCTGATACTCGAAGTCAAAGAGCCAGTCCACAAAGGGCCGCTGCTGCTCCGGCGGAAGCTTGGAGGTCTGGTGAACGGCGTTGGAGGTGGTATAGCGGTCGGCGATGAGCAGACCGCCCTGCTCATAGTAGCTGCCCCAGTCCTGCTTATAGGAGGCGTAGCGGTCCACGGAGTAGAAGGCCGCAGCGGCATAGGCATTGACATCGCCGGGCTTCTGGCCGAAGGCCCCGCCCAGATAGAGCCGCACCAGCGCCGAGGATTCCTCCTGATACCGGGGGAAGGTCAGCTTGCGGTAGGGAACGCCCCGCCGGGTCAGCTCCTGACACAGCAGCTCCGACTGCGTAGCCTTGCCGGAACCGTCGGTCCCCTCAAATACGATGAGCTTTCCCTGCATGGCATTGTCCCTCCCGTTGGCTCGGAAAATTTTATCACACTATTCTACCACAGCTTTCCCCATTTGTCCACATGGGAAACCGGCGTTTACAGAATGGCAAAAACTTGATATAATCACAGAAACGATCCGAGCGGAGGACGAATGGATGCATATTTTTGACATGGACGGGACCCTGATCGATTCCAACGGCATCTGGCGGGAGGTGGATGAGGCATTTCTGGCCAAGCGTGGATTTCCCTACACCAAGGAGTACTATCAGGGGGTGGCGCACACCATTTTCCCGCTGGCGGCGGAGTTCACCAAGCGCTACTGCCATCTGGAGGAGTCTGTGGAGGATATCATGGCAGAGTGGATGGAGATGGCCGGGGACGCCTACGCCACACGGGTACAGGTGAAGCCCGGCGTGCGGGAGTATCTGGATCAGTGCCGCCGCCGGGGGCAGCGGATGATGGTGCTGACCTCCAGTGTTCCGGCCCACTGCCGGGCGGCACTGGGGCATCTGGGACTGATGCCATATTTTGAGGAGATCTTGTTTGCCCATGATCTGAAGATCGAGAAGAAGGACCCGGAGATCTTCCGGGTAGCGGCCCGACGCATGGGCGTGGAGCCGGCGGAGTGCGTGGTGTACGACGACTCTGTGGAGGCGTGCCGTGGGGCCAAGGCGGCCGGGATGCACACGGTGGGGGTCTACGATCAGTTCTTTCACGTCTCGTGGGAGGAGATGACACGGGTGTGCGATCGAACCATCCGGAGCTTCACGGAGCTGCTGGAGGATTGAAAAAACGGAATTGCCGAAAGAAGAAACAGGGGAGGGGACAGTGGATGCTGCTCCCTCCCCTGTGGCCATTACGGACGATAAAAAACGAAAACTTACCCACCGTGGACCGGTTCACACCTTACTATAACGGCTCACGCAGAGGTCGTGGTGCAGGGCCACCTGTCCCTCGTCCACCAGCCAGCCCGACAGATGCAGGAAATTGCGCTGGGTGACGCTGATGCGGAAGGGATCATGAGTGTGGATGCCCTCCTGACGGCAGTAGGCATAGAGCCACTGGTCGGCGGTCATGCCGTCGGTGAGACAGCTCAGCAGCCGCCGCCCCTTATCGTGGATGGCGGCGATGTTGGCATCGATGACGGGGTCAAGCTCTGTGACGCTGGTCTTATGGGCCAGCACATAGGCCGGGCAGCGGAGACTGCGGAGGGACTCCATCACCGTCAGATCACGGGCAATGTGCATGATGGTGGGCAGCTTGAAGCGCTGCAGCTGCTCCGGCCCCAACAGGCAGTCTGCCAGATAGGCAGTGCCGTCGGGGGTGATAAAGCCCATCTGCCCGGCGGAGTGGCCAGCCAGCGGCAGCAGGCCGAAACGGACGCCGCAAAAGTCCAGATGATCGATATCCGGAGAGATGAGAACGTCCGACAGGAAGCACTCCTCCGGAAACATGGACTGGATGGTGCCGTAGGTGAGGGTCTCGTAGTTGGCCCGGAAGGCGGTGGCATCGGCGCAGATGGCGGCCTCGATCATGGGCATGGCGATGGGGCAGCCGTAGCGGCGGCGGAGATAGGCGGCGTTGCCTACGTGGTCATAGTGGGCGTGGGAGCAGAGGATCCCCTTAGGGTGCAGGCCGTGCTCCTCCAGCAGGGCGGTAAGGCCCTCCCGGTCAGAGGCGGCGATGCCGGTGTCCAGCAGGACAATGTCCGTATCCGTCAGGCGGTAAAAGGGGATCAGGGCCGTGGCTCCCACGGCGGCCCATGTATCTTTATGTATGTGCAGCAGCTCCATAAGGCGTCTCCTATCAGTTTCTTTTCAGTGAGATGGTACCATCTTCCGCCGGAAAATGCAAGGCGGGGAGAGAGAACGGAAAAAATTTTGCTTTTCCCTCTATGCAAACGGGAAAAAATAAGGTAAAATACTCCCAAGTATCACATACGGAGGAAGAGCAATGGACGAACCGAAGTATAAACGGGTGCTGCTGAAGATCAGCGGCGAGGCACTGGCGGGCGAGAAGCACTTCGGCCTGGACTTTCAGGTGCTGGGTCAGGTGGCGGACGTCATCAAGGAGTGCGTGAACATGGGCGTGCAGATCGGCGTTGTCATCGGCGGCGGCAACTTCTGGCGGGGCGTGAAGAACGGCGAGGGTCACATCGAGCGCACCCGTGCCGACCACATGGGGATGCTGGCCACGGCCATGAACTGCATGGCACTGGCGGACGTGCTGGAGCAGAAGGGCGTGGACGTCCGGCTCCAGACGGCACTGGAGATCCGTGAGGTGGCGGAGCCCTATATCCGGGCCAGAGCCGTCCGGCATCTGGAAAAGGGCCGGGTGGTGCTGTTTGGCTGCGGTGTGGGATGCCCCTTCTTCTCCACCGATACGGCGGCGGTGCTGCGGGCGGCGGAGATCAACGCCGACGTGATCCTGCTGGCCAAGAACATCGACGGCGTGTACGACTGCGACCCGGCCAAGAACGCCGACGCCGTGAAATTCGACGCCATCACCTATGACGAGGTGCTCAAGCGTCATCTGGCGGTGATGGATTCCACCGCCACCAGCCTGTCCATGGACAACCACATCCCGGTGCTGGTGTTTGCACTGAAAGACCCGTATAATATCGTGCGTGTGCTGCGGGGCGAAAAAATCGGAACGATCGTGAAGGAGGCATAACCATGCTGAAGGAACACTACAAGGTATACGAGGAAAAGATGAAGAAGAGCGTGGAGGCGGTGGAGCGTGACTTCGGCGCCGTGCGGGCCGGACGGGCCAACGCATCCGTCCTCAACCGCATTCAGGTGGACTACTACGGCACCCCCACCCCCATCCAGCAGATCGCTGCGGTGGCGTCCCCCGATCCCCGGACGCTGCTCATCACCCCTTGGGACGCCTCGGCCCTGAAGGGCATTGAGAAGGCCATTCAGGAGTCCGATCTGGGCATCAATCCCCAGAATGACGGCAAGTCCATCCGGCTGGCCTTCCCCCAGCTGACGGAGGAGCGCCGCAAGGAGCTGGTCAAGCAGATCCGCAAGTACAACGAGGGCGGCAAGGTGGCCATCCGCAACATCCGCCGGGATGCGCTGGAGGCGTTCAAGAAGATGCAGAAGGCCTCCGAGATCACCGAGGACGAGCTGAAGCTGGCTGAGAAGGACCTGCAGAAGATGACCGACGACCACTGCAAGGAGCTGGATAAGCTGCTGGATACCAAAGAAAAGGAACTCATGTCCGTCTGATGGGCCTGTTTTCCAAAAAGAAGCATCATACGGCGGGGCAGGTGGATGAAAACCGCCTTCCCCGCCATATCGCTGTTATCATGGACGGCAACGGGAGATGGGCCAAGCGTCGGGGCCTGCCCCGCACCGCCGGACATAAGGTGGGGGCGGAGGTGTTCCGCAAAATCGCTACCTACTGCAAGGAGCTGGGAGTGGAGTACCTGACGGTATACGCCTTCTCCACGGAGAACTGGAAGCGCCCGGCGGACGAGGTCAACACCATCATGGGCCTTCTGAAGCAGTATATGCTGGAGGCCATCGACTCCATGGAGCGGGATCAGATCCGGCTGCGGTTTCTGGGGGACCTGAGCGCCCTTTCGCCGGAGCTGCAGGAACTGGCCCGGCGCACCAACGAGATATCCTCCCACATTCAGGGCTTTCAGGCCAACGTCTGCCTGAACTACGGCGGTCGGGATGAGCTGCTGCGGGCGGCCCGGCACTTTGCCGCCGACTGTGTGGAGGGCCGCTGCCGCCCGGAGGAGCTGGATGAGGAGCGATTCTCCGGCTACCTGTTTACGGACGGTCTCCCGGATCCGGAGCTTATCATCCGCACCAGCGGAGAGGAGCGGCTGTCGGGCTTTCTGCTGTGGCAGTGCGCCTATTCGGAGCTGTATTTCTGCGATACCCTGTGGCCGGACTTCGGGCCGGAGGATATGGACCGGGCTATTGTGGCGTATCAGCAGCGTGACCGCCGGTTCGGCGGGGTAAAATAAAGAGGAAAGCATATGAAACAGAGAATTATCGTGGCGGTGATCGGCATCCCACTGCTGCTGGCCATCCTGTGCGTGGCGCCGGACTGGGCCACGGCGGCGCTGCTGGCGGCGCTGAGCGTGGTGGGTACCCATGAGCTGCTGGCGGCTGTGTGCGGGCCGGAAAAGACCCGGCGCTGGACGGCGCTGCCGGCGGTGATGGGCATATTAGTGGTGCTGCATTTTTACGGTGCGGGCCATGGATGGCAGCTGCCGCTGGGCATCGTGGACGGGCTGCTGCTGGTGGGCGTGATAGCGCTGCCGGCGGCGGGCGTGCTGACCTATGGCAAGCCCCACGCCCTGACCCTGCTGGATGTGTGCGTCATGGCGCTGGCGGGGCTGGCCATCCCGGCCTCCTTCAGCTGCCTGCTGCTGCTGCGGATGCTGCCCCACGGCGGCGGACTGGTGCTGGTGCCGCTGGTGGCGGCCTTCTGCAGCGACTCGGCGGCCCTGTTCACCGGCATGGCCTGCGGCAAGCACAAGCTGTCGCCGCTGGTAAGCCCCCACAAGACTGTGGAGGGCGCCGTGGGCGGCCTTGTCGGCGGTATGCTGGGCATGGTGATCTTCCGGATCATCTTCTACCTCTGTACCTTACAGCCTCTGCACATCGGCGGCTGCATCCTCATGGGTCTGGTGGGCGCCCTCATGGGCCAGCTGGGCGACCTGAGCTTTTCGGCCATCAAGCGCCAGTACGGCATCAAGGACTATGGGCGACTGCTGCCGGGTCACGGCGGTGTGCTGGACCGGTTCGACAGCGTGCTGTTCGCTGCACCGGTGCTGTGGCTCATGACCTGCTGGGTCATTGGCCTGTAAAGGAGATATGACTATGACAAAGACCGTTGCGGTATTGGGCTCCACCGGTTCCATCGGGCGGCAGACGCTGCAGGTGGTGCAGGAGCTGGGACTGACGGTGGCGGCGCTGACGGCCAACCGCCAGGTGGATCTGCTGGAGCAGCAGGCTCGCCAGCTCCATCCGAAGCTGGCGGTGCTGTATGACCGGGCGGCGGCAGGGGAGCTGCGGCTGCGGCTGTCCGACACGGATATCCGGGTGGCGGCGGGGCCGGAGGGGCTTCTGGAGGCGGCGACGCTGCCGGAGGCGGACACGGTGGTCACCGCCGTCATGGGCAGCGTTGGACTGGAACCCACGCTGGCGGCTATCCGGGAGAAAAAGCGCATCGCTCTGGCCAATAAGGAGACGCTGGTGTGCGCCGGCGAGCTGGTGATGGCGGAGGCGGAGCGCTGCGGCGCCGAGATCGTGCCGGTGGATTCGGAGCACTCGGCCATTTTCCAGAGCCTGCAGGGCTGCCGGGATCGCCGGGAGGTAAAGCGTCTGCTGCTGACCTGCTCCGGCGGGCCGTTTTTCGGTCTGAGCCATGAGGAACTGGAGCATAAGACTCCGGCGGACGCTTTGAAGCACCCTAACTGGAGCATGGGGGCCAAGATCACCATCGACTCGGCCACCCTCATGAACAAGGGACTGGAGATCATCGAGGCCATGCGGCTGTACCGGCTGCCGGTGGAGCAGGTGGAGGCGGTGATCCACCGCCAGAGCATCGTCCATTCGCTGGTGGAGTACCGGGACGGGGCCATGATCGCCCAGCTGGGGACGGCGGATATGAAGCTGCCGATCCGTTACGCCTTCACATGGCCCTACCGGGCCGAGACACCGGATCGGACGCTGGATCTGCTGTCCTGCGGGCCGCTGACCTTTCAGGCACCGGATACGGAAGCGTTTCCATGCCTTGCCCTTGCCCGTCAGTGCGCCCGAACCGGCGGCACCGCCTGCGCCATCATGAACGGTGCCAACGAGGAGGCCGTAGGCCTGTTCCTGCGGCAGGAGATCGGCTTTAACGATATCGCCCGGCGGGTGGAGGATGCCCTGTGCCGGGTGGAGGTGAAATATACGCCCTCTCTGGAGGATATACTGGAGGCAGACAGATTGGCCCGTGCCGCTGTACTGAACCGGTAGGAGGAACCATGATCTATATTATTGCTGCGATCCTGATTTTCGGCGTACTCATCGCCGTACACGAGCTGGGCCATTTTCTGGCGGCCAAGGCCTGCGGAGTGCGGGTCAACGAATTTTCCATCGGTATGGGCCCCACCATCCTGCACAAGACCAAGGGGGATACCACCTACTCTCTGCGGCTGCTGCCCATCGGCGGCTTCTGTGCCATGGAGGGCGAGGAGGAGGACTCCAACGACCCCACGGCCTTGAATAACCAGAGCTTCTGGAAAAAACTCATCATTTTTGCCGCCGGGGCCTTTATGAACTTTCTGACGGGCCTGATCATCATCGTCGTCCTGTACGCCGGGGCCAAGGCATTTTACGTCCCGGTCATCACGGACTTTGCCGACGGCTGCCCCCTCCAGAGCGAGAGCGGCCTGCAGGTGGGGGACCGTCTGGTGAGCATCGACGGTGAGCGGGTGTATGTTTACAGTGACGTGAGTCTGCTGCTGGGCCGCAACAAGACCGGCGTATTCGACCTGAAGGTCAAGCGTGACGGTCAGACCGTGACCCTGAAGGACTTCCCCATGGAGCGGGCGGAGTACACCGACCAGCAGGGCCAGACCTACACGGGCTTCGGCCTGATGTTCGGGACGGAGGAGGCCACCGTAGGCAGCCGCCTCCGGTACAGCTGGAACAACGCCGTGGACTTCGTGCGGATCGTGCGCCTGTCCCTGCAGATGCTGGTGACCGGTGAGGCGGGCCTCAAGGACGTCAGCGGCCCGGTGGGCATCGTCTCCACCATCACGGACGTGGGCGAACAGGCGGAGAGCGCCTCGGCGGCGGTGGAGAACATCGCCTATCTGGCGGCGCTGTTGGCGGTGAATCTGGCGGTGATGAACTTGCTGCCCCTGCCGGCGCTGGACGGCGGAAAGATCTTCTTTCTGGTGGTCAACGCCCTGTGTATGCTGACCATCCGCAAGAAAATTCCGGAAAAATTCGAGAGCTACGTCCATCTGGCCGGCTTCGCGCTGCTGATGCTGCTGATGCTGGTCATCACCTTTCAGGACGTGTGGAAGCTGTTTCAGTAAGAGAGAAAGAGACACGGGACGGGGAGCGGCTTCCCGTCCCTGTGGTGCGTTTTTGCCCCACGGAGGGGGATAAACTGAGGAGGAATCAGCCATGAGTAAGCAAATTCATGTGGGCAGCGTCCCGGTAGGCGGCGGGGCGGACATCGCCATTCAGTCCATGTGCAACACCCGGACGGAGGATGTGGCCGCCACCGTGGCCCAGATCCTACGGCTGGAGGAGGCGGGGTGCGATATCATCCGGGTGGCGGTGCCGGATATGGCGGCGGCGCAGGCCGTGGGTCGCATCCGCCGGGCCATCCACATCCCGCTGGTGGCGGATATCCACTTCGACTACAAGCTGGCGCTGGAGTGCGTGCGGCAGGGCATCGATAAGATCCGCATCAACCCCGGCAACATCGGCTCACAGGAGAAGGTGCGGGCCGTGGCGGACGCCTGCCGCGGCGAGGGCATCCCCATCCGCATCGGTGTCAACGGCGGCTCACTGGAGCGGGAACTGCTGCAAAAATACGGCGGCGTCACCCCGGAGGCGCTGGTGGAGAGTGCCATGGGCCATGTCCGCCTGCTGAACGACTGCAATTTCGACGACATCTGCATCTCCGTGAAGTGCTCCCGTGTGCCGGTGAACATGGCGGCCTATCAGCTGCTGCGCCGACAGACGGATTACCCCCTGCATCTGGGAGTCACAGAGGCGGGTACGCCCCGGATGGGGGTACTGAAATCCGCCATCGGCATCGGCGGCCTGCTGTGTCAGGGTATCGGCGACACCATTCGGGTGAGCCTCACCGCCGACCCGGTGGAGGAGGTGCGTGCAGCCAAGGATATCCTCTCTGCCGCCGGACTGCGGCAAACGGGGCCGAACCTCATCTCCTGCCCCACCTGCGGCCGCACAAAATACGACATGATCCCCATTGCACGGGAGGTAGAGCGCCGGTTGGAGGGCTGCACCAAGCCCATCACCGTGGCGGTGATGGGGTGCGTGGTCAACGGGCCGGGGGAGGCCCGTGCGGCGGACGTGGGCATCGCCGGCGGCGACGGCGAGGGTCTGGTGTTCTGTAAGGGGGAGATCCTTTACAAGGTGCCGCAGGACAAACTGGTGGACGCTTTGATGGACGAAATCGACCGACTATGACAGCAGGAGTGCGCTATGAGGGAACAGATCACATTTTTTGATTTTTTTGAAAGCTTCGTGCCGCCCAGAGAACTGCGGCTGCTGTTCCACGATGCCGTCGTCACAGGCGGAGCGCTGGACGTGAAACAGCGGGCGCTGGAGCTGGACGTGGCCACCGGGGAGCGCATCCCGGAGGCAGCCCAGACGGCGCTGGAGCAGCTGCTGACCCGGCAGTACGGCCTGCACCGGCTGCATCTCACCATTCATGACCGGAAGGCGGAGAAGAAAAGCGGCGGTACCGAGGTGCTGCTGGGCAAGGAGATCAAGGGCAAGCCCGTCTCCATGACGGAGCTGAACGTGAAAATGGGTACGGCCATCGTGGAGGGCAAGGTCTTTGCCGCCGAGTGCCGGGAGACCAAGCGCCCCGGTATGTGGATGTTGAGCTTCGACATGACGGACTATCAGAGCTCCGTCACCGTGCGCAAATATACCGAGGGGCAGGAGGCGCTGGCCCTGCAGAACGCCATCACCCCCGGTATGTGGCTGCGGGTGCAGGGGCAGCCGGAGCTGACCCGTGACGGCAAGGACATTCAGCTCAAGCCCTACCATATCATGAAGGTTCCCCATGAGGGCCGCAAGGACACGGCCCCGGAGAAGCGGGTGGAGCTGCACCTGCATACGAAGATGTCCAACATGGACGCCCTGACGGACACGGCCTCCGTCATCAAGCAGGCCATCTCCTGGGGGCATCCCGCCATCGCCATCACCGACCACGGCGTAGCCCAGTCCTTCCCGGATGCATGGCACACCGCCAAGGGGAAGATCAAGATCCTCTACGGCGTGGAGGGGTATTATGTCAACAACCTCGACGACCGCATCGCCGTCCACGGTCCGCAGGATCAGAATTTTGCCGACGAGATCGTGTGCTTCGACATCGAGACCACGGGCCTGAAGGTGGAGCGGGAGGCCATCACGGAAATCGGCGCCGTGGTGCTGCGCAACGGTGAGGTGGCGGAGCGGTTCCAGACCTTCGTCAACCCCAACCGCCGCCTGACGCCGGAGATCGTGGGCCTGACGGGCATCACGGATGCCATGCTGGCCGACGCTCCCCAGCTGAAGGAGGCCCTGACGAGTTTTCTGGAGTTTGTGGGGGATCGCCCGCTGGCGGCCCACAACGCCGAATTTGACATCAGCTTCATCCGGGCCGGGTGCCGGAAGGTGGGCCTTCCCTTCGATCCCACCTATGTGGACTCCCTGATCCTGGCGCAGAATCTGCTGCCGGAGCTGCACAAGTATAAGCTGGATATCGTGGCGGAGCATCTGGATCTGCCCGCCTTCAACCACCACCGGGCCTCGGACGATGCGGCCATGGTGGCCTATATGCTGATCCCCTTCTTTGAGAAAATGGAACGGGAATTGGGCATCCACCGCCTGCAGGAGATCAACGGGGAGATGCTGAAGCTGCGGCCTCAGGGCAGCAAGACCAGCCGCTTTCCCAAGCACATCATCATTCTGGCCAAGAACAAGCTGGGCCTCAAGCACCTGTATCAGCTGATCTCCGCTTCCAACCTGAAATACTTCAAGCGGGTGCCCATCATCCCCAAGACGGAACTCATTACCCACCGGGAGGGGCTGATCATCGGCTCCGCCTGCGAGGCGGGCGAGCTGTTCCGGGCGGTGACGGATCACAAGGATTGGGCGGAGCTCAAGCGCATCGCCTCCTGGTACGACTATCTGGAGATACAGCCCATCTGCAACAACCTCTTCATGCTGCGAAACGGCGACGTGCAGTCGGAGGAGGAGCTGCGGGAGTATAATCGCACCATCGTCCGGCTGGGGGAGGAGCTGCATAAGCCCGTCTGCGCCACCGGCGACGTGCATTTTCAGGAGCCGGAGGACGAGATCTATCGCCATGTGCTGCTGGCCAGCAAGAAGTTCCCCGATGCCGATGCGCCGCTGCCCATCTACTTCAAGACCACCGACGAGATGCTGGAGGAGTTCTCCTATCTGGGGGAGGACAAGGCCTATGAGGTGGTGGTGACCAATCCCCGCCATATTGCGGATCTGGTGGAGGAGATCGAGCTGCTGCCGCCGGGCCAGCTGTTCCCGCCGAGATTGGAAAACTCCGAGGAGGATCTGAACCGTCTGGTGTGGGACAAGTGCCATGAGCTGTACGGCGACCAGCCGCCTCAGCTGATCGTGGACCGCCTGAATGTGGAGCTGGGCAGTATTCTGGGCAAGTACGACGTGGTGTATATGTCGGCCCAGAAGCTGGTGCAGCGGAGCTTGGAAAACGGCTATCTGGTTGGCTCACGAGGCTCTGTGGGCTCGTCGCTGGTGGCCTATATGTCGGGCATCACCGAGGTCAACTCCCTGCCGCCCCACTACCGCTGCCCCAAGTGCCGCCATTCGGAGTTCATCACCGACGGCAGCTTCGGCTGCGGCGCCGATATGCCGGATAAGGTCTGCCCCGTCTGCGGGGAGCAGTACGTCAAGGACGGCTTCGACATCCCCTTTGAGACGTTCCTTGGCTACGGCGGCGGCAAGGTGCCGGATATCGACCTGAACTTTTCCGGGGAATATCAGGCCAGAGCCCACCGCCACGCCGTGGAGATGTTCGGTGAGACGCAGGTGTTCCGGGCCGGCACCATCGGTACCCTGAAGGACAAGACGGTGTACCCCTTTGTCAAGCACTATCTGGAGGAGAACGGCCGGGAGGTGTCCCGTGCCGAGGAGAACCGCCTCATTCAGGGCTGCGTGGGGGTGCGGCGCACCACGGGCCAGCACCCCGGCGGTCTGGTGGTGGTGCCGGATGACATGGATGTGGAGGATTTCACCGCCGTACAGCACCCGGCGGATGCCGAGGACGCCGATACCATCACCACCCATTTTGAATACCACTGCATGGAGGATAACCTCCTGAAGCTGGATATGCTGGGTCACGATGACCCCACCATGATCCGGATGCTGGAGGATCTTACCGGCGTCAACGCCCGCCAGATCCCGCTGGACGATCCGGACACCATGAGCATTTTTGTTTCCTCCAAGGTGCTGGGCTTTGAAAATGACGAGTTGCTGGGCCCCACCGGTGCCGTGGCCATCCCGGAGTTCAACACCCGCTTCACCCGTGGGATGCTGATGGACACCCTGCCTAAGGACTTCAACACGCTGGTGCGCCTGTCCGGCTTTTCCCACGGCACGGATGTGTGGCTGGGCAACGCACGGGAGCTGATCGTCAGCGGTACCGCCTCCGTTCTGGAGACCGTGGGCTGCCGTGACGATATCATGCTGTATCTGATTTCCATGGGGCTGGACCCCAAAATGAGCTTCAAGATCATGGAGGCCGTCCGTAAGGGCAAGGTGAAAAAGGGCGGCTTTCAGGAGGGCTGGGTGGAGGCCATGCAGGAGCATAACGTCCCCCAGTGGTATATCGACTCGCTGGCCAAGATCGGCTATCTGTTCCCCAAGGCCCACGCCGTGGCCTACGTCATGATGGCCTTCCGCATCGCATGGTTCAAGGTCCACCGGCCGCTGGCCTTCTATGCCACCTTCTTCACCGTCCGGGCCAAGGCCTTCGACGCCGAATACTGCTGCGCCGGTATCGACGCCGTGAAGCAGAAGATCCGGGAGATCGAGAACAACAAGGATGCCACCGCTGTGGAGAAGAACCTGATGGTGACGCTGGAGGTGTGCTACGAGTTCTATCTCCGGGGCTTCCACTTTGATACCATCAGCATCTACGACTCCGACGCCACCGCCTTCAGGATCACGGAGAACGGCCTGTTGCCGCCCTTCATCTCCGTTCGGGGACTGGGCGAGTCGGCGGCGCTGGACACCGTGGAAAAGCGCAAGGGAAAGCGCTTCATCTCGGTGGAGGAGTTCTCCACCTGCTGCAACAAGCTCTCCAAGACCCATATCGAGCAGCTGAAGGCGCTGGGCTCCTTCGCAGGCATGGCGGATACCAGCCAGATCACCCTGTTCTGATATGGTGCGGTATATTCAGATCACGCAGGTGCCGCCGGAGCGTCTGGCCCTGTGGCGCAGCTGGCTGTCCCCTCAGCGGCGGAAGCGAGCCGGGAGGATGCTGGATGACCGGGAGACGGTCTGCGGCGAGGGATTGGCCCGTGAGCTGCTGGCGGCGGCGCTGCACTGCCCGCCGGAGGAGGCACCCCTACGATACGACGCACAGGGAAAGCCCCTGACGGACGGCCTGTATCTCAGCATCAGCCACAGCCGTGGGCTGGCGGCCTGCGCCGTGGCGGACCGCCCGGTGGGGTTGGATGTGGAGCTGGTGCGGCCTGCGCCCCGGCGGGTATGGGAGCATCTTTCCCCGGAGGAGCGATCCCATGCCGCCGACGATGCGGCGTTCTTCCGGCTGTGGACCGCCAAGGAGGCGCTGCTGAAGTGCCGGGGCGGCCGGTTGGAGCAGCTGCGGGAGCCGGCGTCCTTCCTGACGCCGGAGGGCTTCGCCCTGCCGGGCTATGCCTTCTTCCCGGTGCAGCTGCCGGAGGGCTGGACAGGCACCCTGTGTCTGGCGGAAAAACGGACATAGGACCGGCCCGGTGCAGCATAGGCTGGTTCCGAGGTGGAACAGCATGATGGAACGATTTTCGCACCTGCGGCGCAAGGAGGTCATCAATATCTGCGACGGAAGGCGGTTGGGGTGCGTCTGCGATTTGGAGCTGGATGCGATTTCCGGAAAAATCTGCACACTGATTATTCCGGAATGTGGCAGCAAGTGGAATTTCTTTGGAAAGGAACGGGCATTTTTCGTGCCTTGGCGGTGTATTCGCCGCATCGGTGACGATATCATTCTTGTGGAGGTGGATGGAGAGGAAATCCTAAGAACAGATGGGGACTGACGGGTGTTGACCTGCGGCAGAATCTCCTTTATACTGAAGGATAGATTTTTATGCTGTTTATATGCTATTTAAAGGAGGAAACGGCTTTGAAATGCCCTTTTTGCAATTATAATGATACAAAGGTAATCGATTCCCGCGGACAGGAGGATAACTCAGTCATTCGCCGCCGCCGCCTTTGCGAAAGCTGCGGAAAACGCTTCACTACATACGAGCGGATTGATATGATTCCGATTACGGTGATTAAAAATGATGGTACAAGAGAAATTTTCGACAAAACCAAGATTATCAACGGTGTAATGAAATCCTGCAACAAGCGTCCCGTTACGGCACAGCAGATTCAGGAGCTGGCGGATGATATTGAAAATACGCTGATGGGTCTGGGCGAGAGAGAAGTAGAAAGCAAGCAGATTGGCAATATGGTGATGGATCGTCTGAAAGAGGTGGATGAGGTGGCGTATGTGCGCTTTGCATCGGTTTATCGCCAGTTCAAGGATATCAATACCTTTATTGACGAGCTGGAAAAGCTGCTTGTGGAAAAGAAGAAGGGATGATTTTATGGCAGAGGTGCAGACAAAGGCGCTTTTCACCTGCACAGAGGCAGGCTATGATGCCGCATTATCCATCATGGAGCTTTATCGCAGAAACGGCATGCAGGCATTTTTTTACGGCATTGCGGAGGAAGCAGATCTGGTTTCTCTGGGGGAAATAAATAAAATGACACATGTACTGCATTTTGTGGATGAAGAAAGCATCAGGCTGGTCAGCATTGCGGATGAAATGGGCGGCTTTACGGTGGACATCAGCATCAATGATTTGATTCTGCCGAAGTGATTTTTTTCGCAGGAAAACGAAAGCAAGACAGGCAAGAAATTTCAAAATACCTCATAGGATAGGAGTGTAACAAGAATGCTTTTATCTTAAGGAGGTATTTTATTATGTGTGGATTTGGTTGTGGGAACGAAAACATCATCTGGATCTTGCTTCTGTTGTGCTGCTGCGGCAATAATGATGGCTGCGGCAGCTGGGGCGACAGCGGCTCCTGGCTGTGGATTCTGATTTTGCTGTGCTGCTGCGGCAACAACAAGAGCAACAGCATCGGCAATGCCTGCGGGTGCTGATAACCCGACAGAAGGGCTGTTTCAACAAGTCGAAAGCCTGCTTTCGACTTAATTTTTTATTTTCCGATGGA
>OJSP01002456.1_pt1 | contig 15534 bp, 15 predicted proteins | sample 1599561 | NCBI WGS metagenome assembly OJSP01 (sample SAMN04168659, study PRJEB22393) | human gut metagenome | biome: human gut microbiome; feature: stool | host: Homo sapiens | collected 2014-05-12
GTGCTCATCTTTTTCCCGAGCTGTTCCGCAAGCACCTGAGCACTGACTCCGTCAACCATTGCATCGATCACAGTCCGGGCTTCCGGTCCCAACTTCTGATAGGCGGACAAGAACAGTTGATATTCCTCGGGATCGATCTCGCTCTTTCGACGCTGGGCCAGACGCTTGGCATCGGCCTCTGCCTGCTCCATTTGGCCCCGCAGGTCCTGCCGCTCTGTTTCCAGATCCGTGATGGTCCGCTCATGGACACGCAGCTTGTCGGAAAGTGGGAGAAGTTCTTCGAAGAAAGGGTTTCCCGCCTCGCCGCCGGCTGCGGTGACGTGGTCGATATCCTCCAGAATGGGGGTGAAGTAGCGGCGGGTGTAAAATAGACAGCAGACCACGCCGAAAAACATCAGCAATATCAGCAGCCCGCCGATCTCCAACCGGCTCTTCAGCAGGAGGTTAGCGTAATCGCTTTTGGGGATCAGCACCGTGAGAATATGCGGTTCCACGTCCCCGTCGGCGGCCATGAAGGGCCGGGACAGGCCCACGAAGGACAGCTCCGCTCCGGTGTAGGAGGTTAGCCCTTCCTGGAGCGGTTTTTCCGTCAGCAGTTCATCCGGTACAAAGCAGAAGCCATCTGCGGGATAGGTCAGAAGCCCTTTCGAAACATCCAGCCCCTCGGCGGAATCCGACAGGATACAGGCCAGACGGTTGATGCCGGAGGGCTGAACATGGTGAGAGGAGAAGTAGGTCTGGTTTACTGCAAAGCCGCACAAACCGTATACAGTACCATCCCCACCCAGCATGGGAACTGTCAGAAGGATCGCGCGTTCAGAGGTGTCGGGCAGGGTCAGCAGTGAGGTTGTCCGGCAGTCACGCTCAATGGGGGCGGAGGCCGATTCCAAATACCGGGTAAAACCGGGAAATTCCGACAGGTCAAATTCCTGCGCCCATTTCCGGTGGGGCATCACATCATGCCGCCGTCCGATGTCCGCCATGCTGCGGTAGAGCAGCAGCCCACTTGTGGTGTGGGCGGCGTTGCTCCGCTGGACATACAGGCCGCTGAAGGAACTGTCAGCACTGACAAGAGAGGTGTTCAGCACCACGAACGCGCCGGAGCAGTCCGCCTGACGGACATACTGGCACAGCGGCTCCAGCATAGCCTCCTCCAGCCGCTCCACAGCGTCCGCGTCCCCATCCAGTTTGGAAAGGTCCGTTGTCTGTTTTTCCAGAATGGCGGTCATGTCCTCGGAGAGATGAAGCCCCATTACGGAGACATTCCGCCACAGGGATTCCATGTCCGATTGAAACGCCTCCATCCGGAAGGTCAGCGATTTCGCCAGCTCCTCCCGGGGGCTTTTCAGCTGTCCCAGCAGAAGAAGGACAGCGAACAGCGTTACCAGCAGCAGCGCCGCCAGTGCGCCCATGTAGAGGAACAGCCGCCGTCGCATGGAGGGCTTGGCTTTTTTCAGTTTGGAAAAAGAAAACCCGGACATGGGCCGTCCCCCTCTTTCAGCATGACAGTGTTCTCAATGGATAGCGCACAGCAGCGCCCAGGTCTCCTCTGCCAATGTGTCAATGCTTTCACCGGCAGCAGCACGGGCGGGAAGCTCCTGCTGCATTTTCCGCAGGCCGTCATAAAGTTGGCTGACCTTTCCGTAGTAGCCCTCAAAGCGAGGCTCGGATAAGGGAGTGTAGCTTTCCTGCATGATTTTCAGGGCTGCGTAAAGCTGACGGTAGCTTTCAGTCGGTTCCGGGAACTTATCATAATTTTCGATGGCGTCAAAGGCGCCGTTCCGTACCGGCATATAACCGGTCTGGGCCACAAAGTCCAGATTCCGCTCACTTTCCGTCAGCCAGCGGACGAACAGCGCGGCAGCCTCCGCCTTCTGATTGGTGGTTTTGTAGGCACAAGGGCCCACGCCTGCCTGCGTCATCAGAGCGTCTGCACCTGCCGTTTTCGGCATGGGCAGTACATGGAGATCCATGGGCTCCTGCGTGCCGTCCCGGTAGGTAACGGTATCGTTATAGTAGAGGATCGCCGCGGAGGAGCCGAGACCGGAGAGAACATCGCCTGTCATGACCTGCGTGTTGGAATAGAGATCGGAGACCACCACATGGCCCTGAGCCAGAGAGCGGGCGAACTGCATCCAGCTCTCCTTGAATACGACATTATTGGTATCATACCAGCCGCTTTTCGTGTAGAAATCACCGCTGCCGTGCTCCAATGCGTTCAATTCTACAGAACGGATGGGATAGTCCAGTGCGCAGAAGGCCTCGCCGCCGGACCAGTCATAGAACTTTCCGGCAGCATCGTAAAAGCCCTCCCATGTGGAAAGGTCTGCGTAACTGACGCCGGTGGCCTGAGAAAAGCGGGCGAAGCCGCTGCCGTTGCACATCAGAAGCTGGGCGGATTTGGAAATAGGGAAGAGCAGCAGGGTTCCGTCCTCCGTCATGCCGTCGGCCAGAAAGCCGGGGACAAAGTTAGAGAGCTCCTCTGCTGTAAACCGGGCGTTCCAATCTACCAGATTGTCCGAGCCCAGCGCCGTGGCGTCGCTGATGTGGCAGGTGAACAGATCGGGCATTTCCGGTGCGTCTCTGCCGCCCTTCTGGGCTTCCTTGAGGAAGCCGCCGATCTTGGAGGCACTGCTGAGATTGGTCACCTGTACCCGGACGCCCTTCTCCTGCCCCACGGTACGGTTGAATTCCTGCACCAGCAGATCCATAGGCGAGCCGGACTGCTCACCGTAGACGTGCCAAAAGTTCAGCGTCACCGGGTCGGTTTCGCGGAGCAAAGACTTTTCACCGCAGCTGGTAAGGGTAAATACAAGGACGGATACCAGCAGCAGGGAAAACAGACGCTTTTTCATGGGAAACCCTCCAAAATCGAGAAGCTGTTCATAAATCAGCGGTATTTTTGAAGCTTTTCGATAAAATTTAGCCTTCAGGACCCTAATTCGGAGAAATTAGGGTTAACAAAATAAGAGATCCATGCTATACAAAAAGTGAGGTAAATTTGTCAAAGCGGGGCGGCAACCGCTGCCCGGCTTCAAATTCATACACTTTATTGTAGCACACCCCACGGCGTTTTTACAAGGCGAAAAGCGGGAAAGAAGGGGGAAATACGGATGGTTCAGGCGAAGAAAACGGCCGCCTACCGGGTCATCGCCGGTCCCGGCGGTAAGCGGGTCTTTCGGTTCTACTGCGACATTTCCGGTGAGCTGTGCTGCGTGACCAAGTCCATTCGGGCGGATACGGAGGACAAGGCACTGGAGATCGCGTGGGAGACAGAGGGGCGGTGGGCCTTTGACCGATGCCCCCAATGCGGCCGGTATGTGTCCTCCGCCATGTTCAACATCAACGCGGAGCGGTGTCTGGACTGCGCCCCCTGGGAGAACGAATACCCTGTGTTCTGCCACCACTGCGGCATCAGGCTGAAAGACCCGGACGCCTTCTTCTGCCCCGCCTGCGGGGCGCGGCTGCTGGTGGGCGGCACAGAGGAAGAGGAGGGAAGGACCGAATGACGGAGTATGACCTGGAAACCAAAAAGGCCTTGCGCCGGGTGTCCCTTCTGGAATATGGCTTCGGGCCGGAGACTCTGCGGGGACGCAAGATCTGCCCGGCCTGCGGCAGGGGCAACGGCGCTTACCGGACAGACTGTATCTCCTGCGGCGCAGCGCTGCCAAAGGAGACCCTCTATGACTTCTACCGCGCCCGCCATCGCTGCTGTCCCGGCTGCGGTGTGGTGGTCACGGACGTTGCGGTGTACTGTCCCGAATGTGGGACGCGGCTGTCTAAAGAGACGGGAGCAAAGGGGGCGTCTGGATGAGCATTTTCCAAAAGCGGGAGCTGTCCACCGGCGGCGGAACGGAGCCGACGCCGCCCAGAGCGGCGGTATGCTTTACCACATCTGCTATGACCCGTCGGGCGGCAGACTGGCTTGCGCGGCTGGGGGGATGCAGACCCCTGGGCATCCTCTCCGATCACGGCGAGGATGTGATCTGGCAGTGTGAGGCGGAGAACGTGGATCTTTTGCTGCTGGAAACCGATTTTTCCCCGGCGGCGGAGGACACCAAGGACGTTTCCGCCCGCTGCGACATCGCCATCGAGGTGCGGCGCAGGCTGCCGGAGTGCAAGGTGTATTTGGCCTGCGAGGACGGCTGCCCGGAAAAGCTGCCCGCGCTGGACAAGGCGGTGGAGCTGGCTCTGATTGACGGCTACTGTGTTGGCAGTATCACTCCGCAGCAGATGCGCACATGGCTGAACGAAGCGGCAGAGGCCATGCACCGACGGGAGAGCCGCCGTGACTGGACGTGCCGGCAGGATGTCCTCTCCGACGAGTGATCTTAAAACGAAACAACAGGCCGGGCATCCATTCGGATGCCCGGCCTGTTGTTGGAGACTGTCGATTAAGTGGTAAATTCTCCGCAATGGTAAGGAAGGGTGTGCGCGGGAAACCCAAGAAGGGTGTCCTGCGCCATTGAAATCTCCCAAGTTTTCAGAACTTTACAAAAGTTCTGAAAACTTACTCAGCGGGGAGAAAAGGCTTTTTCGACACGCTGAAACAACAGGCCAGGCATCCAAAATGAATGCCTGGCCTGTTGCTTGGCGGAATCAGATCAAAAGCGATCCTGCAGTTGAAAACGGGGCAAGCCGTGTCAGAGCAGGTGAATCAGCCCCAGCGTCATCAGGGTCACGAGACTTCCGGCAATGAGCAGTCCCAGCGTGATGGCAGGCAGAGCGTGGCGCAGGCGGATGTTCAGAAAGGCCGCAATCAGAGCCCCGGTCCAGGCTCCGGTCCCCGGCAGGGGAATGGCCACGAACAGCATCAGCCCCAGCAGACGGTATTTCCGCACCAGACGCCCCTTCAGGTGGGCACGGCGCTCCAAGGCATCGATCTTCGGAGCGAAGAAGGCGTGCTTCCGCAGCCGGTCAAAGACCTGACGCACCAGCAGGATGATAAAGGGCACTGGCAGCAGGTTGCCGAAGATGGCAGCGCCGCAGGCCAGCCACGGGTCCAGCCCGGCGGCGATCCCGGCGGGGATGGCTCCCCGCAGCTCCACCACCGGAACGGCGGCGATGGCCATGGTCATAATGTACTTTCCCAGAACGGTTTCCCAAAAGGCCATGAGGTCCCCCTTGCATAAAAATTGCCCCGGCGTGTGACCGCCGGGGCATCGGCTATCATAGTTTACTCCAGATTCAGGTGTTTTTGCAAGAAGTAAACCGTTAAGAAATGGAAAACGGCACAGTAAATAAGTTCCAGAACGATCAAAAACCACATACCCAGATGCATACCGGCCACAACGGAAACGTTGGGCTCCCAGCCCAGCAGAAGCCGGTGGAACCAGGAATCGTTCACCAGTGCCATGCCGAGGCCGCCCAAAATCTGGAGAGAAATGCCCGTTGCGATATAAAATGCCACGCTCAGAAGCCCCTTGTGATTGGGAAAACTGAAGCCGATGGACATGGCCGAATAAAAGCGCAGACACAGGCCGAAGGAGCCCAGTACGCACAAAAGCAGCAGTTCCACGGCGAAGGCCGCGCCGTTGGCCACCAGATCCAGGTGGTTTATCCGGACTGCGTAGTCCAGCAGATTCAGGAAGCCGTGCCACAGATCACCCACAAAACGGATGTCAAAGGCCATGATGCAGCAGGAGAGACCGATCACCACAACAGTGGCGGCGAACCAGACGGTAGAGACGATGAGCTTGCTCCAGATCTGTTGGTGGACGCACACCGGAAGGGTCATCATTACGTAGCCCTCGTCCTGCAGGAGATTTTTGTAAAACCGGTTGATCATCAACACAAAAGAGATGATTCCCACGGCGAAGATCCCCACGATGAACAGCATGATGAAGATGGTACCCAGCGTGCGCAGGAGGGAGCTGTCAGAATTCAGCATACCCCGGCTGGAGAAATTGGCACCCACAGACACCAGCAGCAGGATGCCGAACAGGGGCAGCATGATCCGGCCGGTGGCCCGGAACTCATGCTTCAACAACTTTCTCAGCATTTGAACACCTCCCGGAACAGTGCGTCCACGCTCATGCCCTTTTCCTCCCGAATCTGATCCACGGAGGACTGCAGCACCAGATGCCCCCGGTCGATGAACACCACCTCATCCAGTACCTTTTCCACGTCGGCAATGAGGTGGGTGGAAATGACCACGGCGGCGTCGGGATTATAATTGGAAATAATGGTGGAGAGAATATAATCCCGTGTGGCGGGGTCCACGCCGCCGATGGGCTCGTCCAGCAGATACAGCCGGGCGGCCCGGCTCATGACCATAATGAGCTGAACCTTTTCCCGGGTGCCCTTGCTCATCTGCTTGATCCGCTGCTTGGGCTGGATGTTCAGATGGTGAAGCATCTCCTCCGCGGCCTGACGGCGGAAGTCCGGGTAGAAATCCTCGTAAAAATCCATGAGCTGACCGGCGCTCATCCAGGTGGGGATGGCGGTGCGCTCCGGCAGATAGCTGACCATGGCGTGGGTCTCCCGGCCGGGGGTCCTGCCGTCGATCAAAATTTCCCCGCTGCTGGGGGTCAGCAGGCCATTGGCCAGCTTGATGAGGGTGGTCTTACCGCTGCCGTTGGGACCTAAAAGGCCCACGATCCGGCCCGGCTCAATGGCAAAGCTGACGCCATCCAGCGCCGGAACCTTGCCGTAGCTCTTGGAGAGCTGTTTACATTCTAAAATCGGCATATGTTCACTCCTTTTCCGACTCCTGCCGCAGCAGCGACAGCAAGTCTTCCTTTTCAAATCCCAGACGCTCCATATCGGTCAGAAAGGACCGCATCCGGTCCGCCGCCAGTGCATGGCGGGCCTCCGTAATGGCCGTCTGATCCTCCGTTACATAGCGGCCGGAGGTCCGCTGGTTGTATACCAGTCCGTCCCGCTCCAGTTCCGTCAAGGCCCGCTGCATGGTGTTGGGGTTGACGCCCGCCTCCATAGCCAGATCTCGCACGGAGGGCAGCCGCTCTCCCGGCGAGAACGCACCGGAGACGATGCCGGCCCGGATCTGCCCGATGAGCTGGGCGTAGATCGGGGCATCATTGGAAAACTGCCAGTTCATGAGCCACCTCCTTGTACTCTTGTATTAAGCAACTAATACAATAACACAAAATGGGGAATTGTCAAGAGGACAGACTTAAATTTTTGAAATTTTTGCGGAAAACCATGTTTCTGATGACACAGGTTCCGCTTGTCCCACAGGCGGATGCGTGGTATAATATTCTGTCACAATGTGGAATTTCGCCGAAAACCGGCGTGATACAACAATAAGGAGGCTTTCATGAGCTGGAAAGAAAAACGATTGATCACGATTCTGAGCATCATTCTGGCGGTGCTGTGCGCTGCGGTGCTCGTCGTGTTGAGCATCCGCTACCGGGCGGCCCAGGCTGCCAAGGATCAGAACACCGTTTCCCCGTCGGACATCGCGGAGGCAGCCCAGAGTGAATATGTGGCCCTGTCTTACAGCAATGGCTCCACAACGCTGTCCTTCTCCCTGAATGAGGACGGCGTCTGGACCTGGGACAGTGAGCCGGACTTCCCGCTGGACGATACCCACGTCAAGTCCATTCTGACGATTTTGGAGACCCTCAAGCCCCAGCAGACGCTGGATATGCCGGAGGACCTGTCGGTGTACGGATTGGATGCCCCGGATGTGAGCCTGACGGCCACAGCTCCGGATGACGCGGTGCTGACCGTTACCTTGGGGAATGCCACCACCGATGGAACCAGCTATTACGCGACTATCAACAGCGACCCGGACCACGTTTTTATTCTGGCGGGAACGCTGCGTCAGGCCATGCAGACGCCCATCTACCAGATGTGCCGCCTGCCGGTGCTGCCGGAATTGACGGAGAGCACCATCACGTCCATCCAGCTGCAGGGACCGCTGGTGGAGCAGGTGGATCTGGAAGGGAACAGTACTCAGGTCCGGAATTCCACTGTGCTCACTGCCACCCATGCGGAAGATGACAGCGCCGCCGTTTCCTGGCGTTCCGGCGGGGCCAATATTACCGATGCCCCGTCCCTGCGGGCGCTGCTGGAGGATCTGGCGGCTTTGAAAGTGGCGGAATGTGTGGACTTCCGTCCCTCTGATGACGCGGTGACCTTCTGCGGTTTCCAGGATCCTGTGACGCTGACGGTGAACTACAAGACCGCCACCGGCATTGAGGGCATTTTTGAAATGAACGTCGGAACTCAGAATATGGGCGGCACTGGCCGCTACGTCCGCTTCGGGGACGAGCCGGCCATCTACCTCATGGAGCTGGAGCTGCTGGACCCCATGATGCGGCTGGCCTATCAGGGAATGGAGGAAGCGTCCTGACGGGAGGGAAGAACGATGCGTGTTCTCATAGTGGAGGATGAGGTCCGTCTGGCGGAGACCCTCCGGGACCTGCTGGAGCTGGAGCGCTATACCGCGGACATCTGCCATGACGGGGAAAGCGGTTTGGATAACGCTCTGTCCGACATCTATGATCTGGTGATTTTAGATGTGATGCTGCCGAAGAAGGACGGATTTTCCGTCCTGCGGGCGCTGCGGCAGGCGGGGAAAACCGTCCCAGTGCTGATGCTCTCGGCCCGTTCGGAGCTTGCGGACCGGGTGGAGGGGCTGGACTGCGGTGCGGACTATTACCTCACCAAGCCCTTTGAACCCAAGGAACTGCTGGCCTGCGTCCGGATGCTGACCCGGCGTCAGCCGGAGCAGCGGGCCTCTCAGAATCTGGAATACGGCGATCTGCGGCTGGAAACGGATACCTTTCAGCTTAGCTGCGGAGAGCGGTCCGTCCGGCTCAGCCGGAAGGAATTTGATATGCTGGAGCTGCTGATGCGGAGCCGGGAAATGGTCCTCACCAAGGAGAATCTGATCCTCAAGCTGTGGGGGTATGAATCCGATGCCGAGGACAACAATGTGGAGGTCTACATTTCCTTTTTGAGGAAAAAGCTGGACTACCTCCACTCGAAGGTAAAGATCCGTACCATCCGCATGGTGGGCTACCGGTTGGAGCAGGAAACCTGACTATTCGACTTTTCCACAGCTTTTTCAACATTTTCCACAGACTTTTCGACAAGGGGAGGCACTTGTCATGATCCGGAAACTGCGCTGGAAATTCGTGGCGGTGTGCATGGGGCTGGTGGCCCTGGTGCTCTCGGCGGTGTTCGGCGCCGCCTATCACGCCGTCCGGCAGAATATTGAGGACCTCAGCCGCCAAATGCTGTATCAGGTCTTGCGGGAGGACAGCGGCCGGGGCGCTGTGCCCAACCCCACCATTGAGATCGGCGGGGACCGGGTGCTGCTGCCTTATTTCACAGTGAATATCTGGGGGGATACCGCCTATATCACCAGCGGTACCTATGCCGATTTGGAGAATACCGATACCCTGCGGGATATTCTCAGCCAATGCCTGGAGCAGGAAGCGGCGGAGGGGACGGTCAACGAGTACCATCTCCGCTACCTCTCCATGGACAACGGCCTTTACCGGAAACTGGCCTTTGTGGATATGTCCATGGAGCAGGCGGTGCTGCGGCGGCTGGTCCGTTCCTACCTGCTGATCGCACTGGGAGCTATGCTGGTGCTGCTGGGCATTGCGGCAGCGGCATCCCGCTGGGTCACACGGCCGGTGGAGAAGGCATGGAAGCAGCAGCGGCAGTTTTTGTCGGATGCCTCCCACGAGCTGAAGACGCCGCTGACGGTGATCCTCTCCAACGCGGAGCTGCTGGAGGGGGCAGGTCTTGCGGAAAAGCCTGCCCGGTGGAGCGGCAACATCCATACCGAGGCGGAGCAGATGCGCACTCTGGTGGAGCAGATGCTGACCTTGGCCCGGGCGGACAACGGCGTCCGGCCTGCCGCCATGGAGCCGCTGAACCTCTCCGATGTGGCCACGGACTGCGTGCTGGCCTTTGAGCCGGTGGCCTTTGAGGCGGGAAAGCCCTTGGAGGAACGAATCACGGCGGACATTACCGTGGTGGGGGACGCTGACCGGCTGCGGCGGCTGATCTCCATTCTGCTGGACAATGCCGTGAAATACGGCGCGGAGGGCGGCCATATCACCTTGACGCTGGAAAAGACGGACCGGCAGGCCCGGCTCACCGTTTCCAATCCCGGCGACCCCATTCCACCGGAGCATCTGGCCCATCTGTTTGAGCGGTTTTACCGCGCGGACGCCTCCCGTGGGGAAAAATCCGGGTTTGGATTGGGGCTGGCCATTGCGGACACCATTGCCCGGGAGCATAAGGGCGTGCTGAAGGCGGAGAGCGATACGGCGTCTACCCGCTTTACCTTTACCATGCCGTTGAAAAAATAAGCGTAATAAGAATGAAAAAGCGGAACGGAGAAACTCTCCGTTCCGCTTTTTGCTATTTACTGTCTTTTACGCCTTTTTCACCTTACGGGCCATGATCTCCGGGTCTACGCAGAAGAAGGTGAACTCGCCGGTGGCCAGCAGCTTCTCATCCTCACCCAGAATGTCCACCGCCACCAGGCAAGTGGAGTGGCCCCGGTGACGCACCCGGGCGTCAGCCTGGATCTCACCCTCAGACTGGTTGCGCAGGAAGTGAAGAGCGCTGGTCTGCGTGACGTAATTGCGGCCATCGGTATGGGCGGCAAAGCCGGTGGCGTTGTCCGCCATGGCGTAAATGGCACCGCCATGGACCATACCGTAGGAGTTCTTGCTCTCCGGCTGGATGTTCAGCCGGAATACGGCGTGATCTTCCTCTACCATGACCATCTCAATATGGTTGTAAGTGGCAAAGAGATTTTTGCGCTCTTTGTCCTTAAACATTTCAATTGTAATTTCGTCCATTTTGTTTTCGTATACCTTTCTATTGTACTACTTTTTGAGTGTATCACATATTTTCTCCGATTTCTACTCTTTTTTCAAATTCAGGGTTGACAAACGGCTAATACGTGTTATCATGAACATATGAGCAGACATTCATGCGAAAGGAGGCCAATCATGGAGGACCGCTACAACGTGGAGTGCTGTGAATTCATGCATGCCCACGATGAGATCGTAGAGAGAGTACAAAAGGAGATGCCAGGGGAAGATACCCTGTATGATCTGACAGAACTGTTCCGGATCTTCGGTGATTCCACCCGTATCCGCATCCTGTATGTGCTCTTTGAGGCAGAGATGTGCGTGTGCGACATCGCGGCGCTGCTGGGAATGACCCAATCCGCTATATCCCATCAGCTCAAGGCACTGAAAAATGCCCGGCTGGTAAAGTCACGGCGGGATGGCAAAACGGTGTTTTATTCTCTGGCGGACGATCATGTGAAAACCATCATCGATCAGGGATTAGAGCATATTCTGGAGTAATTTTTGATTTCCAATTCAGTTCTCATAAATATAAAATCAGGAGGAAGCTATTATGAAGAAGCATTACAAGTTCGAAATCGACTGCGCCAACTGTGCCGCCAAGGTGGAGGACGCCATTAAAAAGATCGACGGCGTCAACAACGCCACGGTTAGCTTCATGACCCAGAAGCTGACGCTGGACGCCGATGATGCCCGCTTTGACGAGATTTTGCAAAAGGTCGTGGCTACCGCGAAGAAGATCGAGCCGGACTGCGAACTGCACCTGTAAGAACCGCCGCCGCTGGCGCGTTTCGGAGCGTAACTGCCGTAAGGCGGCGCTTCGCCTGGTCCCGAAAAGGAGGATACGATGACGACCCTTTCCAAAAAGCAAAGAAAAATGCGGAACCGCATTCTGATTGCGGCGGCTCTGCTGGTTCTTGTCAAGCTGCTGCCCCTTACCGGCTGGGTCCGGGGCCTGTGCTGTCTGGCGCCGTATTTCATCATCGGCTATGATGTGCTGCGGAAGGCGGCACTGGGCATTGTCAATGGGCAGGTCTTTGACGAAAACTTCCTGATGGCCCTTGCCACCGTGGGTGCCTATGCTACCGGGGAGTTTGACGAGGCTGTGTTCGTCATGCTGTTCTACCAGACCGGTGAGCTGTTTCAGGATTATGCCGTGGGCAAGTCCCGGACCTCCATTGCCGCGTTGATGGACATTCGTCCGGACACCGCCAATCTGGAAACGGAAAACGGCTTGGAAACGGTGGATCCGGAGGATGTGGCCGTCGGCTCCGTCATCGTGGTGAAGCCCGGCGAGCGGGTACCGCTGGACGGTACGGTGTTAGAGGGCAGTTCCACACTGGATACCGCCGCCCTCACCGGCGAATCCCTGCCCCGAAGCATCCGTGTGGGCGATGACATCATCAGCGGCTGCGTGAACCTGACGGGGTTGCTGCGGGTGACGGTGACAAAGCCCTGTGAGGAATCCACGGTTTCCAAAATTCTGGAGCTGGTGGAGAATTCCAGCGAAAAGAAAGCCGTCAGCGAGCAGTTTATCACCCGGTTTGCCAAATACTATACCCCCTGTGTGGTGTATGCGGCGCTGGCTCTGTTCCTGATCCCTACGGTCCTGCTGGCGGTGCTGCCCACTCTCCCCGGATTTCTGGCGGGCACCGTCTGGACGGATTGGCTCCACCGGGCGTTGACCTTTCTGGTCATCTCCTGCCCCTGCGCACTGGTGATCTCCGTACCTCTGAGCTTTTTCGGCGGTATCGGCGGCGCCTCCAAGTGCGGTATTCTGGTCAAGGGCGGCAACTATCTGGAAGCGCTGGCCAAGGCGGACACCGTGGTGTTCGACAAAACCGGCACTCTGACGAAGGGCACCTTTGCCGTATCCGCCGTCCATCCGGAGGCGGGCTTTGAAGCGGATCAGGTGCTGGAATACGCGGCTCTGGCGGAGCAGTATTCCACGCACCCCATCGCCGTCTCTCTGTGGGAGGCCTGCAAAAGCGGAATGGACCGCAGCCGGGTCGCTAACGTGGAGGAGATCGCCGGACACGGTATCATGGCGGAGGTGGACGGCAAGCGCGTCGGCGTGGGCAACAGCCGCCTGATGGAGCGCCAGAGCGTCAACTGGCTGCCCTGCGAGCTGCCCGGTACCATCGTCCATGTGACCATCGACGGCTTCTACGCCGGACATATCGTGATCGCGGATCAGCCCAAGCCCGACGCGAAGGAGGCCATCGTCCAGCTGAAGGCTATGGGTGTGAAAAAGACGGTCATGCTCACCGGCGATGCCAAAGAAGTAGCGCATACGGTGGCGGATGCACTGGGATTGGACGAGTACCACGCGGAGCTGCTGCCTGCCGACAAGGTGGCACGGGTAGAGGAACTGCTGAAGCAGGAGACCGGTAAGCTGGCCTTTGTAGGTGATGGCATCAACGATGCACCGGTGCTGACCCGCGCGGACATCGGCATCGCCATGGGTGGTCTGGGCAGCGACGCGGCTATCGAAGCTGCCGACATCGTGCTTATGGACGATCAGCCCACCAAGATCGCCGCAGCCATCCGCATTGCCCGCAAAACGGTGCGGATCGTGCGGGAGAACATCGTCTTTGCCCTGACGGTGAAAGCCATCGTCCTGGTGATGGGCGCGCTGGGCAAGGCCCCCATGTGGCTGGCTGTGTTTGCCGACGTAGGCGTGGCATTTTTGGCCATTCTCAACGCCATGCGCTGCCTGTATACGGAAAAGGATAAGAAATGACACCGCAGCCCCGCCGTGCAGTACACGGCGGGGTTGTGTCCTATTCTGACACCCGGCAAAAAAGGAACAGGGAGGGCACAGCCCTCCCTGTTCCTTTTGTTCAGCGCAGATCGGATACAATGTTGTCCACGGCGTTGTCCACCGCGATACCCAGCTTGCGGATGCTTTTCCCCACCTGTGTTTTCATGGGGTCCCGTCCGTAGGGCGACATCATACCCATTGCGGCGCCAGCCAGCAGACCGGCGCTCATGCCGACCCAAAATCCGGCACAACCTTTCATACTCCGTCACTCCTTTTTCGGTCTGAGGGTAGTATGCCCGGAGAAACGGAAAGCATGATGGAAACTCATTCCAGGATCACGCCGCCGCCCACCACGGTGTCTCCGTCATAGAGGACAACGAACTGTCCCGGCGTCACCGCCCGCTGGGGCTCCCGGAACCGCAGGCGTACCTGCCCGCCGGACAGCGGCTCCGCCACGGCCTCCGCTTTCCGCTGGGAATAGCGGGTCTTGACGGTGACGGTCATAGGGGCGGTCAAAGCGGGAATGGAGATCCAGTTCCAGTCCCCGGCAATCAGCTCTGAGGTGAACAGGTCCTCATTGTGACCCAGATAGACGGCGTGGTCCGCCGGATCCTTCCGCAGGACGTACAGCGGCGGCTCGATGGCAAGACCCAGTCCCTTGTGCTGGCCCTTGGTGTAGCGGATGAACCCCTTGTGCTGGCCTAAGACGCGGCCCTCCCGGTCCACAAACGGCCCGGTGGGGGATTCGTGTCCCACGCAGCGGGTAATGAAGCTCACATAGTCCCCGTCCGGCACGAAGCAGATATCCTGACTGTCCCGCTTTTGGGCGTTGATCAGGCCGTGAGCCTCCGCCAAGGCCCGCACCGCCGGTTTTTCCAGATCGCCCAAGGGGAACAGCGTCCGGGAAAGCTGCTCCTGCGTCAAACGGCAGAGAAAGTAGCTCTGGTCCTTGGAACGGTCCGCCCCCCGGCAGAGCAGGTGACGGCCGGTGGCAGGATCCTGTCGGATTTTGGCGTAGTGGCCGGTGGCCAGATAGTCCGCCCCCAGCTTTTGGGCGGCGTCCCACATGGCACCGAACTTGATCCTCCGGTTGCAGAACACGCAGGGATTCGGCGTGCGGCCCGCCTCGTATTCCCGGATGAAATAGTCGATGACCGTTGCCCGGAATTCCGGGGAGAGGTCCATATCGTAGAAGGGAAGCCCCAGCAGAGATGCCACGGCCCGGGCGTCGGAGCCGTCATCCGGAAGGCGGTCTGCCGGTAAAGGCAGACCGCTTAACAGGGACAGATGCAGGCCGCTGACGGCGTATCCCTGCTCTTGCAGCAAGACCGCGGCGGCAGAGCTGTCCACCCCGCCGCTCATTCCCAAAAATACCTGTGCCATAGAAGCCTCCTATGCGTCAATGCACATTCCAGATCGTATTATGTCGAATAGATATGCCAAATGGTATTAAAAGAGCTATCGTGTAGAAAAAGAAAAGCGGCTTTGCGCCGCTTTTCTGAGGTTACGATAAAACGGTAAGATTTTCGTTACGGTAAGGAAGAGTGTGCGCGGGAAACCCAAGAGGGGTGTCCTGCGCCATTGAAATCAAACATTTTCAGAACTATTATAAAGTTCTGAAAATAAGGTCAGCGGGGCGAAAAGAATTTTTCGGCACGCTGAAGCGGCTTTGCGCCGCTTTTCTGAGGTTACGATAAAACGGTAAGATTTTCGTTCGCCTATTATTCCAGATTCCGCACGGCAAACGCATCGGAGGGAAGCGCATCCGCCAGTCCCAGCAGCGGACGGCTGAAGCCGCCATTGTAGACGGAGGGGATGTCGGAAAGCTGGCTGCCCAACTGCCGGTCCGGCAGAGTGACCATAAAGCGGCTGCCCTTGCCGGGGGCGGACTCCACGGTGATGCTCCCACCGTGCTTTTCCGCGATGGCCCGGCACAGAGGAAGGCCCAGACCCAAGCCA
>OJSP01002510.1_pt1 | contig 15249 bp, 13 predicted proteins | sample 1599561 | NCBI WGS metagenome assembly OJSP01 (sample SAMN04168659, study PRJEB22393) | human gut metagenome | biome: human gut microbiome; feature: stool | host: Homo sapiens | collected 2014-05-12
GCCGCTTTGCCGACACCCTCGCTCCCGAGATGGACAAGCTGAAGGCTGAGGCCGCAAAGTGGGCGATTCAGGAAGAGGACGTCCTGACCTACGCCATGTTCCCGCAGGTCGCGCCCAAGTTCTTCGAGAAGCGCAACGCCAAGGCTCAGGGCGTGGATGCAGACCATGCAGATTTTGCAAACAAGTCTCACCCCGTCTGATAAAACAGCATAAGGCTTTCCAAGCCCCCCGCAGGGATGCGGGGGGCTTTTTGCGCGCCCTCTCAGGCGCTACGCGCCAGCTCTCCCAGAGGGAGAGCCCTTGGCATGTCGGTCAGGTCTATGCTGGACGAGCAAAGCGCGATGTCTCGGGAACAGTAGTGCGCTGCTGCCAAGATTCACGGCAGCTTGACAAGGTGCGTCGTCCAGAAGCCGCTGGCCCCGTAAGCGAGGCCCGCGCTTTTGCGCCATATCGGGCCTCCGGCGTCCAGCTCAGAGTGGCCCGACTCGCCAGTGGCTCCCCCTTTGGGGGAGCTGTCATTGCTTTGCAATGACTGAGAGGGCAAGGATGCTGACGGAGATGTAAAAGCACAGCGATAGTATCGCTCTGACAAAGAATCTGCTTATCGCCGCGCAGAAGCTCTTTTGTCCCGGGCTTGCCCTCTCAGTCTCACTTCGTTCGCCAGCTCTCCCAAAGGGAGAGCCTTTGGCACGTCGGTCAAGCTTTTACAGAACGGGGAAAGCTCAATTTTTTGCGCTCCCGACTTGCAAAAAAGCGGTCATCAGAGTAGAATAATAACATATGTATCGTAACATGGGCCTGTATACCCAAACGCGGATACATATACCGTAATTTGTCCGCATATCCACCCATCAACAGAGAGGAAACGTGGAGCATATGATCCTGAGCATGACCGGTTTTGGCCGGGGGACTGCTGTATTGAATGGCCGCGAGATCACGGTCGAGCTGCGCAGCGTCAACTCCCGGTATTTCGAGTATTCGTCCCGCATCCCCCGCAGCTGCAGCTACATGGACAGCCGCCTGAAAAAGCAGCTCAACGAGCGGGTCACCCGCGGCAAGGTCGAGCTGAGCATGACCATCCAGAACGTGGAGGCCGCCGACGCAGAAGTGACCGTCAACATGGAGCTGGCCCGCAGCTACCAGAAGGCCCTGCGGAACCTTTCGGAGAAGCTCTGCATCAAGAACGACGTCACCGTCTCGACGCTGACCCGCTTCCCGGACGTGCTGGCCACCCGCCACGCCGACGTGGACGAGGAACAGCTCTGGGCCGACGTCTCCGCCGTGACGGCTCAGGCACTGGACAACTTCATCGCCATGCGCGCCGCCGAGGGCGCCAAGATGAAGGCCGACGTGGAGAGCCGCCTGTGCTTCCTCGAGGAGCGGGTGGGCAGGGTGGAGACCCTGAGCGCAGGCCGCGTCGAAGCCTACACCAACCGCCTCTACGAGAAGCTCAAGACCATCCTCGAGGACCGCAGCATCGACGACGCCCGGGTCCTGACGGAAGCCGCCATCTTCGGCGACAAGACCGCCGTGGACGAGGAGACCGTCCGTCTGCGCAGCCACATCGCCCAGTACCGCTCCATTCTGGAGCTGGACGAGCCGGTGGGCCGCAAGCTGGACTTCCTGACTCAGGAGCTGAACCGTGAGACCAACACCATCGGCTCCAAGTGTCAGGACCTGGACATCACCCGCACGGTGGTGGACATGAAGGCGGAGATCGAGAAGATCCGCGAACAGATCCAGAACCTCGAATAAAAACAGTACGGAGGAGTTCAGATGAAGCTCATCAACATCGGCTTTGGCAATCTGGTCAGCGCAGGGCGGGTGGTGGCCGTCGTCAGCCCCGACTCCGCGCCGGTCAAGCGTCTGGTGAAGGAGGCGCGGGAGCGGGGGATGCTCATTGATGCGTCCTATGGCCGCAGCACCCGGGCCGTGCTCATCATGGACTCCGACCATGTAGTCCTTTCGGCCCTGACGCCTGAGACGGTGGCAAGCCGCGCTGCGGGCCAGCCGGAAGGGAAACCGACAGAGGAGCAGTAAAAAATGGAAAACGAAAAGTACCTGTTTGTCGTCTCCGGTGCCGCCGGTACCGGCAAGGATAGTGTGGTCAAGGCCCTGCGCGAGGCCCACCCCGAGATCGAAAAGACCGTCTCCGCCACCACCCGCGCACCCCGCCCCGGGGAGCAGGAGGGCGTGGACTACTACTACCGCACCCGGGAGCAGTTCCAGCACCTCATCGACACCGACCAGGTGGTGGAGCACAACTTCTACAACGGCAACTACTACGGCACCCTCCGCGAAGAGGTGGATAAGCGCCTCGAGGCGGGCAAGCTGGTGGTGCTGGTCATCGACGTCCACGGCGCGGCCAACATCCGCCGGATGTTCCCGGGCGCGACCACCATCTTCCTGCTGCCGCCGTCTGTGGAGGAGCTGGAGCGCCGTCTGCGGGGCCGCGGCACCGAGACGGAGGCAAGCATCCTCGAGCGCCTCGACACGGCGAAAAAAGAGCTGGCAGAGCAGGATAAGTTCACCCTCACCCTCGTGAACGACGAGGTGGATGCCTGCGCCGAGAAGCTCTACGGCATCATCCGGGAGCGGGCAGGCCTCGACAAATAACAATTCAAGGAGCCGCGAATGCCAAAAACGGTAGGCGTTGCCGTGAGCAACGCGACCTTTCACTTCGACAAACTCTACACCTACGCCGTCATGCCCGACCAGCAGGAGGCCGTCCGCCTCGGCAGCATGGTCCTCGTCCCCTTCGGGCGGGGCAGCAAGGCCCGGATGGGGGTCGTGCTGGCCTGCGACGAGGAGCCGGAGCACGCAAAGCTCAAATACCTCTTCGACGTGGCCCCTGCCTCGGCCTGTCTGACGCCGGAGCTGCTGCGGCTGGTGCATTTTTTGAAAGAGCGCACCTTCTGCACCTACTACGAGGCCGTCAAGGCGGTCATCCCCTACGGCGCGCAGTACAAGCCCACCGTGGCGGAGGACGGCGTGACCCCGGTGCTTCAAAAGCAGCTCGTCCGCCACACGGAAAATGCCTACAAGCTGGTGGGCACGCTGCCCCCAAAGCCCAGACCGACCGCCAAGCAGCTGGCCGCAGTGGCCCTGCTGGCCGGGGGTGAGCGCACCCTGTCTGCATTGGAGGAAAAGGGCATCAGCCGGGCAGTGTTGGACAACCTCTGCGCCAAGGGCGTGCTGGAATGCAGCAAGGTGAACAAATCCATCGACCTGTATTCTTCCATCCCGCTGAAGAACGAGCCCATCCTTCTCACGGAGGAGCAGCAGGCCGCCTATGACGCGCTGCTGCCCGGGCTGGAGGATGCAGCCCCGCACTCGGCCTTGCTCTACGGTGTGACCGGCAGCGGCAAAACGCTGGTGTTCCTGAAACTCATCGAGCACTGCCTGCAGATGGGCCGCCGGGCGCTGGTGCTGGTGCCTGAGATCAGCCTGACCCCTCAGATGATCCTGCGGCTGAAAAGCCAATTTGGCAAGCGGGTGGCCGTGCAGCATTCCGCCCTCAACCACACCGAGCGCCTGCTCCAATGGCAGATGATCCAGGACGGCGGCGCGGATATCGTGGTGGGCACCCGCAGCGCGATCTTTTCCCCGCTGGAAAACATCGGCCTTGTCATCATTGATGAGGAGCAGGAGCACACCTACCGCTCCGAATCCGCGCCCCGCTACTCGGCCCACGAGGTGGCCCGGCAGCGCGCGGCGGAGAACGGGGCCCTGCTCCTGCTGGCCAGCGCCACCCCCAGCACCGAGAGCTATTATGCCGCCCAGCATGGCCGCACCCAGCTGGTGCGCCTGACCAAACGCTATGGCGGCAACCCGCTGCCCAAAGTCCAGATCGTGGATATGCGGGCCGAGCTTGCCTCCGGCAACCCCCGGGAGATCAGCCTTGCCATGGAGGATGCCATCCGGCACAACCTTGAGGCAGGCAAGCAGACCATTCTGCTGCTCAACCGCCGGGGTTACCAGACCGTGGCCCAGTGCGAGGACTGCCGCGAGGTGCTCAAGTGCCAGAAGTGCAGCGTGCCCATGGTCTACCACAAATCGGCCCACAAGCTGCTCTGCCATTACTGCGGCAGCCAGCTGGACCCGCCCCCTGCCAGATGCCCCGCCTGCGGCGGAAAACTGCAGTACCGGGGCTTTGGCACCCAGAAGGCCGAGGAGGAGCTGGCAAAGCTCTTTCCGGAGGCCCGCATCCTGCGGATGGATCAGGATACCACCGCCGCCAAGGATGCCCACGAAAAGCTGCTGGCAAAGTTTGCCCGGCATGAATATGACATCATGGTGGGTACCCAGATGGTGGCCAAGGGGCTGGATTTCGAGGATGTGACGCTGGTGGGCGTGCTGGGCATCGATTCGCTCCTGTTCGCCCAGGGCTTCCGGGCTTATGAGACCGTGTTCAGCCTCGTCACGCAGGTGGTGGGCCGGAGCGGCCGGGCAAAAGACCCCGGCTTTGCCATCATCCAGACCACCGACCCGGACAACCCGGTGCTCAACCTTGCCGCCGCGCAGGACTACGACGCGTTCTTCGAGCAGGAGATCGCCTACCGGAAGCTGGGGCTTTATCCGCCCTTCTGCGGGCTCTGCGTTGTGGGCTTTGCCGGGCCAAAGGAGAGCGAGGTGGCCCGGGCTTCCGCCCGCTTTGCGGCCCTGCTGGGCCGACAGGCGGCCAAACAGCCCGACCTGCCCCTGCGGGTGCTGGGTCCCACCCCCGGCAGCATTGAAAAGATCAACGATTCCTACCGCTATAAACTCACCGTCAAGTGCCGCAACGACCGCCGTTTCCGGGACCTCATCCGGGAAACGCTGACCCTCTACGAGCAGGAAAAACTGCCCGGCAAGGCCACTGTTGTGGTCGATCTGCACTCGGACGGGGATATCTGATACAACACAACAAATTTTGGAGGTACCACTATGGCTATCCGCAATATCGTAAAAGAGGGCGACCCCATCCTGAACAAGGTCTGCCGCCCCGTGACCAACTTTGACGACCGCCTTGCCACCCTGCTGGATGACATGCGGGAGACGATGATCGCCGCCGACGGCGTGGGTCTGGCAGGCCCTCAGGTGGGCATGCTGCGCCGCATCTTCGTGGTGTGGGACACCACCGATGCTCCCGAGGAGATCCCCGAGGATTATGAGTACAAGTTCATCGATTTCGTCAACCCCGAGATCCTGGCTGTTTCTGAGGATGAGGAGACCGCCTACGAGGGTTGCCTGTCCTTCCCCGGCCACAACGGTGCCGTGACCCGTCCCGTTGCCGTCAAGGTGCGTGCACAGGACCGCAACGGCAACTGGTTCGAGCTGGAGGCTGAGGACCTGCTGGCCCGCTGCATTCAGCACGAGAATGACCATCTGGACGGCATTACCATCATGGAGTCCAGCGAGTATTTCTACGAGGACACCGAGGAGGGCAAAAAGGCTGCCCGTGAAGCGAAAGGAAACAACTGATGCGCATTCTGTTCATGGGAACCCCGGATATCGCCGCGGAGTGCCTGAAGGCCCTGTATGCCGCCGGTCACGAGATCTGCGGCGTGTACACCCGGCGGGATAAGCCGGTGGGCCGCAAGCAGGTGCTCACCGCGCCCCCGGTCAAGGAAGTTGCTCTGGAGCATGGGACCCCCGTGTTCCAGCCCCGCACCCTGCGGGACGGCAGCGAGGATGCCAACATCCGGGCGCTGGCCCCTGACCTCATCGTGGTGGTGGCCTACGGCTGCATCCTGCCCAAATCCGTGCTGGAAGCTCCGAAGTATGGCTGCATCAACCTGCATGTGTCCCTGCTGCCCAAGTACCGCGGCAGCGCCCCTGTGCAGTGGGCTGTTCTGAACGGCGACACCGAGACCGGCGTTTCCATCATGCAGATGGACGAGGGGCTGGACACCGGCGATGTGCTGGTCTGCGAGAAGATCGCCATCGGCCCGGAGGAGACCAGCGGCGAGCTGTTCGACCGGGTCACCGCCGTGGGTGCCCGCGTCCTCTGTGAGGCGGTGCCCGCTATGGAAGCTGGCACCCTCAAGCCCCAGCCCCAGCAGCATGAGAACGCCACCCTGGCCCCCATGCTGGACAAGGAGCTGGCAGAGTTCAGGCTGACCGATACTGCCGCACACATCCACAACTGGGTGCGCGGCATGAACCCCTGGCCCATGGCCTGGTTCGTGACCGCAGGCGGCAAAAAGGTCAAGGTGACCGAGTGCCGCGTGGCTGCTTCCAACGGTGAGGCTCCCGGCACGGTGCTTTCCACAAAGCCCCTGACGGTGGCCTGTGCCGATGGCGCGGTCCAGCTGCTTCATGTGGTGCCTGAGGGCAAAAAGCCGATGGATGGCACCTCCTTTGCGGCCGGTCTGCGTCTCAAAGCGGGGGATACCCTCTGATGGCGGCCAATCCACGGGCAGCGGCAGTGGCTGCACTGGTCCGGCAGGAGCAGGACGGCTTCTCGAACCTTGTGCTGGATGCCGAACTCCGCCGCCAGAAACTGGAGGGCCGGGATAAGGCCTTTGCCGGTGCCATCTTCTACACCGTGCTGGAACATCAGGGCACGCTGGATTTCATTCTGGAACAGTTCCTGCCCAAGGGCCTTGCCAGGCTGGACCCGCAGGTGCGCGAGATCCTGCGGGCCGCACTGGCGCAGGCCCGCTATATGCAGGTGCCGGTGTCGGCGGCGGTGAACGAAGCCGTCAAGCTGACCCGCACCTTCAAAAAGGCGAGTGCGTCCGGGCTGGTCAATGCCGTCCTGCGCAAGGCCTGCAATTATGATCTGGAAACTGCCCGCTTCCGGAACGAGACCCAGCGCCTCATGGTGCTGGGCTCTGCGGGGCAGGATGTGGCAGAGTTTCTGCGCACCCATTACCCCGAGGAGGCGCTGGGCATCCTGACCCACACCGCCGACGGCGGCTGCACCAGCCTGCGGGCCAACTGCCTGAAAATGGATGCCGCAGCCCTCTGCGAAAAACTGCTGGAAAGCGGCGTGAAGAGCGCGCAGCCCGGCCTTGTGCCCGGCAGCGTGCTGGCAAAGTTTGAGGGCAGCCCGGCGGAGCACCCGCTCTTCAAGGAGGGCTGTTTCCATGTGGAGGGGCAGGCCAGCCAGCTGGCAGCCCTCTGTGTGGAGGCAAAGCCCGGCGATACCGTGATCGACCTCTGCGCGGCACCCGGCGGTAAAACGCTGCTGCTGGCCGAGGAGATGCAGGGGCAGGGCGCACTGTACAGCTGCGATGTGGCAGAGCACCGGGTCGGGCTCATCCGGAGCGCTGTGGAACGGATGGGCTTTGCCCATGTCACCGCCCTGTGCAATGATGCCACCCGCCCCAACCCAAAGCTGCCCGCCGCAGACCGCATTCTGGTGGATGCCCCCTGCAGCGGCCTGGGTATTCTGGCAAAAAAGCCGGATATCCGCTATAAGACGCTGGAAAAAGCACGCCACGATGAATTATTGGCCACCCAGTCGTCCATTCTGGACACAGCAGCCGCTCTGCTGAAAGCGGGCGGGCGGCTGGTTTACTCCACCTGTACCATCGACCCCGCCGAGAACGAGGAGCAGGTGGCGGCATTCCTTGCCCGCCACCCGGAGTTCCGGGTGGTCCGGCCCGCTGTGGCGTTCCCTGACGGAATGACAGTGGGGGAGCACGGGGCGCTCTCGGTGCCCACCCGCACCGGGATGGACGGCTTTTTCCTCTGCGCCATGCAGAAAACGCAATGAACCCGCCGTCCGGTTCGTATTGATTCATAGGAGAATACCATGGAACAAAAACGCTGTATCTCTTCCCTGACACTGGCCGAGCTGACCGCTGCGCTGAAAGCTATGGGTCAGCCGGGCTTCCGGGCAAAGCAGATCTTCCACTGGGTGCACCAGAAGCTGGTCACCGAGTTTTCTGCCATGACCGACCAGCCCAAGACCCTGCTGGCAAAGCTGGAAGAGCAGTTTTACATTGCTGCCCCCAAGATCGAGCGCCGGCAGGAAGCCAAGGACGGCACCGTGAAATATCTGCTGCGGATGGCCGATGGCAACTGCATCGAGACCGTTGTCATGCGCTACCACTACGGCAACACGGTCTGCGTCTCCACGCAGGTGGGCTGCCGGATGGGCTGCCGCTTCTGCGCCTCCACCCAGGCAGGCCGGGTGCGCAACCTGGAAGCCGGTGAGATCTGCTCTGAGATCTATACCGCCCAGAAGGACATCGGGGAGCGCATCTCCCACATCGTCCTCATGGGCATCGGGGAACCGCTGGATAATTTTGACGAGGTCATGCGCTTCCTTGAGAACATCTCCTCCCCGGAGGGTGTGAACATCGGAATGCGCAACATCAGCCTTTCCACCTGCGGTCTGGTGCCCAAAATCGACCAACTGGCGGAGAAAAAGCTGCAGCTGACTCTTTCGGTCTCCCTGCACGCCCCCAACAACGAGATCCGCAGCGGCATGATGCCGGTCAATGATGCCTACCCCGTGGAGGTGCTGATGCCCGCCGTCCGCCGCTATCAGGAGACCACGGGCCGCCGGGTCAGCTTTGAGTATTCGATGGTGCGCGGTGTCAATGATTCCGATGCCTGTGCCAGACAGCTGGCCGACCTCATCCGGGGCATGGGTGCTCATGTGAACCTCATTCCCATCAACCCGGTGGACGGAAGCCCCTACTCGGCTACCGATGCCGCCAATGTCCAGCGCTTCCAGAAAAAGCTGGAGAGCCTGGGGGTCAACGCCACGGTACGCCGCCGTCTTGGCAGCGAGATCAGCGCCGCCTGCGGCCAGCTGCGCCGGGACGAAATGAATGGTAAGGCGTAAATCGCAAGAGGAGAAGCCTATGAAACTAGCAGGAAAAACGGATGTGGGCCGCGTCCGGCAGGAAAATCAGGATGATTACCGTGCCGGGGAGCTGCCTGGCGGTGCTGTCTGGGCACTGGTGTGTGATGGTATGGGCGGTGCCAAAGGCGGCCGCGAGGCCTCACAGGGGGCCTGCAATGTCATCGAACAGGTGTTTCAGGAGCAGTACGCCCAGTGCGGAGCAGGGCAGGAGGGAGCTTTTTTGAAAAAGGCCCTCATCAGTGCCAACCGCTATGTGTTCAACAAAGCCGCCCACGAGGAATCGCTGGCCGGTATGGGCACCACGGCGGTCTGCGCCCTGGTGCGGGGTGGGGAAGCCACCCTCTGCCACGCGGGCGATTCCCGCGCCTACCTCTGCCGGGACGGTAAACTGACCCAGCTCACCCACGACCACTCCTATGTGCAGGAGCTGGTGGACTGCGGTACCATCACGGAGGAGGAGGCCGAGCATCATCCCCAGAAGAACATCATCACCAGGGCGCTGGGCGTGGATTACCGGCTGGAGCCGGAGGTCACTTCGGTGCAGCTGCAGGCAAAGGATCTGCTGCTGCTCTGCTCGGACGGCCTGACCAACATGGTGCCGGTGGAGCAGATGGAGCAGCTGCTGGCGCAGGGCCCGTTCTACGACCTGCCCGATCGGCTGGTGGATGCCGCCAACGAGAACGGCGGCTCTGACAACATCACCGCCCTGCTGCTGGCTGTGGAACCTACGGAGGTGCACCATGGATAACCTGATCGGCAAAACGCTGGATGGTCTGTACACGGTGCGGGAGCTCATCGGCACCGGCGGCATGGCCAATGTCTACAAGGCCGTTGTAGGGCCGGGCGGCCCAGTGCCGGAGGGCACGGTCGTGGCCGTTAAGGTGCTGCGGCAGGAGCTCATGCACGACCCCGACCTTGTGCGCCGTTTCAAGAACGAGTCCAAGGCCATCTCGCTGCTCAACCACCCCAACATCGTCAAGGTGTATGATGTCTCGGTGAGCGACCATCTGCAGTATATCGTCATGGAATATGTGGACGGTATGACCCTGCGCGAGTATCTGAACGAGCGGGGCGGCAAGCTGACCAGCCGGGAGACCGTTCACTTTATCTCTCAGATCCTGAAAGCGCTGGACCATGCCCACCACAACGGCGTGGTGCACCGGGACATCAAGCCCCAGAACATCATGCTGCTGGACAACGGCCAGCTGCGGATGATGGATTTCGGCATTGCCCGCATCTCCCGGGCTGAGAACCAGCTCTCGGGCGGCAAGGCCATGGGCAGCGTCCACTATATCAGCCCGGAGCAGGCCAAGGGCGATGAGACCGACTTCACCAGTGACCTCTATTCGGTGGGCGTGATGATGTACGAGATGCTCTCGGGGCATCTGCCCTTCGATGCCGATGACGTGGTGGAGGTGGCCATCAAGCAGATCTCGGATCAGCCCAGGAGCCTGCGGGAACTGGCTCCCTGGGTGCCGGTGGGGCTGGTGGAGATCACCGAGCGCGCCATGGCAAAGCGGCCCGAAAACCGCTACAAGAGCGCCGCTGAGATGCTGGAAGCCCTCAACGCCTATGTAGAGAACCCGGCCATCGTGTTCAACTACACCTATCTCCCCGATGAAATTCCTGAAAAGGTGGTGGAACCCCCTATGCCCAGAAAAGAATCCCGTCCGGAGCGCGGCAGTGCCCCGGCAAAAGGCAGAAAAAAGAAAAAGCGCACCGTGTTCCTGCCGGTGCTGTTTGGCATCACCGTGGCCTTTGCACTGGCCTGCGCGGCCCTGTGCTGGATGATCCTGAATGATTCCAGCTCCCTGATGGGGGAAAAGGCTGATGTGGTGCTGGCAGATTACAGCGGCATGACCCAGGATGAGGTCAACGCTTCCCAGCAGGTGGCATCCGGCCAGATCGTCATCAACTGGGAGCAGGCTTACAGCAACGATTACGCCGCCGGTTACGTCTACCGGCAGTCCCCGGTGGCGGGCCGCACCGTCCGCGAGGGCCAGAGCGTGACCCTGACCGTCAGCCTGGGCATCCAGTATGTCACCGTGCCGGATGTCTCCAACTATGTGCAGGCAGATGGTGAGCAGCAGCTCAAGGATCTGGGGGTCTCTGTTTTGATCACCCAGGCGGTGGAACCCAGCGTGGCCGCAGGCTCCATCATCCGCACCGAACCTGCTGCGGGCAGTCAGGTGGCCGCAGGCTCCACAGTGGTGGTCTATGTCAGCCGCCCGCAGGTCAACACCACGGCCAAGGTGCCTGCCCTGACCGGTCTCAAGAGCGTGAACGATGCCCGCTCCGTGCTGGTGCAGAACAAGCTGGGCCTTGGCAGCACCACCGAGCAGTACAGCGACCAGCCCGCCGGTACCATCATCGGCCAGAGCCCGGCGGCAGGATCTACCGTCAAGGTGAACAGCCGTGTCAGCATTACCGTGAGCGCAGGCCCCGAGCCGGTGCCTGAGACCCCGGCTGAACAGCCGGGCAGCTCCTCCAGCGATTGGTGGAGCGGCCTGATCGGGGGCAGCTCTTCCAGCAGCGGCGATTCTTCCAGCAGTGAGAGCACCGGCCTGGGCGACTGGTGGAGCGCGCTGCTGTCCTGAGGGAGGAACGGATGAAGGGATATATCGTAAAAGGAATTGGCGGATTTTACTACGTCAAGACCGAAGAGGGTGTGATCGAGTGCAAGCCCCGGGGCATCTTCCGCAAACAGAAGATCACCCCCGTGGCGGGCGATGAGGTGACGCTGGAGACCGAGAACGGCGCGGCAGTCATTGCCGAGATCGCACCCCGCAAAAACGTGTTTGTCCGGCCGCCTGTGGCCAATCTGGATGTGCTGTTCCTTGTGGCCAGCACCACCCAGCCCACCCCCAGCACACTGGTGCTGGACAAGCTCTCGGCCATCGCCGTGGACAAGGGGGTGCAGCCCGTCATCGTCTGCACCAAGGCTGACCTTGGTGAGGTGGAGTTCCTGCGCAGCGCCTATGAAAGATCCACTCTGCCCTTCATTGCCATCCGCTACGACAGCGGGGAAGGGCTGGACGAGGTCAGGCAGTGGATCAGCGGGCGGCTCTGCGCCTTCTGCGGCAACTCCGGTGTTGGCAAATCGACCCTGCTCAACGCCCTGCTGCCTCAGGCCGAGCGGGAGACCAGTGCCATCAGCCAGAAGCTGGGGCGCGGCCGCCATACTACCCGCGAGGTGACCATCTTTGAGGCCTTTGGAGGCCGCATTGCGGATACCCCCGGCTTCGCCAGTCTGGAAGCCAACCGCGCCGGGTTCATCCCCAAGGAGAATCTGGAGCACGCCTTCCCGGAGTTCGGGCCCTACCTTGGGCAGTGTCAGTTCACGGGCTGCTCCCACCGCACGGAAAAGGGCTGTGCCATCCGTGCCGCTCTGGCCGAGGGAAAGCTCTCCCAGACCCGGTACGACAGCTACTGTGCCATGTATGAGGAAGTCAAGGATGTCAAGGACTGGCAGAGGAGGGGAATGTGATGCGCTGCGTGATCCTCTCGGCCTGCCCGGTCTCGCCGGAGCTGAAGCGTCTGCTCCGCCCCGATGACTTCATCATCGCCTGTGATGCTGGCTACCGCAACTGCGCGCCGCTGGGCTGCAAGCCCAATATCATCTTGGGAGACTTCGATACCGCGCCCTGTCCGGTGCAGCAGAACGACGATATCATCGTCCTGCCTCACGTCAAGGACGACACCGACACCGAATATGCCGCCAAGCTTGCCAGTGAGAAGGGCTTTACCGAGGTGCTTCTTCTGGGGGCGCTGGGCGGCAGGCGGATCGAGCATACCCTCTCGAATCTTGCCACCGGCCTTGGGCTGGAAGAACGGGGGGTGCGGGCAACGCTTCAGGATGAGCGCAGCCGCGTCACCTTTGTCCGCCCCGGCGAGACCCGCGCCTACCCGAAGGAGGAGTTCTTCTACTTCTCCGCTTTCCCCATGGAGGGCAGGGCGGAGGGCGTGTGTGAGCGCGGTTCCTATTATGAGCTCACCGATGATGTGCTGGTGGCCGGTTACCCGCTGGGAGTCAGCAATGAGTATGCCGAAGGCTCAGACTGCATCACCATCTCCACCCGCAAGGGGGCGCTGGTGGTCGTGGAAACGGTGCCGGATACACCGATCCTGACCGGGAACAAGGCCTGAGCCGCACACTTTGCCGTCCTGCCGCTTATATTGTGGTATCACACCACGAAAGGCGGGAGAGCGATGCAGGTGGTCGTTATCAAAAGCCCGAAGTGTCTGCGCGGCGTTCTGCGCAGGCTGTTCGGCATCAAAAAGGGATAAGAAAAATACCGGGGCAGGCGGCTGCTCCGGTATTTTTTGTGGCACATCATTCTTTTGTGGTATAGGTCAGATCCAGCACCGGGCCAAAGGGGTCAAAGATGAGGTTCTGGATGCCGGGTGCGATCAGCAGGCGCTTCTGCTGGGCAAACAGAGGGACCGCCACGGCATCGCTGAGCAGCTGGCGCTCACAATCGCCCAGCAGGCGGCAGCGGGAGCTTCCGGTGGCCTGGGTGCTGGCCTGCAGCTGGGTGGCATACAGGGAATCTGCATAGCCGGTCAGGCCGCCGCCCGCTGCGGTGAACTGGTTCAGCATGTTGTACACACTGCCGCCCTCGGCGCTGATGGGGGCCAAGGCGATGGTGTAGTCCCCCTCGGCCAGCCGTTTCGCAAAGGTCTCCTCGTCCACTTCCTCTACGGAGAAGAAGAGGGAAAACTCCTTCTGCCACACGCCATTGATCTCCTCGGCGGCGCTGGTCACGCCGGAACCGGCAGGCACCATCAGGCTGACCTTGTTGAAGTCGGAGGTGGTCAGCGTCTGCCGCGCCGTGAGGTAGAGCGCTCGGGCATCCACCGCGGCGGGAGTCACATCCCCGGCGGTATCCCGGTAGTTCATGCCGTCCACAGTCAGGCCATCCGGTACCAGACCGTTGGCGGCGGCATAGAGCCCGCCGTCCGGCACCTCGGCTGCACCCCGCGCGGCGGAGGCCAGTGCCTGCCGCAGCTCGGTGGAAGCAAACACGCTGCTGCAGTTGAACAGCAGGCTCCATGTGGTATCGGAGTAGGAGAGGGAAGTCAGGGTGGTGGGCGCGGCGGTGTCATCCGGGGCGGCAGAGCACTTCTCGTTGGCAATCAGCTCTGCGGCGGACTGCCCGGCGCTGTTGGTGTTCTGCACCAGCCGCAGGCTGTCGATGAGGCTGTCCGAGGGGGCACGCCGCAGGAACAGGCCGCTGGCTGTCCAGTTGTAGATGTAAAAGCTGCCGCTGGAAAGGGTGGACGAGGCATTCAGACCGTAGGTGCCCCGGGTGGAATTGAAAAATTCCTCATCGCAGGGCATGGCACCGGGCAGGGTGAGCTTTGCGAGGAAGTTGTCGTCCTTTTCACTCAGGCGGAACACCAGCGTCAGCGGGCCGGCGGCCGAAACGCCCAGCGTGCTGGCATCGGCTGTGCCAGCCAGCACGGCAGCACTGTTCTCAAGGGCGGCAAACTCCACGGCATAAGGGGAATTTGTCTGCGGCTGGAATATGCGCCGGAATGCAAACACAAAGTCCTCGGCAGTGATGGTGTGATCCGTGGAAGCGCCCTTGACGGCCTTGTAGGTCAGGCCGTCCTTGATCTGGAAGGTGTAGGTCTTGCCATCGGAGGAGATCGTCCAGCTCTCGGACAGATCGGGCACGATCTCGCCATCCGCTTTTTTGCGGACAAGCCCGCTGTAAAGGTTCTCGCAGGCGATCACGTCCGGGGCAGCAGAAGCCACCTGCGGGTCGAGGTTTGCGGGAATGGTATCCACGAACCATGTAAAGCTTGGCGCACTGGAACTGCTGCCGCAGCCGGTGAGCGCAAGCAGGAACGCAGCAGCAAGCAATGCTGCGGTAATACGGAAGAACTGTTTCAAGGGGATGACCTCATTCTATGGTATTTGCGAAAAAAGGCTTTTTGTATACAAAAAGCGCTCTGCTTCGACAAGTGTAGCAGAAACAGCGGCAAAATACAATTGCAGAATTGTGAATTTACCTTGCTTTTTGGGGCAAAAAGGGCGTTTTTCCGTTGCCAATTGCGGCTAAATGGACTATAATGGTACAGCGAAACATCTCTGCACCCGTTTTGAGGTGCGTTCTGAATACGATATTATGGAGGAGGAACTGTTTTTATGCAGAAGGATCAGCAGAAACTGATTGAACTCATCAAAGGCAAAAAAGTGGCCTTCATTGGTGCCGGTGTCAGCCACAAGACCCTGATCAAGGAGTTTGTGGAGCTGGGTGCCCATGTGACCCTGTGCGACCAGAAAAAGAGCGTGGAGGACTTTGGCGATTACGCTGCAACCATCAAGGAGCTGGGCATCGACCTGAGTCTGGGCGAAAACTATCTGGATGGCTTCAAGGGTCAGGATATCATCATGCGCACCCCGGGCTTTGTGGGCTACTTTGAAAAGCCCCTGC
>OJSP01002523.1_pt1 | contig 15149 bp, 11 predicted proteins | sample 1599561 | NCBI WGS metagenome assembly OJSP01 (sample SAMN04168659, study PRJEB22393) | human gut metagenome | biome: human gut microbiome; feature: stool | host: Homo sapiens | collected 2014-05-12
CGACAAACCGCGGGTCGTTATTATGCATGCCGTCGATGTCGGTCCAAATCTGCACCTGTCCGGCGTCGATGGCGGCGCCCATCAGTGCGGCACTGTAATCGCTGCCGCCGCGCCCGAGGTTGTCGATCTCGCTGCGATAATTCGTGCAGATAAATCCCTGGGTGACGTAAAATTTCTTCTTATCGGCCGTCAGCGCGGATAGTCGTTCGTGCAATAGCTTGGCGTTCACTTTCGTGTCCGCATCCGTAACCATGAAATCCGGAGCGTTCAGGCAGACGGCATCGCTGCCGCTTTCAACCAGATATTGCGTGAAGATCGCCGAAGTCAGCAATTCCCCTTGTGCGATAATGGTACGTTCCGAAGTGTAAGGCTGAAAATCGGTCGCTGCCGCCAGGATTGTCGTCCACGCCGCTTCCATGCGGTCGAACGCTTTTTGCCGGGTGGCGGTCAACAGGCCGTCGATGCAGGTCGAGTATTTGTCCCGCAGCATATCGAGTACTTTTCCGATGGCGGTCAGGTCACCGTCGGCTGCCAGTTTGGAGATCTGTACCAATGCGTCCGTTGTGCCCGACATGGCAGAAAGTACGGTGACGGTCGCCTGTTCGCGGCGTACGATTTCGGCTACCCGCTTCATGTTCTGGGCCGAGCCTACGGATGTTCCCCCGAATTTAAGAACTTTGATCATACTTATCGTTTCGCTTGAATACACATTTGAGTGCGATGAATGCCGACCGAATTTGCCTCCCCGATGGAGCCCGCAAATACAGGCTGCAAATTTCATCAGACTATTTAAAATCAAACATTAAATTTGAATTTTGGGCAAAAGTATATTAAAATGTTTGTTTTTCTGACTGATTTTTATTTTTTTTGCAACAATTTCGAACCGGGTGCAATTTTATACACTTCCCGGCGATGTTTAACAATGTTGTGCGCAGCGGGTGCAAACATAATGCAATCCGTTAAAACCGAACCGTTATGCTGACAATTCCCAACGCAGTAGAAGAGGTAATCAAGAAAAAGCCGTTTCTCGAAGGCGCTTTGGTCGAAGGACTGATCAACCTTTCGGCGCTCGCCCGCCAACTCAAACCCGAAATCGAAAAACAGGTGGGCAAGGCGGTCAACGACAGCGCCGTGATCATGGCGCTGAACCGGTTGGTGCCCCGTCTCGAGCTGATGTCCGCGATGAAATTCAAGAAGGTGGTCGAGAATATCGGCGACATCATCGTACGTTCTAACCTGGCCGATTTTGCCTTTACGAACTCTGCGACGCTGTACGAAAAGCAGGCGATCCTGCTCGACCGCGTGCGCAACATGAAAGACGTGTTCTGCACCTTCTCGCAGGGAATATACGAGACGACGCTCGTTGTCAGCAGCAGTATCGTGCCGCTGGTCGATGAAATTTTCAGGGACGAACATAAAATTTCACAAACGCAACACCTCTCGTCGATCACAGTCAAACTCCCGGCCGAAAACGCGATCTGCCCCGGAGTTTACTATTACATCTTTAAAGAGTTGGCTTGGGATAATATCAATATCGCCGAAGTGATCAGCACGACCAACGAATTTACCGTCGTCATCAGCGACGACGATATCCACCGAGCCTTTACGATCCTGATGGAAGCCAAACGTACAGCCGGGCTTTAGGCGATGGCTCAATAACGTAGGTAGAGATCGATAATCACGCAGGTCGCGAAGCAAACGCTGGTGATCCCGTTCAGCAGACCGAAAGTCGGACCGATACGGTCGAGATGTCGCGGAGTGACGATGGCGTGCTGAAAAATAAGCAGAGCGACGAAGACCACAGCCCCGATCCAATAGAAAGTTCCCGCACCGTAGTACGATCCGATCAGTGTGATCGCATAAACCGTAATGAGATGCAGGAAAATGCTGATACCGATGGCTCCCCGAATGCCGAAACGGGCCGGGATCGAATGCAGCGCATGCTGCCGGTCGAATTCCGCATCCTGCAGCGCATAAATCACATCGAATCCGCTGACCCATGTGATGACGAGCCCGGTCAGCAGGATTGGTAACACGGCGAATTCTCCCGTAACTGCAATGTACGCCCCCACCGGAGCAATTCCCAGCGCTATGCCGAGTACGATATGGCACCAGGCGGTGAAGCGTTTGGTCAGGCTGTAGCCCAACAGCACGATCAGTGCCAGGGGGGAGAGGCAGAATGCCAGGAAATTGATCCATGCGGCCGTAGCGGCGAACAGCAGGGCATTGACAATAATAAACCACAAGGCGTTCCGTGCTGAAATGCGCCCGGCAGGAATGTCCCGCTGGGCAGTGCGCGGATTCATCGCATCGATGCTCCGATCGGCATAGCGGTTGAAACCCATCGCCGTATTGCGGGCAAAGACCATGGCTAACAGCACTTTTACCAGTAGCAGCCATTCGAACGGGGTGCCCGTGCTCCACAGCGCGTAAAAGTAAGCGATCAGTGCGAAAGGCATCGCAAAAACCGTGTGACTGAACTTGACCAGGGAGGCGTACCGGGCGACTGTTTTCATTGGAAAGGCTGTTTTTAAAACACGCAAATTTACTTAACTTTGCCGCATCGAAAAAATATCTATGAAGAATATCCGCAATTTCTGCATCATCGCCCATATCGACCACGGCAAGTCCACCCTGGCCGACCGCATCCTGGAATGTACCCAGGCCGTGGACGAGCGCCAGATGGAGGCCCAGCTTCTGGATAACATGGAGCTGGAGCGCGAGCGCGGCATCACCATCAAGGCGCGCGCCGTTACCCTGCACTATACGGCAAAGGACGGGCAGGATTACGAGTTCAACCTCATCGACACGCCGGGCCATGTGGACTTCAACTACGAGGTGAGCCGAAGTCTGGCCGCCTGCGAGGGCGCTGTGCTGGTGGTGGACGCCAGCCAGGGCGTGGAAGCGCAGACGCTGGCCAACACCTACCTTGCGCTGGAGCACGATCTGGAGCTGGTGCCCATCCTGAACAAGATCGACCTGCCCAGCGCCGAGCCGGACCGCGTGGCCCACGAGGTGGAGGACGTGATCGGTCTGCCGTGCATGGACGCACCCCGCGTCTCCGCCAAAATGGGCGTGGGCATCCAGGATGTTCTGGAGCGTGTCATCACCGATATCCCCGCGCCGAAAGGCGATGCAGATGCGCCGCTGAAAGCGCTGATCTTCGACGCGGTGTACGACCCCTACAAGGGCGTCATCGTCTATCTGCGCGTGTTCGACGGCCGCCTTTCCGTGGGCGAGCCCGTGAAGCTGATGCAGACGGGCGCTCAATTCACGCCCGTGGAGGTCGGCCATATGGGCGCTACGGCGCTGGCTCCCTGCGGCACGCTGGAGGCGGGTGAGGTAGGTTATTTCACCGCGTCCATCAAAACGCTGGAGGACACCCGCGTAGGCGACACCATCACGGGTGTGTCCGCTCCCACGGCTGAGGCGCTGCCCGGCTACCGCAAGGTGACGCCGATGGTGTTCTGCGGCATTTATCCCGCCGACGGCGCGGATTATCCCGACCTGAAGGACGCGCTGGAAAAGCTTCGCCTGAACGATGCGTCCCTGAGCTTTGACGCAGAGACCAGCGTGGCGCTGGGCTTTGGCTTCCGGTGCGGCTTTCTTGGCCTTCTGCATCTGGAGATCATCATCGAGCGCCTGGAGCGCGAGTTCGACCTGGACCTTATCACCACCGCCCCCAGCGTGGAATACCGCATCACGCTGACAGACGGTGCCGTAAAACTCATCGACAACCCCACCAATTACCCCGATCCGGCGCAAATCGCCAAGGCCGAGGAGCCGTTCGTGGATGCGCATATCTATACCCCTACCGATTATGTGGGCAGCCTGATGGAGCTGTGCCAGAACCGCCGCGGCATCATGCGGGACATGAAGTACATGGACGCCACCCGTGTAGATCTGCATTATGAGCTTCCGCTGGGCGAGATCGTATACGACTTCTTCGACGCTATCAAAAGCCGCAGCCGCGGCTACGCCAGCTATGACTATGAGATGAAGGGCTTTGTGGAATCCAAGCTGGTGAAGCTGGACATCCTGCTCAACGGCGACATGGTGGACGCGCTTTCGATGATCGTCCACGCGGATACCGCTTATGCCAAGGGTCGCCGTCTGGCGGAAAAGCTGAAGGAAAACATTCCCCGCCAGATGTTCGAGATCCCCATCCAGGCGGCCATCGGAGGCAAGATCATTGCCCGCGAAACCGTGAAGGCCATGCGCAAGGACGTTCTGGCCAAGTGCTACGGCGGCGACATCACCCGTAAGAAAAAACTTCTGGAAAAGCAGAAGGAAGGCAAAAAGAAGATGCGCCAGCTGGGTACGGTGCAGGTGCCCAGCGAGGCGTTCACCGCCGTGCTCAAGCTGGACGAATGAGCGCGGCGCCCGGCCGCCGAAGCTTTCTGCCTTTGGTTTGAAGGTCTGGAGAAAATATTATGAAGCTGAAATGTGTGAATATTGCGACGCCAAACCCCTCCGCAATGAGCCGATTTTACTCGCTGGTACTGGGCCAGCCCTGCCGGCGGCGCGCTCCAAACCGCTTCGAAATTCCCGCCGGCGGCGCTTTTGTCGTTATCACGCACTCCGACACAAAAACACCTGTCAACCCCGATTGCTGCGGACTGGAGTTTGCGGTCGACGACGTAGACGCGGAATACGAACGTCTGCTTTCTGCGGGTGTTTCTGTGGAACGCCCTCCCGTCACTTACCCGTGGGGGTACCGCGCCATCGGATTTCGCGATCCGGACGGCAATAACATCGATTTTACGGCGTATGTTGGTAAACCGGAATAAGGAACACGACGGCAGCATGCAAAAGCGGACGGCTGATAAAACAGCCGTCCGCTTTTATTCTTGTCGTCCGTACACCTTACAGCTCCGGTTCGGCCGAAGCCGCCGCGCCGCTCTGCGCGTCCGAAGACGCGCCCTCGCCGCCGATGACGCCCGTGGGGCTGACGCCGCCGAACAGCAGCGTGCCTTCCCTGTCCTTACCCACGATAGCCACGTAACTCTTGCCCACATTGACCTGCAGCGCAGCGCCGTTCTCGTCCTTCAGGCGCAGCGGGTCCTCCGGATTGCCTTTTTCCCATGTCACCGCGCGGAACTTGCCGCCGTAGCAGTAATAGCCCGTGCCGCTGCTCATAGCGAAGTCCGTCACAAGATTGTTGGGGTCGTCGGGATTTTTCAGTTTTATATCCGTAAAAAGCACCAGTACGTTGTCAAATGCAAGCTGTGCGCCCGTGGATTCATCCACCTGCGGCGCGCCGTAAGCTGTTTTCAGATACTTGGCCGCAGCGGCGTCATAGGTGAGGGTCACCGCACCGGAATCCGAAAAGCTGAACGCCACGTCTGCGGCGTCACCTTGGGCAGGCACCACCGGTTGAGCATCGTGAGCCACAAAATCGAACAATGCCTGGCTGGCGCCCGTTCCCGAAAGCCCCAGCTTTTCCATCCCCGCTGCAATCAACGCCGCGTCTGTGTACCAGCAGTGCTCATTGGCGTAACCGGCCGCACTGCGCGCTTCATCAAACACAAAGGACGTGGACCCCAAATACATGCCGTTGATGGTGGAATACTGATACTGGTTGAGCAGATTTTCAGCATAAATGCTGGTGCCGATGTGCACGATAACCGAGTTCAGCGGCATCGCGCACTGAAGATGCTGGTCCCGCGCGGAACGCACCGGCCCCACCTGGGGCACCGTGTCCTTATCTGCGTACAGCGCAAGCAGGCGGGTGATGCCGCCCTCCGTCACCATTTCAAAAACCGCGTCGGCGCTGCCGATGCCCCGCTGGGGCAGTGCGGCCTGCGCATTGTTCACCATGACGGCCACGGGCCTGTCACCCGCCGCCAGCCCTTCGGCCAGCGCTTCGCCTGTGATGAGGTTGATCTCCGGCGCAGGGCCGTCCGGAATCAGCGGGCTGGCTCCCGGAGCAGAGGCGGAGGACGCGCTCTGCGTCCCCGACGAGGTGTTGTCGCCGCACGCCGTCATGCCAAACGCCAGCATAACGGCCAGCGCAAAAGCGATCATGCGTTTCACGGGCTTCAACTCCTTTCCGTTGTTGATACATAAAACCGGGTCCGCCCCGCGCGCGTTTGCGGGCGGGGCGACGCGGGACGGCCGCGGATCAGCCGTCCGTTTCTTCAAAGTTTTCCAGCGTGCTGTTGTCGCCGGTGGGCACCTCGGCCGTATCCGTGGCTGCCGCGCCCGCGTCATAGCTGAACTTTCCGGCCTCTTCCAGGTCCACCACTGCAAGGTACGTCTTGCCGGGGTTCACCTTTACGCTGGTCTCGTTGCCCTCAGTATCAACCAGATACAGCGCCTCAAGGGGAGAGCCCTTTTTCCAGCGGATCGGTTCCGCCTTTCCGCCGTTGAAGTAGTAGCCCACGCCGCCGAAGGTGTAATCCACTTTCTGAAGGTCGTAGCCGGATCCGCCCGGATCAGGATACACGTCAAAATCCGTGAACAGCACGATGACGTTGTCGAACGAAAGCTGCGTGCCGTTGTTCGCGTCGGTGCTGGGCAGGATATCGCGGGCCGCATAGCTGTACTGGCTCATCAGATACTTACCGGCGGCGGCGTCCCAGTCGAAATAGGTGCGGTAGCTTTGGGAGTGCTCGATGGTGATGCCCAGCGCGTTATCGCCTGTCAGCACACGGGCGGGCTCATTGTAATTGACGAAGTCGAAGATCGGGCTGGTGTAGTCGCGGCGGGTATCGGCACCCAAGGCATCAATGGCTTTCTGGATAAAATCTCCATCCACATAAGCCGTGTGTTCCCGCGCCACATTCCCCTTACTTGCATCGCGTGGGAAATCACCCATCCGATCCAAATTCAAATCCATATCCTGATAAGAGTAATCCTTAACATACTGCGTCTGCACCACGCTCTCGCCGATATGCACATAAAGCGGCTGCAGCGGCAGGATAAGCTGGAAGAACTGGTCACGCGCGCTGCGCACGGGGCAGATCTCGGGCAGGTCCCGGTAATCGGTAAACAGGGCGCAAAAGCGGGTGATGCCGCCCTCCACCTTGATCTCGATGAGCACGTCGGCTTCGGACAGGCCGTTCTGCGGACGCGCCTGCTGGTAAGAGGTATTGGAGATATTGTTCACCATGACAGCCGTGACGCGCTGGCCCTCGGGATAATCGTCACTCTTGGGCAGGCCGGTGAGGACGGCCGGGTCATACGGCGGCTCCTGCGGCTCAGGCTCCGAGGAGGAAGCGGCTGGAGCGTCCGTCGTGCTGCCGGACGAAGCGGGCTTGTCGCCGCACGCCGTGAACACGGACGCCGCCAGAGCCAGGATCAAAAGCATGGAAAGAAATTTTTTCATCTGATGGTCTCCTGTTGTTGTAGTGATCTATTTTCAATATCGGGCACTACTGCGTCATTCCGAGTACCGGGCCGCTCAAGACAATTGTCCGGGCAAAACGCTAGCCGGGAATCGTGCGGTGCTGCCAAAAATATTGAAGCAAAAATGTTTTATTCCGCCGCCTGCCAAACAGGCGCCGTATCGTTGATGCGGAAATAGGAATACATGTCCAGCCCCACCACCGCAATATAGGTGCGGCCCGGGTTGACTTCCACAGGCGTTTCGGCGCCGTCGGCGGACACGATGCGCAGCGGCTGTTCCGGCGCGCCTTTCAGCCATCGTACCGGCTCGCATCGTCCGCCGTTGAAATACCAGCCCACGCCGCCCCACGCAAAATTCACTTTCGTGAGAATGCCGCCGGGATATTTTTCGGTGTCCGTGAACAGCACCAGCAGGTTATCGAACGTGACGGCCTCACCGGTGTTCTCATCCAAATGCGGCGCGCCGAACTGTGATTTTACATATTGCGCTTTCTCTGCATCGTAGCGGAACGCGCTGTTGGCATAGCTGGAAAAACGGATATAGAGCTGGGACGCTTCCCCACCCGCCAGCACGCGGGGCTCCTGAACGTAGGGGACGAACTGGAACACGGCCTGCTGTGGGCCGTCCATCTCGGTGTCCAGCCTGTATTGGGCGGCCGCCTGAGAAAACAACTCCCCGCTGGTGAACCAGCAATGCTCAATGGCCGCCGTCAGGTTGCGCTGTGCATCCAACTCCAGCGCGCCGGCCTGAAAATAACCATCCAAAGATTTGGCCTCATAATGGTATTGGCTGAGAAGCGCCTTCGCATACGTGGAGCCGCCCACATGCAGGTACATCGCTCCCAAGGGGAACATAAGCTGCACATGCTGGTCCCGAGCGGAGCGCACCGGCCCCACCTCGGGCATGGAAGTATAATCGGAATATACGGCCATCAGACGGGTGATGCCGCCCTCGGTCACCATTTCATATACAAGATCCGCACTCTGCAGGCCACGCTGGGGCAGCGCCGCCTGAACGTTGTCGAGCATCACGGCCAGAGGCCGCATGCCCTCAGGCCAATCATCCGCTTTAGCAAGCCCTGTGAGGGGGTTCGCCGACGGGTCTGTCACGATAGCGGGCGTTTCCGGCTCGGGCTGCGGCTGCGGCTCCTGCGCAGACTGGGACACCGAGGAAGGCGCCGGCGCGCTGGAACTCCCGGAAGGCGGCGCGCCTGAGGCCGAGACCTGCCCGCCCGCAGTGCAGGCGCAAAGGCACATCACAGCCGTACTCAGCGCCAACAGGGCGCTGCACAAACGTTTCGTCATGCCTGTCAACCTCGCGATCGGCAAAACGAGACGGAAAGAAGCAAATAAGAAGAAAAGGCGGCATCTGTATAGACGAAGCAGCCTTATCTTTTGTTTCGTTCCCTATCCCGTTTTCACCATAGCGTTTCAGCGTAACTATCCTTATACAATATACACAAAACCGAAGCTTTTGTAAATAGGAAGGCAAACATTTCACACAAGAGCGGCGCCTTCAAGGAGGCAGGAAAGCCCCGGGAGCCGCGCTTTCCCGCGCACCGTCGGTGCGCGCACGGCGGCTGCCGGCGGGACAATTTTCCGGCGGGGTATTGACAGAATACCACCTGGCTGATATAATAGTCAAGCGTCATTGGAGAATACAGTATTTCCGTCTTTTCTCTTTTTTTTATGAGCCATTAGCTCAGTCGGCAGAGCACCTGCCTTTTAAGCAGGGTGTCCGGGGTTCGAATCCCCGATGGCTCACCACTTCGGAATGGACTGCGCGCCATTCAAAAAGCCCCGCTTCGGCGGGGCTTTTCTCATGCTTCCGCCTCCTTTCCCCATCCGCCCACAAAATTTTGCGGCGCAAGCTTTCGCGGAGTCCAATGGCACCTGTGTTTCAGCGTCTGCATGGTATCTTTTTTCATCTGAAATGAACTGCGCGCCCGTTGGGAGCCCGGCTTTATGACGGGCCTTTTTATTTTCTCCCGCCGTCTCTAACTTTTTTAAAGTTTTGGTTGACATTCCCTCTTTTATAGCGTATACTTAACTAATCGCCGAAGTGCGAACTAAATTAAAGAGGTACCACATGTTCCAAGACAAAACGATCGTCTGCAAAGATTGCGGACAGGAATTCACCTTCACCGCCAACGAGCAGGAGTTTTTTGCTGAAAAGGGCTTCACCAATGAGCCGCAGCGCTGCAAACCCTGCCGCGATGCCCGCAAAGGTGCTTCCAACAACCGCCAGGGCGGCGAGCGCCAGATGTTTGACGCTGTATGCGCTTCCTGCGGCCGTTCCTGCAAAGTTCCGTTCCAGCCCCGTACAGACCGTCCGGTCTACTGCAGCGATTGCTTCCGTAAATAATTCGCAGCCGACACGCCCTTCGGGGCGTGTTTTTGTTTTCTGCTCCGGCAGGCTTCGTCCGGCAAAAACGGCGTCCCGCGTTTCGGCGGGACGCCGTTTTACTTTCTTCGTGTATTCACCAGCACCAATCGCAGGACGTATAGCCTTCGTCCTCGGCTTCCTGCCGCGTCATTTCCTTCGGTTTGATGACCAGCGGGCAGTCCGGTGAGCTGTGGTATCGGGAACCGAGGCGCTTGGACACCCACACACGTGTGTTCTTCTCCGCTTCCGCCGCGCTCTGCGCCGCGTCCGACGTACCGGAATCATATCCGGCATCGTATCCCTCGCTGGAGCCGTCCTCATGCCCTGCGGCATAGCCCTCCTCGTAGCCCTCGGTTTTGCCCTTGGCAAAGCCGGCGGTATAGCCGTCGTCATAGGTTCCTTTTTCCGCGATGGCTGCATCATAGCCTTCCTGATAGGTGCCGCGCTCCGCCATAGCCGCGGCAAAACCCGCGTCATAGGTTCCCTTTTCCGCAATGGCTCCGTTGTAGCCCCAGCGGTAAATGCCCGCCGCCGCAACGATGAGCAGCACGACCCCGAGCGTGAGCCCAAAGGCCAGCACAAAGCGCCGGGTGTTTTTCGTCATCGCAGGCAGCCGGAGCCGCTTCCAGCTTTCCGGTAATTCCCATAGGAACTTGCGGCCGCTGCCTCCACCCGGCAACTCTTTGTCTTCCGTCGGCTGCGCCCCGGCCTCCTCCGCAGCCTCCACGGCCGCAGAGATCGCCACCGCCGTTCCGCTGCGTCCATCTGCCACGCCGCTGAAAAAGTCATCCACGTAAGCGCTTTCCATATATTGTTGCGCCGTCATGCCGTAGCAGGATGCGATGCCCTGCACCAGCCGCAGCACGCGGCATTCTTCAGCGGGCACGTCCAACGTCCCACAGTTCTCCCGCCGCTGCGGGCCTGCGGGCATGACCTTCCAGCGCACCTGCTCCAGCCGCTCTTCCAGCTCTGTCATAGCGTCATCGAAAGAGACTCCGCGCTGTTCGGCAAACTGCCGTACCCGTGCAGCATACGCACACGCTGTACCGCAGCGCCCGTCCATCTGGGGATATTGCTCCGCCATCTCTCTGCACCTCATTCCATCTCCGGCCGGCAAAAAAAATGCCGTCCCTTATTCCATGTAAACATATCGCCGTTCCCACGGCAGAAGCCGGTCAACTCTATCAAATTTTCACATCATGTTTCGCATATCATCCGCATTCAGCGGACGGGCATATTATACCATGACGCCGCAAAGCGGCCTCAACAAAACCGCACCTGCTGCGGTTTTGCATGGTTCAATGTTCTCAAAGCCCTGCGCACCGGCACAGGGGCGCGTGCAACGCACACGCGCAGCCGCGCAAACGGCGGCTTTGAGGTTATGGCTATACCATATTTCCAAGCTCACACTTCGCGCACCGCTCGTGTTCACTAAGAAACATGGTATCTACACCGCTAAGTTCATACTTCGCCTGCGGCTCGCATTCGCTAAACGGACATATTATACCATAAATATGGCCGCCGCAAAAGAGTTTTACCGCAGAAAAGCACGGCGCGCGCATATTTTTACGCTTCGTCCCGCATGCGCCCTCATATCCGGCGCAACAGGCACACGCTGTGTGCGGCAATGCCCTCGCCGCTGCCTGTGAAGCCCAGCTTTTCCTCCGTGGTAGCCTTGACGGAAACATCCTCTGCGGAAATGCCCAGCGCCGCCGCCAGATTTTCCCGCATTGCGGGGATATGCGGCGCCAGCTTTGGCGCCTGGCACAAAAGCGTAGCGTCGATGTTGCCTGCCGCCCAGCCCGCGCGCGCCAGCACACGGCCAACCTCCTGCAGCAGCGCAATGCTGTCCGCGCCCTTGTAAGCGGGGTCGGTGTCGGGGAACAGCTTTCCGATATCACCCAGCGCAGCCGCGCCCAGCAGCGCGTCCATCACCGCATGCGTCAGCACATCCGCGTCCGAATGGCCAAGCAGCCCCTTTTCATACGGCACCGTCACACCGCCTAAAACCAGCGCGCGGCCTTCCACCAGCCTGTGTACGTCATATCCATGCCCGATGCGCATGCCGTTCCCTCCGTTTTTTTCCGGCGCGGGCAGATCCTCCCGCGTAGTGATCTTGTAGTTTGCGTAATCGCCCTGTGTCAGCCGCACAGGCAGGCCCGCCAGCTCAAAGGCCGAACAGTCGTCCGTCACTGCGTCACAGCACACCTGCGCCAGCACTTGCCGGTACAGCGCGGTGCGAAAACACTGCGGCGTCTGCACGGCGTACAGCTTTTCCCGCGCGGGCGTTTCCACCACGAGGCCGTCCGCCGCCACCTTTACGGTGTCCTTCACCGGGACGGCCGGCGCAGCTGCCCCTGTTTCATACGCGGCCTCCAGGGCATCCCATATCACCTGAGGCGTGACGAACGGGCGCGCCGCGTCGTGGATGGCCACATATTCCGCATTCACCGCATCCAGGCCCGCACGCACGCTCTGCACGCGCGTGGCACCTCCAGCTACGGTCTTTGCGGGCTTGGCACAGGCCGCGGCCAGCAGCGCTGCCTGCGGAGCGTTTTCTCCCGCCACCAATAGGATCTCGTCTATGGCCGGGTGCGTATCGAACGCGCGGACGCTCTTTTCCAAAACTGTGCCGCCGTCCAGCGGATAGGCCAGCTTGTCGAATCCCATCCGGCGGGACGCCCCCGCCGCCACGATAACCGCCGCCACTGTATGCCCATGCACCATCGCGCTCATCTCCTTTTTTAATAATGGGAAGGCTGCTGTTTTGACGGCCGCCCTGAATCTCTGTGCCGCCGCCTATACCCAACGCCCATTCCGGACGCCGCAAAGGCCGGTGCCTGGGCGGCGGTCTCGACTCTCTGCGCCGCCTGAACCTCACGCATGTTTTGCCGCTTCAAAAGCCGCCTTCTCAAGCAGCTTCATCCGGCCTTGCTTCGCGGCGGTCAATGCGGTCTTTCATCTTTTTTGTGCTCGCGCCGTTCCTCCCACAGCATCGCCGCCGCAAGGAGCGGCCCCTGTGCAAGCTGCGGCAGAATGGCCCCCAGCGCGCCCTCCATGGAAAATGCCGCTGTCCCCGCAACAGCGGCCAACATCGCCGCCACCCGCAGAAGATACCAGCCCGTTACCGCTGTGCCGTCTGGCGCGGCGGCCCATGCTTTGCAAAAGCAGGCCAGCGCCGCGGCCGAAGCCGCCACACCAATACACCAGCCGGCCGCAAGCCAGCCCCGCGCGCCGGAGCGCGCGTATAATGCCGCCCCTGCCATCAGCGCCGATACAAGCGCGTTCCACAAAAACGCATTTCGGAACACCCGTCTGCGGTCCATCGCGCCGCCGCCTTTCCCTGTTTCTTCTGTTCTTCATTCCACATGGATATAACGCCGAACATGCCAAAACGTCTTCGCTGCATTTTTCAAAAGCAAAGGCTCGCGTCAGAACAGAGACTCCTGCTCACAGCTGTCCGCGCCCGTGCCGCCCATGGATGCAAGCTGCTCCAACAGCACGCCGCGGCTGTTTGGCAGCGTCCCCTCGATGACCTTTTCCAAAAGCTCCTCCAGCGCGGCGCCCACAGCCACGCCCTCGCGAATGCCCGCCGCCAGCGCGTCTGCGCCGTTCACGGCCAGCATCGATCGGTCGTAGCACGCGCCCGTAGCCAGCGTCCGGCCGAGCGCCGCGGCAAAATCCCGCAGGTCATCCTGCCGCACGCCGTCGCCGTGGGCTACGGCCCGGGCCGCCTGCAGCAGCGTCAGGCCCCGCAGCACTTCCGGGCCCAGCGTGTGCAGCCACCGCCGAATGACGGGAGGCAGCGCCTGCAGCGGCGCGTCGGCGTACAGCGCAAGCTGCGCCGCAATTTCCGCTGTTTTTGCGTCCGGGCACAATATTGCGGCCTGCTCCGGTTCCACGGCACAGAACAGCAGGCCCATACGCACCGTCAGATCGTCCGGCGCGGCCTGAATAGCGCTTACCGCATTTTCCCACGCCGCGTCCGACACATGAGACAGACAGGGCAGCAGCGGCTCGAACAGCGCGCGGTAATTGCGCAGCACACGCGCCACATGACGGCCGCAGAGCATTTTGCAGAATTCCGCCCTGCTGCGTTCTATGGCGACCTCCGTCAGTGCGCCGCATTTCGCCAGTGCGGCAGCGGCCGTCTGCGGCTCCACAGAAAAGCCCATGGTGGCCGCAAAGCGCGCCATGCGCAGCACGCGCAGCACGTCCTCGGAGAAGCGGCGCGCCGGTTCTCCCACGCAGCGCAGGCGTTTTACCGCAAGGTCTGCCGCGCCGCCGAAGGGATCGATCAGCCCGGCTGCGGGCGAATAGGCCATGGCGTTGACGGTAAAATCACGCCGGGCCAGGTCGTCGGTGACGCTGCGCACGAACCGCACGCTGTCCGGACGGCGGTGGTCGGAGTACGCGCCGTCGGTGCGGAAAGTCGTTACCTCATAGGGCGTGTGCTCCAGCAGCACCGTTACGGTGCCGTGGCGTATGCCCGGCGCCGAAAGACATTTCCCGGGAAACGCCGCTTTGATCTCCCCGGGGCGGGCGGAGGTGCACACGTCCCAGTCGTGGGGCGCGCGCCCCATCAGGCTGTCCCGCACGCAGCCGCACACCGCAAAGGCGGAATGCCCCTGCTGCTGCAGCGTGCTTAAAATGCTGCGCACCGGTGCGGGCAGCAAAATATCCACTTCCACGCGCGCGCCTCCTTTCCGTGCCGATTTCTGCGGTAATAGTATAGCATAAAATACGCATAGAAAAAAGGACGCATAAAAGAATATCCATGTAAAAAAGCTTCACCTCTCCCCGCTTTGGGTTAAAGTGAAGCCTTATATTTTAAAGCTATTTTCCCTTTGCTAAAAATTTTTCACAAGTGCGGCCAAAAGTCAAAGGGTCGATTTGTGTCAAGTTTTTGACTTTTACCGCTATCCCTCAATGTTATCTCCATCCGGGTCGCAAGAACTACAATAAAAATCATATGCACTATAAGTCTTGTTCTGGCAAGTGTCCCCTTTCCCCATGCACCAATATTCCCCGCCTGATAATCCATCATCCGGAACATCGTATTCATAGTCTGGAATGTTGTATTCATATGTTGGCGTATAGCTTTTTGGTTTTGTAGAGGCAGAAGATGAATCAATCTCTCCCATAATTCCTATCGCAAAGAAAAGCAGTATTATCGCCGCAAAGCCTATCCAGATACATCCCGCCTTAGTTTTTTCCTCTTCAGCCTCCGATTTAGGCGTTTCTTTTTCTTTGTTTTCAATATTAGATTTCACTTTCTTTTGCACATCTGGATTCTTGCTTATCGGATAGCCACAATGAATACATGCCGCACTTGCATCTGATATTTCTTTTCCGCATTCAGGACACTTAATAAGTGCCATTTTCCTTCCTCCTTGAAATCAATAGGGACGTG
>OJSP01002533.1_pt1 | contig 15090 bp, 17 predicted proteins | sample 1599561 | NCBI WGS metagenome assembly OJSP01 (sample SAMN04168659, study PRJEB22393) | human gut metagenome | biome: human gut microbiome; feature: stool | host: Homo sapiens | collected 2014-05-12
CAGAGATTGAAGTTCAGGAAAGTGATTCCACAACAGGTATGACAGCAGCAATGGAAGGAACCTGTGATATCGGAATGGCATCCCGTGAATTAAAAGACAGCGAGAGCGAGTTAAAAGCAACAGCAATCGCAATGGACGGAATCGCAGTCATCGTAAACAAAAACAACACATTAGATGACATCACATCCGACCAGGTAAAAGATATCTACTTAGGAGATGTAACAAGCTGGGATGAGCTGTAAAAAGGTTAAGGAGCTATGGCTCCTTCCCTCATTTAAAACAAGGTAATTCAAATAAAGGAAACAATACCCGCTGACAAGCGGGTATCCGTAGTATCTGAAAATAAATAGAGAGAGAAATGATATGAGCAAATATAAAGGAAAAGAAAAACTGATGGAGGTCATATTCCTCATTGCAGCATGTATATCCATCATATCGGTTGTTTTAATCTGTATTTTTCTATTCATGAACGGAATACCGGCAATGAAAAAGATCGGATTTGGCGATTTTATCTTCGGACAGAGATGGAGACCGGGAAATAATATTTTCGGGATCTGGCCAATGATCCTTGGAAGTATCTATGTAACGGCAGGAGCGATCATCATTGGAGTACCAATCGGTGTATTGTCTGCAATCTATCTTGCGAAGTTCTGTCCAAAAGGAATTTACAAAATTATCAAACCGGGTGTTGAGCTGTTAGCGGGAATTCCATCTGTAGTATATGGATTTTTCGGACTGGTTGTGATGGTTCCGATGATTCGAGAACTTGGTATGACATTGAAGCGTGCGGGAATCGTAAAAACAGCAGGAGATGGAAACAGTATGCTGACAGCATCTATCTTGCTTGGAATGATGATTTTGCCAACCATCATCGGTGTGACAGAATCTGCAATCAGAAGTGTTCCGAATCAGTATTATGAAGGAGCGCTTGCACTTGGAGCAACGCATGAAAGAAGTATTTTTGCGGTCGTTCTTCCGGCGGCAAAATCAGGCGTGGTAGCCGGAATCGTACTTGGAATCGGGCGTGCGATCGGAGAGACAATGGCTGTCATCATGGTTGCAGGAAATCAGGCGAGAATGCCGGTAAGTATTATGAAGGGTGTGCGTACAATGACTGCGAACATTGTCATTGAGATGGGGTACGCAACCGGACTGCACAGAGAGGCATTGATTGCGACAGCAGTTGTACTGTTTGTATTTATCCTGATTATTAATCTTTCTGTATCATTGTTAAATAGGAGGGGACACCGTGACTAGAAGTATAGGAGAAAAACTGCGTTCTTATAAAAGAACACCGGGATCATTTATTTTGATGCTCCTCGTGATGCTCTCTGCAATCATAACATTTGCAGTGTTATTATTTTTAATTGCATATATTTTGATCAACGGAATCCCGCATATTAAGCCGGAATTGTTTGCGTTGAAATACACAAGTGAAAATGGATCGCTGTTCCCTGCTTTGATCAATACGATTATTATGACGGCGTTGTCTTTGATCATTGCAGTTCCGTTTGGAATTTTCTCTGCAATTTTTCTTGTGGAATATGCCAAACGAGGAAATAAATTTATCAATGTTATCCGTATTACGACGGAGACATTGTCTGGAATTCCATCGATTGTATATGGACTTTTTGGAATGTTGTTTTTTGTTACAACATTAAAATGGGGGTACTCTTTGCTGGCGGGAGCGTTTACATTGTCGATCATGATTCTTCCGCTCATCATGCGTACTACAGAAGAGGCATTAAAAGCAGTTCCCGACAGTTATCGGGAAGGAAGTTTTGGACTTGGAGCGGGTAAACTTCGAACAGTGTTTCGAATTGTGCTTCCATCGGCAGTGCCTGGAATTTTAGCAGGTGTTATTCTTGCGGTTGGAAGAATTGTCGGTGAGACGGCAGCATTGATTTATACAGCCGGAACAGTTGCAGATATCCCGGATGGAGTGATGGGATCAGGAAGAACGCTGGCGGTTCATATGTACAGTATGTCAAGAGAAGGGCTTCATATGGATCAGGCGTATGCAACAGCAGTAGTACTGCTTGTACTTGTGATCGGAATTAACTGGCTGTCAGGATTTATAGCGAAAAAGATAACGAAAGGAAACGGAAATGGCGAAAATTAGTATCAAAAATCTGGATCTTTATTACAGTGATTTTAAAGCACTGAAAAATGTGAATTTAGATATAGAGGCAAATAAAATTACGGCGTTTATCGGACCGAGCGGATGTGGTAAATCAACACTCTTAAAATCGTTGAACCGTATGAACGACCTTGTGGAAGGATGTAAGATTGAAGGGGAAATCTTACTGGATAATCAAAATATTTATAAAAGTATGGATGTAAATCTTTTGAGAAAACGTGTTGGAATGGTATTTCAGAAACCAAATCCGTTTCCGATGAGTATTTATGACAACATTGCATTTGGGCCGAGAACACATGGAATTCGCTCCAAGGCAAAACTGGATGATATTGTAGAAAAATCATTGCGAGATGCGGCAATTTGGGAGGAGACAAAGGACAGATTGAAAAAAAGCGCTCTTGGTATGTCTGGTGGACAGCAGCAGAGATTGTGTATTGCGCGTGCGCTGGCGGTACAACCGGAAGTGCTTTTGATGGACGAACCTACGTCAGCTCTTGACCCGATTTCTACCTCGAAGATAGAAGATCTTGCGATGGAATTGAAAAAAGATTATACTATTGTTATGGTTACACATAATATGCAGCAGGCTGTTCGTGTGTCTGATAATACTGCCTTTTTCCTTTTGGGAGAAGTGGTTGAATACAATGAGACAGAGAAATTGTTCTCAATTCCGTCGGATAAGCGGACAGAAGATTATATTACAGGGAGGTTCGGATAGTATGAGAAATAAGTTTGACATGCAGTTAGAAAATTTAAGTACCCAGTTGATTAATATGGGAAGTCTCTGTGAAAAAGCGATTGCAAATGTGGCAAAAGCAATTCAAAAAGGAGACTTAGAGCTTGCGAGACTTGTAATGAAAGAAGATGAAGAAATCGATCAGATAGAAAAAGACATTGAAAGATTATGTCTGAAACTTTTGTTGCAGCAGCAGCCTGTAGCTCGTGACCTGCGTCAGATTTCCGCAGCCTTAAAGATGATCACGGATATGGAGCGTATCGGGGATCAGACTTCTGATATTGCAGATATTATTATCGCAGCAGGCATGTCTGAGGCAAGGGAGATCCCTGTTATTGGAAAGATGGCGGAAGCTACAAGTAAGATGGTGAATGACAGTGTCCTTGCATATGTGAATAAAGATTTGGAACTTGCGAGAAAAGTAATGCTTGCAGATGATGAGGTAGATAAATTATTTGACCAGACAAAGCAAAAACTGGTAAAATTAATTGCTGAGGATCATGGAAATCAGGGAGAAAAAGCAATCGATCTGATTATGATCACAAAATATTTGGAGCGTATCGGAGACCATGCGACAAATATTGCGGAATGGGTAGAATTTTCTATCACAGGTGTACACAAAGGAATGGCAGCTGTATAGGAAAAGATAAAGGAGAATCAAGGGATGATATATTGTGTAGAAGACGATGGGAATATTCGGGAACTGGTAGTATACACATTGAACACGACGGGGATGGAAGCCCGTGGGTTTGAAGATGGAAAATCCTTTATGGAAGCTTTGGCGTTTGAGACGCCAGAGCTTATTTTGCTTGATATCATGCTTCCGGGTGAAGATGGACTATCATTGTTAAAGAAACTTAAGAATTCGGCAAAGACAAAGGAAATACCGGTCATTATGGTGACAGCAAAAGGGGCGGAGTATGACAAAGTAGTAGGTCTTGATGGTGGAGCGGATGACTATGTGACAAAACCGTTTGGAATGATGGAGTTGGTATCACGAATCAAGGCAGTGCTTCGAAGAACAAAAAAAGAGAAGGAAGAGGGACAGTATTCTGTCGGCAGCCTTTCCATGGATTTGAAAAAGCATGTAGTGTTTGTGGATGGAAAACAGGTGACTCTTACGTTGAAAGAATTTGAACTGCTCGGTCGCCTTGTGCAGAACCAGAATATTGTGTTGACGAGAGACCGTTTATTAGAGGAAGTATGGGGATATGATTTTGACGGAGAGACACGTACAGTGGATGTTCATGTGCGAACACTCAGACAGAAACTTGGAAGCGCCGGTGATATGATTCAGACTGTGCGGGGAGTCGGCTACAGATTAGGTGAGATCAATGAGAGCTAAAATACAAAAAAGTATGCTTTTAGTACTTTGCATTACACTTCTTATAACCTTTTCGCTTTTGATTGCGGCTACGTATTTCCAGTCTTTGAATAATATGAAAGAAGAGCTAAAGCAGGAGGCAGTATATATTCAGACGGCAATCAACATATCCGGGACAAAGTATCTGGAAGATATGGATGCGGCACAGGTGAAGACGAGGCTGACAGTGATTGATGAGAATGGCACTGTTTTATATGATTCAAAAGAAGATGATTTCACATTTGAAAATCACAAAGAGAGAAAAGAAGTCAAGGATGCATTTGCAAATGGTTGGGGGGAAGATTTGAGAAGGTCGAACACCTTAGGAGAGCAGACATATTACTACGCACTGACCTTGAATAATGGAAATATCCTGCGAGTTGCAAAAACAGTAGATAATGTGCAGCCGGCAATTATGGATATGCTGCCTTATATGGCGGTAATTGCGGTTGGAATGTTTTGCTTTGCCTATTTTCTTGCAAAATGGCAGACGTCGAGATTGATACGCCCAATTAATAATCTGAATTTGGAAGAACCGCTTGAGAACAATGTATATGAAGAATTGAAACCATTGTTGCTAAGTATTGACAAACAGAACAAAGAAAAAGAGGCTGTGGCAAACATGCGAAAGGAATTTTCTGCAAATGTTTCTCATGAATTGAAGACACCGCTTACTTCTATTTCTGGATATGCTGAGATTATGAAGAGCGGACTTGTGAAACCGGATGACATGATTGGATTTTCTGAGCGGATATATAATGAGGCAAGTCGTCTGATTACCTTGATTGAAGATATTATTAAGTTGTCTAAGTTGGATGAGGGGAATGTGGAAATCGAACAGGAGGATGTGGATTTATTCGGATTAGCGCGGGAAATTTGCAGCAGATTGGCACCGCAGGCAGAGAAGAAGAAAGTTCATCTGGAAGTGATTGGAGAAACGGTGATTTATCATGGTGTAAAAAGAATTTTGGATGAGATGATCTACAACGTCTGTGAAAATGCGATCAAGTATAATGTGTCAGGCGGTGAAGTGAAAATCTGGGCGGGCAATACACTCAAAGGACCGAAAGTGATTGTTCAGGATACCGGGATTGGAATACCGGAAGACCAGAAAGAACGTATTTTCGAGCGCTTTTACCGTGTGGATAAAAGTCATTCAAAAGAGACCGGAGGAACCGGTCTCGGACTTTCGATTGTGAAGCACGGTGCGATTTTGCACAATGCAGAGATTACAGTGAACAGTAAAGTTGGAGAAGGAACAAGAATGGAGATTTTGTTTGAACAGGATAAATCTTCAGACTAGCAGGAGGAAGTCTGAGATCTATAGTGGATACCAAACTCCATCGATTCCAATTGCATCTATCTGCGTCCAATCGCAGCGGTTCGAGAAGCCATAAATCCAACGGAATCCTTCAAAGGAATCATCTTGAACTGCCTCACGACTGGAATGATTTATTCCAACTTTCTTTTCTGTTGATGATTTTCCTGTCAAAACGTCTTCTTTACCATTCTTATAGCGGAAAGTAATCTGGACGTCCCCGGGATCTTCAGGAAAATTGGTATCTGTATCTCCTTCTGCCCATATTGTGATTCCAAGTGGAGAGTATTCTAATTTTGTATACATTTCAGATTTTCCTAAAGCTATAGATTTTGGTTCTATCGTCTTTTTTAGTGAAACGGTGAGATATTGTGTGGATTTTGGAATGTTGATACGGATATTCTCCTGTTCCCCGTTTATGTCCAGCCAGTAATAAGCTTCTTTTTCATTTGACAGATCAGTATAATAACACATGCTTGCCGCTTTTGAGGCAACCGGACCTGGCAGCTGCTTCAGTTCTTTTTCTGCTTCTTTTGTCAGTGCTTCCAGTTTTATCAGTATACGTCCGATATTACCATCATATGCCATGTCTACAAGGGAGAGAGAATAATCATCTGTCGAAATTTTTTGGTCTGAAGTAAGGACTTCTTTTTCGTTTAGACCAAACATTTTTTTTATAGACCATCCAAGTTCCTCAGATGCCACCGCATATGCACCGCCACCCAATATTGCTGCCAAGACGAAACCAGCCGCCAGTCGTTTCATAGTCCGTAAAAATCGAACCTGCTTTTGCTGCTTCATATTCTGGTGAACTTTTTTGAGTGTCATATTTCGAATTTTCTCTTCGTCACAGTTGACAGAATCAGACTTTATGTCTGTAAGCAATACATCTTTTGAATCCAAATGTCCAAATAATTCATACAGATTTACTTTTTTCATGAGTCACTCCTCCTTCTTTGAATTTTGTGATTAGTTTATCGCGCCCTCGGTATAATTTGGATTTCACAGTAGATATGGGTAACTGCATTGTATTGGCGATTTCATTCAGTTTAAATCCGTAAAAATAATATGCCAACATCAGATGTTGTTCAACGGCATTAAGCTCATTTAGCAGTTCCCGAATTTTTTCGATTTGTTCTTTTTCACCGAAATATTCATCCACACAGATAAAATCCAATACACTCTCTTCTTCAAGAACAATCTGTTTATGTTTTTCTCGTAAGCGGTTTCGTGTTTGATTTCTGGCAATCTGTGCTAAATATGGTTTCAAAGTATTGTGATTTTCAAATGACTGCTGTGATTTCCATAAGGAAAAAAATACGTCAGAAACAATTTCTTCCATATCTTCCTTTTCTAAACAGTCACAGGAAATCCCTTTTACAATCGTATAAACATATCCGGTATATTGTTTCATAAGGTTTTCCAATGTTTTTTCATCCAATACCAGTTTTTTCATCTTATTGAAATCCCCCCTTTCACTTACCTATACACAAAATCAAAGGAAAAAGTTTCATTAAAAAAGAAATATTTTTAATAAATTTGTTGGAATATACAAAAAATCCGAGGAGAATTCACGTGTTAGAGGATTCTCTTCGGATTTTTGAAAATAAAGTCAAAAGTAATTATGCTTCTACAAATACTTCTTTACCCATTCCGCAGATTGGACATACCCAATCTTCCGGGATATCTTCAAAAGCTGTTCCAGGAGCGATTCCGTTATCTGGATCACCAACTTCTGGATCGTATTCATAGCCACATGGTTCGCAAATATATTTCTTCATAGTAATACCTCCTTATAAATAACATGATAGATCAGTTACTATCATAATCTTTTTGACAAAATTTATTCTAGCAGAATTTTTGATAAATGTCTAGATAAAAATAGTAATCTTTCCTATTTTGTGCAATTTGCATAGATGTTATGTCTGAAAAGTTTGTGCATATATTAATAAAAAGAGAGAGTGGGTGTTTGGATGAAGAGAAAAATTCTGATGTCTGTATTGGTTTGCTTGTTTATTTTAGGAACGTGTATGGGTGCGGTGAGAGAAATATCTGTAAGCAACACAGTCAACGGCAGAGAATTGCCGATTTATTCTGTGGAGACAGAAGCAAAGCAGGTGGCGCTTTCCTTTGATGCAACATGGGGAAATGAATATATGAAGCAGATTTTGGATGTGCTGGATAAATATGATGTGAAGGCAACGTTTTTTCTTACAGGAAACTGGGTAGGGAAATATCCGGAAGATGTAAAACAGATTCAGCTTGCAAGGCACGATATCGGAAATCATAGTGAGAATCACAAAGCGATGAGCCAGCTCTCAAAGGAAGCTTGCAAAGAAGAGATTGTATCTGTACACGAAAAAGTAAAAGCTTTGACGGGGATAGAGATGAAATTGTTTCGAGTTCCTTATGGAGATTATGATGATCAAGTGATCAGGACAGCAAAAGCTTGTGGATACGAAGTGATACAGTGGTCGATTGATTCTCAGGATTGGAAGGATTATGGGAAGGAAAGCATTGTAAAAACTATTTTAAAAAATAAAGAATTAAAAAGTGGGGCGATTATTTTGATGCATAGTGGAGCAAAATATACAAAAGATGCTTTGGAATCTGTGATTTTGGGGCTTCGAGAACAAGGATATGAATTGGTTCCGGTGTCAGAACTAATTTATAAAGAAAATTATCATTTGGATGTGACCGGAAGACAGATAAAAAATAAATGAGAAATTAAGACTGATAAAATCATTTTAGAAGTAATTGACAAACGTAAAGCAGGTCGATATAATTATAAGAAACAAGGGCGTTTTCCGTGGAGTGAGAACGTCCATTTTTATTTCAGGATTTGGAGGGATATCAGTGAGAAACTATACAAAAAGAGACATATACAGACTTGTAGAAGAAGAGGATGTGGGCTTTATCCGGCTTCAATTTACAGATATATATGGAATGATGAAAAATATAGCAATCACGACAAACCAGCTGGAAAAAGCGCTGGATAACCGATGTGTGTTTGACGGTTCTTCCATCGAGGGATTTGCAAAGGATGAGGACTCGGATATGTATCTGTATCCGGATTTGAATACATTTGAGATTTTTCCGTGGAGACCACAGCAGGGAAAGGTTGCGAGACTCATTTGTGATGTGTATCGTCAGGACGGAACCCCTTTTGAGAATGATCCGCGGCATATTCTAAAAAAGACGGTTGAGAAAGCAAAATCTATGGGATATCAACTACAAGTAAGCCCGAAGTGTGAGTTCTTTTTGTTTCATACAGATGATCATGGACTCCCGACAACCGTATCCCATGAAAATGCAGGATATTTTGATTTGGGACCTCTGGATTTCGGGGAGAATGCAAGACGTGATATGGTCCTGACATTGGAGGATATGGGATTTGAGATCGAGACCTCTCATCATGAAGCGGCTGCGGCACAACATGAGATTGATTTTCGATATGATGAGACATTGGCTGCCGCCGATAAGATGATGACATTTAAACTTGTGGTAAAGACGATTGCAAAACGGCACGGACTGCATGCAACATTTATGCCGAAACCAAAATCAGGAGAAAATGGTTCGGGTATGCATCTGAATATGTCTCTGACAAAAGACGGAGTGAATCTGTTCGCTGATGAGAACGGTGAGAATGGACTGAGTCAGGAAGCAAGTTATTTCATAGGAGGAATTATGGCGCATATTCAGGCGATTACACTGATCACCAATCCGATTGTAAATTCTTATAAAAGACTCGTGACAAGAAGAAAACCGGTATTTCGGATTCCGGCAGAGCGCGGGGAGAAAACGAGAGTTGAGTTGCGAAGTCCAGATCCATCTGCCAATCCATATCTCGCATTTGCAGTGTGTCTCGCGGCTGGATTAGAAGGAATTGAAAAGAAGATCCTTCCGCCAGAACACATGGAAAAATATAATGAGTTACTTCCGGGAAGTCTCCTGGAAGCAGTCAGAGCTTTTGAAGAGGATACATTTGTTCAAAATGTTTTGGGAGAAGATCTATCAGCCAAATATGTGATGGCAAAGAAAAATGAATACCAGCAGTTCCGAGAGTATGTGACAGGCTGGGAACTGGAAAAATATTTGCACAAGATTTGAGTCTTTCTGTAATGAATAACCCGTTGAGCCGAAGGAGGTAAGTATGAGTAAAATTATTGTTGTGTTTCCCAAAAAGGATACAGCAACGAATATTCGTAATATCTTAGTGCGAAATGGTCTGGCGGTTACAGGAATCGGGACGACAGGAGCCCAGGCAATACAAAGTGCGGAGACGTTGGATGAAGGAATTGTGATTTGCGGTTATAAGATGCTGGATATGATGTATACGGAATTGCGGGAATATCTGCCGGATACATTTGAGATGCTTGTGATCGCATCTCCGGATAAATGGGGAGATGGGATTGTAAACGGCGTGGTAGGACTTACGATGCCGCTGAAGGTGCATGATTTGCTCAGCACGCTGAACATGATGCTGCAGGCGATAGAAAGGCGGAGAAAGAAGAGGAATGCGAAGCCGAAAGCCCGCAGCGAGAAAGAACAGGCGTTACTGAGAGAAGCGAAAGTATTACTGATGAACCGTAACAATATGACTGAGGACGAGGCTCATCATTATTTGCAAAAATGTAGTATGGACAGTGGAACAAATATGGTAGAGACGGCACAGATGGTACTAAGTGTTATGTCAGGATAAGAGAATTAGGAGAAATGAAATGAAATTTACGAAAATGCAAGGTTTGGGAAACGATTACGTATATGTGAATTGTTTTAAAGAGACTATTGAAAATCCGCCAGAGATGGCGAAAAAGGTAAGCAACCGGAATTTTGGAATCGGTTCGGACGGATTGATCATGATTAATCCGTCTGATGTGGCTGATTTTGAGATGGAGATGTACAACGCGGATGGTTCGAGAAGTGAGATGTGTGGGAACGGAATCCGCTGTGTTGGAAAGTATGTGTATGATTACGGTCTGACAGAGAAAGAGCATATCTCTGTTGAGACACTTGCCGGAATCAAATATTTAGATTTGACAGTGGAAGATGGAAAAGTGAAACTTGTAAAAGTAGATATGGGAAATCCAGAGCTTGTGCCGGCAAATATTCCGATTGTGGCGGATGGGGACCGTGTGATTGATGAGCCTATCAACGTGAATGGAACGGAGTATCGTATGACCGGAGTCTCAATGGGAAATCCTCATGCGGTCGTCTATGTAGAAGATGTGAAAGGACTTGATATTGAGAAAATCGGTCCGGCATTTGAGAATCATGAGCGTTTTCCGAATCGTGTGAATACAGAATTTGTGAAAGTGCTTGATCAAAATACAGTTGAGATGCGTGTGTGGGAACGTGGGTCGGGAGAGACGATGGCCTGCGGCACGGGAGCGTGTGCAGTCGCAGTCGCATGTATTCTAAATGGACTTACAGAAGATAAAGTGACAGTAAAATTACTTGGAGGGGATTTACAAATCGAATGGGATAAAGAGGCGGACAAGGTATATATGACCGGTCCGGCTGAAGTTTCATTTGACGGAGAAATAAACCTATAAACGGAGGGAAAAGAATATGTTTAAAATAAATGACAACTATTTGAAACTGCCGGGAAGCTATCTGTTTTCGACAATTGCAAAGAAAGTGGCTGCCTACACACAGGCAAATCCGCAACAGTCAATCATCCGGCTTGGAATCGGCGATGTGACACAACCGCTTGCTCCTGCGATTATTGATGCACTTCATGCGGCGGTAGACGAGATGGGAGTGTCGGAGACATTTCATGGCTATGCGCCGGATTTGGGATATGAATTTTTAAGAAGTGCAATCGCAAAAAATGACTATGTCCAAAGAGGCTGCGACATCTCAGCGGATGAGATTTTTATTTCGGATGGTGCAAAATGCGATTCTGGAAATATTCAGGAGATTTTCAGCAAGGACAATAAAATTGCAGTATGTGATCCGGTTTACCCTGTGTATGTGGATACGAATGTCATGGCAGGGCGCACCGGAGTGTATGATGCAAAGACAGAGATGTGGAGCGATGTGATCTATATGCCATGTACTGCTGAAAATGGATTTGCACCGGAACTGCCAAAGGAGACACCGGATATCATCTATCTTTGTTTCCCGAATAACCCTACAGGTTCGACGATTACAAAAGAACAACTACAGGTGTGGGTTGATTATGCAAATAAAGTCGGAGCTGTCATCATATATGATGCGGCGTATGAGGCATACATTTCAGAAGAAGATGTGCCGCACAGTATCTATGAATGTGATGGGGCGAGAACTTGCGCAATCGAACTTCGCAGTTTTTCAAAAAATGCCGGATTTACGGGTGTCCGTCTTGGATTTACAGTCATTCCAAAAGAGTTGAAATGTGGAGATGTGACACTGCATTCACTGTGGGCGAGACGTCATGGTACAAAGTACAATGGGGCGCCGTATATTGTTCAGCGAGCAGGAGAAGCTGTGTATTCAGAGGTTGGAAAAGCGCAGCTGAAAGAGCAGGTAGCGTATTATATGAAAAATGCAAAGACGATTTCGAATGGTCTGAAGGAAGCGGGTTACACTGTATCAGGTGGAATCAATGCGCCATATATCTGGCTGAAAACACCTGATCAGATGACTTCATGGGAGTTCTTTGATTATCTGTTAGAGAATGCAGGAATTGTTGGAACACCTGGTTCTGGATTTGGCCCGAGCGGGGAAGGGTATTTCCGACTGACAGCGTTTGGAACATATGAAAATACAGTTGCAGCGATCCAGCGGATTCAGAAATTGTAATAAAACAAAGGAACGTGGGAAAATTTCTCACGTTCCTTAAAAAAGAATTATCTATTTAAAATTAATTTTGTCAATTCAACTGGCTCTACAATTTTTCCGTCTTTGTATACGCGCATGTTACCAGAAGCGATCTCATCGATTAGGATTACTTCGTCGTTGTTGTAACCAAATTCGAATTTGATATCCCATAAATCAAGACCGATTGATTTTAAATCATCAGCAACGATCTTTGTAATCTTTAATGTCTGTTCTTTCATGCTTTCGAACATCTCAGGTGTCATGATTCCCAAAGCTGCAAGACCTTCACTTGTAACAAGTGGATCGCCAAGAGCATCATTTTTGAATGTACATTCTACATATCCACCGTCTAATACAGTCCCGTCTTCCATGTACTCTCCATATCTGCGAATAAAGCTTCCTGTTGCAACAAGGCGGCAGATTACTTCAAGTCCGTGTCCGAATACAGTTGCTGGAAGTACTTCCATAGTAGCTTCTTCTACATTCGCACTTACATAGTGTGTTTTGATTCCGGCTTCTTTTAATAATTCAAAATAATGAACAGAAGTCTCTAAGTTTGCTTTTCCGATTCCTTCGATTGTTAAACCAACAGCATTTTCGCCTGGATCAAATACTCCGTCTTTTCCAGTACAGTCGTCTTTAAATTTTAATAATACATTTCCGTTGTCAAGGCTAAATACGTCTTTTGTTTTTCCTTCATAAATCTTTTTCATCTTAAAATATCCTTTCTGTGTTTGAATTAAGGGCTAGAATAAAAACCTTACCTTTATTTTTTATCACAAAATTGGAATTTGTACAATTTATTTTTTGTAAAGATTTCAAAAAAAGTGATTTTGTATAAAAAAATAAAAAAAACAGATTAAAAATTAGATACATCGTATCTGCAATTGTATGATGTGTTCATTTGCATCTTCTGACTGATGGATGTCAACCCAAAGAATTTCAAGAACAGGATCGACAGGTGTCAATCCGTTTTGGGATGCGTAGTCAAGCATTTTTGGTATGTATTTGGCGTTTTGGTTGTAGCTTCCCTGATAGCAAAGTGAAAGATAATTACCGGCGGGAAGTGTGTCGTTTCCGTGCTCATCAATGATAAATACAGCCTGATAACCCTGAAAATGCCGTTTACGCACATCGTTTAAAGCAAGAAGAGAGCCAATACGATTATTTCCGATGATATAAAGATTGTGTTCATCTTTATTTAACAGCTGCTTGATCAGAACGTCCATCTCCTCATCTGTCTGGTAACCGGACTGTATCATATGGCAATGTCTCGTATGGTGATAAGTCTGCTCTATGATGCCAAGAGGATGGCGTCTGACGTCTTTTAAAGTCTGAAGACGATTTTGAACATTTTCTCTCAGCGCATATAATTCTTCCAGTTTGTTATCAATTGCAGACAATTCCTGTTCAAACAGAGATTCGGTAGAGGTGATGCTGCGGTTATTCAGATAGTCTTTAATCTGTTCCATTGAAAAATCCAGATTTCGCAGGTCACGAATGACATTCAGACGCCAAATATCATGAAGGCTATATAGCCGGTAGTCATTTTCGCTGCGTTTGGGAGTCAAAATCCCAAGTTTTTCATAATAACGCAAAGAATCCGTTCCAATGTGATAAAGTTTTGCGATTTCCCCAATTTTAAAATATTTTTTCATAATGCATATCTCCTATTCGCTGGCAGGTACAGAAGTTTCGTCTGAATTGAAATTTTGGACAAAATCAATCAATAGTGACGATACCATAACAGTTATTACAGAAAAAATGATTCGTTCAAAAGGAATGTAAGACAAAGATAATCCAAGTACCAGAAAATCCGTAAACAGATAGGATCTGGAAAGGCGCCAACGCGTCACTTTTGAAATTGTGAGTGCCAGCGCGTCATCACCACCACTTGAACCGCCTTGCCGAACGATCAGACCAACTCCGATTCCGACAAAAATACCTCCAAGCAAAGCGCAGGCAAGTGGATAAGGTGTCAGATCCGGAATGACCGGAGGGAATAATTCCCAAATTTCAAAAAACAAAGAGACGCTGAGCGTAGAGATAATGGAAATCTTGATAAATCTACCGCCCAAATATTTGAAGGCAAGCAGATAGCAGGAAATATCCAGTATCGGAGTGATAACAGAAGGAGAGATGCCAAACCAGTGATTGATAAGCAGCATCATGCCAAGCACGCCTCCTTCGGTAATTCCTGTCTGTTGATGAATATTGTAAATTCCAAAAGAACAAATGGCAGCGCCAAGTACGATCCATGTGATCTTTTTAAGAGTAAATCCGTCTGTGAACCGTTCCCAAATCGTTTTCATTATGAAATACCTCCTAGATTTGATAATCAAATAGTAAACCTTAGTATAATGCCAAGGTCAAGGGATTTCTAGTGCGAATTGTAAGAAAAAACAAAAAAATAAAAAAAATTTAAAAAAGTGCTTGCAATTTTTTGAAATATATGTATAATAATATTTGTTCGCAAGAGAACACAGAACATTGCGGAATGGTGTAATGGTAGCACAGCAGACTCTGACTCTGTTAGTAGGGGTTCGAATCCCTTTTCCGTAGTTACAAAAAACGGAGTGTGGCTCAGCTTGGTAGAGCGCTACGTTCGGGACGTAGAGGTCGCGTGTTCGAATCACGTCACTCCGATTTTACCCCCATTTTATGGGGGTTTTTCATATAATAGGAAATTCCGATTTTTGTTGGAACAATGAATGAAAATAGCCCGCACA
>OJSP01002536.1_pt1 | contig 15055 bp, 10 predicted proteins | sample 1599561 | NCBI WGS metagenome assembly OJSP01 (sample SAMN04168659, study PRJEB22393) | human gut metagenome | biome: human gut microbiome; feature: stool | host: Homo sapiens | collected 2014-05-12
CCAAGTGGTAAGGCAAGGGACTTTGACTCCCTCATCCGCTGGTTCGAGTCCAGCCGTCCCAGCCAAGACTTTCCAGCCCGCCCGCATTGGACGGCCGAAATAGAATACCATGTGATCCGTTAGCTCAGCAGGCAGAGCAACTGCCTTTTAAGCAGTGGGTCCGGGGTTCGAATCCCCGACGGGTCACCAAAAAGAAAGACACGACTTTCGTCGTGTCTTTCTTTTTGGGTTTCGCAGGCCATTGGCCCGCGAAACCCTTCGGCGATTCAAATGCTCGGCGGAAATGAATTCTGCCTCCGCCAAGGTTCCGCCTGCGGCAAAACGCTTGTACTGCGCAAACGCACCGTCCTGCTGTGCGGAGCTCCAATGTCCGCATCTCATCTGTCAACACAAGCTGCAGAAACCTCCTGAAGGGCTAATGCTTCAGGAGGTTTTTACAGCCGGAAAATACCAGGGATTGTTCGTAACGGGTTACCAGCAAGGGATATATCAAATTTCGCTTCGATTGCCCTGTAGGATTTGGAGTCGCTGTGAAGTCTCCGCCAGCAATTTCAATGCCGATGCTTCCAGCACCGCCTGACTGGCCGCCTGCATGATCGGGCAGATCTGTCCCCCCAAGAACTCTCTGTTGGCTTCGCCCGGAAGCGATTCATCCGCCCGGGCCGGGGCAGCCGCTGTGGTGCTCCGCCCGCTCCCGTCCCAGGCTGCTTACAGGGTCATCTCCTCCCCCGGCTGAAGGACTTTGGCGGCAAATCCCGCCTCTTTGCAGGCGGCGGCGAATGCCTCCGGATCCTGGGCGATGGCCTGGAAGGTGTTGTAGTGCATGGGGACCGTCAGTCGGGGCCGGATCAGCTTCACTGCCCGGAGGGCATCCGCCGGGCCCATGGTGTAGAAATCTCCGATGGGCAGCAGCGCCACGTCGATGTCCTCGTCTGCCAGCAGGGTCATATCGGTCATCAGGGCCGTGTCTCCGGCGTGATAGATCTTCCTGCCCCCCATCTCAAAAAGGAAGCCGCAGGCAGGACAGCCCGCCGCACCGCCGCCGTGGAGGGCCTGGAAAAACTTGGCGCAGCCAAAGGACAGGCGGACCGTGCCGCCCAGATTTCCGGCGACGCATGCCACCCCCGCAGGGACAAACACCGCATCCGCCAGATCCGCTGTGCAGCAGACCGGCGCACCGGTACGTCTGGCGATGGCGGCTGCATCCCCTACGTGGTCCCCATGGCCGTGGGTGACAAAAATCACGTCCGGGTCCACCTTCTCTGCCCATTCAGGACGGCCAGCCCCGGTGAGGAAGGGGTCCGTCAGGACTTTGTGGACGCCGTCATCCAGCAGAAAGCAGGCATGGCCCAGAAATTGCAGCTTCATATATGCAGCACTCCTTTTTCCAAGATGGGACGGACAGCTGTCAGAGCCTCCGTCGGTCGGTTCTCTTGATGGGATGATATCATATCCGGTGGGCAAAGTAAATTCCAGCCTCCACGAAAAAAGCGGCGCCGGGCTTTTTCGGGCCCGACGCCGTCCGCATATTCCATCTTTCTTACAGCCGGGCCAGGATGGCATCGCCCATGGCAGCGCAGCCCACCTTCTCACATCCGGGCCGCCAGATGTCGGCGGTGCGGATGCCGTCGTTCAGCACTTGATTCACCGCAGCTTCGATGCAGTCTGCCTCCGCCGCCATATCGAAGCTGTACCGCAGCATCATGGCCGCGGACAGGATGCAGGCGATGGGGTTGATGATATCCTGTCCGGCGATGTCCGGGGCAGAGCCGTGGATGGGCTCGTACAGCCCCCGGGTGCCGTCCCCCAGGCTGGAGGAGGGCACCATGCCGATGCTGCCGGTGATCTCGCTGGCCTCGTCGGACAGGATGTCGCCGAACATGTTCTCCGTGACAATCACGTCGAACTGGGCGGGATCCTTGCAGATCTGCATGGCGCAGTTGTCCACGAACATCTCCCGGTATTCCACGTCCGGGTACTCCGCCGCCAGGCGGTGCATCACCTCCCGCCACAGGCGGCTGGTGTCCAGCACATTGGCCTTGTCCACGCAGGTGAGCTTTTTCTGGCGCTTGCGGGCGGTCTCAAAGCCGATGCGGCCGATCCGCTCGATCTCGTGCTCGGAATAGGGCATGGTGTCCACGGCGACCTTCTCGCCGTTTTCCTCGTAGGTCCTGTGCTCCCCGAAGTAGACGCCGCCGATCAGCTCGCGCACCACAATAAAGTCAATGCCTTTTTCCACGATGGCGGGCTTCAGGGGCGAGGCGTCCGCCAACTGGGGCCAGATCTTGGCAGGGCGGTTGTTGGAGTAAAGCCCCATGCCGGCCCGGAGCCGCAGGAGGCCCTTTTCCGCCCGCTTGTCACCGGGCAGGCCCTCCCACTTGGGGCCGCCGATGGCCCCCAGCAGCACGCTGTCGCTTTGCAGGCACTTGTCCAGTTCCGACTGGGGCAGGGGATCCCCGTAGGCGTCGATGGCCTCGCCGCCCATCAGGACTTTCGTATAGGTAAAGGTGTGGCCAAATTTCTCAGCCACCGCGTCCAGCACCCGCAGGGCCTGGGTGACGATCTCCGGGCTGGCGCAGTCGCCGTAGATCACCGCGATATTCTTCTCCATACTGCCGCCTCCTTACCGCGCCTGGATGCTGGCCATCAGGCCGCCGGAGCGAATGATCTTCTGGATGAAGGGCGGGAAGGGCTCCGCCTGGAAGGTCTCGCCTGTGGTCTCGTCGGTGATGACGCCGGTGTCAAAGTTCACAGACACCGTGTCCCCCTCCCGGATGGCAGTGCTGGCTGACGGACACTCCAGGATGGGCAGACCGATGTTGATGGCATTGCGGTAGAAAATCCGGGCAAAGCTGGCGGCGATGACGCAGGCGATGCCGGCGGTCTTGATGGCCAGGGGCGCGTGCTCCCGGCTGGAGCCGCAGCCGAAGTTCTCGCCCCCCACCATGATGTCGCCCGCCTGCACCCGGGTGATGAAGGCCTTGTCAATGTCCTCCATGCAGTGGTCCGCCAGCTCCCGGGCATTCTGGGTGTTCAGGTAGCGGGCGGGGATGATGACGTCGGTGTCGATGTTGTCACCGTATTTGAATACAGAACCTCTTGCTTCCATGGTGTTCAAACCTCCCTGGGATCGGTGATGTGGCCCGTCAGGGCGCTGGCCGCCGCCGTGGCGGGGCTGGCCAGATAAATCTCGCTGTTCACGTGGCCCATGCGGCCCACAAAGTTGCGGTTGGTGGTGGAGACGCACCGCTCCCCTTCCGCCAGAATGCCCATGTAGCCGCCGAGACACGGCCCGCAGGTGGGGGTGGAGACAATGCACCCGGCGTCGACAAAGGCGGTGGTGTAGCCCCGCTCGATGCAGGTCCTGTACACCTCCATGGTGGCGGGAATGATGATGCCCCGGACGCCGTCGGCGATGTGGCGGCCCTTCAAAATGTTGTAAGCGGCCTCCATATCCTCGATCCGGCCGTTGGTGCAGGAGCCGATGACCACCTGATCGATTTTGATGTCCCCGCCCTCGGCGGCCGGGTGGGTGTTCTCCGGCAGGTGGGGCCAGCTGACGGTGGGCACCAGGGTGTCCAGGTCAATGGTGATGGTCCGCTCGTACTCTGCGTCCGGATCTGCCTCGTATTTCTTCCATTCCCGCCGGCTGCGGCCCTTCAGGTACGCCTCGCAGGTCTCGTCCACCGGGAAGATGCCGTTCTTGGCACCGGCCTCGATAGCCATGTTGCAGATGCACAGCCGGTCCTCCATAGTCAGGCTCTGCACGCCGGGGCCGATGAACTCCAGGCTCTTGTAGAGGGCGCCGGAGACGCCGATGAGTCCGATCAGGTGCAAGATCACGTCCTTGCCGGACACAGGCCGCCGCAGACTGCCGGTCAGCTCCACACGGATGGCGGCGGGCACCTTGAACCACGCCTTGCCGGTGGCCATGCCGGCGGCCATATCCGTGGAGCCCACGCCGGTGGAGAAGGCCCCCACCGCGCCGTAGGTGCAGGTGTGGCTGTCGGCGCCGATGATGCAGTCTCCGGCGGTGACGATGCCCTGCTCCGGCAGGAGGGCGTGCTCCACGCCCATCTTGCCCACGTCGAAGAAGTTGACGATGCCGTGTCTGCAGGCGAACTCCCGGCACTGCTTGGACTGCTGGGCGCTCTTGATGTCCTTGTTGGGGACGAAGTGATCCAGAACGATGTTCACCCGGGTCTTGTCGAAAACATCGCAAAAGCCCGCCTTTTCAAACTCGTTGATGGCCACCGGAGTGGTGATGTCGTTGCCCAGGACAATATCAAGGTTCGCCTCGATCAGCTGTCCCGCCTTGACGTGCTCCTGGCCGCAGTGGGCAGCCAGGATTTTCTGTGTCATAGTCATTCCCATGGGTATTGTGCCTCCGTTCTCTGTGATGAAGTCCAGGGGTCTCCCCCGCTGTTTACCGGTTATTGATGGCACTGACCAGCGCCCGGACGCCTGCCACGATGATGTCCGTGTGGGTGCCGCAGCCCCAGGTCTCTCTGCCATCTGGCCACTTCAGCCCTACGTAGCTGCAGGCCCGGCTGTCGGTGTCAGGGTCCAGTGCGTGCTCGCTGTAATGGATCAGTGTGAAGTCCATGCCCGCTGCCTGCTCGATGGCATTGGCCACCGCGTCCAGGCGGCCGTTTCCGGCGGCGCCGCACTGGATCATCCGGCTGCCGCGGCGCAGAGTCAGGTTGGCGGAGATGGACCCGTCCTGGTTCTGTGTGTAGTGGGCGGCAGTGACATTCAGCGGGGCCGCGTTGTTGACGTAGTTGTCCTCAAACACCTCCAGCACCTCCTGGACGGAGAGTTCCCGGTGGTCGTGGTCGCTGACCTCCTTGACCCGGTAGCCCAGCTGCTCCCGCATGTGGGGCGGCGGGTTATAGCCGTAGTTCTGCTGCAGCAGGAAGCCGATGCCGCCCTTGCCGCTCTGGCTGTTGATGCGGATGACGTCCGCGTCGTAGGTGCGGCTGATGTCGTGGGGGTCGATGGGGATATAGGGGCAGTCCCACCGGTGCTGGTGGTGCTCCTTCCGGTAGGTCATGCCCTTGGCGATGGCGTCCTGGTGGCTGCCGGAGAAGGCGGCGAACACCAGGCTGCCGGCGTAGGGGCTGCGCTCATAGACGTGCATCCGTGTCACCCGCTCGTATACCTCGCAGATAGCGGGCATATCGGAGAAGTCCAGCTTCGGGTCCACTCCGTGGCTGTACATGTTCATGGCCAGGGTGATGGCGTCCACGTTGCCCGTGCGCTCGCCGTTGCCGAAGAGGCAGCACTCCACCCGCTGGGCACCGGCCAGTACCGCCAGCTCCGCGTCCGCCACGCCGCAGCCCCGGTCGTTGTGGGGATGGGTGGAGAGAACCACGGCATCCCGGTACTTCAGATGCTTGGAGCACCATTCGATCTGGTTGGCGTAGATGTGGGGCATGCTCATCTCCACCGTCACCGGCAGGTTGATAATCATGGGACGGTCCGGCGTGGGCTGCATCACGTCCAGCACTGCGTTGCAGACTTCCACGGCGTACTCCGGCTCTGTGCCGGTGAAGCTCTCCGGGCTGTACTCAAAGAGGAAATTGCCCTCGTACTCCCGGCTCAATTCCTTGATGAGCTTGGCACCGTCCACGGCGATTTGCTTGATCTCCTCCCTGGACTTGTGGAACACCTCCCGCCGCTGGGCCTCGCTGGTGGAGTTGTAGAAGTGGATGATGGCCCGGGGGGCGCCCTTCACCGCCTCAAAGGTCCGGCGGATGATGTGGTCCCGGCACTGGGTCAGCACCTGGATCGTCACGTCCTGGGGGATGCGGTCCTCGTCGATCAGCTTGCGGAGGAACTCATACTCCGTCTCCGACGCCGCCGGGAAGCCCACCTCGATCTCCTTGAAGCCGATCTTCAGCAGTATCTCGTAGAACTCCAGCTTCTCCTCCAGGCTCATAGGCACCACCAGACTCTGGTTGCCGTCCCGCAGGTCCACGCTGCACCAGGCGGGGGCAGTCTCGATATGGTCCTTCTGCATCCACTCGTACACGTGCCCCGGCTCCACCGGCGGGGGATAGTAGCCAATCTGATATTTCGTCGCGTCCATCATGTCAAAGTCCTCCTTCCAAGGTCTTGTCTTTGGAAGGAGGACAACAAAAAATCCCATCTCTCCAAAGACCATCAGTCTTTGAGAGACGGGAGCAAAAAATGCTGTACCCGCGGTACCACTCTCATTGCCGGGAGACCCGGCCACTCTGTACGATCGGCTCCTCCTGAGGGGGGCGAATCGCGTCTGCATGATAACGGACAGCGGCCGTCCGCACCTAAAGGCGACGCCTCTCAGCGCGGCTGCTCAAGGGCCAGTGACGCGGTCCCCTCCGTACCGCCTTGCACCGACCGGCGGCTCTCTGAAACGGGGCGTGGGATCGCCTTTTCCCCTTCATCGCATTTTGGAAGATGGGAAGAGTATAACAGCTCCGCCGAAGGACGTCAAGTGAGGAAATCTGTCCTCACAGCGGATTTGGTACGGTTTGACAGACATCTCTTGGCAAAGCGCGCCGTCTCTTGTGAAAACCGCAAGAAAAAATCAGGACGGCTGCCGCCGTCCTGAAGCGGCGGCCTCCCTCCGGAAGACCCCGCTGCGGAAACGGCCCGCTCCCCAGGAACCGGGAGACCGGGCCGGTTATATCCTGCATCCTGAAAAATGCCCAGAACCTCACAGCGCCGCACCTGTCCGCCAGATCTGCGTCTCCGTGGCCACTATGGGCACCCGGCGGTCATGGAGGCCCACTGGTACGCGGGGCTGCAGCAGGCGGTCGGGGCATACCAGAATGGCGGGCCCCTGATAGTACTCCAGGTAGCGGTCGTAATACCCGCCGCCGGGGGAGCAGGTCACGCCAAGGTACGAGAGGCGCAGATGCGCACCCGGGTGGAGGGCGTCAGGTCAACTATGCGGACCTGCAGACCGGGCGCGGGTCCTATCACGATGGAGCCCCAGTTCCCCGTGATCCCGGGGCTGGACATCGTGGAAATCGCGGAGGCTGTCGGAAACTGCGCTACCGTGCTATATAATGAGGACAACTATGCCAAGCTGCCCGAGGACCTTCAGACGGTTCTGCGGGAGTGCATGGACCAGATCCGGGAAAAGAACAACGAGATCACGCGTGATGAGGATGCCTATTATATCGAGAAGATGAAAGCCGAAGTTCCCGGGCTAACCGTGACGGAATCCGATTATGGGTCTTTGCTGCTGTGGGCCGTGCGGTCCATGAGGAGCTGGTCGCCAGCGTCTCTGATGAAGCGCTCTGCGATGCAATCCAAGCCCTGGCCTGAGCAAGGAAGGTTCCCTCCCTGCAAGGGTCTCGTTTGGGAGACAAATGGGACCCTTGCAGAAAACACAGGGGCGCCCACTGAGGTAAAACTTATAAAAAAGTATATGCGCCATTTTCCTTGGCCATTGTGCACGCTCCTCTCCGCCGGTCTTATGAGAGATATCATACAGCCGGGAGGGAAATGCGACAATGCCCCGCCGGGCCGGGCGATTTTCAGCTTGTCTCTTTGCCGGTTGTGCGGTAAACTGGACGTATCGCGGCGCCGGACGGGGTGCAGCCGTGGATACCGGAGCGCGCCGGGGCGCCTCCGGCATCTGCATCCGGTGGAAGCGCCCGCATCTGCATGAAACGAGAGGAAGCAGACATGGACTATCTGGACTTGGAAGCCCCCGGCCTGACGGCGGGGAATGTGGAAAAAATCGCCGCGCTGTTTCCCGCCGCCGTCACGGAGACGCAGGGCGCGGACGGGAAGGTGAAAAAGGCCGTCAACTTCGAGGTCCTCAAGCAGCTGCTGGCCCCCGACGTGGCGGAGGGGGAGGATCGCTACGAATTCACCTGGGTCGGCAAACGGGCCGCCATGGCCGAGGCCGCCCGCCCCACCTCCAGAACCCTCCGCCCCGTGAAGGCGGACAGCCGGGATTGGGACACCACCCGGAACCTCTACATCGAGGGAGACAATCTGGAAGTGCTGAAAATCCTCCAGGAGAGTTATCTGGGCGCGGTGAAGGTGATCTACCTGGACCCGCCCTACAACACCGGCAGCGATTTCATCTATCCGGATTCCTTTGTGATGGACCGCGGCGCATATCACGGTGCCAGCGGATACCGGGACGCGGAGGGGAAGATCAACTTTCAGCGGAAAAACACGTTTTCGGACGGCAGGTATCACTCCGACTGGTGCTCCATGCTCTTTTCCAGACTGCTGCTGGCCCGCAGCCTGCTCTCCCCGGACGGCGTCATCCTGATCTCCATCGACGACCATGAGTCAGCGAACCTGAAGAAGATCTGCGACGAGGTGTTCGGCGAAAGCAACTACCTGAACCAGTTCGCGTGGGTCTCCAATATCACGGGCCGCCAGATATCCGGCAGAGGCGCGGCCAAAACCTGGGAGTCCGTCCTGGCCTACGCCAGGGACATCGACGCGTGCGGCAGCCTGTCCATTGACATCCGCTTCGCCAGGGAGAAGATGCCCGATGCGTACAAGGGCTTTCGCAGGGACGTTCGGACGGACCGGCTGGGCCCCTTTGCGGTCGGCGATCCCCTCTACAATCATAATCGCAAGTTCAACGAAGAGACCCGGCCGAACCTCGTGTTCTCCATCTTCTATCAGCCCCAGACCCAGGAGATCTCCACAGGCGCCATCGGGGAGAGGCGGCCCGGGTGGGTCGAGCTGCCGCCCCATGCAAATGGGGATGGCGTGCACAAGTACCATGCCTGGCGGTGGTCCCGGCAGAAGATTGCGGACGAGCCATATAATCTGATCGTGCTCCCCACAGCGTCCGGTAGGTATGAGATCCACACCAAGATCAGGGACTTCGGCAGGACGCTGCTCAAGGACGTCATTCCCGACATCCCCAACGGAGACGCGGAGCTGCGGAAGCTGTTCGGCGGCCGGAAATTGTTTGACTACCCAAAGTCCGTGGACCTGTTGAGGACCCTGATCGGCTCTGTTCCGGGGAAGGATTTCGTATGCCTGGACCTCTTCTCCGGCTCCGCCACCACCGCCCACGCGGTGATGCGCCTCAACACGGAGGACGGTGGCCACCGCAGCTTCATTATGGTGCAGCTGCCCGAGCCCTGCGGTGAGAAGAGCGAGGCCGCCCAGGCGGGCTTCCAGACCATCTGTGAGATCGGCAAAGCCCGCATCCGCCGTGCCGGGGATCAGATCCGGACCGAATTCCCCGGTGCCTGTCCGGACATCGGCTTCCGGGTCTTCCGGGTGGACGAGGGCTGCCGGAAGGAGGTCCTCTATCCCCCGGAGGAGATATCCCAGCCGCTGATCGGGCAGACGGTGTCCAATATCCGGGAGGACCGCACCGACCTGGATCTGCTCTATGCCTGCCTGCTGGACCTGGGCCTGGGCATCCACCTGCCCCACACCAGCCGGGTGGTCGGCGGCTGCACCGTCCACCGGGTGGACGGCGGCGTCCTGGCGGCCTGTTTCGACGCTGGCGTTCCGGACACGGTCATCCGGGACATAGCTGCTTCCCGCCCCCAGTGGGCTGTCTTCCGGGACAGCGCCTTCGCCTCGGACGCCGCCAAGATCAACGTGACGGAGATCTTCAAAAGCCTGTCCCCCGGCACCCGCGTCCAGGTACTCTGAGTGCAGACCGTCCGCCTGGTTCCATTCCGCAGAAACTTTCCCCGTCTTGCCCGGATGTGTCCCCAGCGCACCGGACATAAGGAGGTGACCTCATGAAGCTCCAATTCAAGCACCAGCCCTTTCAGGCGGAGGCGGCCGCAGCGGTCTGCGATGTGTTCCGCGGCCAGTCACTGTGCGCCCAGGCACACCGGCAGGGCCTGGGCGCCGCGGCCGACAGGCCGCTGTCCCTGGCAGGGACCGGCACCGGCCTGTGCAACCAACCCCTGGCTCCGGAGCTGACCGACGCCCGGATCCTGAAAAATCTGCACGCGGTCCAGCGGCGCGTCGGATTGCCTCTGTCCAAGGCCCTGGCCGGGCCGGGGATCAACCTGTCCGTGGAGATGGAGACCGGCACCGGCAAGACCTATACCTATGTGAAAACCATCTACGAGCTAAACGCCCGCTACGGCTGGAGCCGGTTCATCATCGTGGTTCCGTCGGTGGCCGTCCGGGAGGGCGTCTACCGTTCCCTGCAGACGACCCAGGAGCACTTCGCCGGGGAGTACGGCAGGCGGCTGCGGTTTTTCATCTACAACTCCGACCGCCTCGCCCAGGTGGACCGCTTCGCCTCCGACAGCGCCATTCAGGTCATGATTATCAACATGCAGGCGTTCAACTCGGGCAGGAACCAGCGGATCATCGACCAGCGGCCGGACAGCTTCCGGGGCCGCCGCCCCATCGACGTCATCGCGGCCACCCGGCCTATTCTCATCATTTACGAGCCCCAGAGCGTGGAGGGCCGCCAGACTCGGGAGAGCCTGCGCAAGTTCAACGCCCTGTTCACCCTGCGCTACTCCGCCACCCACCGGGAGGCGTACAACATGGTGTACCGTCTGGACGCCCTGGACGCCTATAACCGGCATCTGGTGAAACGGATCGCCGCCCTGGGGGTGACCTTCACATCCTCCCCCGCCGCTGGCGGCTTTGTCTATCTGGAGGGCGTGGACCTGAGCCGGGACAGGGCCCCCGCCGCCCGGATCGGTTTTGAGGTCAAAGGGGCGTCCGGCATTCGGACGGTGGTGAAACAGCTGCGCCGGAAGGCGGATCTGTTCGCGGCGTCCAACGGCCTGGCCGAATACGCCGACCGCTATGTGGTGGCAGAGATCGACGGTCGGGACAGCTCGGTGACCTTTCTCAACGGCCTGAAGCTATATGCCGGTCAGTTCAGCGGCGGCGAGGAGCGGACAGCTCTCCAGCGCCGGGTGCAGATTCGGGAGACCATCCGCACCCACCTCCGCCGGGAACGGGAGCTGTATTCCAGGGGAGTGAAAGTGCTGTCCCTCTTCTTCATCGACGAGGTGTCCAAATACCGCCTGTACGACGGGGACAGCGGCAGCGGCCGCAGCGGCGAGTACGCCAAAATGTTTGAGGAGGAGTACGTCGCCGTGGCGGAGGCGTTCCGGCGAGAGATCGACGACCCGGCGTACCGGGCCTATCTGGACGGCATCGATGCCCGCGAGACCCACCAGGGCTACTTCTCCATAGACCGGCGGAAGGGCCGCCAGGCCCGCTTTGTGGAGGGAAAGATCGACCGCAAGAGCCGAACCTCCTCCGACGCGGACGCCTATGACCTGATCATGCGGGACAAGGAGCGGCTGCTCAGCCTGGATGAACCTGTGCGGTTCCTCTTCTCTCACTCCGCCCTCCGGGAGGGGTGGGACAACCCCAATGTGTTCCAGATCTGTATGCTGAAGCCCCAGACGGAGTCGGAGATCCGCAGCCGCCAGGAGATCGGCCGCGGTCTGCGCCTGTGTGTCAATCAGGAGGGCGAACGCATGGACGAAAGCGTCCTGGGCGGGGCGGTGCAGGAGCTGAACAAGCTGACGCTCATCACCGATATGGAGTTCGGCAGATTCGCGGAGGCCCTGCAGCAGGGGCTGGCGGCGTCCCTTGCCGGCCGCCCCCGGATGGTGGAGCCGGGCCTGTTTGCCGGCAGGCTCCTCACTGGCACCACCGGGGCACGGGTCCGGGTGACGCGGGAGCTGGCAGATGAGATCTGTGCCGCTCTCCGGAAACAGGGCTATGTGAAGGACCGCGTCCTCACCGGCAGCTTCTTTGCGGACCGGGACCGGGGTGCCGTCCGGCTGGGCGGAAGCCTTCAGGACCTCAGCGCCGCCGTGGCGCAAGTCCTCTCCGGCGTCTATACCCCCCGGGCCATCCCCGCGGAGAACGCCCACGGCGGCAACGTCACCGCCCGGGCGGACCCGGAGAAGCTGCAGACCGAGGCGTTCCGCTCCCTTTGGGCGCGGGTCGGCCCCAAGTCCTTCTACACCGTCTCCTTTGACACCCGGGAGCTGATCGGGAACGTCATCCAGGCTCTGGACGCGCATCTACAGGTGACCCCCGTCTCTGTCCGGACGGTGTATGGCGAGCAGGCGACGCAGCTGCAGTCCCGGGAACAGCTGCTTCAGGGCCGGGCCTTCCGCCGCAGGGAAAGCCGTGTGCAGGCCGCCGGTCCCCCGGCGCCGGGCGGTGTACGGTATGACCTAGTGGGCAGGCTGGTGGAGGAAACCGGCCTGACCCGTACCACTGCGGCAGCCATTCTCCAGGGCATAGCCCCTGAGACATTTGCCATGTTCCGCCTGAATCCGGAGGATTTCCTCCTCCAGGCCTCCAGGCTCATCAACCGGGAGAAGGCGGCCGCCGTCGTCCGGCACATCACATACCACCGGCTGGACGCGTCGTATGACGCCGCCCTCTTCACCAATGCCGTCCGCCGGGGCAGGCTGGGGTGCACCGCCGTGCCCGCCGCCCATTCGATCTCAGACTATGTGATCTGTGACACCGACAGGGAACGGGCCTTTGCCGAGGCGCTGGAGGCCAGCGAGGCGGTCAGATTATATGTCCGACTTCCCAAGTCCTTCTTCATTCCCACCCCGGTGGGGCGGTACACGCCCGACTGGGCCATCGCCCTCCGGGACCGCGCAGGGGATCCCGTCTATTTCGTGGCAGAGACCAGCGGCAGGGCCCCACAGCCCCAGGGCGTGGAGGCGGCGAAACTCCAGTGCGCCCGCGCACACTTCGCCGCGGTCAGCGGCGGAGAGGTGATGTGCGGCGCCGTCCGTGACTTGGATGAGCTCCTGCGCATCGTGGGCTGAAGCCCCGGGGCCGCACAGTATGCACGGCGGCGTATGGAAGGCCCCCCGCTATAGACAGAGAAGCGCGGCCTGAAATCACTTGATTTCAGGCCGCGCCGGCTTGTGTGCAGCTGTGAGGTCTGCAAGAATTCGAATACACTGCCGGTTCCCCGGCTTTCAGCAAGCGGGCCGCCGCAGCGGCACGCTCCGGAACTCCGGCCCGGCGGAGTCTGTTTGAGCCGCCGCATCCCCGGTGCGCCGCCAAAGCCGGCCCCCATCTCAGAGCAGAACTGCCTGTGTCAGGCGGTTGTCAATACCCTGTCCCCTCCCCCGCCCGGGGTGCGCCGCCCCGCCTCCGCAGACGGCGGAACCGCCGGTGAGAAGCAGTCTTCCCGCCGTTCTCACGCCGTCCCGTGGGGGATGATGACCTTCTCCACCCGGATCTTCCCATCCTCCGCCTCCGCCGTCATCATGGTGATCTCCTGATGGAACCGCCGAGGGCCGCAGGAGCCCGGGTTGAGCCAGAGGACGCCGCCTTTCTCCTCCTGCACGTACTTGTGGGAGTGGCCGAACACCACCGCGTCCACACCGGCCAGGTCCGCCGGGACCTCCTTTCTGTTGTGGACCATGAAAAAGGTCACGCCGCCCAGGGTAACGGTGAGATCGTGCGGGATGGCCTCCGCCCAGTCCTTGTCGTTGTTGCCCCGGACGATGTACAGCGGCGCATACTGCCGCAGCTCATCCACGATGCTCTGCCTGTTGATATCTCCGCCATGGAGGATGGCGTCGGCGGTCTTTAGATGCTCCGTGACCTCCGGCCGCAGCAGGCCGTGGGTGTCGGAGAGAATGGCAAGTTTCATAGGTTTCCCCTCCCCCTCAGATGATAATGCCCTCGCAGTGGTCGATCTCGTGCTGGATAATCTGGGCCGTCCAGCCGGTGAAGGTCTTGATCCGCTCCTGGAATTTTTCGTTCTGCCAGCGGACCTTGATGGACTCCCACCGCCGGGCTCTGCGGGTGCCGGAGAGGGACAGGCACCCCTCCTCCGCCTCATAGGGGCCGGCCCTTTTCACGATCTCCGGATTGAACATGACCATATAGCCGCCCTGGTTGTCGAAGGCGATGATGCGCTTGTTCACGCCGATCATGTTGGCCGCCATACCTACGCAGCCGTCCCTGTGGACTTCCAGTGTCTCCAGCAGATCCGCCGCCACCGGCAGGTCCTCCGGAGAGGCGGGCTCGGCCTTTTGGGCCAGAAATGCCTGGTCTTTGCAGATGTCCCGAATCATGATGGGTCCTCCTTGTGTCGTTGAATCGCCGCCGCTATGGTCTCCGCCGCAATGCGGGCCCCCTGCCCGCTGGGGTGGACGCCATCGGCGGCGTAGAGGTCCTGCGTGCCGGGCAGCTGGTAAAACCGCCGCCCCACGTCGGCAAGCAGGGCGCGGTTTTCCTCCGCCGCCCTGCGGTACGCCGTCTGCCTCAACGGGCGCCGGGCGGTGCGGCGCAGCCTGCGCTACCTGCTGCCTGCGGCGCTGCTGGCCGCCCTCATCAATCCGGCCTTCAACCACCAGGGGGCCACGATCCTGACCTACCTGCCCTCGGGCAACCCCCTGACGCTGGAGAGCATTGCCTACGGCCTGGCCGCCGCCGCCCTGCTCTCCGCCGTGGTCACCTGGTTTTCCTGCTATACGGCGGTGATGACTTCGGACAAGTTCGTCTATCTCTTCGGGCGGGTCATCCCCGCCCTCTCCCTGGTCCTCTCCATGGCCCTGCGGTTCGTGCCCAGGTTCCAGGTCCAGGCCCGGGCGGTGTCTCAGGCCCAGCGCTGCGTCGGGCGGGACGTGTCGGACGGCAGCCTCCTCCAGCGCCTGCGCAATGGGGTGACCATCCTCTCCATCCTGCTCACCTGGTGCCTGGAAAACGCCCTCGAGACGGCGGACAGCATGAAGAGCCGAGGCTACGGTCTGCCGGGGCGGACCGCCTTTTCCATCTATCGTCTGGACGACCGGGACCAGGCCGCCCTCTGGTGGCTGGGGGCTCTGGGCGGCTATATCCTGTCCATGTGGGGGGCGGGCGGCTTTGCCTGCCGCTACTTTCCCACCTTCCGCCTGGCCCCCCGGGATGGCTGGAGCCTCTCCGGGCTGCTGGCGTTCGGGCTTTTGTGCCTGACGCCGGTCATCATAGATCGAAGGGAGGATCGCCAGTGGACACGTTTGCGATCCATGACCTGACCTTCTTTTACCCTGGGCAGGCGGTCCCCGCCCTGGACCGGCTGGACCTGACCGTCCGGTCGGGGGAATTT
>OJSP01002581.1_pt1 | contig 14782 bp, 9 predicted proteins | sample 1599561 | NCBI WGS metagenome assembly OJSP01 (sample SAMN04168659, study PRJEB22393) | human gut metagenome | biome: human gut microbiome; feature: stool | host: Homo sapiens | collected 2014-05-12
TTAACAACAAAAAATACCGTATTTATGCGGTGTTTGGCGTTTCGCAAACGCCTATCTATTTTGATAGGAAAAAAGGAGAGTACTTATCACTGGAAACAGAAACCGGTAAATGGAGAACTGCAATGCTGGGGAATCTTGACGTAGATCTTTCTTGTTATGACTTTAAACATTATATTTCCGAAAAAGATGCGGAGAAGATCAAGAAATATCTGAAGATAGGAGAGGGTGATTTTTATTCAATATGTCAATATCAATCATCTCTACGGACAAAACGTTTAGACAGGCAGTACAAGCGCAAAACAGATGAATGGGATCAGATATTAAAACCTGTTCGCAGTCTTCCGAAAGACTGGAATAAATGGGTTCTGCACAGAGCAATTTCTGAACACTATATATTTTACTACTATAAAAGGAACAGATCAACAGAAGGGTATTGTACTTGCTGTGGTAAAAAAGTGGCTGTAGAGAAACCAAAATACAACGGAGAAGGTGTATGTCCAAATTGCGGTCAGACTATAACATATAAGTCAATCGGAAAATTTGGTCGGATATGGACAAAACAGGAAACGGCGTATTTAATCCAGCGTTGTCATCCTGGCTTTATAATAAGGGAGTTTTCCGTCCGCATGGCTGTGGGAAAAGACAGTTACCGGAATCCGGTAGTTCTCAGCTCGGAAGAAAATCGGTATTTGTATGACAAGGATTTTAACGAAACTGCTTTTTACTTTGATGATTATAAAAAAAGAGGCGCCCGTTGGATACAGGGAGAAGCAAATAGAGGGGGATATTGGTACTATTATTATAGATATATTTCTAACTGTTCTGGAGCAGTATATCCCACGACCATTCCTGATCTTGCAAAAAAGGAATTGAAAATGTCTGGTCTTCCCGAGATTTTAAAACAGAAAAGCGTCTTTAGACCACGGGACTATTTTATATCATTAAGAAGGGCACCTGTACTGGAACACCTGGTTAAAGCAAACTTATATAAGTTGTCACAGGAAGTCATGAATTACCCGGAAAAAATATCCTGTACACAACAACACGGTGCGTTACATACTCGGCTTGGGATCAGCAGAAACGCTTTAAAACGCTTAAGAGAACGGGATGGGGGATTAGAATATCTTGTGTGGCTTCAGGAGGAAAATACATCCGCACATTATTTAGATGACGATTTAATCTTTTGGTTTATGAATAACAACATAAAACCTAAAGATTTAAAGTTTATTCAACCGAAAATGAGTTTTGTTCAAATAAGAAATTATTTGACTCGTCAGAAAGGACGGCGAAAAGACAGTATTTCTCAGGTGCTTATCACATGGCAGGATTATCTTTCAATGGCAAAGAGGATTAAGATGGATACGGATGATGAGATTGTGTATCGGACATCCAAATTATATCAGCGCCATAAAGAAATTATTCAATATATTGAAGAAAATCGCCTGTCTGTAACAGCGGGAGAACTTGCTGACAAATATCCGAACATCAATGAAATCCTCTCAGGTTTAGACAAAAAATATGAATACGGCAATGAAATATTTACTGTTTTAGCTCCACATTGTATTGAAGACATTTTAAAGGAAGGACAGGCGCTTCACCATTGCATAGATAAGAAAACAGAGTATCTGGAACGCATCAATGAGCAGGAAACTTATATTTTGTTTCTGCGTAAGACAGAACAGCCGGACAAACCGTATTATACATTAGAAGTAGAGCCGGGCGGAGTAATACGACAGAAACGGACAGAATATGACAGGCAGAATAAGGACATTGAAGAGGCGTCTGAATTCTTAAAAGAGTGGCAGAGAGAAATACAGAAAAGGATTACAGCAAGTGATAAAAAACTGGCAGACAAGAGCAGGCAGCTTCGCATAGAATCTTATGCTGAGATGCGCAAAAAGAAAGTAAAAATCAATGGCGGGTTGTTTCAGGGAAAATATCTGGCAGATGTATTGGAAGCAGATCTTATGGAAATGCCGGATACCATTGAACATGCAGCGTAATTGGAAAAGGAGGACCATGAATAATAAAGTAGATATGACAGGAAAAGAGCAGCTTCAGAAACTGTGGAAAGAAAGGGAAAATATGCGACAGGTAATCCATAGTGCTGTCAAAAATTCTAAGACCGGAAAGCTTTCTTACGAGATGCTGTTTCAGGAGTTAATGTTGCGATACGGAAACGTATCTGGTAAGAGTGGTGAAAATGTGATTTTGAAAGGCATTTTGGACAATCTGTTATGGCACATGATTGGTGATAAAGAGCTTTGCGAGCAAATTACAGAACATGGAATTTTATATAGTTGTCCGGAATGTGATACACAAATGACGGAGGAAAATGCCGCATAGAAAGAAGGGGTTATATGAGTAAAAAGGAAAGTATGTTGTTTGAGCTGATGGAAACCTGCAATTTTCGTGATGTGTTTGAGCATTACTCAGAAGCACCGGATTCTTTACAGTCAGGGAAACATCCGGACGCCCAAATAGGACATATTCGTGCATACTGGAATGAAGACGGATGGCATGGTAACTATTTTCCTTGTAGAGGTGAGCTTTGGACGAAAGCATTTAACCGGGAATCACAGGACATTTATCGCTGTCTGGTGACACAGTTTTATAATCTGGAAATATTAAGAGAATTTTGTAAGGGACATCCATCTTCGCATGTGGGTGAAAATGAGTATAATTTTTTTATGAATGGCCGCACAGCAGACTACTGGATTAGATTTATAACAAGGGAGAATGATTATAACCTGTACCTAAAAGGATATAAGAAAAACTGTCAGCATACATAAAGCTACGGAAATATGATGAGACGTAAAAAGGAAAGATAAAATTCTTTCCTTTTTACGCAAAGTAGCAAAGGTGGAAACGCAAGGGAGGAAAGGATGGGAGAATTTGACAGGATTATAGAATTTGCAATAAGAACAGATGTAGAACTATATACAGCAATGCCTACAGGCTGGAGAAAGATTACCGGTTCAATGACTGCACCACGTGGGAGTACTTGGATCTACAATGGAAAATCATATTTTTCAGGGCAAAGGAAAACAGCGCTTTTGGTAGAAAAAGAATGTTTGAAATAGGATTTTAAAATGAGGTGGATAGTATTGAAGAAAACGGAAGGATATTTTCAGCAGTCAAACGGTCAGCTTACTCTGTTCCAGCCGGATTTCATTCGGGATGCTGATTGTACCAAAGAGACTCCGGTTATATATGGAAAATCGGATATTCCGATCTATGGAATGGGTAAAAGAATTTGTCCAAGGGTTTCTGGAAGAAAAGACACAGAGTATATGAAAAAGATCTATCTTGAAGAATTACTGCCTTTGGAAATGTATGATTTGGTTATAGTTTTAATATCTGGTGGTAAGGACAGCATTGCCTGTTATTACAAGCTATTGGAGTTAGGCGTACCAAAATCCAAAATCGAGTTTTGGCATCATGATATAGACGGTGGACACCCTTCACGAACTATGGATTGGAGATGTACTGCAAATTATATACGCTCATTTGCAGAAGCAGAACAGATTCCACTTCGGGTATCCTGGAGGAAAAACGGATTTTTCGGAGAACTGTATCGTATTGGGACATCAGAATTAATTGAATGGGTAGATCCAGAGACAGGGGAAATTTATCAATGTCCTCCGTCAAAAAAGTATATGGAATGTCAAAAGTTAAAAGCGGCAGCAATATCAGAAATGGAAAATAAACTGGCGGAATTTGGTTATCGAATGAAATTTCCAATGAAAAGTGGAGATTTGAGTCGGCGCTGGTGTTCTGCTTATCTAAAGATCATGGTAGCAGATACCGTTTTGCGAAACATGAACAGTATGCAGAAACTAGAGAATACGGGTGGTAAAAGACAAAAATTTCCAGCAAAAGGGAGCACACATCAGGGACGTTGGTGTAGCGGAAGTTTAAAGGCATCTGTTCAGGATAGTGTGACTGCTAATTTAACAAAGACACGAAAGGATATAAAATTATTAATTGTATCGGGAGAAAGACGTGGTGAATCCGTTGGGAGAAGCAAATATAATGAAATAGAAATTCACCGTACCAATGCAGTTTCCAAACACCACCGTACTGTACACCAATGGCGTCCGGTTATTGATTACAGTGAAAGAGATATTTGGGAAGTGCTGAAGCGGCATAAAGTAACCCCGCATCCTTGTTACCGGGCAGGTTGGAACCGCTGTAGTTGTGCAATGTGTATTTTTTCTACTCCCCGATTATTTGCAGGAATCAGGGAACTGTATCCGAAAGAATATGCTCTTTTATGCCAGGACGAAAAAAATCTTGGATTTACGCTGGATAACCATTGCGATTTGGAAACTTATATCGGTAGTGCGGACTCATGTGTATATCATGGTGATAAAGAAGCGATTCAAAGTCTGCTTACGGGAGAGTTTCCAGTCGAGTCTGTTTATGTAAAGGGCAAATGGAAATACCCGGCAGGAGCTTTTCATGGTGCAGCAGGAGGACCTTGTTAATCTGAGGAGGAGATTATAAATGAAAACGGTAAAAGAAATAACACAGGAAACAGTAGATGCTTTCATTGAAACGATGAGTTTGACAATCTTTTATGAAAAAGTGGCAGATGAATTGCAGATGACAGCACCAGAAGGTTATGGATTTGACTGCCGGAAGATAAGTATTTCAAATAAAATTCAGGAGCAGTGGATACAGCAGTTTGAGGAAAAGTTGGGAAAAGAGCATCTTCCGGAATTGTTCAGAATGCTCTTACTTGCTGGACCAAAGGTGGAACATCAACTGAAAGCAAACGAAATAGCTACTGAAGAGAATTGGATTTGCAAAATGAATTAGTGTTATTATTTATATTACGAAAAAAGAGAATAGGAGAAGTTTGATATGACAGATGAAGAAAGAATAATTTCTTGCCAGCAGGAAATCCGAAGACTTAGGGGTGTTGTGCAGGAATATGAAGAAAAAAGAAGAGAGTTTCTTGAATGGTTGGAAGAGGAAAGTAAAATACCGTCTGAAAACCAGTCTGGATTAAATGTGGTGAAGCAGTATTTGGATGTTGATCAGCACATTATAATATGCCATTTTCAGAAAAATAAATAGTGCAGAAATAATACGGGGATCTTCCATCCCCGAACCCCTGGAATCCTTGTTATAACAGTAATAGAAAAAATTATTACCGTTATAACAAGGCTAAAAATGGGATATTTTAATTTTCCGAATTCTGCAAATTATGGCATCAAATAAAATGCGTTGTAACAATATGCGCCATTTTTTCTCATGTAAAACACTTGATTTTTATTTAAAATGTTTTTATTGAAGAAACGGGATTTGCTTGAATAAAGAATTAATTAAGTGATTGTAAGGAAAAAGAAAAATGAGAACAAGAATGAAATTTAGCCTAATTAGGAGGTTTATATGGATATTGTATTGGAAAATGTATGTAAACAATAGGGGAAGAAAAAATGTTGATAATATAAATCTTCTTATTCTATCAGGAAAATGGATTTATTAAATTGAATGGGACAGGAAAAACTACCACTATGAAAATGATGATGGGATTAACCAAGGTATCATCAGGGAAAATAAAATATTCAGGGAAAGATATTGAAGAAAAAAAGAATTATAGAGGCTGTTGAAAGATAAAAATTGCAATAGCCTTTGTGATTTAAAGATCTAGAATGGCTGTTTTTCTAAGTGGAAAAAGAAGAAGATGTGTGTTAAAATTTAACTTGGATATTTATATGCAAAAATCAATACAAGAACTTGTGTTCGATAAATAAAAATGATATATTATATAAAATAGAAAATACGTTCGAGGAGATAAAACATGAATAGTGAAAAAAATAATATAGATATGAGTAATGTGATTAACAAATTGTTTGAAGGTGATTGCTTAGAATATATGAAAAAGATACCAGATGGAAGTGTTGATATGATTTTATGTGATTTACCATATGGTATGACACAAAATAAATGGGATAGCTATATTCCATTAGATGAGTTATGGAAACAATATAATAGAGTAATAAAAGCTAATGGGGCAATTGTTTTAACATCAAATGGAGTTTTTACTGCAAAATTGATTTTGAGTCAACCTAATATATACAAGTATAAGTGGGTATGGGAAAAATCAAAGCCTACTAATTTTTTAAATGCTAAAAAGCAACCATTAAGAAAGCATGAAGATGTTTGTGTTTTTTATAAAAAACAGCCAACATATCATCCTCAAATGACAAAAGGAGAACCATATAATAAGGGAATAAGAAAAAATCAGCTTAGTGGTAATTATGGAGACTTTGAACCAGTACATGTAGCAAGTGATGGAGAACGCTATCCTACAGACGTAATTTATATTAAAACAGCAGAATCAGAAGGAGCAGTTCTTCATCCTACTCAAAAACCTATAGAATTAGGCAGGTACATGGTGAGAACATATACTAATCCGGGGGACGTGGTACTTGATAATACTTTTGGTAGTGGATCATTTTTAGTAGCAGCATTGATGGAGGGGAGAAACTTTATAGGAATTGAAAAAAATGAAGATGTTGCGTTGTTTAAAAAAGAGGAAATAGATTATATTGATGTAGCAAAAAGAAGACTTTTTTTAGCATGGGAAGGTTTGGATAAAAAAACTCGTAAATATATTAAAGAGGAAAATCTTATAGCAGAATTCAAAGAAAGGTAAAGTTGATTCGTATGGGGACAATTATCAGAAGAAACGAAAGAAGTTGGGCGATTGTAATAATCACAGAGATTAAAGTAATGCTTAATGGATTAGGGTTAAAGATTAAGAGTGCAGGTGGAGAAAGTACGCTTTCTGTAAATAAGAAAAGCATGTTTCCGGATGTTTTGCTGTATGAGGATGAGGCACAAACCAAAATATTGCAAGGCTGGGAGTTGAAGATGCCAGATGTATTGATTACGGATGAAACATTGATTGCAGATGCAACAAGAAAGGCAAAAGCATTAGGATTGAATAGTTTTGTAATATGGAATTTTACATATGGAAAATTATATATACAGAATCAACAAGGCTTTTTTGAGGAAGCTAAAGTATGGGATGGAACAAGTCATATTCAATCAAGAGAAGATGTTACTACATATAAAGCAGAATGGTTGCCAATTATTAAAGATATTGTATTAACTGTAAATGAATATTTAGTTACTGGAAAAATTACAACATCATCAATAACGGGAATAGTTTCGGAATCAATAATGGCAGAATTGATACAGCGGAATAAGGAGATAGTAGCGGAAAATATTACAATAGAAGCAAGTCATAATACACGAATGGAAAGTAGAATCAAAGTATGGTGGAATGTTTTTCATGAAGAGTATGATAAAGATGAAAGCAATATGTATTCTGCATATGCAAAATCAATATTGCTGAATTGGACTAATAGAGTTATGTTTGCTAATGCAATAAAGAAATATCATAATTGTGCATATAAAATAAAACAAATTGATTTTACTACATCACCTGAGGATGGAAATCTTATAATCCAACAGATTATAGATGAAGGTGATTTTTATAATGTATTCAATAAGATTGATTTTAATGAATTAGTACCAGAGGATACATGGATTGATATTGTAGATTTTAATCAATTTTTAGTAGATAGTAATATGGACAAAATAGATCAATCAGTATTACAGGAGATACTAGAGAAAACAGTCAATGTTTCCAAAAGGGAGATGAGGGGACAATATGCAACACCTACAATATTGGCGGATTTTTTATCTAGAATTACAGTAGATGATTGGAATAAAGATTGTGCAGATTTATGTGCCGGTACTGGTACAATTGCGAAAGCTATAATTAGGAATAAAACCAAAAGATTGGCAACGGCTGAACAGTCATTTATTAGTACATGGATGTCAGACAAATATGCCTATCCTCTTCAGATTGCTAATATATCAATAACAGATATTCAGGCAATAAACATACCATTAAATATGTTTCAAAGAGATGTTTTTTCTATTAACGTTGGAGATGAAATTAAAATCAAAAGTCCAATAGATGGCAGTGAAATAAAAAAAATCATACCAAAATTTGGAGCAATTATTTCTAATCTTCCGTTCGTTGAATACAATAAAATTGCAAAGGATGAACAAGCGTTTATTACAGAAATAAGAAAGAATGTACAAGATAATACAGGAATAGAATTTACATTAGGTAAGACCGATTTATATAATTTTATTCCATTTAAGTTACATGAATTATTAGATACTAATGGAAAACTTGGAATCATATTATCAAATTCATGGTTAGGAACAGATATTGGAAGAAAGTTCTTTGATGCACTGCAATATTACTATGTTATAGAAGCGGTAGTCGCAAGTGATAATAAGAGATGGTTTAAAAATGCTGATGTTGTTGGCACATTATTAATAATGCAAAAGAAAAGTATTTCACAGCCTGATTTGCAACATAAAGTATCATTTTGGTTGGTGAAGAAGGATATACACAGCATTGATAATGATGAGACTGAAGTGCTAGTAAATAGTATTGTGTTAAATGAAATTTTAGAGCCAGAGCTTGCAACATTTAAGCAGTATAGTTATCAAGAGATTATTGATATTACAAATTACGGACTTACACTTAATACTCTTTTTCATGATGTGTTATGGGTGAAAAAGATAGCCGATAAATTGGTTCCTATTTCTAGAGTTTTGGATGTTAAGCGTGGTGAACGTAGAGGTTGGAATGATTTGTTCTATCCGTCAGATGTAAATGATATAGAAGCGGAATATATTCGTTCTGTTTTAAAAAATCCAGCCAGATTAAAATCGTATAAGGCAGAAACGGATATAGAAGCGTTTTGTTGTCATAGAAGTAAAAGCGAATTAGAAGAATTAGGTCATAACGGTGCACTTGCATGGATAGAAAGATTTGAGCATATAAATAATGGTTCTGGTAAGCCTCTTCCGATTGCATTAAAACGCTCTGGCTGCTTTTGGTATGAAATGGATGATTCTGCCAGAGCTGATTTTGTTACAGCATTGAATCCTGATAAAAGACTGTTTGTTGCAAAATTCGAGGAAAGAACTTTTGTGGATCAGCGTTTTACAAGAATGTTATTAAAATCAGAAAATCTTAATTCCGAATTAGTTCATGCTGTTTTAAATTCTCTGTATGGAATGTTTGCAATAGAAGCTATAGGATTTGGAAGAGGACTAGGTGTGCTCGATGCGAGTAGTACTAGGCTAAAAAATATGTATATGATAGATATTGAACAAATATCACAAGATGATGCTGAAGAAATTCTTAGATTATTTGAAAATATTAAGGGGAGAGAAGTAATGGATGTTGAAGATGAATTAAGAGATTCAGCCCGTAGAGAATTTGATAACAAAGTACTCCAATCAATTGGAGCACAGGATTTATATGACAAAATAAAAGATTCGCTTTTGTCGCTCCAACATACAAGACATTGCATAAAATAATGCAAGGAGTTGTGTATGCAAAGTATTGTAAATATTAGCTTGCAAATAAGTTCATTATTGCTTTGGAGAATTTAATTTATAGGAGAGATAAGAATATGGAAGATACTATTACAAAAATATATGGTGGTAAGTGGTGGAAAACAGATTTTCATGTACATACACCTGCTTCAGAGGATTATGGAAAGGGAAGTGAAAATCCGGAAGATGAAAAGAATATCACGCCAAAGGAATTTCTGCTTAATGCAATGTCAAAAAAATTGGATTGTTTAATTATTTCTGACCATAATACATTTAAATGGATACCGCAATTAGGGATAGCATTAAAAGAAATGGAAGAAAATAATGAGATAGGTTATAGAAAAATATATATATTCCCTGCTGTTGAGTTAAATGTAAATGGAAATATTCATGTGTTGGGCATTTTTGATATTGGCACAGATTATGAAACTTTGGCAGGTATACTTGGTAAAGTAGAGTATTCTGATTCTTGCAAAGCAACTACAAAGTCATTAGCTGAAGTAATTGAGATAATCGTAAAAAATGGGGGGATTGCAATTCCGGCACATGTTGACGGACCGAGTGGAATGTTTTATGAGGAGTTATGTTCTGCCTCAACGATAAAATCAGCATTAGAAGTTGATGGCATCTTGGCATTAGAGATGACTGGATTAGAAGTATGTCATCAATTATATATAGAAAATAAAAAAAAGTTGTCTTATGTTCTTGGAAGTGATTCGCATTGTTTGGAGTCTTTGGGGAAAAATTATACATGGGTTAAAATGGGAACTCCTAATATAGAGGCTTTAAGACTAGCTTTATTTGATGAAGAAGATGGTGTTAGGAGAAGTAAGTATATTGAAGGCAATCCAAATGATATTAATGAAAGAATGTATATAAAATATATCGAAATCAAGGAGGCTAAATATGCAGGAAGAAGAAAACCTTTGAGAATAGAGTTTAGCCCATGGATGACATCTATTATTGGTGGTAGAGGAACTGGAAAATCTAGCATTATACAGTTTTTGAGAGTGGTATTAAAAAAACATAATGATTTGCCGGATGAGTTAAAAAAGGAATTTGAGGAATTTGTAGCAGTTCCTAAGACTAGAAATGATTTAGGAATGTTTAGAGATGAAACAATCATCGACATTTGTATTGTAAAGGAAGGAATGGAATATTTCTTGAGATGGTACAATGGGAAAATATACGAGAAATTTTCTGGCACAGAAGAAGAGGCTATTGATGTTGAAAAAAGGTTTCCGGTTAGAATATTTAATCAAAAACAGCTTTTTGAAATGACCAAAAATGCAAATTTATTGTTACAGTATGTAGACTCACAATGGAAATCGTATGAATGGAAAAAGGTAGTTGATAGCAAAAAAGTTGAATACAAGGAATGTATGATTTTATATAGGAAAATATGCGAGCGTAAAAAGGAACAAAATAGTATAATGGTATCGCTTCGTGAAATTGAGAGTAAGATAAAAGCTTTTGAAACTGAGACGACAAAAAAGATTTTAGAAGAACAAAAAAATATTTTAATAGAAGAACAACAAATTAAAGATTTATACATGATGTATGCTTCGTTAATAAGTAAATATATTGAAGTTCAACAAAGTATTGATGATATTAGTTCAAAATCGATTGTATTAGATAAGATTGATGATAAGTCCGCAGAAGTCATTAATAAATGGCAAAATGCATTAAAGGATTTAAATGGCAATGTAAAATCATTATTATCTCAGTATAAAGATTCTTTAATTACATATGAGGAATTATTTGATAAATTAGAGTGTGCGAAACTTAAATTACAGAATAAAACAGCTATGGAAAATGTAATAGAAGAACTGAAAGAACATGGCATAGAGGGGATAGATTTGTATCCGATATTGCTTCAAAATAGAGATAAATTGGTTGAACAGTTGAAAGAATATAAAGATGTGGATAAGGCTTTGATAGAAAATCGTAATCGTCAGTCGGATATCCTATTGGAATACAGTGATTTGATGAAAAAAAGAATAAGTGAAAGAAAAAGGGTTATAGATATATGGAATTGTAATTCTGGTTTGAGAGTTTCGCTTATTACTTTTGGCAATCTTGAAGATAATGAAAAAGCATTTAGAAATATGATTATGAAGACGGGAAGTACTTTTTCTAATGATATTTTAAAAATGGATGGAGATGATGTTTATTGTGGGGGAATTATATATGATATTGCTAATCCAAAAGATAATAATAAAATTGTAGATGAATTACGAAATAAATTTGATAAAATAGTGAATGTTGATTCCTCTATTATGGGAAAATCAATTGAAAAACATTTGAAATCGATATTTGAAAATAAACCCGAAATATGTGATGAAATTATGACTTGGATTCCAGATGATAAAGTCGTACTTGAACTAAAAATGTCTAATAATAGATATGTTAAAATAGATGCTGGATCAGCTGGACAGAGAACCTCTGCGATATTGGCATTGCTATTGCAAATAAGCGATACTCCATTGATTATTGATCAGCCAGAAGATGATCTAGATACGAAAAATATATCAGAGTTTGTAGTAAAAGGTATAAATAATAAGAAGCGAAATCAGCAAATTATTGTAGTAACTCATAATCCTAATATAGTTGTAAACACAAATTCTGAACAAATAATTCATATGGAGTATGGTGGTGGGGAAATAAATGCCTCACATTCAGGTGCTTTACAAGAATTAGAAATAAGAGATGCTATATGTGATGTTATGGAAGGTGGTAGAGAGGCTCTAGATGCAAGGTATTATAGAATTTCTAAAGCTCTTTTAAAATAATTAAGATTAATGATTATGGACTTCTATCCTTAGCTATAGCATCAACCTAAGTCTGTAATTTACAATCAAGAGCCGGTGCAGTATAGTTGAGTGGCTCATCAATGGCAAGATTATTGATAAGCTTTTGAGTGTTAGGGGAGTATGGGATTTTTTCTAACTCAGCACATGAGAAAAACAGGAGAACGTTGTCATCAAAAGCAATATATCTATTATGTTTTTGCATTGGTTGTAATATGTAAAATATTTTTTCATAATGATTGCTTTTCTTTGATAGAGTGATAGCAGTTCAGGGAATGTGTGGGTAGTTTTACACACACAACACATATGTAATACTATTCAGAACAAACCCTCAATCAAGGGGGGATAGCAATTTAAATGTTAATCATACGTTCCAGGACGTGCAATTTCAAAAGATTTTCAACCTTGCTGGGGATATTTATTGGGAGGCTATTAATACGTAACTTGTAAACACTATAAGTGATTAATTGGTAAGCATTTAATTTAAGGGTGATGGCATCCACTGAATATATATTCTGTAATGACATTTACAATAGGGAAGACTGGATTGCTAGCGTTTCACGCTATTTCCAGAAGGAGATCCACCACTATGAAAAAACGCGTTTATAAAGAAGACTCAATCAAATTTATAATGGAATGACGAAAAAAGCAGTCTTTCTGCTAACCAGTGGTGTGAACAGAATGGTATTCGTTCTGGCACATTCTATAATTGGGGTAAAAACGATTGTGAGAGCCACATTAAGTAGAAATAGTATATTTGCAGCATTTGAAAGAAATTATATAAGAAAATATATTAAGTACTATCCGGATTTAGAAGAAATTCGAGTGAAATTTAAGGTGCGGTGAGGAGTAATGAGAAGTTCTGCGTTTGTAACGTGTTTGCAACACCACATTCCAAGAATCCAGTAAAATCAAGCGTTCCCAGTTACCTAAACGTTAATCATACGTTTTTGGAACGTACAATTTCAAAAGAATTTACAACTCCTCAGGACTCCGGTTCTGGGGAGTTTTTAAAAATGAGTTATTATTAAGGAAAATTATAAATAAAATCTTCGATTTTATTCTCGTCTTTGATATAATACATATATGGTAGCACGCTGATAACTAAGGCGCAGTGAATCATCATATTTCAAAGGAGCACGACAAGTTATGAGAATACAGGAGACGGTGAGGAAGCCGATGACGGAAGCAAAATATCTGAATGTGGATAATACAGACAGGTATCGTCCGATCATGCGGCTTTTTTATTTGAAATATGAAAAGCTGAAGTATTGGCTGTATCAGGAAGAGGTATATGAAGAATTAAAGGAAGATGCATACTTTAGAGAATATACGCCTGAGCAGTGTCAGCAGGACTTGGCGGCTTTGACTGCATGGGGGAATCTGGTAACAATTCAGGATACGAGAAAGGTTGCGACTATCGAGGAGTTTAAGAATAAAAAGTTCCGGTATCAGTTGTCTGAAGCTACGGTAGAAATTGAGCGAATGGTTATCCGGGTAGAGAATCTGTTTATTGAAAGTTCTTCGTTGGAACCTACATTATTGGAGAGACTTCGCATCAATCTGCGCAAGATTTCTGAGATTACAGAAGCAGATCAGGAGCATATCTATGCATGGTGGAATGATTTGAATAATGATTTTATACGATTGAATCAGAATTATCAGGATTATATGCGGGAGTTGAACAGTGTAAAAGCGGAAGAAATGATGAAAACGACAGAGTTTCTTGTGTTCAAAGACCGTTTGATCGAGTATTTGAGAAGTTTCGTGAGGAGTCTGCAGGTCAATGCCGCATTTATAGAACAATGTCTGAAGAATACGGACAGGCAGGTTTTGAGGTGTTTGCTGGAAAAAATTATACAGTATGAATTGTTGATTCCGAGAATCGATGTGGAAGTGAAGGAAGATTTGATTGCAGATAAAGTATATGGCCGTTGGCAGAGTCTGGAGGAATGGTTTACCGGAACAGACGGAAAGGATTCTGAGGCGGCAAAGGTATTTGACACAACGAATGAGATCATACGAAAGATTACAAGGTATGCGGCAAGAATCAGTGAAATGAGCAATGCGGGGGCGAATCGGCGGGAAGAGTATCATAAGGTTGCGGTGATGTTTTCAAAATGTAAGAATATTTTTGAGGCGCACAGATTGGCCGCTGTTGTATTTGGCATTGAAAAGCCGCTGCATTTAAAAGTGCTTCCGTGGCGTCAGACCGAGAGTATCAACAGCGGCGTGTTCGAGGAAGAACCGTATATCGTGACTGTGACGCCGAGGATTCGTACATATAAAGAAAAAGCAAAACGAAGCGGGATTGTTGATCGCTCGAAAGAAAAAGAAGAAATGTGGCTTGCTACGATTCAGCGATTAGAGGAAGAACGCAGGCTCTTGAAAAGTTATATTCAGGATAATCGTCTGGAGTTTGCAAAGCTTCCCGAGATAGAGCCGCATGTAAGAGATGTATTTCTGACATGGCTTTCCAAAGCATTGGAGAATAAAAGTCTTCAGGGGAAAACAGAGGATGG
>OJSP01002606.1_pt1 | contig 14679 bp, 10 predicted proteins | sample 1599561 | NCBI WGS metagenome assembly OJSP01 (sample SAMN04168659, study PRJEB22393) | human gut metagenome | biome: human gut microbiome; feature: stool | host: Homo sapiens | collected 2014-05-12
GTTGATGTTCAGCAGGTCGGTGACTTTTTTGGTCTTGCCCGTGCCTGCATCCAGAATCAGCAGCTTGTTGCCGTTATAGCTTTCAGAGGGATTGAGCACGTACTGATTCGCGCCGAACCGATACAGGCCCTGCAAGTCGCATCGGTAGGTGTCGCCAGGCGAGCAGTAGTCCGAAGGAAGCTTCACGATTTCCTTGTTGCTGTCGATGGAATACAGGTGGTATGCGCTGTCCTTGACCACATATGTGTCGAACACGTGGTAATCGTCCACATCGACTTCAGTAGTGTTCAACGACTGGTATCCGCCGCTGTCCTTGCTGATGCTCACGCTGTCCTTGAACGTCTGCAAGGTCTCGGCCTGCTTCGCGCCGCCGCTCAATCCCATGATCTGCTTGTGGCCGATTTCGACCTCACGCTGATCGTCGTTGACAGTCCTCTTCTCTGTCGTCTTCCAGCTTTTCTCGATGGCGACGCGATTGTTGGATTGCGCGAGCACATCGAATTCGTAATCCTGCTGCAGGTTGATCAGATTGTCTTCCTCGGTGCGCAGATCGATACGATCGGACAATTCGCCGGATTTCAAATCGACCTGATGGGCGAACAGGTGCACGGTTTCCGGCGTGGTGCCGACCGCCTTGGTCTTGACCGCGTAGATCACGAACACGGCCGGGTTGGGACCGTATGTGGCGGCGACGACCGGATCGGAGTACATCTTCTCCCCGGATTTCAGAGCCGAGAAGTAGATCACCTTCGATTCGTCCATTGCCGGCGTCCAGACGCCGAACGCATATTGCCCGTCATCGGCGGATTGGCTGGAACTGCCATAGTCGGAATCGCTGCTGGAGCTCGCATCGCCGTTGGCGCAGGGCATTACGTCGGAAAGCACTGCGCCGCCGTCCCACCCCCAGTCGGAGGTGTCGTAGTTGCAGACGAAGTTGGTCATGGTGACTTCGCTGACCGCTTTTTGCCTTCGATCTGCGTCGGGGATTGCTTTTGCGTTTTCTTCGGCGTTGCATCAGTCGTGTCGCTGGTCTGCACGGGGCCCGCGGCCGCGTTCTTCTTGCCGTGAAGGATGAGGAATGCGGCAACTCCGCCGACGACGATCGCCACGACGACGATGGCCGCGATGATGGCGATGATGATCTTGCGCTTCTTGCGTTGCGCGGGCGTAAGTGGTGGCTTCTTGCCGGGTTGGGATTGCGACCCGGGCTGACCTTGGGGTGCGCTGCCGCCGTTATCCGCGGGGCCCGCTGGCTGCGGGACAGGCGGCAACGTCCCCGTACCGGGTACTGTGTTCGGAGCGAAGCCGGACGCGGCTGTACCAGGTTGAGGCATCTGCGCCCCGCTACCGGGCGCTGCGGCGGCACCGCTTGCGACCGGAATGCCGCAGTATGTGCAGAACGCCGATCCCGCTGGAATTTCATTACCGCATCGAGCGCATCTGGCCATCATCATCCCCTGTCTCTTCGTTACGACAATCATAACCAATTCGAGGGATTTTGAAAGGCCGCGAAGCCCTGCGGCCGGGCGCGATGTCACGCGGTCTGGGCTATGATGAAGGCGCAACCGAACGGGAGCCGCAAGGCTGAGAGGAAGCGACGCTTCGACCGTCAACTTGATGCGGGTAATGCCGCCGTAGGGACGAGTTGTCCAGTCGCAGCGCAGCAACAATCGGCATCCGCCAACCGATGGCGGACGGTTCCCAGCCAAACGCACCGGGCATCCCGGCATATAACAGAACAGGCATAACGAAAAAACGCATGATTCGGGTCATGGAGGGGCGCACCACCTCACAGGGTACGACTTGCTCCAGCGACCCGTTTTTCATATCGGCGGACGCCGGCGTGCCCGATCGGAGATCGACCGGCAACGGCCGGCAGTGCAATGTCGCCGATATGGGAATCACGCCAGCGACCGAGGAGGGACACATGATCATCAACGGGCAGCAGGAGGACATCGCCACGCCGCTCAGCGTCGACGAGCTCATCGCGCGCAAGGGCCTTAACGCGGGACGCGTGGCGGTCGAGGTGAACGGTGCCATCGTGCCGCGCGACAAGCGCGCACAGACCATGCTGAGCGGCACCGACACCGTCGAAATCGTCACGTTCGTGCAGGGCGGCTGAGAGCCCGGCAAACACGCGGCAAGGCATCGGCACGGGCTCATGCCGATGCCGGCCAGCGAACCGCACTCCGACCCGAATACCGCACGCATCAAGCGTCATATACCTCAAAGAAAGGTACCATCATGACCATCGCATCAACCACACCGGCCGCCCAATCGGACGACCCGGTGCTCGACGAACTCATCGGCACGGCGACGAACACCGCGCTGCTCCCCGAACCGGACGCGCACGCCTACGACGACATCGCGACCGGCGACGCCGACCCGCTGGTGCTCGGCGGGCACAAGTTCACCAGCCGCTTCATCCTCGGCTCGGGGCGCTACGACCTGAACCTCATCAAGGCGACCATAGAGAACGCCGGCACGCAGATCGTGACGATGGCGTTGCGTCGCTGCCGCACGACCGAGAACAACCTGCTCGACTACATCCCCAAGGGCATCACGATGCTGCCGAACACGTCCGGCGCGCGTAACGCGGAGGAGGCCGTGCGCATTGCGCGTCTCGCCCGCGAGGTCTGCCAGACGGACTTCGTCAAGGTCGAGATCGAGCACGAGACGAAGTACCTGCTGCCCGACAACGAGGAGACGATTCGCGCCACCGAGATGCTCGCCAAGGAGGGCTTCGTGGTGATGCCGTACATGTTCCCCGATCCGATCGCGGCCAAGCGGCTTGAGGAGGCCGGCGCCGCCTGCGTGATGCCGCTCGGCTCGCTTATCGGCTCCAACAAGGGACTGCGCATGCGCGACTTCATCGAGGTTATCATCGCGAACACGCACGTGCCGGTGATCATCGACGCGGGCATCGGGCGTCCCAGCCAGGCCGCCGAGGCCATGGAGATGGGCGCGGACGCGGTGATGGCGTACACGGCCATCGCGAGCGCCGGCAACATCCCGCTGATGGCCCGCGCGTTCAAGCACGCCATCGAATCCGGCCGCGAGGCATACCTGTCCGGCCTGGGCACGGTGACGGAGGGCCACGCCGTGCCGTCCAGCCCGACGAACGCCGCCGACTACCTGCACTGAGCCACCCGTACTGAGTCGCCTACTCACGTCGCCGCCCGGCAGCGTGCACCCATACGTGGAGCACGATGCCGGGTGTACCTTAATCTCGCGATGACGCCCAGCCCCGCGGCCCGAGACCCCGCAATCACAGGTCAACGGCCATCGCCAGCTCCAGGTCGTCGTCCAGTTCCTCGACATCGAAGTCGAGCTTCCTGAGCACGTCGTCATTGGGAACATCGCCAAGGGGCGCATCATCACCGTCGCCGGGGCCCATGTCACCGGGATCGTCATCAGGGCGCATCAGCATCGATTCCACGACCTCATCATATTGATCCGGATTGCCGCGGAACAACGCCAAAGCGCACCCCCGCGCCAGGCGCTCATCCGGGAACCGTGCCAATACGATGTTCGCCAAGGACTCGCCCAAATGTGCCTTCGCGTTCATTTCCTCCTCGCTCAGCTTGTCGAGACGTTTCTGCATGCGGCGTGTGAGACGCTGTATGTCCGCATCGGACGTACTGTAAAGCGTGCCGTCCGTCGCGTAGTCGTCATCAAGTCCCCGTGAGAATTCATCGAATCCGTTCATGAACGCGATTATCGGCAATGACAGCAGACCGAACCGGACGAGCGTCTCCGTAAGCAGTTCCAGCTGCTCGACGCCTCGGTCGAACCGCTTGCGGTCTCGCCGCTCGAATCCGAGGATAAGGTCATGGGCCATCACGTCGCCCATCAGCGAGTATGCCAGATCGTTCAGGAACGCCACATCCTGCCATAGTGGTTCTCCCGGCACATCCCGATTGTGTTCCAGCGCGAGCATGCGGTCATCGACATCTATTGGTTCATCGTCCCACATCTTCTCGTATGCATCAATCAGCCGGACGACATCGTACATGTATCGCCGCTCGCATTTCAGCAGATCCAGCCTATCCTCCATGTCGATGCGGGCGCAGCTCTCGCAGTCGCACAGCGACTCGTCGCCCACCTCGGCATATCCGCGAACGCCATCTCGCTTCGACGAGCATCCGCCCGCGTCGCGATCTGCCGTCGCAATCTCTCCGACAGCCGGTTCCTCATCGTCATGACGACCCATATACTCACTCATCCACTGATTGCCATGCAGCTCGTATTCCGCATCGGCCTGCGCCCGCCGCTCGTGCAGATAGTCGACCACGCGCCGATACCGCATGTCCGGCGCCGCACCGAAGCGCAACACGTCTCCGTCCTCGCGCAGCATGCACATGCCGATGCCGGGGTACAGCAGCAGCATCCGAGCGATGTCGAGGCTGCGCCGCTCATCGGCACCCCAATTGAGCAGGGTGTATGCCGCCAGCCGGTGCATCTGCGTCGAATGCTCCTCCATGGCGAGCCCGCGCTGCTTGCGGTTGCCGAACCGCTTCCTGCCGCGAGGCCGTCGCATCAGTTCCTCGACGGTCGTCATACGAATCAGCGACGGCATGTAATCGGACGGGTCGTCGCGAAACAGAGCCAGCGTGGAATCGTTCAGCAGCTCGTACAGCCACACCGAGATGCCGTACTTGCGCACCGTTTCGGAGCAGCCGTGAAGAAACCTCCGGCACTCGCCCACCAGCCGCCCGTTGAATGACATCGCCGCCGCGCACAGGTTCGTCGTCCAGCTGCCGCACGCGAACACGTCGCGCGCCAGCGCGTACAGCCGGTGATCCCATGGCGTGGGCGTGCCGTCCCTGTCATAGTCTTCGCACACCTTGCGCATAGTCTCCGGAGAGACGAGTTCCTCGAATCGCCGCTCCAACTTGTTGATAGCCTGCAGAAATCCGATGGTATCCATCGAGAATGATGTCGCCATGATCGCTCCTTTTCGTATGCGCCATTGCCGTCACGGTCCCTCCGCGTCCTCGCGCATAGGCACACCATGGCACACCCAAGGCTCCCGGCGCCACCCACCCTCGAAAATCTGTGGATAAGTGGATAACTCACCCCTTATCCACAGTTGTCCACATTGCCGGCGGAACCGGCCAGCCCGGCCATCAGACCGGTGAAACCATACGAAAATGCCAGAATGGAACACCACGCGCATAATCGACTTCCACTATCATGGCTAGCGGAAGTCGATTACATGCCGCAGGCCGTCACACCAGATCAGGCATCAAAGGGAAGAGACAACGAACGAAAACAAACGCACCGTGACGATTCTCATACCCTGTTACAACGAGGAGGAGTCGCTGCCGATGCTGTTCGCCCGGCTCACCACGCTCTCTGAGAACGCCTAGCTGGCACCGGACGATGACGATCGCATCGACTATCGCTTCCTGTTCGTGGACGACGGGTCGAAGGATTCGACCCGCGACGAAATCCGCGAGTTCGCCAGCAACCGTCAGCCTACGTAAGGTGCCCGCGCGGACACGCACAGCTGTGCCCGCGCGGCCGTCCGTGGCTACATGAATTTCTTCAGATCCACCGGACAGCTCAGGCCATCCTTGATGCTGCTGAGCTTGTCCAGCACACCTCCATTGGAGGAGTCGGTGGAGTTCTTGTTCTCGTCGGCGGGCTTCGATGAGGTCTTGCCGGAGGATTTACCACCGTCGGTGCCGTCGGTGCCGTTCGAGCTGCCGTCACCGTTCGCGGAACCGTCGCTGCCAGTTCCCGCCCACTGGTCCTCCACCGCATCCGGCACATCAGCGCCGCACGTGTCGGTGACCTTGCCGTTGGTGCCCGTGTAGATGCCCTTCTCGTTGATAATCGGCGTGGTGACGACGTCCAGCGTCGACTTCGCCTTCTCCGCCGCCCGCACGGTGAACGCGATGGTCACCGTCTCACCCGGCTTGATGCCCTGGGTCAGACGCAGGTTGATGAACTGGCGGTCCTCCACGGTGCCGTTCGACACCATTTCGCCGGCTTCGTAGGCGAGCGACGTGATCGCGCCGCCTTCGGGCGCCATCAGGAACAGTCGCGGCTGCATCGTGCCCTTCTCCGTATTGCCGGTAATGAACGCCGGCAATGACTTCGCCTGCTCCTCGGTCATCGTGTTCTTCAACCGTACCGTCACCGTGTATTCGTCGCCGAGACCGGCGCTCGCGATGGTCATGGGGTTGGTGGCTCGGGCGGGCGCGTCCACTTCGTCGCTGATGCGGTACGAGTTCGCGGCGAAATCGCTGCCGCACGTCTTCTTGACGGTGATGCTCGGCTCAAGATACCAGCTGAGCTTGCTGGGCTTCGCCTCGGTCACGTAGACGCCGGCCTTCGGCTGTTCCACACTGCCGGGAATCATGCCCGCGACGTTCGCGTCGAAGACCTTGGTCTGGACGAGCGCCGCCAGCTCCTCCTCCTGCGCCATCCACAGCTTGAAATGGCCGTTCGCGGACGTCTGCCGCAGCGCCTTGAGCATCGGCGACAGCGTCGACGTGCCCGCGCCCGAGAACACGTGGGTCATGATCGTCTTCGACGCCTTGTTGGTGTAGGCGTTCTGCTCCTTGTAGATCGGGTGGTCCACGTACAGCTCGTTGAGGAAGAACTTGACCGTGTTCGTGCCGTCCAGTACCTTGCCGTCACTGAGCTTGACCGATCCCGTCGCACCAATCAGCGACTGCAGGAACACGGGGTCAAGCGCGAACACGCCGGCGATCTCCTGGTTCTCATTGCCCGGCTGCGCGAGCCACATGTTCTTCAATGTGACCGCAGCCCGCTGGAAGTTCGGGTTGACGGTGGTCGTCTGCGGGTATTTCCACACCTGGTCGCCGAACACCGCGGCTTCCTTGACGTTCTCGGCATCGTACGGCTGCGTGCCATAGGTGATGTCGGTGGTGGCGATGAAGTCGCCGATCGTGACCTTGCCGTGGTCGGCGGTCACCGGCGCGATGTTGCCGACCATGCCGCCGCCGGACCGCAGCTCGGCCGGATTGTAGATCGCGACCAGGTACGTGCGCTCACCGTTCTCGCCCAGCAGCTGCGGCAGCAGGTTGATCAGCTCGTCGTATTCGTCGAGCATCTTGTCCACGGATTTCAGGCCGGAGACGCCGGTCTTCACCATGGAGGCGATGCTCGAGCTCTTCGGAGGCGCCAGCTTCTCCAGCCGCCGCGTCTCGACTTTGATGTCGGCTCGGGCCTGCTTGACGATGCCCGGCATGGCCGTCACCGCGCTCAGGTCGACGGATTTGTCTTTCATGGAGAAGCCGGACAGCTGCTTGCTCAGGTCCATCAAATCGGTGAACGGCCCGTCCACCAGGTTTCCCATGGCGTCCAGCATCGTGCGCGCGGCGGTGATGTCGTTCCCGTACTCCGTATGGTCGCGCAGGAACGTCCACTGCGACTTGTCCAGTTCGTCGCGCAGCGCCCGCGTGGACGTCACCATCTCACGTGCGGACGTGCCGATGTTACCTCCGCCACCGCAGCCGAGCGCGGTGTTGGCGAGGTTTTCGGAAGCGGAGATGAAGCGGTTCGCCTCCGTGTACAGTTTGAGCGCGGAGATTCCGTAGATGCCGACGACCGACAACACGGCTCCCAGTAGCACGAACACCACATACAGCACGATGCGCCGCGGACGCAGCGCTTGAGACAGGAATTGATGTCCTTTTCGTCCGATGTGCTGGGGGGATCGGCGCATGGGTTAACCTCGTTTGCTTCGTGTTACATTCCGTTTTGTCGCGTCCGTCGTTCCACGCGACGACCATTATCGTTCCGTCGGGTTCGATGGTCTGCCGTCACACCGTCTTTTCGGGCGGACCGGCTCTCGACGCTACGTAATACAACCTCAGATGATACCGTGCGATGCTTACCGCACGCTAAGTCTTCTTTCTGAACCGTTGTATTTCGACGTTTTTTTCACCATTGCCCGGGACCGGAAGGATGGCCCGGCACAACACCCGCGACCTTGTCAGACTGCTTTCAGACTTCATTGAGGGGTATAACAGTATGGAGCAAGATAACATACACATAGCGCGACCATAGTGTTGCCTACGGGATGCCGTGCTTTACGGGGCCTTTCGGGGTTCTTCGGGTGGCGTCCCGGCCACTGTCACGAAAACGCGGGCGCACGGTTGCCATGATCGCAGCCCCCGCTGGGAAGAACTGGAGAAGTACACGCATGTTCGTTCTCAAGAACGCATGGTCATCCATAGTCCGCCGCAAATGGCGCACGCTGTTGACCATGTTCATCGCCATCATCGTCACATTCGGGACATTGTTCGGTTTCTCCGTCCTGCACGCCGATGAATCGGCCACCGATGGCTACAACCCCCAGCTGGTCAGCGCCGTCATCCGCCCGGATGCGAAGACCAAGGCAACCTACAACGGCGCCGATTCTTCCTATACGAAGAACTACCTGGCGTTCGACGCATACGACAACTACGCGTCTGCGCTGCAGGCCGCCGGCCTGACGTACAGCTATGCGCTCACCATCACCGTGCCGGTGCGGCAGAGCGGCGACGTCAAGGCCATCGCCGGCACCGACGACCAGAGCGCCGACAAGACCGGCGGCGAGATGCTGTACCGCAGCTTCTCTTCGCTGGAGGCCGCGCATGAGAACGAGCTCGGCCGGTACAAGATCGTCAAGGGCAAGCAACTGGACTACTCGAGCCAGTCGAAGACAGGCGTGCTGATTTCACAGGCGTTCGCGAAGAAGAACGGCCTGGACGTGGGCGACAAGTTCACCGTCGCGTTCCCGAACGACGCGAAGAAGACCATCGAGCAGACCGTCCGCGGCATTTACGAGTACACGGAGCCGGCCGCCGCGGGGCAGGGTTCGGACGCCAAGCTCGCCAAGGACAACCGCGACAACGTCATCTACACCGCGTACTACACCTTCGCGATGGACGGCCTGTATGCGGCCGACGGCAAAGGCTGGCTGATTCCCGACCTGAACATCTCATTCCTGCTCGACAGCATGTCGACCTATCGGAAGTTCGAGAAAGTCATCAAGAAGGCAAAGCTGCCCGCGAACCATGAGCTCACCTCGCCGACGCTAATCGAGCACGAGAAGCAGATCGCGCCGCTGCGCTCCCTGGCGAGCTCGATGAAGCCTATGCTCGCCGCCCTCTGGATTGTGGGCGCGGTACTGTTGCTGCTTTCGTGGGGATCGAGCCTGCTGGTCGGCCGTCGGCGTGAAATCGGCAACCAGATCGTCATCGGCGTCTCGCGTGGGCGTATCGCCTGGCAGTTCATGCTGGAGACGCTGTTGCTGAACCTTGTCGGATTCGCCGTAGGCATGGTCGTCGGCGCGTTCGCGGTCAAGCCGCTGGCCACGAAGCTCGCCGACGGCAATGCGGTCAGTGTGCCGGGCAACCTGATCTGGACTGTCATCTGGAGCGGTCTCGGCACGATTGTGGTCCTGATGGTGATCGCCATGATCCGCGTGCTGCTGTTCCGTGTCAGGACGCTGTTTGCGGCCCGTTCCTCGAATGAGGTCGAGGTCGTGGATGACGGCGGGACGGACGACACCGCAACAAGCGACAACGCAGCGAACGACAGTGATACGGCAGACGCCGACGATACGGCGGAATCGGCACAGGAGCAGGCATGAACGACACGAACACGAATAAGGCGGACGACATGAACGAGGACGACGTCACACTGACCGGTTCCGAAGGCGAGAACACGGCGGTCGAATCAGACGCGGCAGCCGACGCCACGGCCGACACGGCAACCGAATCCCCGGATGCCGCCGGAGCGAGCGATTCGACGACGGTACCGGACAGCGTGCAGTTCTCCATCGTCTTCGACGACGACGGTGACGACTCCGACGCCATCGTGATCGACGCTGCCGACGCGGAAATCGACACTACCGCGGAAGCCGATACGACGGTCGCGACGGATGGCTCCGCCGAGGAGGCACCGGCCGACGACGAGAAGCCCGGAGATGATACGCAGGATGCCGCCGCGCAGGAGCCGGCCAGCGCCGACAACACCGCCGATAACACCAGTGCCGATACCGGCGATGCTGATACCGGCACCACGGCGGCGGACACCGCCGACGAGAACTTGGATGTGGCAGCGGCCAACGCCAGCAAGGTCAACGAAACACTCAAGCTGAGCACCGGGGGCAAGACGGCCGGTGATGGCCAGAAGAAGACCAGGGCCGGCAGGGTCACCGTGGCATCGGCCAGCGTCGACCCTGCAATGCGTCTGTCATCGCGCATCGACAAGGAGCTCAAGCGCAGCAAGGCGGACAGCATCCGTCTCAAGTCCTACCCGACGTTCTCGATGAACAAGGTCACAGTGACCGACAAGAAGTCCGGCCGTCACGTGCTCGACCGCATGACCCAGGCGTTCTATGCCGGGCATGTGTACTCGGTGCTGCTGCCCGACAACGACCGCGTGCTGCACGAGACCCTGATGGGCGTGATGAGCGGCATCATCCGGCCGCATGACGGCAATGTGATGAACAAAAGCGCGAACCTGCTGGAGCTTGAGCCCGGCGAAGTCCGTGGACATCGACTGGGACTGGTGCCGCAGCAGTATGCGGTACGAGACGACATGAGCGCCGAACGCAACCTGGTGTATGCGATGGATGCCTCCGGGCGCACGTTCCTCAAGCCGAAGCCGGTGATCGCACGCGAGCTGCTGCACAAGGTCCATTTCGATGTGGATACCCCGAACGCTCCGGTTGGCAAGCTGGACGTGGTGGAGCAGCGTCGCGTGGCGATCGCGCGCGCCATCGCCTGCGAGGCCGAGGTGCTGATCGCCGACGAGCCCACGGGCGGGCTGAACGATGACGACAGCGTGGAGATCCTGCAGCTGCTCACGTCGCTCACCCACGGCGACCCCAAGCGCTGCGTGATCATCCTCACCGAATCAGAAGCCGTTGCCAACATAGCCGAAACCATCATCAAGCTATAAACGGCCTCATCTGATACGCCCTCGCTGGGTGGGCAGTCCACCGGGCTGTCCACCCAGCGAGGGCGTATTGATTCCACCTAGATCATGCGCATGTGGAACCTCGCGGCCAGGGCCGGCACGTCGGGGACGCCGTACTGGTCGACCAGATCCAGCCAGCGCTGCTTGTTCGCCTCCCCATAGCGCTCCGCACGCTTGGCGTAGGCTTGCGCGGTCAGGAACTTCGGCGGTATCGACTTGCTGTTGTATTTGTCGGCGACCATCACGATTTCCTGTTCCAGATTGACCGGCATGTAATCGACCGGAGGCAGCGGCAGGTTCTGCGCGATGACCATCTGCTGGGTCAGGCCGACCCCAGTATGATTGCGCGCGAACTGGGCGATGGACTCGTCCACGCCCTGCTCCAGCAAGTACTCGTAGCCGAGCAGGCCATGCAGGATGTAACGTTTCCCGTCGAATTGCAGCGGTTCGCCATCACTGCCGTCATGCTTGAGCACGCGATACGTGCCGATGTCGTGCAGCAGGCCGCCGATCGTCGCCAGATGCTCGTCGATCAGGCGTTTCGGCACACGGCCACCGGTGATGCCGTCCGACGGCAGGTCGGCTTGTTCAGCTGCCCCGGCGGAATCGTCAAGCGCGTTGCCGCTGCCCTGGCCCAGCTTGTTGGTGAACAGCGCGTTCTGATGGCGGGCGAGCTGGCGGGCGATGGTCGCCACGACAACGCAATGCGTGTGCACCAGGTCATAGGCGGCCTGGGAAGGGGCGATTTTCTTGTGCAGCTCGTCAATCTGGTCGAGTGTGGGGATATAACCGGTCATACGGCTCATTGTAGCCATCGCGACACGCCGATAACATCACACAATCGCAAAGTGCATTTCCGCAGATCAGCCATTTTCCGGCCTTCATCATAAACAGCGATGTCGATTGTGCTGCGCAATCCGGGCGTGTCGCGCCGGCGAGGAGGAAAAGAGGAGAGCGTTGCGAGCAAGTTACAGATGCCGGGTGCCATCAATCGCCCGATAAACGCCTCTCAGATGGAGCGCACGTGGTATTCGCCGGTACGGTTGGACGCCACGATCATCTGATCGTTCTTCAGCACCTTCCAGCCATCGGACTCGTTCTGCTCGAAGCCGGAACTCGCCACGACCACACCGGACGGCTTGCCGTCACGGTCCTGCACGTCACGGTACCTCATCACACGGTAATCGTGAGCCTTCTCGCCCTTGCCATACTCGTCGTAAATCTCGACGATGCGCGGCGACGTCTTCTCGCGGCCGGCGGCGCACAAAGCCACGAGCTGGTCCTGGCTTTGGATCATGCAGTTGTAGCTGGACTTGGGGTACGCCTGACGCAGCTGGCGTACCGCCTGCGCCACGGCCTCGTCCAGCGCGAAGCCGAACGCGATGTATTCGAGGATGACCGAGAAGAAGATCGCGGAGTCGGAACGGCCGCCGGTCGACAGGAACGCACCCTGATTGATCGGGTACGCACGGTTGAGCACGATGTTGATGCCGCGGTCGTCGGAGATGTCGCCGTTGTGGATGAAGCTCAGCCCGTTCGCGAAGAACGGCTGCTGGTTCTCCAGAATCAGCGGCAGGTTGGAGCTGGCGAGACGCAGGTGCCACAGGCCACCGCGTGCGGGGTCGTCCGCAAAGTCACGGAAAATCGGGTCATGGCGGGCGGCCAGTGTGCTCTTGTACAGTTTCGTGCCGGTCTCGGGCTTGCGTACCTCGCCGGCGGCAAACGGCAGCTCAGTGGGGTTCGACAGCAACGCGACACCCCAACCGTCATTGTGAATCTCGCTGAGATCACGGAAATCCGTCACCTCGCGCATGCCCAGGACGTCGTTGAGGCTCAGGTTGAATCCCGATGTCGCGTATCCCAGTAATCTGCACATGCTTGGTACTGTATCGTGCCGCGGCGGCTGACAAGCGGGCGTGGCTATAGGAGTTCCTTATAGCGTGCGCACGGCCGCGATGCGCATGCGGTCCGGCACCCGGCAGACACATGCCGATACGACCAATACGGCCACACAAACGGCCGATTGACAGGCAAGCGTCATCATCAGGGGAAACTGCCAGAAGAACAAGCGTCCACCTGCCCGCTCGCCAATCGCACAACAGACGAACAGGTATGAGGCAGGTGCCGCCGCGCCAACTCTCAGTCCGCACAGGCGGCCACATATCACCCCGAAGCAGCCAAGTCCGCCCACAGATAGCGCCTGCGCGACCCCGGCCGTGCCATATACCGGTATCATCACCGCACCCAGTGCCATCATTCCCGCAATCAACACCAGCAACGCCGCACGATCCATCAGCCACGTATTCCTGACGGCAGCCACATCAGCCGCAGACATGCCAGGCAGCGACCACGCAATCATCGTCGCAGGCACAAGCGCCGCCAACGTCGCAAGAGGCAGACTCACGCCGGAACCGACCAGCGCAGGCAATCCAACCGTCATGGACGCCAATGGCAGCGTAACAAGCTGCGCGGCCAAACACAGTATCGTCAGCAGTGCCATCCTCGCCGTCTTCATGCAAGCCGGCAGCATTCATCATCCATAATTCAGCGACCTGATAATCACGTGCCTGCGTGTCCAATATCTTGCATCCGTTCTGTGTGGTGTCATACGTCAGCAGACCGGACAGCAGGTACGAGGCAATCTCATCGCCGGACAACTGTTCACTGTCTTCCGCGCTGAACAGCCATGCAGTATGATCTGCCGGGGATTCGGACAACTTGGCAGGCGTCACATTTCCATTTCGACCAAGTTTCCCGGACAAGTCGGCAGCCGGCTGACCGGCCAAACGCAGACCGTGATGCCATCTCGCCGGTCACAGACAGTAGAGGTCGTCCTTGCGATAACCGGATATGCGCCGAACGGCAGTACCAGCGGGACGACTACCGCGACGGTGGCGCATAGAGCGACTATTGCGCAAACGGGACAGCCGGCAACGGTCCTGTCATGGCTGCGCCATCCGACGACCATCGCCCGTACTGAGGCGGTTGCTGGCGCAAATACGCGGCACCCAGGCCGTAACGCATGGGCGGTTTGCCTCCGCAGTCCATCAGTCCATCAGGAGCGCACGCGAGCCGGCAGTGCGGCCCGTGTGCGTCTACTGCTTAGCGAGTTTCGCCGAATCGTCGACCTTCACGGCATCATTTTTCGTCGCGTCGACCTTCGCGCCTCCCTTGGCATCTGCGGCTGCAGACTTCGCAGCGCCGTCCTTCGCAGCGGTGGCCTTCTGCGCCGAGCCCGCAGGCTTCGTCTTGCTTCCGTCCCTCGCCGCGGACGCAGCCTTCGTGCTGCCCGAGCCACCGTTCTTCGCGGTCGGTTTCGCAGCCGGCCGTTCTTCCGGTTTGCTGACGGTCACGATATCGTTGACGCGCGGCGTGCGCGAACGCAACGCGACGCGCTTCAGACGCGGCGGTCGGCGAGTGGAGATGAACAGCGGCTGAACCTCGACCAACGGGTTGAACGGCGCCAGGCCGAACCATTTGATCGGGGAGCCGGCGACGTGACGAATCGCGTACTTGGCCTGCAACGACATCGCGCCTCGCGTGGAGATCTTGGATTCCGGCATCAGGTCCTTGTGAATCAGCACGTAACGGATGGTGCCGATCTCCGGGTCGGCGTCCACCTTCGGGTAGACGGACTTCTGCTGCGGCAGGTCACCGGAATCCGACAGGTCGTGCATGATCTGGTGCAGGTACACCGGAATAGACTGCGACACCTTGAATCCCAGACGG
>OJSP01002616.1_pt1 | contig 14639 bp, 9 predicted proteins | sample 1599561 | NCBI WGS metagenome assembly OJSP01 (sample SAMN04168659, study PRJEB22393) | human gut metagenome | biome: human gut microbiome; feature: stool | host: Homo sapiens | collected 2014-05-12
CACCACCACCCATCGGGTGATCAACCGGGTTCATAACAACACCACGGTTACGCGGGCGACGACCCATCCAACGAGAGCGTCCAGCTTTACCTGAACTTTCCAACCCATGATCTGAGTTACCAACACTACCGATAGTAGCTTTACAAGTGCTAAGTATTTGTCTAACTTCACCTGAAGGTAATTTGATAACACAATATTTACCTTCTCTTGAAGTCAACTGAGCAAAATTACCAGCTGAACGAACCAAAGCTGCACCTTGACCCGGACGTAATTCAATGTTATGAATTACAGTACCAACCGGAATATTCTGAAGAGGAAGTGCATTACCGATTTCCGGAGCAGCACTCTCACCTGACATTAAAGTCGCACCTACTTGCAATCCATTGGGAGCAATTATATATCTTTTTTCTCCATCTGCATAAAACAACAAAGCGATACGAGCCGAACGATTCGGATCATATTCAATTGTTTTAACCACTGCAGGTACACCGTCCTTATTTCTCTTGAAATCTACAATTCTAATAATCTTCTTATGACCACCACCAATGTAGCGCATAGTCATCTTACCTTCGCTGTTGCGACCACCTGAAGATTTCTTGCCAAAAACAAGAGATTTTTCTGGTACCCGCGCAGTAATTTCCTCAAAGGTACCAATAATTTTATGTCTTTGCCCCGGTGTTGTGGGCTTAAATTTACGTACTGCCATTTCTTTTAAATATTGCTATAAAAATCAATAGTATCTCCTTCTTTCAACGTAACGATTGCTTTTTTATATGCATTCGTACGACCATTGATGATACCTGCTTTTGTATAACGGCTTTTGTTTTTACCGGCATACTTAACTGTATTTACATCAACTACCGTAACGTTATATAAGGCTTCAACTTCACTCTTAATTTCCAATTTGTTAGCATCAGGACGTACAATAAAGCCGAAACGATTGTTCGCCTTATCTGTAATCGCTGTCATTTTCTCTGTTACTAACGGTTTAATAATAATTCCCATTATTTAAGCCTCCTTTTTACATTAAGATATTGTCAATAGCCGAAAGAGCGCTTTCAGTAAACACAACAACCCCAGCATTCAATACTCTGTAAGTATTTAATCCTGAGAGAGTCTGTACATTTGCACTTTCCACGTTACGAGCCGACAAATATACATTTTTATTTGCTTCCGGTAAAATTACCAGCAGCTTTTTGTCAGAAACTTTAAGGTTTTTTGTCATTGCAACAAAATCTTTCGTTTTCGGAGCTTCAAAATTGAAGTCTTCTACAATAACAACCGCATTGTTCTGTGCCTTATATGCTAAAGCTGACTTACGAGCTAATGTCTTTACTTTTTTATTCAACTTGAAGTAGTAATCTCTCGGTTTAGGACCGAAAACACGAGCTCCACCGACAAGTACCGGTGAGTTCATGTCACCACGGCGTGCACCACCGCCGCCTTTTTGACGACCGATCTTACGAGTAGAACCACTAATCTCGCTTCTTTCTTTTGATTTATGTGTACCCTGACGCTGATTAGCCATAAATTGCTTTACGTCCAAATAGATAGCGTGGTCGTTGGGCTCAATTCCGAAGATAGATTCGTTTAACGTAATCTTTCTCCCAGTGTCTTCACCTTTAATGTTATATACGTTAACTTCCATTATTTCTCAATTATTACGATTGAACCTTTGCAACCGGGAACAGACCCCTTAATCAAAAGAAGGTTGTGATCCGGAAGAACCTTTAATACCTGTAAGTTTTGAACAGTCACTCTGTCGCCGCCAAGTTGACCACCCATACGCATCCCTTTGAATACTTTTGCAGGGTATGAACAAGCACCGATAGAACCCGGCTTACGAGCACGATTGTGCTGACCGTGAGTAGTCTGACCTACACCACCAAAACCATGTCTTTTAACTACACCTTGGAAACCCTTACCTTTAGAAGTTCCGATAACATCAACAAAAGTTGCGTCATTAAACAATTCTACGGTAACAGTATCACCCAGATTTAACTCTGTTTCAAATTCTTTGAACTCAGCCAAGTGTTTCTTGGGAGTTACTCCAGCTTTCTTAAAGTGGCCCATAAGAGGCTTTGTAGTGTGCTTTTCCTTCTTGTCCTGGAAACCCAACTGAACAGCTTGATAGCCGTCCTTTTCTACAGTTTTCACTTGAGTAACAACACAAGGACCTGCTTCGATAACAGTGCATGGTACATTCTTACCCTCGGCACTGAAAACGGATGTCATTCCGATTTTTTTTCCTAATAATCCTGGCATTTCACTTAAAATTTAAATACTAAACTTTGATTTCTACTTCCACACCACTCGGTAACTCCAACTTCATCAGAGCGTCTACAGTCTTAGCAGTTGAGCTATAGATGTCGATCAGTCTCTTATAAGAAGAGAGTTCAAACTGTTCACGCGACTTCTTGTTTACGAAAGTCGAACGGTTCACGGTAAAGATACGCTTGTGCGTAGGGAGAGGAATCGGACCGCTAACGATGGCGCCCGTTGCCTTCACCGTTCTTACAATCTTCTCAGCTGACTTGTCAACCAAGTTGTGGTCGTAAGATTTCAATTTAATTCTAATTTTTTGACTCATTAGTTTGATTAATTATTAAAGTTATAATAAGATAAAATTCCGTAGGCTAAGAGTCATTCGCTAGCCTACGGATTCTAAGTATTTTAGAGTAAATCAGCACGTCCCTTTACTTCTTCCAATACTGCCTTAGCAATAGAGTTAGAAACTTGAGCATGATGAGAATAAACCATTGATGAAGTAGCACGACCAGAAGTTATAGTACGCAAAGCCGTTACATAACCAAACATTTCTGCCAACGGAACCATAGCTTTTACAATACGAGCACCTGAACGACTTGATTCCATGCCTTCTACCTGACCACGGCGCTTATTCAAGTCACCGATCACATCACCCATATTTTCTTCCGGAGTTACAACTTCCAGTTTCATGATAGGCTCCATAAGTACAGGACCTGCCTTAGCACAAGCACTCTTATATGCTTGGATAGCACAGATCTCAAACGACAATTGATCAGAGTCAACCGGGTGGAAAGAACCATCAAGCAATGTCACCTTCAGTGAATCCAAAGGATAACCAGCTAGTACACCATTCTTCATTGCAGTAGTGAATCCCTTTTGTACAGATGGAATGAATTCTTTAGGAATATTACCACCTTTCACTTCATCAATAAACTGCAAGCCTCCTTGAGTAAAGTCTTCATCAACCGGACCGATATTTACTATAATATCAGCAAATTTACCACGACCACCAGACTGCTTCTTATAAACTTCACGCAAGTTAACTGTCTTCGTAATAGCTTCCTTGTAGTTAACCTGAGGCTTACCTTGGTTACATTCTACCTTAAACTCACGTTTCAGACGGTCAATAATAATATCCAAGTGAAGCTCACCCATACCAGAAATAACCGTCTGGCCAGTCTGCTCATCAGTTTTCACAGTAAACGTCGGATCTTCTTCAGCCAATTTAGCCAAACCGTTAGACAGCTTGTCCATATCCTTCTGAGTCTTTGGTTCTACCGCAATACCAATAACCGGTTCCGGGAAATCCATAGATTCCAATACAATCGGTGCATCTTCATCACACAAGGTATCACCAGTATGAATATCTTTGAAACCAACACCTGCACCAATATCACCAGCACCAATAACTTCAACCGGATTCTGCTTGTTTGAGTGCATCTGGAACAAACGAGATACACGTTCTTTCTTACCAGAACGAGAGTTGTAAATATAAGAGCCTGCTTCTATTTTACCCGAATAAACACGGAAGAAAGTCAAACGACCTACATAAGGGTCAGTTGCAATCTTAAATGCTAAAGCAGAAGTTTTTTCGTCATCACTAGGCTTACGATCTTCTTCAGCCCCTGTGTCAGGATTTGTACCAACTACATTTTCTGTATCCAATGGAGACGGCAAGAATGCACAAACATAGTCAAGCAAAGTCTGTACGCCCTTGTTCTTAAATGAAGAGCCACACAACATCGGAACAACTGCCATCTGCACTGTAGCATTGCGAAGAGCTCTCAATACTTCTTCTTCTGTAATAGTAGAAGGATCATCAAAATATTTCTCCATCAAAGCATCGTCAAACTCCGCCACTTTCTCAAGCATTTTGTCTCTCCACTCGTTAGCTTCGTCTACCAGATTAACAGGAATTTCTTCCACTGTATAGTCAGCGCCCATTGTTTCATCATGCCAATAAATAGCTTTCATCTTAATAAGATCCACCAGACCTTTAAAAGATTCCTCAGCGCCAATAGGAATAACTATCGGACACGGATTAGCTCCCAAAACAGCCTTCATCTGGCGCACAACCTCAAAGAAGTCAGCACCCGAACGGTCCATTTTGTTCACATAAGCAATACGTGGCACATTATATTTATCAGCCTGGCGCCATACAGTCTCAGACTGCGGTTCAACTCCACCTACTGCACAGTATGCAGCAACAGCACCATCCAAGATACGCAAAGAGCGCTCTACTTCAGCAGTAAAGTCAACGTGTCCCGGAGTATCAATCAAGTTGATTTTATAAGTATCACCTGCATATTTCCAACGAGTTGTAGTAGCAGCAGAGGTGATAGTAATACCACGTTCTTGCTCCTGTGCCATCCAGTCCATTGTAGCAGCACCATCATGTACTTCTCCAATTTTGTGAGTCAAACCCGTATAGAACAGGATACGTTCAGAGGTAGTTGTTTTTCCGGCATCGATGTGAGCCATGATACCAATATTACGCGTCAAATGTAAATCTTGCTTAGCCATTTTTTAATTCCTTTTACTTTAAGTTTTTAATCTATCGGTTATTCTTATAGTATTAGAATCTAAAATGAGCAAATGCACGGTTAGCTTCAGCCATTCTATGCATATCTTCTTTACGTTTGTAAGCACCACCTTGTTCATTATACGCATCCATGATCTCAGCAGCTAACTTATCAGCCATTGATTTACCACCACGCTTGCGAGCAAAAATAATCAGGTTTTTCATTGATACTGACTCCTTACGATCCGGACGTATTTCAGTCGGAACCTGAAATGTAGCACCACCTACACGACGAGATTTAACCTCAACTTGCGGAGTTACATTATCCAAAGCCTTTTTCCAAATTTCAAGGGCAGACTTTTCTTCGTTAGGAAGTTTTGCTTTTACTGTTTCCAAAGCGGCATAGAAGATTTCATAAGAGGTATTCTTCTTTCCGTCATACATCAGATGGTTTACGAATTTTGAAACCTTTTGATCATTAAACACGGGATCCGGCAGGATAACGCGTTTTTTGGGTTTTGCTTTTCTCATTTGTTTGAAAGAATAATGTTTTTCGTTCTTGGTTGTTTACTTCTTGACTTCTTCAACTCCCCCTCCGGAGAATTTACTCAACCTTTAGCATTTCCAATAAACTAAAACGTAAGTTATTACTTTTAATTTAACTGTTTACAGTGTAGGGCTATCTATTATTTTTTCTTAGCCGGTGTAGCTTGCTGTCCTGGTTTCGGACGCTTAGTTCCGTATTTAGAACGTCTTTGAGTACGACCTGCAACACCTGCAGTATCCAATGTACCACGAACAATGTGATAACGTACACCCGGAAGGTCCTTAACACGACCACCACGTACTAATACAATAGAGTGTTCCTGCAAGTTGTGTCCTTCTCCCGGAATGTAAGAGTTCACCTCTTTACCATTGGTCAAACGTACACGTGCAACTTTACGCATTGCAGAATTCGGCTTTTTCGGAGTGGTTGTATACACTCTCACGCAAACGCCACGTCTTTGAGGACATGAATCAAGGGCCGGAGATTTACTTTTCTCTACCAAAACCTCGCGTCCTTTTCTTACTAATTGCTGAATTGTAGGCATTTTAATTGTTTTTAATTATATATTATTGTTATATTAATTTCGTAGCTATACACTTTTGGGCTGCAAAAATACGAATAATATTTGAATAATCAATGCACTACAAGTTTTTTTTTAATTTCAAGCTTCCCCTTTGACATTCGTCATAGGCGGAATTGGTTGTTCATCCAACAACCTGATAGTACCAAATGTACGCTCATATTTACCAATATTTTCTTCCAAAGCACGCAATAGTCTCTTAGCATGCTCCGGTGCCAACACAATACGGGATTTTACACCAGCTTTAGGCATTCCCGGCATCACCCGTACAAAATCAACAATAAACTCAGAGCTGGAGTGTGTAATCACAGCTAAATTGGCATATATCCCCTGCGCAATATCTTCTTTCAGTTCAATTTGTAATTGATTATTCATTTCCTGATTTTCCATTTTCACTTTACGTTTAGAATTTAAATATTCAAAGGTAAGAATTATATTTTATTCCAAAAACAAAAGAGGAGACATCCTTTTAAAGACATCTCCTCTTTCCTATTTAATAATCAATTGACTGTATTTATTACATATTATTCTTCAACATCCATTGAGTTATAATCAAGAACCGTTTTCTTATTTGCAAGAATACGATCATATTCCTCTTTAGAGCCAACAATTATCTTTTCATATTCACGTTGACCAGTACCGGCAGGTATCAAGTGACCACAGATAACGTTCTCTTTCATACCTTCCAACTTATCAATCTTACCATTGATAGCAGCTTCGTTCAAAACCTTTGTAGTTTCCTGGAATGAAGCAGCTGACATGAAGCTTGAAGTTTGCAAAGCAGCACGAGTTATACCCTGAAGAATCTGAGTAGAAGTTGCAGGAACAGCATCACGCACTTCAACTGGTTTCAAGTCACGGCGTTTTAGCATACTGTTTTCATCACGTAATTTGCGAGCAGTAACAATCTGTCCCGGCTGCAAATTCTGAGAATCACCAGCATCAACAACCACCTTCTTACCCCAAATACGATCATTTTCTTCCATGAACTCCAACTTATCCACGACCTGTTGTTCCAAGAAGCGAGTATCGCCCGGTTCATCGATTTCAACTTTACGCATCATCTGGCGAACTATAATTTCAAAGTGCTTATCATTAATCTTCACACCCTGCAGACGATATACATCCTGTACCTCATTTACGATATATTCCTGCACAGCCGTAGGACCTTTAATAGCAAGAATATCAGCAGGAGTTGTAGCACCGTCAGACAATGGAGTTCCAGCGCGTACATAGTCGTTCTCTTGTACCAGAATCTGTTTTGACAACGGTACCAGATACTTCTTAACTTCACCAGTCTTAGAAGTTACAACTATTTCACGATTACCACGTTTAACCTTACCCATTGTAACCTCACCATCGATTTCAGAAACAACAGCAGGATTAGACGGATTACGAGCTTCAAACAACTCTGTTACACGTGGAAGACCACCCGTGATATCACCAGCCTTACCAACTGCACGAGGTATTTTCACGATAACTTCACCGGCTTTTACCTTTTGCTTGTTTTCGACAACAACGTGACCACCCACAGGGAGGTTATATGTACGAATCAAGTCACCATCTTCTGTCATAATGTGAGCTGTCGGAACTTTCGTCTTATCCTTAGACTCGATGATGATAATTTCGCGCAGACCGGTAGACTCATCAGATTCTACCTTATAGGTAACATTCTCAATAACACCTTCAAACTCAATCCTACCTGTAGCTTCTGTTATAATAACAGCGTTGAACGGATCCCAGCGGGCAATCATCTTACCTTTTTCTACGACCTCACCATCAGCTGCATAAAGAGTAGAACCATAAGGTACATTATGAGTAGAAAGAACAATACCAGTATTCACATCCACAAAGCGTACTTCAGCCAAACGACCTACTACAACCTTTGCCGGTTCGCCTGCTTCATCTACCACATCTACAGTACGAAGTTCTTCAAATTCCAGACGTGCCGGATTCTTAGCTGTGATACTTGCATTGGCTGCAATATTGGCAGCCGTACCACCGGCGTGGAAAGTACGCAACGTCAACTGCGTACCCGGCTCACCGATAGACTGTGCAGCAATTACACCAACAGCCTCACCTCTCTGAACCATCTGGCTCGTTGCAAGATTACGCCCATAACATTTTGCACAAACACCCTTCTTCGATTCACAAGTCAATACAGAACGTATTTCAACACTTTCAATCGGAGAATCCTGAATCTTCTTAGCAACTTCTTCGGTTATTTCTTCACCACCTGCAACCAGCAATTCACCTGTTGTAGGATGAACAATATCATGTACAGATACACGGCCAAGGATACGCTCATACAATGTAGCAATGATTTCATCATTATTCTTCAAGTCTGTACAAACCAATCCACGGAGCGTACCGCAGTCTTCTTCATTAATAATCACATCATGAGATACGTCAACCAGACGACGAGTCAAATATCCGGCATCAGCCGTTTTCAACGCCGTATCCGCCAAACCTTTACGGGCACCGTGGGTAGAAATAAAGTACTCCAACACCGAAAGGCCTTCCTTAAAGTTTGAAAGAATCGGGTTTTCAATAATCTGACCACCCTCTGCACCTGCCTTCTGCGGTTTTGCCATCAAACCACGCATACCAGACAACTGACGAATCTGTTCTTTAGAACCACGGGCACCAGAATCCAACATCATATATACAGCATTGAACCCTTGATCATCACTCGAAATGGTCTTCATCAATATATTAGACAACTCTGAATTAACATGAGTCCAAATATCGATCACCTGATTGTAACGTTCATTATTGGTAATGAAACCCATGTTATAGTTGTTGATAACCTGCTCAACTTCATCATATCCTTTCTGTACCAATGCCTCTTTTTGTTCCGGAATGATAATATCACCCAAGTTGAATGACAAACCACCCTTAAAGGCCATTTGATAACCTAAATTCTTAATACCATCGAGGAAGTCGGCAGCTTTAGCCACACCACATACCTTAATTACATCACTAATAATATCACGAAGTGATTTCTTAGAAATAATGGTATTGATATAACCAGCTTCAGGGGGAACAATTTCGTTAACAATTACACGACCTACAGAAGTGTCATGCATCATTACGTCAACAACGTTTCCATTCTCGTCCACATCCTTCACAACAACGCTGATCGGAGCATGAATATCAACTTTACCCTCATTGTAAGCAATCAAGGCTTCTTCCGGACCATAGAATATCAAGCCTTCGCCTTTTGCACCCTTACGTAATTTAGTAATGTAGTACAAACCAAGCACCATATCCTGAGAAGGCACAGTAATAGGAGCACCATTCGCCGGGTTCAAAATATTATGAGATTGAAGCATCAACATCTGAGCCTCCAGAACAGCTTCATTGCTCAACGGCAAGTGAACAGCCATCTGGTCACCGTCAAAGTCGGCATTGAAAGCCGTACATGCCAACGGGTGCAGCTGAATAGCTTTTCCTTCAATCATCTTAGGCTGGAACGCCTGAATACCCAAACGGTGCAATGTCGGTGCACGGTTCAACAGTACCGGATGACCTTTCATTACATGTTCCAGAATATCCCAGATAACAGCTTCTTTACGATCTACAATCTTCTTGGCACTCTTCACGGTCTTCACAATACCACGTTCAATCAACTTACGTATAATGAACGGTTTGTACAGTTCAGCTGCCATTAATTTAGGAATACCGCATTCACCCATTCTTAATTCCGGACCTACAACGATTACCGAACGTGCAGAATAGTCAACACGTTTACCCAACAGGTTCTGACGGAAACGACCTTGCTTACCTTTCAAACTATCAGAAAGAGATTTCAAAGGACGGTTAGCATCCGTTTTTACTGCACTGGATTTACGTGAGTTATCGAACAAAGAATCAACAGCTTCCTGCAACATACGTTTTTCATTACGCAAAATTACTTCAGGAGCTTTGATCTCAATAAGTCTCTTCAGACGATTATTACGAATAATTACACGACGATAAAGGTCATTCAAGTCAGAAGTAGCGAAACGACCACCATCTAACGGAACCAATGGACGAAGTTCGGGTGGGATAACCGGTACAATACGTACGATCATCCATTCCGGCTTATTACGTCCACGAGATGCACGGAATGATTCAACAACCTGAAGACGCTTCAAAGCCTCATTCTTACGTTGTTGAGAAGCGTCGTTACCAGCACGGTGACGCAATTCATAAGACAATGCATCCAAATCCAGACGGGCCAGCAAGTCATAAATGGCTTCAGCACCCATCTTAGCTATGAATTTATTAGGATCTGAATCTTCCAGGAATTGATTGTCTTTCGGCAACTTCTCCATCAAATCCAGATATTCTTCTTCCGAGAGCAAATCATATTCAGCAATCTCACCTGACATCACACCAGCCTGGATTACCACATAACGCTCATAATAAATAATAGAATCAAGTTTCTTTGTAGGAAGACCCAACAAATAACCAATCTTGTTAGGAAGTGAGCGGAAATACCAGATATGAGCTACCGGCACAACCAACTGAATGTGTCCCATACGCTCACGACGTACTTTTTTCTCTGTCACTTCCACACCACAACGGTCGCAGACAATACCTTTGTAACGGATACGTTTGTACTTACCGCAATGACATTCATAATCCTTGATAGGACCAAAAATGCGCTCACAGAACAAACCGTCACGTTCAGGCTTATACGTACGATAGTTGATAGTTTCAGGCTTTAAAACTTCACCACTCGAATTCTCAAGGATTTCTTCCGGAGAAGCCAAACCAATAGAGATCTTCGAGAAATTACTCTTTATCTTGTTATCTTTTCTAAAAGCCATACTTTATTATATATAATTGAAAATTGACAATTGAATATTGACAATTAATAGTTGAGAGCAGATAGATTATCACCCCCAACTATTAATTATAGATTTATTCCAGATTGATGCTAAGGCCCAGACCTCTCAACTCATGCAACAATACATTGAGTGATTCAGGAATACCAGGTTGCGGCATCGGTTCACCCTTCACAATTGCTTCATAAGCTTTAGAACGGCCAACAACGTCATCGGATTTGATAGTCAAAATTTCCTGCAGGATGTGCGCAGCACCAAATGCCTCAAGCGCCCAAACTTCCATTTCTCCGAAACGCTGACCACCGAACTGTGCCTTACCACCCAACGGCTGTTGAGTAATCAGAGAGTACGGACCGATAGAACGTGCGTGCATCTTATCTTCAACCATGTGACCCAACTTCAACATATAGGTAACACCAACCGTAGCATGCTGGTCAAACGGCTCACCCGTACCACCATCATACAATTTAGTCTTACCATAACGTGGCAAACCAGCCTTGTCAGTCCACTCATTCAAGTCATCCAATGTGGCACCATCAAAAATAGGAGTTGCAAACTTAACACCCAAATTCTTACCGGCACGACCTAATACAGCCTCAAATATCTGACCAATGTTCATACGAGAAGGTACACCCAACGGATTCAATACAATATCTACCGGAGTACCATCAGCGAGGAACGGCATATCTTCCTGACGAACAACGCGGGAAACAATACCCTTGTTACCGTGACGACCTGCCATCTTATCACCTACACCGATCTTACGTTTCTTAGCAATATAGACTTTCGCCATCTGAATGATACCAGCAGGAAGTTCATCACCAATAGTGATAGCAAACTTCTTACGTTTCAGTTCGGCATCCAGTTCCTTATATTTCTTGATGAAGTTCATCACCAAATCACGAATCATACCGTTGATACGGTCGTCATTCGTCCAGTTACTCAACTGAATTGAAGTAAAGTCCAAATCACCGAAATCAGAAGGAGAAAATTTGGCACCTTTTGAGATAATATCAGCACCCATATAATCTTTCACACCCTCCGACACATAATTTTCTGTCAACTTCAATAGTTTTCTAATCAAGACACCTCTTAAATCAGCAACTTTTGCATCGAATTCATCATCAATCTTCGGCAACAAAGCCTTATCTGCCAATTTGGAACTACGGCTCTTGATTACACGTGAGAACAAACGCTTGTCGATAACAACACCCTTCAAAGAAGGAGAAGCTTTCAAAGAAGCATCTTTCACATCACCTGCCTTATCACCGAAAATAGCACGAAGCAATTTTTCTTCCGGCGACGGATCAGACTCACCTTTCGGTGTTATCTTACCAATCAAAATATCACCCGGTTGGATGCGAGCACCCACACGTACGATACCATTTTCATCCAAATCTTTAGTAGCTTCTTCACTCACATTCGGAATATCGGAAGTCAATTCTTCCATACCACGTTTCGTTTCACGAACCTCCAGTGAATATTCTTCCACATGAATTGAAGTCAATATATCTTCACGAACCACACGTTCGTTCAATACGATAGCATCCTCATAGTTATAACCCTTCCACGGCATGTAAGCTACCAAAAGGTTCTTACCCAAAGCCAACTCACCATTTTCCGTAGAATAACCTTCTGTCAGAATCTGCCCCTTCGTTACACGCTGGCCAATTTCACAAATAGGACGAAGGTCAATCGTCATATTCTGGTTTGTACGACGCCATTTCGGAATACGGTATTCTTTCAAAGCCGGTTCAAAACTTACAAATTCCTCGTCTTCCGTACGATCGTACAAAATACGGATAGTGGTAGCATCCACAAAGTCAATCACACCATCACCTTCAGCAGTAATCTGCGTCCGAGAATCGCGTACCAACTGACGTTCGATACCTGTACCTACAATAGGAGCTTCACTCTTCAACAAAGGAACTGCCTGGCGCATCATGTTCGAACCCATCAATGCACGGTTAGCATCATCATGTTCCAAGAAAGGAATCAAAGATGCAGCAATAGAAGCAATCTGCTGAGGAGATACGTCCATCAGTTCTACTTCATCCGGAGTTACAACCGGATAGTCAGCATCCTGACGAGCCTTTACTTTATCACGAATGAAAGTACCATCATCATTCAACGGAGCATTACCCTGAGCAATAATTTTAGCTTCTTCTTCTTCCGCAGTCAAGTATGCCAAACCTGCATCAGAAAGGTCTACTTTACCATTTTCAACCTTACGATACGGAGTTTCAATAAAACCAAGCACATTAATCTTAGCGAACACACACAAAGAAGAGATCAAACCAATGTTCGGTCCTTCCGGTGTTTCAATCGGACAAAGACGACCGTAGTGAGTATAGTGAACGTCACGTACCTCAAATCCGGCACGCTCACGCGACAAACCACCAGGACCGAGGGCAGACATACGACGCTTATGCGTAATTTCAGCCAGCGGATTCGTCTGGTCCATAAACTGGGACAAAGCATTCGTTCCGAAGAATGAGTTGATTACGGAAGAAATAGTCTTGGCGTTAATCAAGTCAATCGGAGTAAACACTTCATTATCGCGCACGTTCATACGTTCACGGATCGTACGTGACATACGAGCCAAACCGATTGCAAACTGGTTAGACAATTGCTCGCCTACAGTACGCACACGACGGTTACTCAAGTGGTCAATATCATCCACATCAGCTTTTGAGTTAATCAACTCAATCAGATACTTGATAATCTCAATGATATCTTCCTTAGTCAGGACGCGCACGTCCATATCAGTCGTCAGGTTCAATTTCTTGTTGATTCTATAACGACCTACATCACCCAAGTCATATCTCTTTTCAGAGAAGAACAGATTGTTGATAACTTCACGTGCACTGGCATCATCGGCAGGGTCTGCATTACGCAACTGACGATAGATATACAGTACCGCTTCTTTTTCCGAGTTACTCGGGTCTTTCTGAAGCGTATTATATATAATAGAATAGTCAGATTGATTCGGTTCTTCCTTGTGAACAAGAATGTTTTGAACGCCTGACTCTAAAATAATGTCAACATGTTCCGGTTCGATAACTGTTTCACGGTCTATTACAACCTCGTTACGTTCAATAGAAACAACTTCACCAGTATCTTCGTCTACAAAATCTTCAATCCATGTTTTCAAAACACGAGCTGCCAACTTACGCCCCAACACTCTTTTGAGATTCGTCTTATTGACTTTAATGTCTTCGGCTAAATTGAAAATTTCAAGAATATCCTTATCATTCTCAAAACCGATAGCTCTCAGCAAAGTAGTAACGGGTAACTTCTTCTTACGGTCAATGTACGCATACATGACATTGTTAATATCAGTAGCAAACTCAATCCATGAACCTTTGAACGGAATGATGCGGGCAGAATAAAGTTTGGTACCATTAGCATGTACGCTCTGACCGAAGAATACGCCTGGAGAACGGTGAAGCTGAGATACAACCACACGTTCCGCACCGTTGATGACGAAAGTTGCCTTATCCGTCATATAAGGAATAGGACCAAGGAATACGTCCTGAATAACGGTATCAAAATCCTCATGATCAGGATCTGTACAGTATAATTTCAATTTTGCTTTCAAAGGCACACTATAAGTAAGCCCTCGCTCTATACAATCATCAATAGTATAACGCGGCGGATCAATATAGTAGTCCAAAAACTCAAGAACAAAATTGTTTCTTGTATCGGCAATGGGGAAGTTTTCAGCAAATACTTTATACAGTCCCTCGTTCTTACGTTTCTCGGGTGGGGTATCCAGTTGTAAAAAGTCTTTGAATGACTTCAATTGTACTTCCAGGAAATCCGGATATTCCAGCGGATTCTTAGTCGAAGCAAAATTAACTCTTTGATTTACAGTATTTGAAGACA
>OJSP01002627.1_pt1 | contig 14587 bp, 10 predicted proteins | sample 1599561 | NCBI WGS metagenome assembly OJSP01 (sample SAMN04168659, study PRJEB22393) | human gut metagenome | biome: human gut microbiome; feature: stool | host: Homo sapiens | collected 2014-05-12
TGTGCTACTTCCCGTTCTATTTCTTTTTTTACTCAAATTGCGCGCTAGGCAGGAATCGAACCCACAACCTCTTGATCCGTAGTCAAGCACTCTATCCAGTTGAGCTACTAGCGCATCGTTCACTTACAACGCCTATCTATATTAACACATCTTATTAGCTTTTGTAAGATTTATTCTTTTAAGAAATGGTGCCCAGGGCCGGAATCGAACCGGCACGGATTTTAAGGTCCGCAGGATTTTAAGTCCTGTGCGTCTACCAGTTTCGCCACGCCCGCTTGCTATTTTGACGGTGCAAATATATTGCTTTTTCGCGAAAAGCAAAACGATTTGACCGTTTTTTTATTTTTTCCTGCGTAATTCAAAGTTTTTTCCCAGATAAACCCTTCTAACTTCCGGATCATTAGCCAAATCCTCCGCAGAGCCGGATTGTAAAATCCTCCCATCATACAACAAATAAGCCCGATCAGTGATACATAATGTCTCCTGCACGTTGTGATCCGTGATCAGAATCCCGATATTTTTCTCTTTCAACTTGATCACGATACTCTGAATATCCTCCACGGCAATCGGGTCCACACCGGCAAAAGGTTCGTCCAACAGGATAAATTTCGGGGCAATCGACAAAGCCCGCGCAATCTCCGTACGCCGACGCTCACCTCCCGATAATTGAATTCCCTTGCTCTTGCGAATATGCTGTAAACCGAACTCATCCAACATCTCCTCCAAGCGGTGACGCTGGTAATCCTTCGGTAAATTACTCATCTCCAAAACGGCCTTAATATTATCCTCCACGCTCAACTGCCGGAACACGGAAGCTTCCTGGGCAAGATACCCCACTCCAAGCTGGGCACGACGATACACGGGTTCTGTCGTGATCTCCGTGTCATCCAAGAAAATACGTCCCCCGTTCGGTTTAATCAATCCCACTATCATATAAAATGACGTGGTCTTTCCTGCCCCATTCGGTCCCAATAACCCGACGATCTCCCCTTGTTCCACGTTCACGGAAACCCCTTTTACCACCGTACGGCTCTTGTATTTTTTTACTAAGTCCTCAGCTCTTAATTTCATATCTTACTATTTTACCGCGCTAAGATAGTCTTTTACAATTGAAAATTGAAAATTGAAAATTGAAAAATATCAGAAATTTAGATGTAACGAGAAATTGATAGCGAAATTATCCACATCCTGCCCCGAACGATCCCCGCGATGCGTCAAACGCCAGATGGCATCTATCCGGATAAAACGGAAAATATTCTCGATGCCGACACCAGCTTCGATATAAGGTTTCGACACGGAAGACATCCCCTCCGGGAACCGGAAAATAGCATCCGTGTTAGGCAGACTACCGTTATTCTTATCCGACAATGTACCCCACAAAGCCTTCACCGTTGCCACCTCACGCCATTTCAGCCGTTTCATCAACGGGATCTTGCTCAGGAAAAATCCTTTAAAATGATGTTCCCAGAACACGGCTCCCCATAGATCGGACGCGAACTCGTAGAAATTCATACAAGAGAAAGCGTAAGGATCATAAAAATAAGTGGCATTCCCCTCATGAAGTTTCAACAAGGGATAAGGAACCTTGTTAAATATTTTCCCCCCGGATAACATGATATCACTATATCCTAACGGGGCTATATTAAAATCATGTTTCACGGACAATTCCAGACGGTAATACTCGTAATCCCCGTTCAATATATCCTTCAACCCGGCAACCACGTCAATTCCCACGATCGGGAAATCCGACCCCATGGAAACTTTATCAAAGGTCTGCCGCACGACAATCTCGTTCCTAGACAAACGTGTTCCCAAACGGAACTGGGTGGTATGAATCTGATCCACGACCTCCCCGTTTGGACGGACAAAATCAACGTATTTAGTGGGGAACATCTGGCGGTATTCCAAAGCAAAAGAGTTCGAAAATCCTTGCCACCACTCCTTTTCATAACGTACATCAAATGAATTAATCAACGTCAGCTTATCATTGTTTCCCCTAGAAAATATAGAACTCAATATATTACCCGTGGTAAAAGCATTTTCGCTCGCCCCTAACTGCAACACGTCATGTTTCCCGCTAAAAGTCAACTTAGAAGTCGGTTGATTATTAAAGATATACTCGACAGTCCCGCCTCCTTTAAACTCCCCGTCTTTCGTACTGTACGCCCCATACCCGGAAAGCCGCACGTGTTTACTGAAATCACTCGTGGTCTTCACCCCCAGTTGAAAACGACACCCCTCCAGCTTGTTAAAACTGACTAACTTATAATAAGGCCCGAAACCGATATATTTCGTGTTATAATACCCCAGTAGGGCTGTTTGGATAATATCGTATATATTTTTATATAGCGGGACATTCTTAATCGAGTCCACCATATTATATATATTCTGCTCTTTTTCACTTAACTCGTAAGGACGCACCGACTGCCAGTAATTTTCATCACTTTGGAGTACATCCTTATTAATGATCACATCATTATCCAACTTCTGTACCTCGGTAGGAATATCCTCATTTACTCGCACATTAGAGTAGTCAATCTGACGATGCCCCATAAACGAGATTAACTTGGACGAATCCTTCATCTGCACGGTAAAATCGGCCAATATCTTGTCCTGTTTTAAAAACCAAGTGGAATCGTTTATCAACTCGTTCGTGTTCTCGATAGCCAAATCCCGGATCCAGTTCACGTTCAACCCTTTCGCCATTCTCAACCGGGCAGATTCCAACGCCCATGTCGTCGAGTCAATATTTACCTCCCCGTCAAATACCGGGGTTGACTTTCCTTTAGGGTGAAAACGGATCTTGTATATCTTTCGCCCCTCCTTCTGAACACTATCCACCAGAAAATACTTGTAATACATCAACCCGTGTTCACTCAACGGGCTGGCGAAATTCACCTCAAATATATTAATGTAATTATCATACAAGTTGACATTCACATGCAGATGCCCAGTGAACTGGGCCAGACTGTAATCCTCCTCGATACCCGAAATCCGGCTCGCTTTCACGATCTCTCTTGACAATTTAGGAGAACGACGATAGTAATAATCCGCCGAAGCCTCGGAAATCATCACGGGTAAATAGGCCTTTCCCGTGATGGCCGAAGTGTCCATGTACTGGAAAATAAATCCGAAATTTTTCTGTAACTTCTTATTTTTAAACTCCGGTTTCATGTTCGCAATATCCAGTTCCATCTTCGTATAAGTGGTATAACTGTACGATTCTTTCTCGGCCGGGTTATTTTTTTTCTTATTCTTTGAAATATTCCGCAAGATCGCGTGAGCCGGATTCTCTCCGGGTTTTACCTTCACCTCGTCCAAATGAGTCACGATCGGTACCAGTTTAAAATCAATCGTGTTGAAAGCTCCTTTCTTGACAGCTACGGTCTGGCGTTCATAAGAGACAAAAGATGCCATAATTTCGCTGACCTCCTCCCGTGTCTCAATATCATAATTCCCATCGAAATCAGTCGTGACCCCAATCGTGGTACCCACAAACACGATACTCACCAATGGCATCGGTTCCCCCGTTTCTGCATCCACTACTTTCCCTCTAACCTTCGTTGTCTGCGCCTCTGCAACAGACACCCACGCCAATAACAACAAGACAAAACACAACTTCAAATATTTCATTACAAAAAAAATTTACGATTTCAGATTCACGATTTCAGATCAGGAACAACCACTCAAGATGAAGATAATACCCCATCATAAATCATCAATCACAAATCATACATTAAACCACTCCTTCACGCAATATGTCGTGTATGTGTACCATTCCTTTGTAATGACGATCTTTATCAACAACAACCAGTTGAGTGATACTATTCTGTTCCATCATCCGGTAGGCATTATACGCCAGTTCGTCCTCCAATATTGTCTTGGGAGATTTTGACATGACATCCTTTGCCGTCAACCCGTCCACATCATCATATTTTTCCATCATCCGCCGCAAGTCACCATCCGTGATAATTCCTTCCAAACGTTCCTCCCCATCCACAATAGCCACCGCTCCCAAACGTCCTTTCGACATGGCCAAGATCACGGGGCGGATTCCCGCTTCTCTCGTAATACAAGGCCGATTCGTTCCATCATAAACATCCGACACTCGCGTGTACAAACGCTTTCCTAAACTTCCGCCCGGATGGAATCTCGCAAAATCCCTACTTGAGAAACTGCGACACTCTACCAAACACATTGCTAATGCATCTCCCAGCACTAACTGTGCCGTAGTTGAATTTGTCGGGGCTAAATTTAAAGGACAAGCCTCTTTTTCCACTTTCGCTTTCAGCACATAAAGCGAGTTCTTAGCCAGAAAAGAGTCCGTATTTGACACCATTGCCACGATATTATTATTTCCGTTATTCCGTATCAACGGGATCAAAACTTTTATTTCCGGAGTGTTCCCACTCTTAGAAACACAAATTACCACATCCTCTTCCCGAATCATTCCCAAATCACCATGAATAGCATCCGCGGCGTGCATGAACACAGCCGGAGTTCCGGTGGAATTCATCGTTGCCACGATTTTTGTCGCGATAATTGCACTTTTTCCAATACCAGTAATAATCACCCGCCCCTTATTTTCATAAATTAATCTAACGACCGCCTCAAAATCATCATCTATATAGTTTATCAAATTTTGAATAGCTACTGTCTCATCTTGAATCACTTTGCGCGCAACCGATTTTATATCTACCATGACTATCTAATTATAAATATTCATTCAAAAGTCATCCTTAAAGCAAAAAAAGAGAAAAACTATTGTACTTATCATTTTTTGCTATAACTTTACTAGGGACAAAAGTATCATTTTTTATGATAGCTCAAAAACGAGTGATGATAGATTTATTATAGAAGATTTTGTTTGTAGAAACAAATTAAGTTATAAATTTGCGCACCCGTGCAAAAATGGGGTGTGTGAAAATTAAAAAAACAATGGGATTGCAAATAGATTTACATGCTAAATTAAAAGAGTATTTCGGCTTTGATAACTTCAAAGGGAACCAGGAGCAGATTATAAAGAACGTCCTCGCCGGAAACAACACATTCGTGTTGATGCCAACGGGGGGAGGGAAATCTTTATGTTATCAGTTACCAGCCTTAATACTTGACGGAACAGCAATAGTGATATCACCGCTAATTGCTTTAATGAAAAACCAGGTTGATGCAATGCGCTCGTTCAGCGCATCGGAGGGAGTTGCCCACTTCATGAATTCGTCTCTTAGCAAAAGTGATATTCTAAAAGTGAAAGAAGACGTGTTGAGTGGTAAAACAAAACTATTATATGTAGCCCCAGAGTCACTGACCAAAGAAAGTAATATTGAATTCTTACGAAAAGTACGCATCTCCTTCTTCGCGGTGGACGAAGCACACTGTATTTCAGAATGGGGACACGATTTCCGTACCGAATATCGCAAGATCAGACCAATCGTGGAGCAAATCGGGAAAGCACCGATTATCGCTTTGACGGCAACCGCTACCCCGAAAGTCCAACACGATATTCAGAAAAACCTGGATATGCTGGATGCCCAAGTGTTCAAGTCTTCCTTTAACCGTTCCAACCTCTATTACGAGGTTCGTCCGAAGGTAGACCCGACAAAAGATATTATCAAATTCATTAAAAACAATGAAGGCAAATCAGGAATTATCTACTGTCTGAGCCGGAAAAAAGTGGAAGAACTCACGGAAGTCCTTTGCGTGAACGGAATCAAAGCTGCCTCCTACCACGCCGGGATGGATGCCTCGGCCCGTAGTGCCAATCAAGACAAATTCCTAATGGAAGAAGTCAATGTCATCGTGGCAACAATCGCTTTTGGTATGGGTATTGACAAACCGGACGTACGATTCGTCATCCATTATGATATTCCGAAAAGTCTTGAGGGATATTACCAGGAGACCGGAAGAGCCGGACGGGACGGAGGTGAAGGATATTGCTTGACATTTTACAGCTACAAAGACATCCAAAAACTGGAAAAGTTCATGCAGGGTAAACCGATTGCCGAACAGGAAATTGGGAAACAACTTCTCATGGAAACCGTTTCCTACGCGGAAACTTCTCTTTGCCGCAGAAAAGTACTGTTACACTACTTCGGTGAAAACTATGATGAAGAAAATTGCGGGGCCTGTGACAACTGCCTGTTCCCGAAGAAAGAATTCGAAGGAAAAGAATACTTGATCGATGCCTTAAATGCCATCCTTGAAGTAAAAGAGAAATTCAAGGTGGACCATATGGTAAATATTCTTCTCGGGGAAACCGATTCCATGATAAAATCGTATCATCATGATGAACTGGAATCTTTTGGTGTCGGTTCTGAAAAGAACGCACAGTTCTGGAATATGGTATTCAGACGCGCTTTAATTGCTAATTATATAGAAAAAGATATTGAACAATACGGGGTCATAAAATTAACTGAAAAGGGCCACGAATTTTTAAAAGAACCTAAAGACTTTATGCTGATGGAAGATCATAATTTTGAAGAATCAGAAGAGAAACTTCAGGAAAAAGGGGGAGTATCAGCACTCGACAACACCTTATTTGCGATCCTGAAAGATTTACGGAAAAAGATTGCCAAGAAGAACAATCTGCCACCGTACGTGATTTTCCAAGATCCGTCCCTAGAGGATATGTGTACCAATTACCCGATCACGTTGGAAGAACTGGCCAACATTCAAGGTGTAGGCACAGGGAAAGCTCAAAAATACGGACAGGAATTCGTAGAGGTAATCAAACAATACGTTGAAGACAACGAGATCGAAAGAGCGCAAGACTTGGTGGTTAAAACCGTTGCCAACAAATCGAAATTCAAAGTATATATCATTCAAAATATTGACCGCCAAATTGATTTGGAAGACATCGCCTCTGCAGAAGGCCTTACCTTCGAAGAACTGATCAAAGAAATGGAAGCCATCGTTTTCTCCGGAACCAAACTTAACATTGATTACTACATCAACCAAATTCTGGATGAAGAACAACAACAAGAGATCATGGACTACTTCATGGAAGCCAAGAGCGACAATATTGGAGATGCCTATGATGAATTCGAAGGCGACTACTCTGAAGAAGATCTTCGTCTGATGCGACTGAAACTACACTCCAAACATGGAAATTAAATAAAAAGCGACTTAAGGTCGCTTTTTTTATTCCATCCGATCAATCATCACATCCGGCAAATGCTGTATAAACTGGAATAGCAAAGTTTCATCTCCAGTCTTATGGGTTCGAATAACCATCGTCACCCGGTAAGTAGTCATATCTCCCAACTTGGACGACTCGGTAGAATAAGAACTGATCGTATGCTTTTTACGCTTTATCTCATCGGTAACCTCCTTGATTACCTCTTGACTTGTTGTCGTAAATATTAACAATACATTTCTCTGGCTAATCTTTTGGAAAATATATCCTAAACCTTCCAACCCCAACAAAGTCAACAACATCGCACTGATTCCCAGCCAATATTGTCCAGCTCCAACTGCAAGTCCAATGGCAGAAGTAGCCCATATCCCGGCAGCCGTGGTCAATCCTCTCACGAATAACTTCTGGATAATAATAGTCCCCGCTCCCAAAAAACCGATACCACTCACCACTTGAGCCGCAATACGACTCGGGTCAAGACCGATCCCCGTATCCCCAAGAATATCCCAAAACCCATATTTTGACACGATCATAAAAAGCGCACTACCTAAGGCCACCAGAAAATGAGTCCTAAATCCCGCCTCCTTCGCCCGGTATTCACGATCCAAACCTATGATGGCCCCTAAAACTCCGGCCACTAATAACCTAAAGAAAAAATCCCATGTCATCATATCCGTATCTATTTTACTCTATTCTTATCTTCACACAAAGATAAACCAATCTACGCAAAATTGCGTATGAAAGATACAATACGATTGAAAAACTTCATTAACCCAACAACAAGACATGACATTGTTACTCGTAATCCTATTCATTAGCGGCTACATTCTGATCGCCCTCGAACATCAGACCGGAATCAGTAAAAGTGCCATAGCACTCCTTCTAGGAATACTATTATGGACTTTCATCCCACATACTGACAATGAAATTATTAACCACCTTGGAGATACCGCCGAAATTTTATTCTACCTGCTCGGGGCCATGACAATCGTGGAATGGATTGACACCCATAACGGGTTCACCTTGATCACGAACCATATCACCACACGCAATAAACGAAAATTATTGTGGATCATTGCCTTGATTACTTTTATCATGTCTTCTGTACTCGACAACTTAACCACAGCCATTGTCATGATCATGTTACTTCGCCGCCTAGTTAACGAGCAACAAGAACGATGGATATTCGGAAGTATCGTTATTATTGCCGCAAACGCAGGTGGAGCATGGACCCCAATAGGAGACGTTACCACGATTATGCTTTGGATTAATGACAACATAACCTCTCTGAATGTTATCCGCCACCTGTTCCTTCCAAGCCTGATTTCATTAATTGTTCCATTGGTCATCATGACTTTCCGGTTACAAGGAGAAACACAGCCTCAACAAGCAACAAACACGAACACAACCTTAGCCATCAGTCGCGGAGAACAAATGACAATCCTAAGCATCGGTATTGCCAGCCTCCTATTCGTTCCTGTTTTTAAAGAATTCACGAATCTCCCCCCATTCATGGGGATCATGCTAGCCTTAGGAGCCGTGTGGACATACACGGAAATTCTCTATAATCGAAAAAGAAACCTTTCTCCGGAAAAGATACACCGGATTCCATCCATACTTACAAAAGTTGATTACAGCACCCTCCTATTCTTCTTGGGAATCCTTATGGCTGTCGCTGCCTTACAAATAGCAGGCATACTTGACCAAATGTCCACGTTCTTAAATGACAAAATTCACAACGTTTACCTAATAAACATGATCATAGGTTTTCTTTCCTCCGTGATCGATAATGTTCCACTTGTCGCTGCCGTCATGGGGATGTACCCCTTGACTCACACAAGCGGTACCTTATCACCATACCTCATGAATTTCACGACGGATGGAACATTCTGGGAACTCCTTGCATATTGTTCGGGAATCGGTGGCAGCATCCTAATCATTGGTTCTGCAGCCGGAGTCGTCGTTATGGGCATGGAACGCATCAATTTCATGTGGTACATGAAACACATCACCTGGATTGCAATCCTCGGTTATCTGGCCGGAATCGGTGTATATTACCTACAATCTCTTGTATAAAGAAAAAAGACCGTCCTGCCCAAACAGCAAGACGGTCTTTCTATTTTATCGAGATATTCTTTACTCCATATAACGAATAATCGTTTGTTCTCGATCCGGTCCCACAGATACAATCTTGATCGGTACCCCGGTCTCCTCTTCCAAGAAAGCCAAATAATTATTGAACTCTTCCGGAAATTCATCTTCTGAAGTCATTTTTGTCATATCACATTTCCAACCCGGTAACTCGGTATAGATCGGTTTTACCCCTTCCGTAATGTCATACGGGAAATAATCTACCTCTTCTCCATTCACCTCGTAAGCAACACAAGCTGAAATCGTGTCAAAAGTATCCAGCACGTCACTCTTCATCATGATCAACTGGGTTACCCCATTAATCATGATAGCATATTTCAACGCCACCAAATCTACCCATCCACAACGACGTTTACGACCAGTTACAGCTCCAAACTCATGGCCCAACTCACAAAGTTTTTCACCCGTTTCGTTTTCCAGTTCCGTTGGGAATGGTCCGCTACCTACGCGGGTACAATATGCTTTAAAGATGCCATAAACCTCCCCGATACGATGAGGAGCAACACCCAATCCCGTACAAGCCCCCGCACAAACCGTGTTGGAAGAAGTTACGAAAGGATAAGAACCAAAATCTATATCCAGCATGGTACCCTGAGCCCCTTCGGCCAAAATGGATTTTTCATCATCCAGCAATCGGTTAATCTCATGTTCACTATCCACCAACTCGAATTGTTTCAGATATTCGATTCCTTCCAACCACTCTTTCTCCGCTACCGTTAAATCGTAAGCAAAGTTTAAACTTTTCAATATCTGTTCGTGACGAGCCTTCGCCTTCTCATATTTTATATCGAAATCATGTAGAATATCACCTACACGAACACCGTTTCTACTAATTTTATCCGTGTATGTCGGTCCGATCCCTTTTCCGGTAGTCCCCACTTTAGCATCACCCTTGGCAGCCTCGTAAGCAGCATCAAGAAATCGATGGGTCGGCAGAATCAGATGTGCCTTTTTGGATATATGAAGTCTTTTTTTCAAATCATGACCAGACGCCGCCAATGCTTCTGCTTCCGCTTTAAACAAAGCAGGATCGATCACGACACCATTACCGATGATATTGACTTTATCTCCTTGAAAAATTCCGGATGGAATGGAACGAAGTACATATTTCTGACCTTCGAATTCAAGCGTGTGCCCTGCATTAGGCCCTCCTTGAAAACGAGCCACGACATCATAGTTCGGGGTTAACACGTCAACTACTTTTCCCTTACCTTCATCTCCCCACTGTAATCCCAACAATACATCTACTTTCATCTGATACTATATTTTTATGAAACAAACGTGCAAAATTAATATTTATTTCTTACCTGCCAACTTACAATCGCTGCAAATACCATAAATATAAAGCATATGATGATGAACGGTAAAATCATACTTTTCTTCCACGTGTTCGACGATTTCCTCCAATCGTGAATCAGCGAATTCCTCCACTTTCCCGCACACCTTACATACAATATGTTCGTGTTTCCGGTTATTGTATGCTCGTTCGAATTGAGCAATATTATTCCCGAACTGATGTTTGATCACCAACTTACATTCCAACAACAAATCAATCGTATTGTACAATGTTGCACGACTAACCCTGTAATTTTTATTCTTCATAAACACGTACAGGGATTCTATATCAAAGTGTCCGGAATGAGAATAAATCTCATCTAAAATAGCGTATCTCTCTGGCGTCTTGCGATGCCCTTTCTGCTGCAGGTAAGTGGTAAAAATCTCTTTTACCGTCTCCTTTATTTTTTCCATTGAGTCCAAAGCTAATTCTATTTACAACATCGCTAAGTTACAATAATTATCCGAAGTTCTATCTTTATTTAGACAAAATTTAATTTAGACATCTAAATTCTCTACCCGGGAAACGTTCTCCACTCCCTTCAAAGATGCGATCTTCATCATTAAATTATTCAAGTCTGCCGTGTTATGCACGTACAGATGGATCATTCCCTCGAAAATCCCATCCTTGGTTTCAAAATGCACCGTTCTCATGTTCACGTTACTCTCTTTTGATATAATCATCGTAATATCACTCACGATTCCGATGCTATCAATACCGTTTAATTTGATCACGGCAAGGAAAGACATGATCTTGTGACTGACCCATTTCACGGGAACAATTTTGTCCCCATAACTGGACATCAATCGGATTGCCTCCGGGCATTTCCGTTTATGCACAGTAATTTTATCCCCATCAATCTTCATGCCAACAACATCGTCACCCGGGATAGGGTTACAGCACGGAGCAATGATAAAATCAGAAGCATCATCGGTAATATCATTAATTACTTTCCCCTTTTCTTCTTCTTTCTCTTTATCCGGCACGGGCTTATCCTTGTCGCTCTTGAAGAACTGGAGTTTCCAATACTTGACAAATTTATTTTCTGACTTCTTCTTTAAGGCTTTACGCACCTCCTCTATGTCCAAATGTCCTTTAGCAAGACTCACGTATAGATCATCTTTATGCTGCAACTTCAAATGTAATAAAGCCTTATTCAGATTTTCCGCCCCGAAAGGCAATTTCATATCTTCCAGCAATTTTTCAAACATGGTAGTTCCGATACGGATTTGCTCTTTTTTCTCTCTCCGGAAAACCATAAGTATATTATTCCGAGCCTTAGCAGTAACGATAAAATCAAGCCAATCACTCTGTGGTTTCTGTTTATCGCTGGTCAGCACCTCAACTTGGTCGCCACTCTGTAACCGATGACTCATCGGGACCAGTTTGTGATTCACCTTCCCTCCAATACATGAATTCCCGATCTCCGTGTGAATATCATAAGCAAAGTCCAAAACAGAAGCCCCTTTCGGAAGTGTTCTCATCTCCCCCTTCGGGGTAAACACCCGGATCTCCTTGGCAAAAAGATTAAGTTTAAATTCGTCTAGAAATTCCAACGCATCAGTTCCCGGTTGCTCCAACATCTCCTTGATACCCGCCAACCATTTGTCCACCTCATTACTCGCTTCGGCATTATCCCCCTTGTATTTCCAGTGTGCAGCCAAACCCTTCTCGGCAATCTCATCCATTCGACGCGAACGAATCTGTACCTCTATCCACTTTCCCCCGGGCCCCATGACGGTAAGATGTAACGCCTCGTAACCATTAGCCTTCGGAACACTTACCCAATCCCGGATTCTCTCCGGCTTCGGGCTATACATATCGGTAATTAAAGAGTAAATATTCCAGCATTGCCATTTTTCCGGCTGATTATCCTTTGGATCGAACACGATCCTCACGGCAAGCAAATCATATATCTCTTCAAAAGAAATGTGTCTACGTTGCATCTTGGACCACACAGAATAGACACTCTTCGTTCGTGCTGTTATATCATAATGGTACCTACTCTCAGTTAAACGCTCCCGAATCGGAGCAATAAATTGCTGATACAAACCGGTATGTTCATCCCGGTAATCATGAATTCGTTTCTCCAGTTCCTGGTATTCAACCGGATTCTCGTACTTCAGACTGTACGAGATTTCCTTCACCGGACGCGTGGTCGTGGTGAGCAGCAGCTTCGCCTCGTTCAGTTTCAACTCCTGCATATATTGGGCCGGCGAGGTTCCGGTAAACTCCTTGAACGCTTTGCGGAAACCCGAATAGCCGATATGCAACCTGTCGGCCACTTCCTTGGCCGACAGGTTTTCGTAAACGCCCTCGCGCATGATCACCTTCGCCTTGTTCATTTTGTTGATCATGTTCTCGTCGACGAAATCGCGGGTGCGGTGACGGTAATACATCAACCCGAGCAGGTGCATCACGATTCCTGAAAGAGCCGGTTGTGCGCCGATCCTGTCCTCGTTGGCAATGTCGCGGGCCTTCAGATAGAGGTCGATGATACGTTCGTTGAGCCCGATGTCGAAAACCGGCGAACGGGCCGAAAAGTAACCCGATGCAACCAGCCGGTCGATCATCTCGCCCTTGAAACCGATCCAATACTCCTTCCAGCCCGAATTTTCGAACGGACGGTAGGTATGCCACACCCCGGGGAAAAGGAAAAACATCTTGCCTTCCTCGATCCGCTGTGAAACCCTCGGCTCTCCATAGGTGAACATTCCTTCGCCGTCGGTAATATAAAGCAACTGAAACTCGTCGAGCACGCGTCCCTCCTCCACATCGAAAAAATAGCCCTGCGGGTGGTTCTGAGGCGGATAAACCTCGTCAGCGGTAATCACCTGGCTGCCGACGCCCGTGACCGTCAGTCCCCACAGCTCGTCGCCGTCGGCCGGAATCAGGTATTTGATATCGCCCGTACTCATCACAGTTTCAATTTACTGACCTGCATCGTCCGGCCATCCACAACCAACAGACTCCCGGCCAATGATTCGCCTACTCCGCACAGCAGTTTGACCGTTTCGAGCGCCTGCAGCGAACCGATTACCCCCACGATCGGCGAAAGGACACCCACCACCGGTTTTTGCGGCGCCCTCTCGGGATAAAGATCCCGGTAACCGCCCGCGCCACCGGCATGGAAAACGGCCACCTGCCCCCCGACAGCCTCGGCGGTGCCGTAAATCATAGGCACCTCCGCCTCCCGGCAAAAATCATCGATCACGTAACGGGTGTCGTAGTTATCGGTACAATCGACCACTGCGTCATGTCCGCCGAGCAATTCGGCGGCATTCGCCGCAGCCAGCCGGGCGGTCACGACACGGATATCGCACCCGGGATTGAGCCGTGACAGGCGCATTGCGGCCACTTCGGCTTTCGGCCGGCCCATATCTGCAGTCGTATAGAGTACTTGCCGTTTCAAATTACTCAACGACACCGTATCATTCTCGATCAGCGTCAGATGGCCGACACCGGCCGCCACCAGATAATTCAGCGCCGCGGAACCGAGCCCCCCGGCACCGACGACCGCCACACGCGCGGCAATAAGTGCCTGCTGCATCCGGTCGGTAAAACCCTCGACCAACAGGTTGCGTTCGTAACGTTCTCTTTGTGCTGCGGATAGTTCCATACGGCTGTTTGCTGATCTGACAAAGATAAAAAATCCCGCCGAATAACGGCAGGATTTTCATTGCTCCTTCCTCCGAAGCTTCCGGCGGAATTTCTTACCCGGGATCATCCGGACATCTCCTACCGGAGAAGCGCTCCATCTTCCTATCGGGGATAAAACCTTCTATTTCTTTTTGGTATACAAGAACCGCTTAATCTTCTGGGTCGGCGTCTTTTCAAAACCGTCCTCATTCTCGACCACCACCGAAATGCGCGAAAATTTATTCACCTTCGAATTGACGTAATGCATCAGGTCCTGCTTGATGTTTTCCATCTTTTGCCCGAGGTTTTCGCGCACGGTATGGTAT
>OJSP01002631.1_pt1 | contig 14567 bp, 9 predicted proteins | sample 1599561 | NCBI WGS metagenome assembly OJSP01 (sample SAMN04168659, study PRJEB22393) | human gut metagenome | biome: human gut microbiome; feature: stool | host: Homo sapiens | collected 2014-05-12
AAATACCAATCAGCATCTTCTTTTCCTTTTGTCTTTACCCAATTTAAGAATTTCGGATAATAAGTATCAATATGCTTACTTTCCCTCGGGATCACGAAAGTATTCAAATCCTCTTTGCGCTCATAAGCGATATTAATGGCAAATGGCATCTGTTGGCCATTCTCGTCATAGGTGACATAATAAAGATTGGAACTCGGATCCGATTTATCATTCCCATACCCCAAATTGTCCTTATTCAACTTCTCTGTCGGCCGCATATTTGTTAAATGCACCTCTTTATCCAATGAATTTGTCGTGATAAAAGGATTATAAGGTGGTAACACGAAATCCTCCTTGTTAATCTTACGTCCGGTGTATTTCGTCACAACCTTGAATGTCACCTTTTCATCTTCATTAGCGTATGCCCGCACGTTATTCGCCAAACGAATAGTAGCACGATCAACTTCTGGGTCCACGAAAGCCCCTCCATTTCCGCCCAAAGACGAAGAAATCTCCACTTCCACCTCTCCGCGTAATGCCTCCAATTGATAAGCAAAGCTGTTATCATAACTAGCTCCAGACCACAATATCGTATAATTATCAATCGTGCGAAGCACCTCATTTGCCTGATTGTAACCAACTGTCGACTCGTATTCAACCACCACATCATTCATATCAAAATCACCCCGGTATGGCCACAAATCTTCAAAAGTCAATATTCCCCGATAAGTTATTTCCGCAACAATATCCGAATCATCCGGATCCGTCGGTTTCACATCAGGTATATCCGGAGTAATCGCCTCTATCGGATCTGCCTTCACGTAAAAAACAACATCATTGTAATCATAATCGCCATTCCAATCCTCAAAACCAAACATCACTTTTTCCCCACTTCTGAATAAAACCACATTCCCTTTTCCGTTTCCATTCAAATCCTTATCCGCAAAATAGTGTTTTACTCCAGTATTCAAAGCATTACCATTCACAGCTGTCCTATAAGCCTGATTATAAATAATCCAACCGATAGAAACTCCTTCTGGGAATTCTTCTCCCATATCTTTTCCGTCTTTATAATAATGTAAACGAACTCCTTCCCCTCTTTCCAATGCACCATTATTTCCTTTAGGTTCATAATCATGTCGTTTCAAAACCTTGGCATTAGGAAAAGCAATAACAATATCATTTACTTTAATATCGGCCTCTTTCTTCGGGGGATTATTGGTTTCATAACAATAATAAGCCAACGTATTATTGGCAGATGTTGTCTCATCAACCAAAAATAAATCAATATGCGCTTTTTTAGTCACACGTATATCCCCATTTCTTATTAAGCTTGGGTCCACCTTTCCACCTTCCGGTACCGTCTGATTTATCAAGTTCAATATATCTCTTGACACGGTTATCCGGTCTCCCACCTTCGTATAATCCGGACGTCCGTAAAGATCATAAGTGACCCCCTTCAATGAATAAGCTCTTTTAGCGTTCTTCCAATATCCCAAACGGCTCAATTTCTTCCCTGTAATCGTATTGTAAGCCTCATTTTTATAATCGCCATCATCGGCACGCCCAAGCATAGACCTCGCCCCTTCAATCTCGTCCGGATAGGCAACTTCCGACAAAACTCCATCCTTAATTTCGGCTACCAACACTCGTGGCACTCCTGCATAAGGACTATAAATATACAAGTATTTTGCCGTTGCAGGAACCTCTATTTTATGATTATATTCCCCATTTCCATCCGTAAACCCGACGTCAACAGGCTCTATATCTCTTTTCACCACTTGCCCATCGGCATCTAACTGTTCCGGATCCTTCGTGTACACTTCAAAATACACCTTATAATTTTCAGGAACATCATATTTTACATACAACGTGTATTTTTCCCTCGTCGAGAAATCAAACACGTTTTCGGGATCAACCACAGGTTCATCAGGAGTATACATCTCCTTCTTACACCCTATCATCGCTAGTAGAATAACCACACACGTGGCACTCACAAGCATTTTCAATTTTACACATACACCCATCTTCATAACTTTTATAGAGAATTTCTACCTATAATTTTCACAAAGGTACAATATATTTCACTAAACAAATGCTATATAGTGAAATTTATAACTATTTTTATACAAAATATCACCTCTCTCGTATTTACTGAAAGATAACCCATCGTCATTGTAAGATTGAAATCACCTAATTTCCAATCCGCAAAAATGAGACAATCTCATAAAAAAACAGTCAGAAGGAATTTCTTCTGACTGTTTATAGATAAAATCTCACTTTCTCTATTATTAAATCTTAATCTTTAACTTTTGTCCCGGTTTTAGATTCTTTGCCGATCGGTCGGTCAACCCGTTCCATTTCATGATGTCCCGGTTCGACACGCCCGGATATTTCTTAGCAATCGACCACAGATTCTCGCCTCGCTTGATCGTGTAGTAGAAGAACTCGCCTTCTGTTAAAGGTTCTGCCTCGACTTCCGCATTTGCGGCAATCCCGGCATACTTGGCATTCACTTTAGACTTATAATAGTCTACCTTATTATTCGGCACGTAAACCGTAAGTTTCTGCCCGATATTGATCCGGTCTCTTGTCATCCCGTTCCAGTACTTCAAGTCGGATAAACGCACGTTGAACTTCTCGGCAATCTTCCCGATCACGTCCCCACTTTTCACCGTGTAAACCAATTTGGCTTTATTGCTAGGGACAGCATGGGCATGAGCGTATTTCTTGAAACGATTCTTCGGATCGGCCGTACGGTCACTATCATTAAAATAAGTCGTCCGGTTATAAGCAAAGATCGTATCTTGTTTATCAATAAACTCTCCAACATGATTATAAGGAACCTGCAAAGCGTAACTCTTCCCGAATCCGGCAGGCACGATATCTGAACGGTATTGCGGGTTCAAATCCCGAATTTGTTCCACGGATATATCCATCAATTTGGCCACCTGCTCGAAATGCAAGGCATCGGAAATCATGATCGTGTCACACATCGTGGGCAACTCATTCTCCAAGGGAAAAATATTATGCTCTTTATGGTAATTGAACGTATACATGGCAGCGATAAAAGCCGGCACGTAGCCACGTGTCTCCTTCGGCAAATGGAAATAAATATCCCAATAATTCTTTTTACTTCCCGACCGTCGTATGGCCTTGTTCACGTTACCCGGTCCGCAGTTGTAAGCCGCGATCACCAGAATCCAGTCTTCGTAAATCTTATACAAATCTTTCAAGAAACAAACGGCTGCCTCCGTGGATTTTACCGGATCACGACGTTCGTCAATAAAAGAATTTATTTCCAACTTGTACATCTTCCCTGTTCCGTACATAAACTGCCACAAGCCACAGGCCCCCGCACGGGAAAATGCCCGTGGGTTCAAAGCACTCTCAATCACGGGCAAGTATTTCAACTCCTGCGGTAATCCCTCCCGATCCAACACTTCTTCAAAAATAGGGAAATAATAGGAACTCAACCCCAACATCGTTCCCACTTGGGCTCGACGTCTCACGGTATATAATTCAATATAATTCCGTACAATATCGTTATAGGAAAGCTTTATCGCTGAATTTAATTTATCCAAACGTTGTAAATACACCGAATCCGGAACAGCCGGCCCGGTCACCATTTCAGTCAGGTACACCGAATCCACATAATTACCTTCCCCCAATCTGGAAACGTACCATTTACTGTATAATTCATCCAATCGTTCGATAAATGCACCCGGAATAGAATCCGTCAGCAACACCGGCGCCCCTAAATTTAGCCGGGGCGCACCCAATCGTACTTTCAACGAATCCCGATCACTCTCACCATATACTACACCTGAAAATAAAATCGCACATAGCCACAAAAACACAAAACGCATGGTTATTCCTTTAAAAATTAAAAGTTAATGTCAAACCCACGGTTCCCCCGCTGACGGGAGAAAATCCGGTTGAGGGACGAAGATTCATCGACAAATCGTCGTTAATCTCGAAATCATAAAAATGGGCAAATACCGTAGCATCAATAATTTGTATCGCGTATATTGCACCCGATACGATATACAATAAGTCCCGATTCCGTTTATAATTATCTTTCTTTGTTTTTAACTGCTCCTGTAAACGCTTTCGCATCTCCGGTTGAAATTTTTCAGCCGTTTTACCCGGTAACATCAATTTATCCCAACTGGAATTAGCCGGGTAAGGCGTTTCCGGATCAGCCTCCAAAGCGTTCAAATAAGCCGTGTAATCCACGAATGCCGTACGGTATTTCTTGTAATACTTCATGTTCCACGACAACCCGTACACGGTAGCCCCAATACCCCCGTACAAGATCGGTAACTTCCACCATTGACGGTTATAAATCTGTCCGGAACCCGGTAATACCATCGCCATGATCGTTGCCCGATGCGGGGAATGGGGTTTACCATTATCTCTTTTTCTCGCTTTACTTTTCAACACTTCCTCTTTTCCCGTGAACGTCAAGGAATCCGTGTGAATAATCGTGTCTTGCAAGAATACAGGGAAATCCGAACGATACTCCGACGCCGTTACTCCCGTACAAATAAGCAAAACCGGGATAATCAAAACTATTTTCACTAAAATACTTCTCACTACAAAGTTTATTTCTTATCCACCTTATCCAATAATTCAACAATTCGCTCCAGATCACTATCCGATTTAAAAGAAATCACGATCTTCCCTCTTCCCTTCTCGTTCCGTTTCAAGTCAACCTTCGTGTCAAAATAACGAGCCAGATGAGTTTGTAACTCCATGTAGTCCTCGATAGGTTGACGTTTCCTCTCGGCTTTTCTCTCTTTTTCCTCTTCCGGTTTCATCAGCTCCCGAACGATTTCCTCGACTTTTCGCACGGAGAAATCGTATTTCATGATCTGCTCGAAAACCATGTACTGGGTTTCCGGATCTTCTATATTAATAATAGCACGGGCATGCCCCATGCTGATTTTCCGTTCCTTGATTGCCAACTGTATCGGGGCGGGCAACTTCAACAAACGCAAATAATTCGAAATCGTCGTTCGCTTTTTACCTACCCGTTCGCTCAACGCATCCTGTGTCAAGTTGCACTCGTCAATCAAACGCTCGTACGAAATCGCAATCTCGATAGCATTCAAATCCTCCCGCTGGATATTTTCAATCAATGCCAATTCAAGCACGGATTCTTCTTCCACCTTACGGATATAAGCGGGAATAGTTTCCAACCCTGCCATCTTCGATGCCCGGAACCGGCGTTCCCCGGCAACAATCTCGTACTTCCCGTCTTCCACTTCTCTCACGGTGATGGGTTGCACGATACCGATAGCCTTGATCGAAGAAGCCAACTCTTGCAAAGCCTCCTCATCGAAAACGGTTCTCGGTTGGTTCGGATTCGGGCGAATATCACTCAATTTCAATTCTTCCTGTAACGCCGATGAAACCGTCCCCCTTGGCTTTGCCTCCTCTGCCGCATCCGACAATAACGCTCCCAATCCTTTACCTAATGCACTCTTTTTCGCCATCTCTTATTAATTTTAGATCCTATCAATTTAGTGATTTAATGATTTCAGATTAAGTGATTCCTTCCCTCCCGCTCTATTTCCACCTATTTTTAATCACTGAATCATTGAATCAGCAATCACAGAATCTTCTAAATTCTAAACTATTTTTTGTTTTTCTCCAGCAATTCGTTTGCCAAACTCAAATAATTCACGGAACCGCGACACTCGGCATCGTAGAGGATAACCGGTTGTCCGTAACTCGGGGCCTCTGCCAATTTCACGTTCTGTTGAATCAACGTGTCGAAAACCATCTCCTCGAAATGTTTCCGCACCTCGGCTACCACTTGGTTCGACAGACGGACACGCCCGTCATACATGGTCAGCACGAATCCTTCAATTTCCAGAGCCGTGTTCAGACGTTTCTGGATAATCTTGATCGTATTTAATAACTTACCCAATCCCTCCAATGCAAAATACTGGCATTGCACGGGGATCATCACCGAATTGGCCGCGGCCAATGAATTCACGGTCAACAAACCCAATGAAGGCGAACAATCGATTAAAATATAATCGTAGTCATCTTTCACCTTTGCCAACACTTTTGCCATTACACTCTCTTTCTCCTCGAAATTCAACATCTCCAACTCGGCTCCCACCAAATCTATATTGGAAGGCAACAAAAACAAATTCTCAATATCCGTCTTCAGGATCGCCTCTTTCGGCTCCAACCCGTCCACCAGACATTCGTAGATAGTCGCCTTCAATTCCTTTAAATCATATCCCACTCCCGTTGTCGCGTTCCCTTGAGGATCAGCATCAACCAACAACACTTTCTGTTCCAGTACAGCCAAACTAGCCGCCAAGTTTACAGACGTCGTTGTCTTTCCAACACCCCCCTTTTGGTTTGCGATAGCTATAATTTTTGACATAAATCCACGTTTTTCGATTATGTGGTAAAAATACAATTAAAAAGAATACGTCCCCCATTTTTATTCAATTTTTTAATAACAACGCCTACTTTTTTACTAACAATAATTACCTTTACACCGGGAACTAAAGAACTGAGGGAAAGATGAAAAATTCAACGAAAGAAATTATAAATGAAATAAATACATACCGGGATGAATCGAAAGCGGCTTTCCTGCCCCGTTTCTTCAAAACGGGTAAAGGGGAATACGGTGAAGGGGATCAATTTATCGGGGTGGTCGTTCCGAATTTGCGTATCGTTGCCAAAAAACATTTTGACGCAGACTTCGACACGCTCCGGGAACTACTCGCCTCCCCGTACCACGAGTATCGCCTGACGGCACTCCTAGCATTAACCTATCGTTACGCCAAACTCAAAGACCACGAGTCCAGAGAGACTTGCGTGAATTTCTACGTGAGTCAGGTGGACGCCATCAACAACTGGGATCTCGTTGACCTTAGCTGTTACAAGATTTTGGGACACTGGCTTTTCGATAAGGACAAACAACTCCTTTATGACTGGGCAAAAGAGAATCACCTCTGGAAACAGCGTATCGCCATGATCTCCTGTATGCACTTCGTGAAACAAGGTGAATTCAAGGATGCGTTCGCCATCGCCGACTTTCTCCGACACCACCCTCACGATCTGATCCACAAAGCCGTGGGCTGGATTCTCCGTGAAATAGGCAAAGAGGATGAACAACTTTTAGTCGATTATCTCACCCCTCGCTACAAGGAAATGCCCCGTACCATGTTACGGTACGCCATCGAACGTTTCGAGGAAGAGAAACGGAAAGCCTTTTTAAATTCCATGATTTAGTGATTTTAGATTTAATGATTCCAGCAACGCAATACGCTATTAATCACGAAATCGGAAATCACAGAATCACTCCATTTAAAATTTAAAATCTAAAATCATAAATTACTCCATGATTAGTTTTTTACAAGTCGAAAATCTTAGTAAACGTTTCGGGGAACAACTCCTGTTTGAAAATATAACTTTTGGAATAGGCAAAAATCAAAAGGTAGCTCTAATTGCCAAGAACGGGATGGGAAAATCCACCCTGTTACGTATCATCGCGGGTAAAGACTCCGCGGACACGGGTTCCGTGATCTTCCGTAACGACATTTCCATCGGTATTCTGGATCAAGACCCGGAACTCAACCCGGAAAATTACGTGTTTGAAGAGGTGTTCAACTCGGAGAACCCGACCTTGAAATTAATCAAAACATACGAGCAAGCCGTGAAGGACAACGACACGTCGGCTCTCGAAGAACTCATCCCGCAAATGGACGCTCTCGCCGCGTGGGACTACGACACGCAAGTGAAACAAATCCTGTCGGAACTCAAGGTTGACAAGTACAGCCAACGGATCAAGGAGCTATCCGGGGGACAGCGCAAACGTGTCGGATTGGCCAAAATATTGATCAGCAATCCCGATTTCCTAATCCTTGACGAGCCGACGAACCATTTGGACGTGGAGATGACCGAATGGCTGGAAGAGTACCTCGAAAAAACGAATGCCACGCTACTCATGGTGACCCACGACCGTTATTTTTTGGATCGGGTGTGCGACAAGATCATCGAAATCGACGATTTCGGTTTATTCGCCTACGAAGGAAACTACTCCTATTATCTTGAAAAAAGAGACGAACGGATTGAGGCCCGAAACGCCTCGATCGACAAAGCCAAGAACCTGCTACGCACGGAACAGGAATGGATGCGCCGGATGCCGCAGGCCCGCGGGCATAAGGCGAAATACCGGATCGACAATTTCTATAAAATAAAAGAAGTCGCCTCTCAAAACACGACGGAGCAACAACTGGAACTCGATATAAAAGGACAACGCCTCGGTAAGAAGATTCTCGAACTGGAACACGTGAACAAGAGTTACGGGGATTTCCGCGTGTTACGGGATTTCTCCTACAAATTCGTACGGGGGGAAAAGATCGGGATCATCGGGAAAAACGGGGTCGGGAAATCGACCTTTCTCAATATCATCACCCGCCAGATCGAGCCGGACAGCGGAACCATCGAAATTGGTGAAACCGTGGTTTACGGTTATTACAAACAAGACGGGATCAGTTTCAAGGAAGACGATCGCCCCATAGACATCGTGAAAAACATTTCCGAGAAAATCGACCTCGGTAACGGACGGGTGATGTCGGCCTCGCAATTTCTTGAATATTTTCTTTTCCCGGACAAGCTGCAATATTCCCTCGTGGCAAAACTTAGCGGGGGTGAACGCCGGAGGCTTTACCTGCTGACCGTCCTCATGAGCAACCCTAACTTCTTGATTCTCGACGAGCCAACGAACGATCTCGACATCATGACGCTGAACGTGTTGGAAGATTATCTGAAATCTTTCCAAGGCTGCCTGATCATCGTGTCGCACGACCGTTTCTTCACGGATAAAGTGGTGGATCGGGTGTTCGCTTTCGAGGGAGACGGCGTGGTGAAAGACTTCCCCGGTAATTACACCCAGTACAAGAACAAAAAAGAAGAAGAGGAACTACTGCGTAAACAGGAAGAGAAGAAAATCCCTGTCGCACCCAAACCCGTGAGAGAAAAAGAGAAAGTCCGTAAGCTGACTTTCAAGGAAAGACAGGAAATGCAACAACTGGAATCCGACATGGAAAAACTGAACTCAGAAAAAACAGAGTTGGAAACAGCCTTGAACTCCGGGACTCTTGATACGGATGAACTGGTGAGATCTTCCCAGCGAATTGCCGAGATCATTGATTTGCTGGACGAAAAGGAAATGCGCTGGCTGGAACTTAGCGAGATTGAATAGAAATACATTAAAAATTAGACACAAAACTTTAGGAGTGTATTTTTTATGAGGCATTCATTAAAGAGAAGCTCTTGATCGTGAGCAAGAAGAAAAAGAGATGATGGTACGCAAGTATCTTGAAAAGATTTATCTTTTGCCGTGGATAAGGAAATTTACTGTATTTATCTAAATGTCAAAGCTAAATAAAAACGTGAAAAGTTATTGGTAACGATTGGGCAACAATGCATGCAACTGCGCTGAAGTTCCGCACTTTGCATATCTCAAACAATTCTGAGAATTACGCAAGTTTCTGAAATAACAAAGCCTTATTCCGATAATACATTTGGAACAAGGCTTTTCTGTGTTGTATAAATCTACATATAGTACTTTAGACTCCAAGTAAGCTGAGAAATATCCGCCCTCGTTCTGTTAGTTGAAATTTTTGAGCGGGATGATTCGGATTATCAGGAATCGTTCTCTCAATCAGATGGCCTGCAATGAGTTTTTGTATAACTTTATTGAGTTGCCCCGATACTTTCTTCTGCCCCAATGCATTGGAAATACCTTGTCTGGATAAAATGTTGTTCATTAAGCAACGTAGTACCTCTGAATATAAAGTCGTTTTCTGCAACTCTTGCTGCAACTCTTGCTGCAACTCTTGCTGCAACTCTTGCTGCAACTCTTGCTTGATCTGTTCAACCCGCTCTTGCTTTTTGAAATAATCTAACTTCACGAACTGCACTTGAAAAGATAAACCTACCTCTCTCCAACGAAGCTCAATGTTCAGGTACTCTTTCATTTCATCGGCAATCAACTTCAAGCCATTACCCCATTGGTCAATGATACCAAGACGTTTGAAAATAGGAGCTATCACTTTGTTGCGAGCATCACTCTGACGGCACTCCATTGCGGCATAGTCGATAGATGGCGGAAGAAGCCCCGGACTGGTAATTTCCACCATATCATCATAGATAGCCACTTTTACATCCTTGCCCGTGAGCGAATAATCACGATGAACGACTGCATTACGAATCACCTCACGTAGTGCCTTAACAGGGTACTCCCAACGAGAAACAGTGTAAATCCCCTCAACAGTTGCCCCTTTGTTAATGTGACGTAAAACAAAATTATACGCCTCCTCTGCTTGTGTCGCGATATTGGTGGTTATGCTCTTTTGGTCGATAAACTCTTCTGAACTAATACCTTTAAAACGGGCACACTCCACCTTTGCGTAGTGGAATAATGAAGTTCGTAACGGATCGTCAGAGAACAGAATCAAAGCGTTCGTAGGATATTCAACACCTTGCATCTTCTTAACTAAATCTAATTTCTTTAACGTCTGTTCGGATATTTCTTCACCTGTTTTCTCTTTGAATATAGCCTTAAAACTATCTATATTCAACTCAGTTGCAGGTTTATCGGGAATAATTTCGCTATCAAATGAGATATTACGTTTCCGACGTTCCAATTCGGAAATAAGCGTTTCATCGGCAAGGCGATTGGTAGAACCAACTCGGATAAATGTTCCTTGTAACTTACCTTTCTCTTTGAGGTAGTAAGGCGGTGTACTACCTCTGAAAACAGTCACCTGAACCAAGTGTTTATCTTCCACACTGATAAATTTAATCTCTGGCAATATCGCAGGATAGCAACAGTCGAAAATGATGTTGCTAACTTTCTCCTCAATTGTCATCAACTTATCTTCATCCAACCCAACCACCTCACGAGGATCATCCGCCACACCAATATACAGATCTCCACCTGCATCATTAGCAAATGCAACCACAGTCTTAGCTAAATCGGAATGCACAGGCAACTCCGCCTTAAACTCCAATCTACGCCCTTCGGGTTGGCTTAATATCTCTTTTATGTTCATAATTAAATCACTTCCTTGTAGCAATAGTTAGCATCTACACTTAACGACCATTCTATTGGTAAAATAATACCTCTTTTATCCGGTTCATCTGTTTTAATTTTGCTATTACACCTATCAATTTCCAAATATAGGAAATATTTTCGGATAATAACTGGAAATCAAACTCCTTTTGAAAAGACTAAACCGAAAATGCCGAATTATACTTTTTGAACAATTCATTTTCTACCTCAACAAACGATCTTCTATTTATATACTTGTTATTAACTTTGTGAAAATTCATTTACATCTACTAAATATTTACTATTCCATTTCTATTTTAATTGGACAGGAATAGGGGAGGAATAGGAGCGGAATGGGAGCGGCTCACACCATGATAACTATATTATAACGATATAATACAAATTTTGTTAATTATTGTAAGAGGAACAAGCGTTAAAATTTTTCTGAATCCGAACTTAAATCAGAAGATTTTTCCCACGATATGTTCTTCCTGTCGAATTCAACAGATATACATTGATTCTCGGCAAGGTTTCAAACGAAAACAGATCATCATTTTCAGATAATAATCGTGAAAACCGTCTCTTTACCTTCTATGGATGAAGCTTTTAGATTACCGCCGTGCATTCGCATGATCTGGCGGGAGACACTTAGCCCGATGCCCGAACCCTCTTCTTTGGTGGTAAAGAACGGGACGAATATCTCGTTCATGATTTCGGGAGGAATACCGGGACCGTTGTCCCGTACCCGTATCAATACCTTTCCCGTCGGCCCGTGTTCGGCCGAGAGGGTGATGTGGGCATCTTCTCTACCCCGCAAAGCGTAAAACGCATTTTTCATCAAGTTCAAAAGGACTTGTCCCATGAGGTTCGGATCGGCAAAAACCTTCAGGTCTTCCGGCTCAATGCAAATGTCGATCGTGACTTCCGGGAAATTCGGTTCCGTGCTGCTCAGGATCACCGCCCGCTGGATAAATTCGTTCAAATTGATCAATTCCCGTTCAGGCCGAGGAATACGGGTAAACTTACGGTAGGATTCCACGAAAGAGATCAACCCTTTGCCCGTTTCACTAATCACCTTCAACCCGTTTTCCGTATTACGTTTCAAGTCGTCGGGAGTGATTTCCGGGTCAGAGTGCATGGAAAGTAACGTGTCGCTCAAAGAGGTTACCGGAGCGATAGAGTTCATGATCTCGTGTGATAACACCCGGATCAGACGTACCCAAGAATCAATTTCTTTCTCGTCGAGTTCGTTCTCGATGTCATTCATAACTAACAGGGTGATGGGTTTGTCTCTTAACAGGATGCGAGAGGCACTGACCAATAATTGCACGGAACCCCGTTCGTTTGTGAAAGTCACCCGCCGACTCTCTCCGGGACGGATTTCCGTCACCAGCAATTTTAAGGCCGGGGACACTCGTTCCAACTGGTTGACGTGTGTAAATATCTCCAAGCCTAGCAATTTTAAGGCGACTTGATTATTCTGCGTCACGAATCCCCGTTCGTCCAATGCCACGATACCGGAACTCACGCTGTTTATGATCAACTCGTAAAATTGCTCCCGTTGCTGTATCTCCAAGCGGGTGTTCTGCAAAATATCCTTGATCCGGTTCAGTACCCCGTTCAGGAAACGTTCGGAATGGCTACCGCCGTGTTCCGGGAAATGAATGGAATAATCATCGTTCTCCAAAGCTTGAAAGAAGTAAGCCAGTTTCCGGTTCACAGAGCGGATATTCCACACAATACGAAAGCAACACCCCACGGCGAGTATTGACGTGGCAATCCCCGGAATATACTCATCTTCCGACAAAAAATAACAGGTCGCCACGACCAAAACGATCAGAAGTAACAAATACGCCAATACCCGCGAGGTGATGTTTCTTACCATATCTTATTCTTACAGATTGAATTTTTTCATCTTGTTATACAGGGTTTGCCGGGTGATTCCCAGCCGGGACGCGACAGCCGACAAATTGCCCTCGTGCCGGACCAAAGCCTTGCGGATCATCTCCCGTTCCATATCTTCAAGGGTTTCCAAGGGAGCTATCTCGCCCGGCTCGCTTTTGAACAGGAAATCTTCGGGGGTGAGTACCTGCCGATCGCACATGATCACGGCTTTTTCCACGGTGTGCTGTAATTCCCGCACGTTTCCCGGCCATGAATATCCTAACAGCCGTTGCCGGGTCTCACTGGAAAAGGACAAATCGGGTTTCCGGTATTTCCTGCCGTAGTCCCGTAAAAAGGCCTCTGCCAGTAACAGAATATCATTCCCTCTTTCCCGTAACGGGGGGACTTCCACGTGGATCGTGTTGATACGATAAAGTAAATCTTCCCGGAAGGTACCTTCTTTGACCATCCGGGGTAAGTCGCTATTCGTGGCACAGATCAGACGGATGTTGACGTCGATCGGTTTATTCGATCCCACGCGGATCACCTTCCGACTTTGCAGGGTTGCCAGTAGCTTGGATTGCAGAGCGTATGACAAGTTTCCAATTTCATCCAGAAATAACGTACCCTTGTTTGCCGCCTCGAATTTCCCAACACGGTCTTCCCGCGCATCGGTGAAAGCCCCTTTCACGTGACCGAACAACTCACTTTCGAAAAGGGTTTCCGTGATTGCACCCATGTCCACCGAAATCATCACCTCCCCTTTCCGCCCCGACAAGGCGTGAATTTCCCTTGCCACGATCTCTTTTCCCGTGCCGTTTTCCCCGGTAATCAGCACGTTCGCATCGGTGACCGCCACTTTTTCAATTAATTGGCGTACCCGGCGCATGGCATCCGACTCTCCCCACACGACGGTTCGTTCGGGGGAAAGCTGCCCTTTCAACACTTCTTCTTTTGCTTTCAGTTGTTTCACCTCTCGTCGGGATTCATGCAGACGATACGCCGCCAACAGGGTTGCCACGAGCTTGGCATTATCCCACGGCTTGACAACAAAGTCTGTCGCTCCTTCCTTCACGGCTCGCACCGCCAGATCAATGTCCGCATAAGCCGTGAACAGGACCACGGGGATTTCCGCGGCATACCCCTTGATTCTCGACAACCAGTAAAGTCCCTCGTTCCCGGTATTGATTCCCGCCGAGAAATTCATATCTAACAATACCACGTCCACCCGACCGGATTCGAGGATTGCCTCGATCTGGTTCGGGGTTCTGATCGTAATTACCTCCCGAAACACTCCTGCCAACAGCATCTCCAAAGCGTTCAGTACGGCCTTGTTATCGTCCACGACCAGTATGGTTCCCTGTTTCGCCATATATCTTATTTTTCTACTCCAACATTTTTTCTAAAATACGCTCCACTTCTTCAGGTGACGGACCGATGGCTAAAATTTTGCCGTCCCGGTCCACCAAAAAAGTTCCCCCTCCGGAATTACCGACACAATATTTAAACCAAATGTTCCCGGCATCGTTGAGTTCCACGAGGTTCAACCACGGGTAGCAGATCGGAAGAGCGTCGTGTAGGGAAAGAGTGTAGATCTCGGTGGTCGCCG
>OJSP01002637.1_pt1 | contig 14551 bp, 10 predicted proteins | sample 1599561 | NCBI WGS metagenome assembly OJSP01 (sample SAMN04168659, study PRJEB22393) | human gut metagenome | biome: human gut microbiome; feature: stool | host: Homo sapiens | collected 2014-05-12
TAATGCTACTAATGCAATAAACTTTTTCATAACTTTTTTTTGTTTAGGTTTAATATGTTGTTCGTTTATTGCAAAAACAAAGTGTATGCCAGATTGTTCACGAACGTCGTGCAATTTTATATCCGATGGCTGCCACGGTGATACTCATTAAAGGACTGATAATGTTGAAAAAACAATAAGGGAGATACACAAGTGTGGGTACACTCAAGATGGTGGCTTGAGTCATTCCACAGCTGTTCCACGGGATCAATACGGATGTAACGGTTACTGCATCTTCCGTGGTACGGCTTAGTAAGCAACTTTCATACCCTTTCTTGGCATAAATATCGCGAAACATATTTCCCGTCAGAATAATACTGATATATTGATCGGCAGTGGTCAGATTAAGAAACAGACCGGAACAAACCGTCGCACTGACCACGCTGACTGTTTTCTTCATAAAGCGCACAAAGATGGAAGTGATACTTCCCACCATACCGCTTGCTGTCATTGCTCCGCCGAAACACATGGCACATAGTATCAACCAAATCGTATTCATCATTCCTGACATGCCACGTGTGGCAATTAAATCTGTCAGAACGGCATTATCCGTGTGTAAATTTGTCTCTCCGTAGATAGTCATCATTAGTCCTTTAAACAGTGAATCGAATCCGGAAGCGGCAATTCCTGAAATTTCTTCCAACAAATCCGGCTGAAAGATTAAAGCAAAAACAGCAGCCAGCAGGGTGGACAGGAACAGCGTAACGATAGACGGCACTTTCTTCGCTATCAATATGCCGGTTGCTACGGGAACTATCAACAGCCACGGAGTGATATGAAACTTTTCATTCAGAGCTGTTGCCACTTCTGCGATGTGTTGTGTATTGTTGGCATCATGAGAGAATCCTGCTACGGTGAAAATAATTAGCGTAATGACAAGAGATGGAACCGTAGTAATCATCATATAACGGATGTGACGGAACAAGGGAGTGTCTGTGATAGAAGAGGCCAGGATGGTGGTTTCGGATAAAGGAGATATTTTATCTCCGAAGTATGCTCCTGAAATAATGGCTCCGGCAATCCAACCGTCTTCAAAACCTTGCGCCTTTCCGATACCCATCAGGGCGATACCGATGGTAGCAATGGTAGTCCACGAACTTCCGGTCATAACGGAAATCAATGCGCAGATGATGCAGGTAGATGCCAGGAAGAAACTGGGATGGATAATTTGCATCCCGTAGTAGATTAGCGTAGGCACTACTCCACTAATCATCCAGATCCCGCTCAACGCACCGATTATCAATAGAATAATAATGGCTGTTGCCACTCCGGCAATATTGTTGGTGATGGCGAGCTCATAATCTTTCCAGGGAATTTTATAGAACACCATACCGATAAGGATACAAATAGCTGTAGTGGTGAGTAGTGACACTTGGCTTCCGCCGCTTAGGGCATCACTGCCAAATGTGCGGATAGTGGCAAACAATAATAACACCAGTACAATGATCGGTATCAATGATACAAGGGGAGAGGGGGCTTTCTTCATGTTGATTCTTATAACCTTTTATTTGTTTTCCGGCTACTGTTTTGTTTATAGCCGCGCAAAGATACAACAAAAAAGAATGAAATCTTTTGCTTCAAAACGTCAGGCAATAAAAATTATTATAAGTTTGTATTTGATTGGAATATGTATAAGACCGGCTCAATTAGCGAAAGTCTTACGCCTTATCCACCAGTAACGGATGAAAAGTACCCCTGTCAGGATGAGGGCAATGGATAATCCGGTATAGAAAACAGAAATGAACGTTTCGGGCAGAAGATGGAAGCTACGTATGGTAATTCCCAGAGAAATCATGAAGATCATTGTAATCCAACTTTTCACATCGAAAAAGGAGAACGGGCAATTTCTGTGTTCTTTCTTTTGTTCGATTCGCTGGGTATGTTTATAATAAAGCCTTCTGAACACCAGAACGAAGAATAACAAGAAAACGACGGTAGCTTCTCCTATTTTGAACATCCAATCTTGGGAGGTGTTTAACCAGGTTACAATTCCTATTCGCAGAATATTCGCACCGGCTATAATCCAGACGGTGCCGGCTGTGATAAGTAAGATTTGTCTGTTAACTCCGTATTTCATTGGCTTTTTTATTGTAATAAACGGTTTGACCGTCCGTTTTGTTGACTCACTTCTTGTAGAAAGTCGTAATTAATAAAGAAATTCCGGTTAAAACGACTCCGGTACCGATAACTCCGTGCCAACCATACAGTTGCCAAAAGCTGCCCGCCAGAAATGTTCCCATTGAACCGCCAATAAAGTAAGTAGTCATGAAAACTGTATTGATACGGTTCGAAGCGCGCGGGTCCAGTTCGAAGATACTTGTCTGGTTGCTAAGTTGGATGCATTGCATCCCTATGTCAATGATGATGATTCCGGCAATGATACCAATAAAAGTGTTTTCACCGATGAAGAACAGTAACCAGGCAAAGAGAATCAATCCGCAACCGATAAAGTTAAAGCGGCGTACACCTACTTGCTTTACGTATCTTCCTACGAAAGAAGCAGTCAATGCTCCGGCCACTCCGCAAAGTCCTAGCATACCGATTACGTCGCTGTTGGCGAAGAACGGGGCTTGTCCCATTTTAAAAGCCAGACAGGACCACATGGCGAGGAGGGAACCGAAATTCAGTGCCGCCCGGATCGAATAAATGCGCAGTTGCGGGTATTCTTTCACTAAGGCTAACAGAGATTTCATCAGGCCGCTATACTTTCCCTGAAAGTTGGTCTGAATGTCAGGAAGGACTTTTAATACAACGATTGCGCAGATAAACATCATGCCTGCAGCGATGTGATACATTTCCCGCCAGCCAATCAGTTCACCGATAAATCCGCTGACGACACGTGAAGCCAGAATGCCGGTCAATAGTCCTGATAAGACAATCCCTACATTTCTGCCTTTATTTTCCGGACGGGAGAACTGGGCGGCTATCGGAATGAATATTTGTGGAATCATCGAACAAACTCCCGTGAGGAATGAAGCGATAAGTATCAAATGAAAATAGTGCGTCAGGGCGATAGTCAATAGAGAGAATATCAGAACGGTGAAGTTGACCAGGATGATTTTCTTACGCTGATATAAATCTCCCAGAGGGGTGATAAACAACAATCCTGCCGCATAGCCTATTTGCGTGACCATGGCAATCAGGTTAGTTCTGAACTCTGATATGCCAAGTTCATGACGTATCATATTTAATAGAGGTTGGATATAATAGATGTTAGCTACCGAGACACCTGCCACAATAGCGAGTGTCCAGAGGATGGATGCCGGTAGTCCTCCGTTTTCTTTTAATGGCTGTTTCATGCGGCAAAGATAATAAAATAAGATGTTTATTCGATGAAGAAAGTAGTGGAAACTGTGTTGCCTTCTCCGTCTACTGCCGTCAGGGAATGTTTGCCGGGAGCAGGTTGCAGGGAAATTTTGTGGAAATCCTGTGTCTGTGTCTGATAGGTGTCGTCGAGATGCCAGAAGATAGTGGCATTGGGATTGCTGTGTGCCAGTTCCACCGTGATAAAGCCTTTGCTGCCATCCAGTTGCTTGGGCAGCTTGATGTGGGCGTTCATCGGAGGGTAGATGAACTGCATGGGTTGGAAAGAATCTTCTCCGCAGCCGGCTTTGAAAGGTGGCAGCGGTTTATATTCCGGATGGTGTTGTTTATAGTACCATTCCCATACGGGCGGCAGGGCAAACCATGATTTCTGAATGGTAGGTTCCGTGTTTGCACAGTTTTCATAGATGCGGTGGCTTTCGTCGGCGGATAGTGTGACGAGATGATGGTAAGGACAAGCCTCTGTCCGTAATCCGACGGGAAGGATCAGTACGGTGTCGGTTTCTTCACAGAAACGTCCTTTCAGATGACCGGATTGACGGCATATCTCTGCATCAACAAAAATTCCTGTGGGACGTTCAAACCAGGGTGAAGATGGGAGATAATTGAATATATCGAATAATACGGGACCGGCTGTCTGTGCACCGACCAATCCGGGTTTTCCTTCTCCGGTTGCATTTCCTACCCATACGCCTACTGCATAGCGGGGAGTCACGCCAACGGCCCAGGCATCACGGAATCCGTAACTCGTTCCGGTCTTCCATGCGATAGTCTGCATCGAGGGGATTGATTTCCAGTCAATTTCTTCAGGGCGGTTGACTTCTGTTAAGGCGGAAAGGGTGAGCCAGGCCGCTCCTGCCGAAATGACTCCTTCTGAAATAACTCCTTCTGATATATCCTTTCTCGAAGTTGTTTTTCTTGAAATGGTCTTTCCTGAAGTAACTTTTCTTGAACCATCTCTTTCCGAAACTGTCTTTTCTTCTGTTCCCAGTAGTATCTGCACTTCCTTTTCTTGGGGAAGGTCGTTGGAATGACTGTTGGAGAGGCTTCGTCCCATTTGTGCATAAGCATTCGTCACATCCCATAAAGTAGCTTCGGCACCTCCTAAAATGAGTGATAATCCATAATGGGAGGCTGATCGGTTGATAGTCTTGAACCCCATTTGTTGCAGCATGTGATGAAATTTGGGTACTCCATATCTTTGTAACATGGTGACAGCCGGGATATTCAATGAGCGGGCAAGAGCTTCGGAAGCGGGGACGGCTCCTTCAAACTGCAGGCTGAAGTTTTGTGGAGTAAAGCCGTTGATATTAACGGGTACGTCCGGTAACAGCATTTGCGGTAATAGACTTCCCTCCTGTAGCATGGCACCATAGAGAAAGGGTTTTAAAATACTGCCTGTACTTCTGGGAGCTTGAATCACGTCTACTTGATTCCCCCCTTGCTTACGGTCGAAATGTACATTTCCGCAGTATGCTACCACTTGATTGGTGGGAATGTCTATAATTAGGATAGCCAGGTTACGGATATCACTTCGATTAAATTCATTGCTCCACCGTTCCGCCAAACTCTCTATATGGGTTTGTATTCCTTTATCGATGGTTGAGCGGGTATATAATCCGTTTCTTTCTTGATAAAAGCGGGTAACCAGGTGGGGGGCTATTTGAGGAAGAGGATGTGGTTCGTCGGGTAACGGTTCGCTGATAGCCAATTCATAGGTGGACGCATCAATAATCTCTTCTTCAAAAAGTTGTTTCAATAAACGGTTGCGTTTGGAAAGTAGTGTTTTTCGTCCTTTGGATAGATGAATCATGGCGGGGGCATTGGGCAGGACGGCCAGCATGGCTGATTCCGCCCATGATAAATCTTCGGCAGAATGACCGAAGTAGCGCCAGGCAGCAGCATCCAGTCCTACTACATTTCCTCCGAATGGTGCATGGGAGACATACATGGATAAGATTTCCTCTTTGGAAGTCCGAAACTCCAAACGGGTAGCCCAGATCATTTCGATGACTTTCTCTCCGATAGTTCTGGGTTTGTTCCGGGCGAGACGGATGGTCTGCATGGTAAGGGTACTGCCTCCGCTTACAACACGTTTATTCTTTAAATTCTGATAGAGTGCTCTTCCGGTAGATAGCGGATTAACTCCCCAATGGTGGTAAAAGTGTTTATCTTCGAAGGTAATAAGACATTGCTTGATTTTTTCAGGTGTTGTCTTTCGGGGAGGAAACCGCCATTGACCATCCGAAGCGATACGTGCTCCCAGTAATTCTTCGTTTCGATCAGTCACAACGGTGGAGTAGGGTACATGAAACAGTTGCCGGGGAAGGCAAAAGATGTATCCTATCATCAAAAGAGCAATGCTTATTGTCATTACTTTCTTAGTAACAGATAATCGTTTGAAGAATTTATATATAGGATTCATTTAAATGTTAAAAGCTATCGACTGACAGTTGTTCTTCCCGCTTTGCTGCGTGCCTGTACGTTTACATCATACATTGCTTCACATTGAACGGCAGGAAGAATAAAGTTACCTGCATAAGTCGCTTGCAGTCTGACAGTGAATACTTTTGTTTCACCACGACGCAAATTGAAATAAGTTAATACCCTGTCATCGCGTATATCCAGATAATTATATTTGCTGACGGATTTACCGGAACCGTCGGCTGCTCCGCTTTCCGTTTCGGGGGCAACCATTCTTTCGTTGTATATTTCCCAACCGGACGGTATGATATGCGTCAGTGCCAGATTGGTGTAATCGGAAGTTCCGCTAATATTGGATATGGAGGTGATAGCCATAAAGTCAGTTCCCTGTATAATATCATTGACAGAGATCGGTGTACCGTTCAGGTTGGCATATCTTATATCCATGCGAAGATTGTCGCTGATGGCCGGTAATGTATCGTTCAACAACTGTGTGCGTGTGATAAGGTCTACGCTAAGCGCTCCTTTTCCTTGATTCTTCACAGCAATCATACCGGATTTGGGAGTGGTGGCGATTTCCTTTTCAAACACAGCTTTAGCCGATTTCACGGCAGGTTGTTGTTTGTCGTTCCATGTCCATACGAAATCCAATGTGCCTGACAGCTTTTCAGCCAGACGTCCCATTGCCATAAGAGCAAAAGCGGTGGATTGTGTACTGAACCACTCCTCTTGTGACAGATTCTTTGAAACGACTTTTGCCTGCTGTAAAGCATCCCGTTCCCGGTTCATCAGGATCAGTGTTTCCAGAATCATAGCTTCATCACGGTCGGAGGAACCGTAAATCTGATTCATGGAAGAGTAGGGGCTTACTGTTGTTTCCGCATTATACACCAGTTCTTCAGCCGGTTTCATCTTTCCGGTCAGTGCATAGGTTGCTGCCAGTCTCCATTTAGCCTGAATGGATAATCCTGCCTGTTCTTTCATCCGGTTCATGGCCCCATATTCCGGTGCTCCTGCCAATGCAAGCGTATATAAACGGAAAGCCTGTTGCAATTCCGACTGCCATTGTTGCCAGCCGCTTGCATCCTGCGGCATCCGCCAGTTCTGTGCGGCAGCACGTTGGAAACGCTTCCACTTGTTCAATACGTTCGAATGAACGGCGTATCCTTTTTCTTGTGCCAGTGTCAGGAACATTCCTGCATAAGAACTGATCCATTCGTCGGCAACAGCATTTCCCGGCCAATATACAAATCCGCCATTGGGGAGTTGACGACCATAAATCTGCCGGATAGCTTCCTGTAGATTTGTCTTTATCTTTTCGGCTTCTATCTTATCTATTGTTTTGAATTGACCGACAAACAGAAGAGGCAAAGCCTTGGAAGTCAACTGTTCCGTACAATGGTGCTGATAGTTGTATAAGAAGTCGAACCGGCGGCTGATATCAACCGAAGGTATGCGTGATACTTCCAGCTTTATCTGGTTATTTGCAGAAGAACTGCTTAGATTGTATGAAAGTTCTTTGCTTTGTCCGGCTTCTGCCCATTGACTGTTGCGCAGGGTTACTATCGGATTCGGGTTGCGTACTTCTATTTCAATGGTTTCTTTAGTTTGTTGTCCGCCACCATTGGCTGTCAGATGGATGGTAGCCTTTCCTGTTTTACTACCTGTTTTTAAGGTAAAGAACACGAGCTGGTCACCCGGTTGGCTAAATTTGAGCGACTGTTGGTTGGCCCCTACAATCTGTACTCCTCCACCGGATGCCTGAAGTGATACGGTTACATTCTTCACTTGATTTTCCATCGCAAAGATATTTACCGGAACGGTGATTTCTTCCTGAATACTAAGCACACGGGGCAAGGTGGACAACATCATTAACGGAGTCCGCACGAAAGCCGTTTTTTCCGCATTGCCGTACGCTCCCTCTTGTCCGGCAACCACCATGGCACGTACCGAACCTACATACATCGGAAGTTTCAGCGTATGCGTCTGGCTCTTACCTTTTCCCAGATAGAAAGGACCTATAAACTTGACTACCGGTTTGAAGCGGTTTGCTTTTGCATCGGCAGGTTTTAATGTGGCGTCTCCACCCGTACTGAAAAGTGAACTGTAACTTCCGGCGGAAGCTCCCAATACATTATCATACATATCCCATGTCCGGATGCCGAGTGCTTCGCGTGAATAGAAATCATTCCATGGGTCCGGGGTTTTGAAATTGGTAAGATCCAGCAAACCGTCGTCTACAATAGCTAATGTATAAGTCATCGGTTTTCCGGTCTTTTCGCTGACGGTCACATTGAAGTTGGTTTCCGGGCGTAACACTTCCGGCATCTGTATCTGCGGTTGCAACACCGTCTGACTGTTAGTCACGAATACCGGAACGACGCCATACATACGGATAGGCAGGTCATTGACTGTTTGCGCGTGAGGCTGTAACAGACTGATATGCAGATATACATTCGGAGTCATCTCCGGTGTAATCTTGAATGTATATTTCGTATCTCCTCCGTTGGAAACCTCTATCCATTCTTGTCGTAATACGGTAGAACCGTTTTCTATGGATACCAGTGCACGTCCTCCCGCTGCTGCAGGAATGATTGCTGTGGCTGTTTCTCCTATTTCATAAGAATCTTTGTTCAGCGAGAAAGCAAGCATCTTGATACCGCTGGGATCAGTCTTGCTCGAACGTCCCCGCCATTCCGGCCAGTCAACATAAACTGTACCTCCGGTGGCATGTCCACTCTCTTTATCTTTCACGTAAACCAGGTAGCGTCCCCATGACGGATAATCGATACGGAATTTGAAAGATGCTTTTCCGCCTCTTGTCTGTAAATTGCCGCTGGCAACAGGAGTGATGGAACTGTTGTTGATATACGTTCCGAAAGATTCACCACTGTTTTCCCACCACCAACTCCAGCCGATGCGGTATATTTTGTATTCCAGATTAGAACTGTTCACTAACTGTCCCTGCGTGTTTACAGTTACAATATCGAATACATGATCTTTGTCAGTTTCAATATATTTGCCTTTTGGCTGGTTCAGATTGATACCGACATAAGAGGTGAATGGTGAGAATGGAATTGTTTGAGTGTAGATGCTGGCATCTCCTCCCGGTTCGAACACGCGGGTGGTGAAAGTGGCGTTCAGCATACCCGGCGCTTCCGTTGCGGTCGGAACTTTCAGCATGACATTTGCTTTTCCTTCTGCATCCAGTGTGCCGTCAAATATATCTGTTTTGATAGTCGTGAAATCCGTAGCCGGATTGTTAAAGATATATTGTCCGTAATTCTTAAACTGTGTATTCACTTTCGATAAAGACATTTCTACTTTGGCTTTCAGTTTGGAGGCAGTTGCTCCTGTCAGCCAGGTTGAAGTGAGTGGGGCATAGAAATTCTTGTCCGTGGCTTGAAGCACCTTCGGCAATGCCAGATTTATTTTCAAGCGGTTGGGCTTTATGGTTTCGATACGCAGACCTTTGTGGAAGGTGGTTCCTCCCACCTTAATATACGCATTCCAAAGTCCGGTCGGGTCTGTTGCCTGTGTCGGAACGTCGAATGTATAGAATCCGTTCATTCCTTGTGTTGAAATCATTTTTGTGTAGAACTGTCCTCTCGGATTGTAAATCTCCAGTGCTACGGGATGCTTGTCGGGGATTCTCTTTTCGCGGTCTTCCAATATAAAGGAAATGTGCAGCGTGTCTCCCGGGCGCCATACTCCTCTTTCGCCATATATAAATCCTTTCAGTCCCTTTTGAATATCTTTTCCTCCCACGTCGAATCTGCTGACGGACTGTTCTTCACCGTCCACAACGCGGACGTACGCTTTTTGCTTGTCCGATTCTGCCACGATAATGAAAGGCACACCGTTCGGAGTGATTTCAACGAATCCTTCTCCATTGGTTTCTCCTTTCCCTATGGGTTGTAACTGGAAATTATACGCTGTTACCTGTGCTTTCCCTATCGGTTTTGTATCCAAAATATTACTAACGGCAATCCACAGTTTATTCAGTGAGTTCCGTTTTACAATCATTCCCAGGTTGGAAGCAAAAACGTTGCAGGCAGCTGCCCGGTCTGAATCCATATAATAAGACGGATGGCAGGGGTTGTCGCGTTCCGTCCATCGGTACACACTCCAGTCCATTGTTCCGCCATTGTAATAATAGTAGGCTTCGGGGGTATTCCAGATTGCTTCATCTTCTTCGGACAAAACACTTCCACTTACTTTGGTCAGCCCGTCGGAGGTGCTGCTGTCGGCGAATTTCATATCCTGATTCTCGCCTCCTCCACAAGGATAAGCGGAGTATTCCTGACGAAATGAAAGTATGACACGATAGATGGCACCCGGTTCCTGGTGGATTAATCCGGCAAGGTCTATCGAGTAATCTCCCCAATGATGAATGTCTTTGGAAGCATCTTTGGCAAGCCATAATGTTTTCTTGTAAACCAGTCTTCCCGAACGGCGTAGCTCATTGGCCGAGGCCAGTGAATTGGTTTGCATAAACATCAATACATTGTTCTCGAAAATGCGGATCACGCTCAAATCCACAGCGTATAGGTTGACAGCCCTGAAAGGAATAATCAGACTTTTCGAATCGGGCAGGATAGCGGCGGAGGTAGACATTTCTACCTGTGGTTTCAGACTTACTTCACTGAACGAGATCGTATGAGAAGTTCCCAGCGCTTTACCTTGACTGTCTTTGACTCCTTCATGGATATTCAACGTCAGTTTGTTCTGTGTGTTTGCTTCGAAATAGATAAAAACTCTGTTCTCACTGATTTGGAAGATCGATGAGGAGATTTCCGGGATCTCAATCAGTCCTTTTAAATCTTGAGTAGTGGATAAGGGAGCGGAGAAAACAATCTCGATTCCATTTTCCGGTTGGTCGATGCGTTCGGCAGACATGAAACGGAAACAATCTTTCGCCGGTATCAGTACTTCTTCGCTTTGTTTACGGTCGATGCCGGCTGCGTTGCCGTTGGCTGTGATAGTCAAGGGGTAATCATCAGCTTCTCTGGGGATTTGTCTGATACTAAACAAATACCGGGTATGATTGTCGGTTGCGGTGACTTCCACCGGATAACTCTTTTTTCCGTCACTGGCAGTCAGCATCTTTTCTACCTCTTCCTTTTTCACTACGTCGCTGAAACGTATCTCTCCTTTAATATTTATTTCATTCGGTCGGGTAGCTGTAATCGGCAATGATTCCAGTTGCAGGGTGAAGTTACGTTCCTGTACACGGAATGAGAAGTTGAACTCTTTCAGCTTTTTGTCCACTTCGATGAAGTCTCCGAGCCGGAAAGTTCCTTCGTAAAGTGTTCCCGGTTTCAGCGCTCCTTCTTCGGGCACAAATTCAATGGTGTTGTTGCTAACCCAATATGCTTTTCCTTTTAATGAAGGTGAGAAACTGAACGGATTGCTTTTTAACTCATTGTTCATATCCACCATGGGTTGGTCGTGGGTCAGTTCTATACGTATGGTCGAATTTTGCGAGATGACTCCTCCCGTATACGCATTTACATACGGTGCATAATCGGCAGAAGGAATGATGTCTTTTTGAGTACGTGTGCATGAATATAGGCCCACAGTCATCATGATAAGTAGGAGTAGTCCGGTAGCACTAATGCTACGTGTAGTCTTTGTTAGTCCCATAGCGATGAGTTTTTTTATAGTTCAACAAACAAATATACAGTTTTTATGCTAAATCCTTTGTTATTCTGATTATTTTTGCAAGTTCTTAATCAATTTATTTATGGGGAAAAAGAAAGAATACAAAGAGGCCAATCGGCGATTTTTGAAAAAACTATCTTTTCAGGAAGGTGTTTTCGCGTTGCCGTGTGGAATCTATTACAAAGTTTTGGAAACTGGCGAAAGTACGATTTCTCCGGGTGCACGGAGCATTGTTACCGTGCATTACAAAGGAAGTCTGATTGATGGCCAGGTGTTTGATAATTCTTATGAGCGTACTTGTCCCGATGCCCTACGTCTTAGTGATGTAATAGAAGGGTGGCAGGTGGCACTTCAGAAAATGCATGTTGGTGATAAATGGATTATTTATATTCCTTATGCAATGGGATACGGTATCAAATCTTTTGATTCTATTCCTGCCTACTCGACATTGATCTTCGAAGTGGAATTGCTTGGTGTTGCATAGAGCATAAAGATGAGCTATATACAATCAGATACATGGATATTTTTCTTTTAGCTTTTTCATAAAAGACTTGCTTACTTGTAAAAGTTCCATCTCATTAAATGGAGGAAGCAATATGCAATTGTTGTCTTCAATCGAAACCAGATAGCTTATATTGATAATGTGTGACTGGCTAATCTGGATAAGATAGGGATGCAGACTCAATATCTTTTGTGAGTTTGTATTTCTTTTGAGTGCCAGGGTATGATTATTATTTAATACAGCTTCCCATAGTTTACTCTTGGAGTTATACCGGAAATAGCCAATCTGTTCTAAATGGATTAGTTGCAAGTTTCCAGTAATGGTAGTATATAAAAAGATCTTTTCTTCTTGATGTTTTTCTGTGTCGGTGTGATTACAATTGTCAATATTCATATTCTATTTATCTTAGTATTCGATTAATCTGTTGATGATGCCAACGTCGTAGTTTTATTTTGCATCAAAAGTAACGGATTGCTTTTAGCTATAAAAATAAAAAGTGTCTCATTCCTGAAATGAGACACTTTTTACTATTAAGAATTGTGCTTTTAAAAAAAGAAATTATTGTTCTACTCTTTGATTCTCAATGAATTTACTGGGTGATACACCATACTTTTCTGAAAAGTTACGATAGAAAGTTGCCCGGGAGGTGAAACCGCATGCAAACATCAGTTCTTTTACATTACTCTTTGGATTTTCGGCGGCTAACTGTCTGAAATATTCCAGTCGAAGATAATTAATGTATTCCCGGAAACCTGTAAAGCCCTGACTTTTGATTGCTGCTGAAATATCATGTTCCTGTTTATTCAGGGACTTGGCTAAAAGTTCTATATTATACCGTTGATCGGTATAGGGATGCTGTTCCTGAAGATAGGCTTCAATCGTTGAGAAGAGCGGGAGAGTAGGAGATGGCTTTCCAGCTTGTAGCATTATAGTGCTTTCCGTATTCTTTGCATTATGAATCATGTTTATATGGTTCGAAAACGGATTCTCATAACGTAAATATTGTATGGAGAATAAGACCGTAAAAACGATTGCCATAATGCCGAACAGATTGAAAACAAATTCATTGATATTTAGAGTGAACAAAATGTATATCCCTAAAAATACGAATAGAAAACCGATGAATAGATACATGTTATTATTTATCCTGCGGTAGGTCTTGTTATTCATCATCGGATAAATAAGAAGAACGAGTGGGGTAAAAACGGATAACAGGAATATGCAAACCCTAAGCTTGACATCTATTTGATGGATATTCGGAATAATTTCATCTATGGAGTGGATGGGAGTGATATTCCCATTGAAACCTAAATAACTGATTCCTACAGTTATCGTAATGATGGGTAATAATAGAAAAGTAAATATTCTGAAATGGTTCAGATAGCCCGGTGATAAAGAAGCGATAGGGAACAGGGCTACAATATTTGCTAAAGCATACCATTTGAGCATTTTCTCTATGTTGAGCAATTCTGTGAAGTTGTATTCCGGAGTGTCTGTGACAATTGTCAACCATCCGATATTTTCCCATGAAAACATAATGCCGATGCCGGTTGCTATAATTCCCCAATATAATTTCGGATAATTGTCTTTAGCACGTATAATAAGGATGATTCCTATAATTAACGCAATCAGATCAAGTGTAAGCTCAATAGATAGATGTGTAATTCCCATTTTTTTGGCGTGTTTCTATTCCTTGCCAGTCAGTGTGTAAATGTTTCCCGTACAAAGGTAGGCAAAATAGAAATATCAGGCAATAAAAAAGATATGGCTTTGGAGAAACTTAGTTGTGCGGCGATATGCTATATTTCTTTCGCTGAATCATTTTCGGCCAATTCTTTGATCTCTTTATTCAAAAATACAGAAAGCACAGTTCTTACTACAACCACTCCACCCAGGATTGCCAATTCGTCCAACGTTGGATCAACCACAGTTTTTAGTATGTCGGAAGCAATTAGAAATTCCAATCCAAGCAAAAGGTAAGTGCCAAAATCCGCCCTCAACTGCCGTATATTGTTAACCGTATATGTTCCGTTGAATCGTTTTATTTCATTGCGTAAAAAGGCGATGAAGCAGACTAATACTCCGTAAGTGACAATTAGCAGACTAATAACACTGATAATAGTGGCAAGTGTATTTAAGAATGTGAGTAGCATTGTTGTATAATGTTTTAGTATCTGTTATGTAAACAGGCGAAGTCATACAAAAGTTCTCGAATTAGCTACATTATTTGCTCTTACAGGTTTATATTTGTATATTCAAGTTAAAAGCTACCTATTTGTCCAGTTTAAATAGTGTCTGGAGGGTATTCAAAGTGGGTTGAAAGTGGATGTAAATCAAACACTGATTGGTACAAAGGAGAAAGAAAAGATGATATGGTTTATATGAAGTAATACATTTCTGAATAAATTTATCCATATCAAATTATTACAAATAAAAAGAACTCCCGTAATCGTTAAGATTACAGGAGTTCTTTATCTATATAAAGTAACCTGAATTACTTACCTAAAGCCTGAGCAACATCAACCGCACAAGCTACTGTACATCCTACCATCGGGTTGTTACCAATTCCCAGGAATCCCATCATTTCTACGTGAGCAG